>OLNK01001309.1_pt1 | contig 19892 bp, 19 predicted proteins | sample 1672791 | NCBI WGS metagenome assembly OLNK01 (sample SAMEA3136724, study PRJEB25190) | human gut metagenome | biome: human gut; feature: human-associated habitat; material: faeces | place: Austria | collected 2013 | reverse complement strand
AAGGCATGCTCTAACATTTCACCAGAAATACGTGTATCACGTCCAACAAATACCAAGGGCGTTTCTTCTTCGTGTTGGCTCAAGACATAGCCACCGAAACGGCCTAGTTTAAAAGCCAATTCTGGCGTTAATTCTACATTTGCTTCTCCACGGACACCGTCCGTTCCAAAATATTTACCCATTCTTCATTACCTTTTTTACTTTCTAATTACTTGAACTGGAGGAGGTCGACGACGAACTGCTTGAGCTTGACGTAGACGAGCTACTCTTTGTGGTCACTTGAATCCGTGTTTCACTCGGATTTACCAGACCTGGTAGAACATTTCCTTGGGCATCTACTGCATTTAAGGAAATAGTTCCGCTATAATTTCCACTAATGATCTCACTGGATGGGAAGACCGCTTGGACATGATCAATGCGACTCAAGGTTTCTTGATCGCTGGTCACTTCTACCTTGGTGGTTTCAAGAGAAATATCCGATACCGTGATTCCATCCACAATTTGATTGTCCGGGATCGTAGCCCTGACAGCAAATGATTTTTTCGCTTTCTTCCCGATTTTTACTGAAACTTTCTGAGGCTCTACAGTTGCTGTCAAACCGGCTGGAAGATCTTCTATAATCAAAGGAACTTCGACGGTACCTTCCTTGACCTTACGAAGATCAGCCACCACTCGAAACTTCCGAGTGCCCGGTTGCATCTCACTAGCAAGGGCAACCCGATTTGAACCTTTCAGAAAGACCGTTACCTCTGATGTCAACCCACTGACAAAATATGTCTTGTCATTGTATTTGGCATCAATTGGAATATTGGTCAAGGTATTGGTGTAGGTCTCTGAACTCACTTGTCTAGCGCTGCTATTATTTTGAAAATTAAAGGAAGATGCATTGATAAACAAGATAAAGGACAATAAGACGGAGGCAAAAACATAAAGAAATTCTTTTTTCGATCTCATTTTGTTACCCTCCCAAATAGACGCTCTTTCCAACTAGTCGTTTTATTCTCTTCAGGAACCAAGAAGGCTCTCAATTCTGCCTCGAACTCTTCTAAGGTTAAATCATGTCGGAAGGTTCCATTATAGGTCACAGAGATCCCGCCCGTTTCTTCTGATACCACAAAGGTAAAGGCATCCGAAACTTCAGATAAACCAATAGCCGCGCGGTGACGCGTTCCGAACTCTTTTGAAATTCCAGTATTTTCGGTCAAGGGCAGGTAGGCACAAGAAACAGCGATTTTATCATTGCGGACAATGACGGCTCCATCATGCAAAGGAGTATTAGGAATGAAGATATTAATCAGCAATTCTCCTGAAATATCTGCATCTAGAGGAATCCCTGTGGAAATATATTCCTGAAGAGTTCTAGCTCCTTGAATAGCTACCAAGGCACCAATCTTACGTGGGCTCATATAAGCCACTGCCTTAACATAGGCCTGCACCATCTTCTCTTCCTGACTGACTTCACTCGTCGTAAAGAATTCTGTCGCCCGACCCAGACGCTCTAAACCAATCCGAATCTCAGGGGAGAAAATCACAACCAGGGCAATAACCCCATAGGTAATCACTTGATTGATCAGCCATGAAATAGTCGTGAGCCCTAAGAAATTGGCTAAAAACTGCACCAAGAAAAAGATAATAACTCCACGAACCAAAATCATGATCTTGGTCCCGACGATGGCCTTGATCAAAAAATACAACAACCAAGCCACCAGGGCAATATCGATGATATTGATAACAACACTCCACCAATTCGGGAACAAACTGGTCCAAAATTGTGGATTTGTAAACTGTTGAATATTCATATTCTCATACCTACCACTTCTCTAAAAGACATCATCTTATTATAACACGTTTCAACAGATTTTTCTGTAACCTTCTGATGCTTTTTATGATAAAATATGATTTATGAAGATAAATACAACCTTGGGCCTTCTGGCAGGAAAGCTTTCCGGCTCTATTCTAGAAAAAATGGGGCGGGGATCAACCCTACCAGGTAAAGTAGCCCTCAAATTTGATAAAGATATTCTCAGTCAACTGGCCAAAAACTATGAGATTGTTGTGATTACAGGGACAAACGGAAAAACTCTGACCACTGCACTAACCGTAGGTATTCTCCAAGAAGCTTTTGGACCGATTTTAACCAATCCAAGTGGGGCCAATATGATCTCTGGGATTACAACGACCTTCTTACGAGCTAAGCATTCGAAATCAAATCGACCGATCGCAGTACTTGAAATTGACGAGGCCAGCCTCTCTCGGATTTGTGATTATATTAAGCCCAGCCTTTTTGTGGTCACCAATATTTTCCGAGATCAGATGGACCGCTATGGAGAGATCTATACGACCTACCAAATGATTTTGGATGCCATTCACAAGGTCCCAACTGCGACGGTTCTGTTAAATGGAGATAGTCCGCTCTTTCATAGTCAGACCTTATCCAATCCGATCCAATATTATGGATTTGATACAGAAAAATCAGAGCCACAACTAGCCCATTACAATACGGAAGGAATCCTGTGCCCGCATTGCCACAACATCCTCAAGTACAAGCTCAATACCTATGCTAACCTGGGAGATTATATCTGTGAGCACTGTGGTTTTCACCGGCCACCTCTGACCTATGCCGTATCGGATCTCCTCTCTTTAACCCAGCGCTCTTCCAACTTCCGGATCCAAGGGCAAGATTACCACATCAATATCGGTGGTCTTTACAACATCTACAATGCCTTAGCAGCTGTCTCTGTTGCTGGATTCTTTGGGGTTCAACCTGAAGTGATTAAGCAAGGATTTGATCGCAGCCGCGCTGTCTTTGGTCGTCAGGAAACCTTTAAGATTGGGGATAAGGAATGTACCCTAGTCCTGATCAAAAATCCAGTTGGAGCTACTCAGGCTATTGAAATGATCAAACTAGCGCCGTATTCCTTCAGCTTGTCTGTGCTTCTCAACGCGAATTATGCAGATGGGATCGACACCAGCTGGATCTGGGATGCGGACTTTGAGCAAATCATCCAGATGGACATTCCAGAGATCAATGCTGGCGGGGTGCGCCACTCTGAGATTGCTCGGCGACTTCGGGTCACTGGCTATCCCGCAGAAAAGATCACAGAAATGGCTGAATTAAAAGAGGTCTTCCAACGGATCCAGCAACAGGAAACCCCTCATGCTTACATTTTAGCTACCTATACAGCCATGCTAGAATTCCGTGAACTCTTGGCCCAAGAACACCTGATTGAAAAGGAGATGCACTAATGACTTATACTTCCCTAGAATCTTCTGATCAGGCACAGTATCCCTACAGCCTGCGCATTGCCCATCTCTATGGCAACTTAATGAATACTTATGGGGACAATGGGAATATCCTCATGCTCAAGTACGTTGCGGAAAAGCTTGGAGCCCATGTCACTGTTGATATCGTCTCTCTCAAAGACCGGTTCGACCCTGATACCTACGATATCGCCTTTTTCGGCGGCGGGCAAGACTACGAACAGACCATTGTATCTGAGGACCTACCAGATAAAAAAGAAGACCTCGAACGCTTTATTCATGACGATGGGGTAGTCCTTGCTATCTGTGGTGGCTTTCAGCTTCTGGGTCAGTACTACATTGAAGCTTCTGGCAAACGCATTGAAGGGCTCGGTATTATGGGCCACTATACGCTCAACCAAGTCAACAACCGCTATATCGGTGATATCAAAATCCATAACGAAGAATTTAACGAAACCTATTATGGTTTTGAGAACCACCAAGGTCGGACCTTCTTGGCTGAGGATGAAAAACCACTGGGCAAGGTCGTCTATGGAAATGGGAACAACAAAGAAGATGGGTGCGAAGGGGTTCATTATAAGAACGTCTTTGGCAGCTACTTCCACGGTCCTATCTTGTCCCGAAATGCCAATTTGGCCTATCGCCTAGTGAGCACTGCCCTAAAAAATAAATATGGCAAGGACCTTTCCCTACCGGCTTATGAGGAGATTCTAAGCCTAGAGCAGCCGGAAGAATACGCTGATGTGAAAAGCAAGGCTCCGACTGAACAATAAGGAGATGATGATGAATAAAAGAAATCTACACTACATTGCTTTATTACTTTCCATCTTATTGATTGCTGGTATTTCCCTTGCAAATATGCAAACGGTCACCGTAAATTTCCTCTTGGTTCAATTTAAATTGCCCTTGATCATTCTGATCTTGCTCTGTGTCCTCTTGGGTGCATTCGTCATGACCTTGGTTAATTTTTCAAAGGGATTCTCCCTAAAAAAAGAACTCAAGAGCACTCAAAAGCAACTGGAAGAAGAAAAGAAAGAAATCAAGACAGAAGAAAAAGAAAACAACTAAAAAAGCACCGATCGGTGCTTTTTTCATGCTGATGTACCTTCTTTTGCTTGTAATTTCTTGGCGACTACTTGTGCTAGGAGTGAAAAGAGGATGACACCAGCTCCTATCAGGAGAAAAGATTCTACACGGACACTTGGTAACCAGGTCATCAAACCTTTAGCCACCGGCATAAAGAGAATGGCTAGGGTAAAAATCGTGCTTAAGACCCTGCCCAGATAGTCTCCTTCCACCTTGGTTTGCACTTGGGTAAAAAAGTGGATATTAAAAATCGTCATAAAGAGTTCACAGACCAAATTTCCAGAAAAGGAAAGAAGAGGCGGAAGAGGCAAGCCCATCATAAGCACTCCCACTCCTGTTAAAATCAATAAGAAGAGAAGCATTTCCATGCTTGATTTAAATTTATTGGCGATCAAGGCTCCGATGATAGAGCCGATAGCACCCAAGGTTAAGATGGTCGCATAGGCTCCTTTGACCCCGTAAAGGCGATTGGAAAAGGGGAGTAAAAACTCAAAAGCTGCAAAAAAGAAATTGACACTGGAAGCCACCAAAAGGAGGAAGAAAATCTCTTTCTGATGCCAGATATAGTCTAGTCCATCTTTCATATCCGAAAAAATATCTTTTCCCGTAAACCGTTTCTTTTCCTGAACCTTGGCTTCTTCTTTCGGAAGGAATGCCACTAGGACAAAGGCGATGAAAAAGGTCACCGCATCTAGCAAGAGGGTTGCGTGGAGACTGGCAAATTGTAAAACAAGGAAAGAGAACACAGGAGAGCTGACACCAACAACCTGTAAGACCAACTCCAAGCGAGCATTATAGGTCACAATCTCATCTTTCTCTACAACTTCTGTGATAATAGCTTTGTTGGCCGTACGAGAAAATGCAAAGGCAATGGCCTGGACAATGTTGGCAACAATCAGGGCTGCAATCATCCAACGATCATTCCTGATAAAGGAAATGCCCAAACAAAGGAGACCACAAACCAAGTCGGTCGTCATCAAAATCTTGCGACGCGAAAAACGGTCTGAGATCACGCCACCAAATGGATTGACTAGAATAGAGGTGACGAGTTCAGAAATCTGATAAATCCCCAACACTGTCTTTCCTACCGTCCCCATCGAGGCCAGCCAGACACTATTCCCGTAATCATAGAGCATATTTCCCATTCGATTGATCGCCCCACGAGCAATTAATTGGACTGCATGTCGATTCATAAAAAACCTCCTTCATTTTCTGAAACTATTGTATCAGTTCATGAAAGAGGTTTTCATTTTGTCCCCTATTTGGGAAAAATAATGATTTACAATTTTATCAAAGGATCCCTACTGTTCTTTTGATTGAAGTTGCTTAGCTACTAGCTGAGCCAAGAGTGAAAAGAGAATAACTCCAGCTCCAATCAAGAGAAATGATTCCATACGGACGCTTGGCAACCAAGTCATCAACCCTTTGGCGATGGGCATAAAGAGAACAGCTAAAGTATAAATTGTGCTCAAGACTCTCCCCAGATAATCATCTTCCACCTTGGTTTGTACTTGGGTAAAAACGTGGATGTCGAAAATGGTCACAAAAAATTCACAGACCAAATTTCCTGAAAAGGAAAGATAAGGCGGAAGGGGCAAGCCCATTATGAATACTCCGACCCCTGCCATGATCAGTAAAAACAGGAGAATTTTCATACTTGATTTCATTTTATTGGCAACAAGCGCTCCTAGAATAGATCCAATAGCTCCCAGCGTTAAAATGGTCGCATAAGCTCCTTTAACCCCGTATAGACGATTCGAGAAGGGAAGTAAAAACTCAAAAGCTGCAAAAAAGAAATTGACGCTAGAAGCCACCAACAAGAGAAAGAAAATCTCTTTCTGATACCAGATATAGTCTAAGCCATCCTTGATATCAGAAAAAATATCTTTCCCGGTAAACTGTTTCCTCTCTTGAACCTTAGCTTCTTCTTTCGGAAGGAAAGCCACTAGGACAAAAGCAATGAAAAAGGTCAGTGCATCTAATAAGAGGGTCATATGAAGACTGGCAAATTGTAGAACTAGGAAAGAAAAAACAGGTGAACAGACACTGACAACCTGTAAGACTAACTCCAAGTGGGCGTTATAGGTCACAATCTCGTCTTTCTCTACTACCTCGGTAATAATGGCTTTATTGGCAGGTCGAGAAAAACCAAAGGCAATGGCCTGAACAATATTGGCAAAAATAAGAGCCGCAATCATCAAGCTATCATTTGTGATAAAAGAAATCGCCAAACAAAGGAGTCCACAAACCAAGTCTGTCGTCATCAAAATCTTGCGACGAGAAAAACGGTCTGAAATCACTCCTCCAAAAGGATTCACGAGAATCCCTGTCACTAACTCAGAAATCTGATAGATTCCTAATACCGTCTTTCCTATAGTCCCCATCGAAGCCAGCCAGACACTATTTCCATAGTCATAGAGCATATTTCCAATTTTGTTAATAGCTCCACGACTAATTAATTGGACCGCATGTCGGTTCATAAAATCTCCTTTATCACTGTCCTATTTAGAACATTCATTTTTTACAAATTTATCAAAGTGTTCTTGATAATAGGCCACCTGCTCTGGCAGTCCCAGCACGTCAAAAATATGCATGGCTTCCTGCATTTGCTGCCGCCCTTCTTCTGTTTGCCCCTTCTGATAGAGGGCAAATCCCTTGAGATAATGAAAGACATTGCGTTCGTAGAGCTTGATGCTCTTGCCGATAATCTTTTCTACATAGGCTTCAAAATAGCTGGCATTTTCAAAAGAACGGTGTTCTAAACAATGCTGGTAACAATTCAGAGCTAGAATCAAGACCAGTTTTCGATGGCGACCAATTTCTTTGTAGAAATCTTCACGCTCCATCACTTCTCTCCCAAGCCGTGTGACATAGTCCACCTCATAAAAGCTGTAGAGATTGCCAAAGAGGATCAATTCATACATGGTCCACTCTTCCGTTTGAAAGAGGTAATCCGCCACCTTATCCAGATCACGCTGCTTCATCGTATAGCTGGCATCTCTCTGACAAATCAGGCCTTGTAGTAGGATCCAGTTCAGCTCATAATAGAGGGAATTGGTAGAACTCTTGGCTTTTTCAAGTTGTTCTCTTTGAAGCTTTTGAAAACCTGCAATATCATTGGCGTAGTAAAGCGGAATAATCTGAGCCATCAAAGCGACATGCTCATGGTGTTGAAAATTTCTGGCCTTATCCATAAAATTCTCAATCGTCACATGGATATTGTCCAAAATGTCAAAGAAGCGCGAAGCAGCCAGATCCGACTCCCCCAATTCAAAACGGGATAATTGGGAGGTCGAGCAAGCTTCTCCTGCAGCTTCTTTTAACGAATAATTTTTACTGATTCGAAATTCACGAAAAACTTTGCCTAAATCTTCCATTTGATTACCACTTAAATTCCTTTAAGTGCCTTTCTAACTCTTGCAAGTACCCTTCGTAGAATCCTTGATCTTCTTTCACGGAAACATCTAATTGTCTTAGGTAGGAAATCAGCCAATCAACCAATAGATCATACTGATGAAGAGGTAGGCGTTTCATCTGCTCTTCAACAAAAGAAATGGCCTCTGCAAAGCGCTGCTCTTCTAGAACTTGCTGAAGATAGTGAGCCCCGTTGATGAGTCTTCCTTCCTCATCCTCATACTGCCCCAAATCTAAATTCTGAATCTGTAGGCGCAAAGTTGTACCAATCATGTCGGCTACACCTTTAACCTGCTTCATAAACCAATCATTTTCAGTCGCCATAATGTTCTCCTTATACAAATTAGAAAACTATACTTACTGCGCTAGTTCTTCCCATTCTAGCATGGCTTCTTCTTGGGCGACAGTCAGCTGGTCGATTTGCTACTGGCTCTCCATGAGTTCGCCGGGTTCATTGATGGCCTGCAGCTTCTTTTAACGAATAATTCTTACTGATTCGAAATTCGCGAAAAACTTTTCCAAGATCTTCCATCTATTCCACCTGCTCTGACAGTTCTGCCCACTCTTCCATGACTGCTTCCTGCTGGACAGTCAGTTGATCCAGCTCGCTCTGGAGTTGGACCAAGTCAGCTGCATCGTTGGTGCTATGCATGGTTTCGGTGATGTCTTGGATTTTTTGATCCAGCTCTTCCATCTCTGCTTCCAATTGCTCAATACGACGAGTGATTTTCCGGAGTTCCTTCTGGTTTTGCTTTTGCAGGTGATAGTCATTGCTGGTGACTTCTTCGGTCGAAGAGACAGACACGGCTTCTGCTTTCGCTGCAGCAAGAGCCTCTAACTCAGCTTTTTTCTCCAGATAATAATCGTAGTCTCCCAGATAAAGAGTTGAGCCCTCTTCTGACAATTCCAAAACTTGTGTAGCCACCCGATTGATAAAGTAACGGTCGTGGCTGACAAAGAGCAAGGTGCCGTCAAAATCAATTAAGGCATTCTCCAGCACTTCCTTGCTATCGATATCCAAGTGGTTGGTCGGCTCGTCGAGAATCAAGAAATTGTTATTTTCCATAGACAGCTTGGCTAGAAGCAAGCGGGCCCGCTCTCCACCTGACAGCATGCCGACGGTTTTCTTGACATCATCCCCAGAGAAAAGAAAGGCTCCCAGGCGATTGCGAATTTCCACTTCTGGCGTCAGTTTAAAGTCATTCCAGAGCTCATCCAAGACACTGTTGTGAGGCGTCAGTTTACTTTGGGTCTGATCATAGTAGCCCACCTCGACATTGGCCCCAAAACGAGCTTCACCCTTGATAAAAGGAATCTGCCCGACGATGGACTTGATAAGAGTAGATTTCCCGATCCCATTTGGTCCCACAATAGCGACTGCATTCATCTTGCGGATATCCAAATTAATAGGCTCTGAGAGGATTTGATCGTCATAGCCGACGGCTGCCTCTTCTACTGTCAGGACGACATTTCCCGAGGTCTTATCGGAATGGAAGGTCATATGGGCAGACTTGGTCCCAGCTTCAGGCTTATCTAAGCGCTCCATTTTTTCCAACTGCTTGCGTCGAGACTGGGCTCGCTTGGTAGTCGAAGCCCGCACCAAATTGCGATTAACAAAGTCTTCGAGAGCAGCTATTTCTTTTTGTTGCTTCTCGTAGTTCTTGGCTTCGGTCAGCAATTTTTGTTCTTTTTGCTCGACAAAGCTGGAGTAATTGCCGACATAGCGGTCCAAGGAATGCTTGGTCAAGTCCAGTGTAATGGTGGCGACCTTGTCTAGGAAATACCGGTCGTGGCTGACAATGAGAAGAGCTCCGCTATAATTAACCAAGTAATTTTCCAACCAGGCGATGGTCTCAATATCCAAGTGGTTGGTTGGCTCATCCAACACCAAGAGATTTGGCTTTTCCAAGAGCATCTTGGCCAGAGCGAGACGGGTATTTTGCCCACCAGACAGCTCTTCAATCTTCATCTGCCACATGGACTCATCGAACTTGAAGCCGTTAAGAATAGCGCGGATATCTGCCTCATAGGTAAAGCCACCAGCTTGACGGAATTCTTCCGATAAACGGTCATAATCCTGCATGAGCTTTTCTAAGTCAGCCCCAGTTTTTTCCCCCATCTCAAGCTCCATCTGCCGCAAAGTTTTCTCCGTTTTACGGAGGTCGTCAAAGACATGAAGCATCTCATCGTAGATGGTATTGGACGACTCAAAGCGGCTATCCTGGGCCAGATAGGAGAGAGAAAGATCCCGCTTTTTATTGATTTCTCCTGAAGTTGGTTCTTCTTCTCCCACCAAGATTTTTAAGAGGGTAGACTTACCGGCTCCGTTCTTTCCAACCAAGGCAATCCGGTCCCGTTCATCCACCTGCAGGCTGATATTATCAAAAAGAACCTCCCCTGCAAAAGAGCGTTCAATTTTGTTGGCTTGTAAAATAATCATGTCCCTATTTTACTATCTTTTTTCAGATTAAACAAGGAAAGACGAGCCATCAAAAAAATCCTGAGCCCCTTGAGGCTCAGAACTTTTAGAAAGTATTTTAAAACTTATTCTTCCTTGTATAATTGTCGGACTGCTTCCACATCTGTATCCTGAATACTGTAGAAGGAGCCAGCTGGTTGCATGACCGATTCTCCATCAGTGTGGTCCAGCCCAATCGCATGGCCTAGCTCATGCTCAGCTGTATTGACAATCCGATCATAACTATAGTTATAGACATAATTTAAAAGATAATGGCGATTGAGACGCACTGTGATGTGGGTGAAGCGGTTGGTTAAGAGGTTGGTCTGAGAAGCAGTCTCTCCTGCAGCAGAAACCGATGCGTTATCCATTTCCGTCAAGACCACATTAGCCTCTTTTTCATTTGTAACCAACTTGAAGGTAAAGGCGCCTGTTTGGTTCCAAGCCTCAATAGCATCCCGATAAGCTTTTACAAAAGTTTGACTGATATTGGGATCCAAATAGACCGTGGCTTCCGCTTTTTCCCAGCGAGCACCGCTATGCTCATGATTGTCCGTCTGCGTGGTCTGTGAGCTAGGTGTCATTCCAAACCGCGATGCAAAACCCTGATCTCCAAATAAATTGCCGACTTGATAGACAACCTTTTGGGCAGCTCGTCCAAATCCATCCATACCAGAACTAGGAGAATCTGTGAAATAGATGATCCCCACTAGGACGAGAAAACTGATGGCAATGGTCCAGAAAAATCCCCAAAAAAGACTCCAAGCCATGCGAAGGATTCCTCTGAAAAATCGAAAAATGGTTCTCATACATTCTCCTTTCTCTTAAAGAAGGTATGCAATTGTAACACCTCATTCTTAAAAATAACTTAAATAACTGCGCTTTCCAGCTTATTGATGAACGGTTACTTTTCCTGTCTGGTAATCCAGGCTAATCCCACTTTGAACATTGGGAACAAAGACATTGAACTCAAGGGTTCCATCACTCGATTTAGCTTCGATCTGAGAACCTAAAGGAATCAAATCTTCTGGCTGGTTGTAGATCAAGGTGACCCGATAGCGAATCCGCTTGTTCTTATCCAGTGCTTTTCGAACCAGGGTCTCATAGTAGTTTTGACCAGTGGAATGAGGATCATTGGCTTGATTGGACCAAGCCGTTTGTACGGCGATATTTTTGGGATTGCTTGTCGAAGCATCGAAACCTTTGAGATTGCCGATCAAGGCGTAGCCCAATAGGTGGCCCCGATCCACAGCATGGTCATACTCACCGGACAGATTGTGGACCTGGTGCCAACCTGCTGGTTTCCAATCGGTTAGACCACTTCCTGTTGCCTCCCGATCTCTATACTGGCGAGTCGCCTTGGTCATAATGGCGTTCGCAACCGTCGGCACGGTCTTTCCATTCACTTCTTTTGTCTTGTTATCCGCATAGGGTTGACTAGCCACACTGGCATCCAGATCTGTTCGATTTCCCTTAACGACAAATGCTCCAGCACCATTCCATTCCAAGTCATTTCCTAATTGTGAACGGGCAGATTTCGTTAGTACAGAGCTAGCTAACTCTTTACTGGGTGTTTCTTGTTGGCTACTAGTCACCACGGAAACAACCTGATCCGTCGCTTCTTTTACCGACGGCTGGTTAAAATAATAACCACCAATTGCTAAGGCTGTTGCAACCACGAAGCCTGCTAGGGTTTGTTTGGTTCGTTTGCTTACTATTTGTTTTGTCATTCCTCTCTCCAAAAAAGAGCAGCTCTAGATGGGTCATTGACCCGATCGCTGCTCTCCTTTTTACTCAATTTTATTTAAATCTTATTTGCCTGTTAGCTTTCCAATGATCTCTGACCAAGTGTCCGGAGAGAGAATGGACCATGGATTTTTTCCATCTCCAATCACTCCATAGCCAATGACCAAACCAACTGCAAAAATGATGATTCCAATCACAGCCAACAGGAGGACAATTCCTAGCTGTTTTCCAACATAGCGAAGATTAGTTTTCATCGTCTTCTTCCTCTACACGTTTCACGTCTGCACCTAGTGCCACCAATTTCTCATGGAATTGATAATAACCACGATCTAAGTGACTTAATTTGCTGACTTTCGTCTCTCCTTCTGCTACCAAGCCCATCAAGACCAAGGTTGCACTTGCTCGTAAATCGGTCGACATGACCTCTGCACCTTGGAAGCTTTCCCCTCCAACGATACGAGCTGTATCCCGCATAATGTCTGAATGAACCCCCATCCGACGCATTTCTTCTAAATGCTGGAAACGATTCTCAAATACTGTTTCAATCATGGTGGACTCACCCTTAGCCATAGCCATCAAAGCCGTAAATTGAGCCTGCATGTCTGTTGGGAATCCTGGGTACGGAAGGGTTTTAACGGTCACTGGACGGAGCTTACTGATATCCGATTGAATCCGAATTCCATTTTCTTCTTCGGTTACCGTTACACCCATCTCCTGCATCTTAGATAGAAGCGGACGGTTGTGTTCCCAAATGGCATCTTCGATCAAGACATCTCCACCCGTCATGGCTGCCCCAATCATAAAAGTTCCTGCTTCAATACGGTCTTGCACAACATTGTGGTCTGCTCCGTGCAAGCTCTCCACACCAACGATGGTCAAGGTCTCAGTTCCTGCTCCCTTGACATTAGCTCCCATTTTATTCAGCAAGAGAGCTAGGTCAACAATTTCAGGTTCCCGCGCAGCATTTTCAATCACAGTGACCCCATCTGCCAAGGTTGCGGCCATCATAATATTTTGAGTCGCACCTACTGATGGGAAGTCCATATAGATATGTGCTCCCTTGAGACGATCTGCTTTCGCTTCAATATAGCCAGCTGTTTGGGTAATTACAGCCCCCATGGCTTCCAGACCTTTCAGGTGGAGGTCAATCGGACGACTACCGATCGTACAGCCTCCAGGCATGGAAACCTTGGCATGACCATTGCGTGCCAAGACAGGACCCAAGACAACGATAGAAGCTCGCATCTTGCTCACATATTTATAAGGAGCTTCCTCAGACAATTTCTCTCGCGCATCTACGACAACCGTATTGTCTTCTTCATTGAAGGTTACTTGTGCATTCAACCCACGAACAACATTGTTCATTGTAAAGACATCTGATAAAACAGGTACATTTTTCAAGGTTGTCACACCCTCGCTTGCTAGAACTGTTGCAGCAAGAAGAGGAAGGACAGCATTTTTTGCTCCTTCGATTTTGACGGTTCCAACCAGTCGATTATGACCACCATTAACGATTATTTTTTCCATACGGGATTGTTCTCCAATTTCTTAAAGTCACGCTTTCTATCATACCATATTTTTTATAAAATGTGGCTAGAATTGGCCAATAAAAATCTGCCGACTCATCTCATAGACACTGATAAAAAATGAGCTGGCTAGATAGCCGATTCCGACGCTGATCATCAAGATCAAAAAACGGATTTTAACCGCATTTTCAGCACTTACTTTTAAAAACTTTTCCCATTGAACCAGGTTCAACAATAGGTAATAGGCAAAAAAGATAAACAATAGATGGCTTGAAAGATTAAAAATCATTTGAATCATACAGCTATTATACCATATTTGGTCCTTACTTTCTTCTTTTGATTCTCTCCCAACAAAAATAAGGTGAGGACAAAACCTCCACCTTATTTTTAATATCTTATAAACGATTTCCGACATTAATCCGGTTAATGGCGCGTTGAAGAGCAATTTTAGCACGACGTTCCATATCAACCGAATGCTGATCTTTGGCTTCTTCAATCGCTTTTTCAGCTCGCAGTTTGGCACGTTCTGCACGACTAATGTCGATATCTCGAGCACGTTCGGCAGAATCGGCAACAATGGTAATGACATTATCAGCTACTTCGATAATCCCACCATTGACTGCAATCCAATCAATATGTTTGTCATCGTCGACACGACGAACCTTTACTTGGTCTACAGCCAAAACCGCAATGGTATTGATATGATGAGGTAAAATCCCTAATTCACCATCAATTGTCTTGACAGATACAAATGCGGCATGATGATCATAAACCAGTCCATCCGGTGTAACGATTTGGACGTTCATTTGACTCATCTTTCACCTCTTCTTAGAATCCCATTTTTTCAGCTTTGGCGATCACATCTTCGATCGATCCAACACCACGGAAGGCATCTTCAGGAAGATGGTCATATTTTCCATCCAAAATTTCTTTAAAGCCACGAACAGTTTCTCCAACCGGTACATAAGAACCTGGTTGACCTGTAAATTGTTCCGCAACGTTGAAGTTTTGTGACAAGAAGAATTGGATCCGGCGAGCACGAGCAACCAAGGTCTTTTCTTCGTCAGACAATTCATCCATCCCCAAGATCGCAATGATATCTTGCAATTCATGGTAACGTTGAAGGACGCGTTTGACCTCAGAAGCGACTGCATAGTGTTCTTCTCCTACGATTTCTGGAGAAAGGGCACGTGAGCTAGATGCCAATGGGTCCACCGCAGGGTAGATCCCCAATTGTACCAATTTACGTTCCAAGTTGGTGGTTGAATCCAAATGGGCAAAAGCGGTTGCTGGCGCTGGGTCTGTATAGTCATCAGCTGGCACATAGATGGCTTGGATGGATGTAACAGAACCTTTCTTCGTTGACGTAATCCGTTCTTGCAATTGCCCCATTTCTGTTGCCAAAGTAGGTTGGTAACCAACGGCTGATGGCATCCGTCCCAAAAGGGCTGATACTTCAGATCCGGCTTGGGTGAAACGGAAGATATTGTCGATAAACAAGAGAACGTCCTGACCTTCGACATCACGGAAGTATTCCGCAATGGTCAAACCAGTCAAAGCAACACGCATCCGTGCTCCAGGTGGCTCATTCATTTGTCCAAAGACCATGGCTGTTTTTTCAATAACGCCAGATTCTTTCATTTCCCAGTAAAGGTCATTCCCTTCACGTGTCCGTTCCCCAACACCGGTAAATACAGAAATACCACCGTGTTCTTGGGCAATATTATGGATTAATTCTTGAATCAAGACGGTCTTCCCAACTCCGGCACCACCGAAGAGTCCGACCTTCCCACCTTTCAAATAAGGGGCTAAGAGGTCAATAACCTTGATCCCTGTTTCAAGAATTTCTTCTGAAGTAGAGAGCTCGTCAAAGGATGGAGCTTTTTTGTGGATGGAGTCACGAGGAGCATCCTCAGGAAAAGGTTGATCCAAGTCAATGGTATCTCCAAGAACATTGAAGACACGTCCCAAGGTTTCTTTTCCGACAGGAACAGAGATTGGACGACCTGTGTCCAAGACTTCCATTCCACGTGTTAAACCATCAGTTGATTCCATGGCAATGGTCCGTACGACCCCATCACCAAGTTCCAAAGCTACTTCAAGAACGACTTTTGATTTTTGTTGGTCATTTTTATAGACTACAAGCGCATTATTGATCTCAGGAAGTTTATCTCCAACGGAAAAGGCAACGTCTACGACGGGACCTACGACCTGAGAAATTTTGCCTAAACTCATGTCATTCTCCTATTCTAAGTAATTTCTACTGCTCAAAAGTTCTCTTTCGAGCATCTGTTTTTTTTTATATAAAATTGTATCCGACAACTATTCAAGGGCGCTAGCACCAGCAACGATTTCGGTAATTTCTTGCGTAATCGCTGCTTGACGAGCACGGTTGTATTGAATCGTTAATTCATCAATGACTTTCTTGGCATTGTCTGTTGCAGTTTGCATGGCCATCATCCCCGCAGCATTTTCAGCTGTTTTAGCATCAATAATGGCACCATAGATCATGCTTTCAGCAAATTGAGGGAGCAATTGATCCAAAATGGCATCTCGACTAGATTCCAATTCTAGATTCAATACATAATCCTCATCTGCTTCATTGGGGTCCAAATCAATAATCGGAAGCATCTGTTCTACCCGCATTTGACTAGTCAAACTGTTGACGTGATGGTTGTAACAGACGTACAACTCATCAAACAAGCCTTCCTGATACATTTGGACTGTTTTCGAAATGATCGTACGAACTTCCTTAAAGCTAGGTTGATCAGGCAAACCACGCAATTCATAAACCGGCTGAATCCCACGGGCACGGAAGAAATCCGCCCCGACACTTCCAATACAGATCACTTCAAAGTCATCTCCAGTTGGATGGTATTCTGCCTTCATTTCCATCATGGTTTTAAGGATGGAGGCATTGTAGCCTCCGACCAAACCACGATCGGATGTAATCACGATATAAGCTGTCTTTTTTACCGGCCGACTCACCAACATGGGATTGGACTTAGCATTTTCTGTTTCATGTCCATGGAGCAAGTCTGTTAGTAACTTACGTACCTTAGCAGCATAAACCTGAAAATCCTTGGCTGCTTGCTCCGATTTTCCGAGTTTAGCAGCAGACACCATCTGCATGGCATTGGTAATTTGACTAGTATTTTTAGTGGATGCAATTTTATTTTTTATATCATTTAATGAAACTGCCATCTTCCACTCCTATTTCTATTTGAAATTTGACTGGTTGACAAATTCTGTAAGGGCTGCATCCAGTTCTTCTTCTGCTGGAAGATCATGTGTCGAACGAATCGTCTCAAAGATTTGATTATAATGTGCTTCAAAGTAATCAAACAACTCTTCTTGGAAACGAAGAATATCGTCTACTGGAACACTATCTAAGAAACCATGAGTCAAGGCATACAAGATCACGACTTGTTTTTCAACTGTCAATGGTTCATGAACGGGTTGTTTCAAGACTTCAACTGTTCGGCGGCCACGGTTCAATTTCGCTTGAGTCGCAGCATCCAAGTCACTACCAAATTTCGTGAAGGCTTCCAATTCACGGTAGGAAGCGAGGTCGATACGAAGAGTACCCGCAACTTTCTTCATAGCCTTGATTTGGGCAGCTCCCCCTACACGGGATACAGAAGAACCTGCATCAATGGCCGGACGAATACCAGCATTGAACAAACTATCTTGCAAGAAGATTTGTCCATCTGTGATCGAAATCACGTTGGTTGCGATATAAGCAGAAATATCTCCTGCTTGGGTTTCAATGATTGGAAGAGCTGTAATAGAGCCACCACCCAATTCATCTGAAACTTTAGCTGAACGTTCCAACAAACGGCTGTGGAGATAGAAGACATCCCCTGGGAAGGCTTCACGTCCTGGTGGACGACGAAGAAGAAGGGACAATTCACGGTAGGCTACGGCTTGTTTTGACAAATCATCATAGACGATCAAAACGTGTTTACCGTTATACATGAACTCTTCTGCCATGGCAACCCCGGCATAAGGTGCCAAGTAGAGCAATGGAGACGGTTGGGAAGCCGAAGCGGTTACCACAATCGTATAATCCATGGCTCCGTATTTACGAAGAGTTTCTACTTGCGTACGAACTGTTGATTCTTTTTGACCAATCGCCACATAGATACAGATCATGTCTTGACCCTTTTGGTTCAAGATGGTATCGATGGCAATCGAAGTTTTCCCTGTTTGACGGTCCCCGATAATCAATTCCCGTTGGCCACGTCCGATTGGAACGAGGGCATCAATGGCTTTCAAACCAGTTTGTAGGGGTTCTGAGACAGATTTCCGTTGCATAACACCAGGAGCTGGTGTTTCGACTGGACGGAATTTATCTGTCACAATCTCACCCAAACCATCTACTGGTTGGCCAAGTGGGTTGACAACCCGACCAATCAAGGCATCCCCTGCAGGGACTTCCATGATTTTACCTGTACGACGGACAGAGTCTCCTTCACGAATATCCGTGAAATCACCCAAGATGATGATACCGACATCCGTTGTCTCTAAGTTTTGGGCCATCCCGTATGAGCCATTTTCAAAGATCAACAACTCACCACTCATGGCATTTTCAAGACCATGAGCACGGGCAATCCCGTCACCAATGTAGGTTACAACACCTGTCTCAGTGACGTCAAAGTTTGGCTTGAAATTTTCAATTTGTTGCTTAATTAAAGCGCTGATTTCTTGTGCGTTAATCGCCAAAATTCACACCACTTTCTATTTCAATTTAGATTTTATAACTTGCAATTGGTGTTTGAGACTGGTATCCAACGTTTTATGATTGGCTGTCACGACAAAGCCACCAATTAAATCTGGATCGATCTTTTGTTGGATCGAGCGAACTTGAATCCCAAATTTTCTTTCGATAATGGGTACTAGCTTTTGCTCTTGAACAGGATCCAAACCAGCAACTGTCGTAACAGTGACGACAAATGCGTTGCTCAACAGTTGAATCTGATCCAAACAAATCGTTACAATGTCATAAAATAAGGCTTCACGATGATTGAGAATAACCACTTCAATCAAATGGTCGAGTAATTGTGAATCAGAGGGTTGAAAAAGTCTTAGACTTTTTGCTTTCTCTTCATCCTCTACACCGATATGAGCTAAGAAGTTAGCAAGTCCAGTCTCCTCAAAAATGCCCTTGATTTGGGTCAATTTTTCAAAGACAAGATCTTGTTCTCCTTTTTCAAAGACCAATTGAACAAAAGGCTGGGTATATTTCTCAATCACCATCAGTTGCTTTTTGTCCATTAGGCTTCTCCTAATTCATCAAGATAGCGATCGATCAGTTGGCGTTGACCTTCAGCATCCAGCTGTTGGCTCAACAATTTGCTGGCAAGATTGACAGTGAGATCTGCCACATCGCCTTTGATACTGTTCAATGCTTCTTCTTTGTTATGCGCAATTTCTTGTTGCGCTTTTTCTTTCAAACGTACTGCTTCTTGAGTGGCTTCTGAAAGGATCTGAGATTTATTCTTTTCTGCAGTTTCCTTTGCATTTTCGACGATAGACGCAGCTTCTTTGCGGCTACCTGCCAACTCTTCTTCACGTTTACTTGCTAGTTCCTCAGCTTTTTGACGAGCTGATTCTGCTCCATCAATATCATCTGTAATCTTTTTGGCACGCGCTTCTAAAATTCCATTGATATTGTTCCATGCAAATTTCTTTATTAAAAAGATTAATAATAGGAAGGAACCAGCAATGAGAATAAAGTTACCAATAATTTCACTCATTGATACATGCATTCTTCTACTCCTCCTCTACTTACTCTTCACCATTAATTTTCTTACCAATATAGATTGATGACAACATGGTAAACACATAGGCTTGGATACATGAAATAAAAATTGAAAATGCAGTCCATGCCATGCTACCAATAAAGGCAAATGGATACCAATAGAAAGCTTGGTGTGATAAGTTCACGAGCAAGCTTGCTAATACCTCACCCGCAAAGATATTTCCGAAGATCCGAAGTGCCAAGGAGGCAAAGTTCGTTAATTCTTCCAAAATATTCATGGGGGTCATAAATCCGGGTGTCACAAAAGCCTTTAAATATTCCTTCACACCACGTCGGCGAATTCCTTCTACATGGGCGATTAAGGTGATCAAAAATGAAAAGGCAAAGTCATAACCCAGGTTAGCGGTTGGTGATGTCCACAAATTGTAACCATTGGTCGTTTCGATTTTAGCCATCAATCCAATGTTATTGGCCACTAAAAGAAATAGGAAAAGAACAAACAAGAACAAGGAATAGTCCTTTATATAATGTTCCCCAATATTTCCTTTGGTGAAGCCTACGACAAAGTCATATGCGTATTCCAGCACATTTTGTTTGCCTTTTGGTCGGATCGACATTTTTCGACTGGCCCAATCAA
>OLNK01001307.1_pt1 | contig 19898 bp, 15 predicted proteins | sample 1672791 | NCBI WGS metagenome assembly OLNK01 (sample SAMEA3136724, study PRJEB25190) | human gut metagenome | biome: human gut; feature: human-associated habitat; material: faeces | place: Austria | collected 2013 | reverse complement strand
GGTTTTACATACTGTTCAGTTTTCAAGGTTCTTTGTTGTTGCCTCAGCAGCAACTCTGATAGTATATCATCTTGCCAGCCGTTTGTCAACAACTTTTTTCTATTTTTTCCAACTTTCTTTTTTTCAAATTTTTACGCTTCTGTTACCCGGTGTTCATGGATTCATTCCTGAAACTTCCTTGATAATGAAAAGATAATTTGATATTTGAAGTTGTGTTTCAGCGTTTCAATCACGCTGGAATTAAAATATACCACTTGTCCCTCAAAATGTCAAGGGAATTTGTAGCTTTTTTTCGAACAATTTTTTATTTATTTCCCGCACCACCAGATATGCCATTTTTTCAATATATCTTCTATATTTTGTGGTGCGGGTTTTGGAATATAATTTTCCTTATTTTTCCTAATTCCGGATTATTGTATCTTTTGTCGTAATTATTTCTACTTTTTCTAAAATGCAATAAAGCCGCCATCCTGTCACCCCGCCTTGTTACAGGATGGTTTTAACTACGGTCATCACAAAGCTGCCCAACAGATTATGATTATATATATAAGAAAGAAAAGCGCTGCTCTCTATCTGTTGAATCAAAGCCCTTCCGCCGGCGGTTCCTGAGAAGGCGGTTATAAACAGGCAGATGATCCATAGAAATATGAGTCCTTCAATTCCTCCCAGCAGTCCGCCCGCTATTTTGTTAATCCCGGAAAGGATTGGCAATCTGGCTACCAGATCCAGCCAGACCGTAAGAATGTTAAGCGCAGCGAAGACAACCACGAATAAAACCAGAAACCCTACAATGTTAAGGATACTGTTCGCCAGGTAACTCGCCACGTACTGGGTAAATGTATCTACCCCCAGTACCTTATACACTTCATTATTATTGTTCTCCAGCAGCGCATCCTTTAACTGCTTCGGCAGTTCCAGCCCTTCGATAATTGAACGCTGTCCGGATGGTTCCTCAGAATCGGCATTCTCATCCAGCTTCATCGCATCTTTCATTCTCTGTTCAAATGAACTGTAAATCTTAGTATTGTTTTTCAGAAAATCGGTGACCTGGGGCATTGCAACATGGATTGTTGCAAAAGTGATTATCAAGGCAACTGCCGATACCGCTAATTTGATAAATCCCTTGTAGTGTCCATATAATACCATCCCGATTAAATAAACTGCAACTGCAATCGATAACCAGTTTTCCATTACTACCTCTTTTCCCGGTAAATATCCCGGTATCTTATTGCGTCCAGAAAAAAGACATGGCGCTGCAGTACCAATTCCCCCTGCAGCGCCTGCTATCTCTACATGAACATCAATCAAAGAAATGCTTTTCTTTTAATATCAACAGCCCGTCTTTATCGTATTTGGAAGAGAACATACCTCCAAATGAACGTTTCTCCGCTTTATCTGCCGCTTCTTCTATTAAATCTTCGGCATTTGCTTTCGTCAGAGGCACACCGTCCTCCTCCATCATTTCCGCTCTCTCATAAAGAGCAAGCATGCTCTTTCCGGAAATGCTGCAATCGATCTCAGCAGCATATTTGCACGCGTACTGGGCAAATTCTTCCACATCCATCTCGCTTCCGTCGTCCGGAATACGTTCGATTCTTTCGTCTTCTTCCTCTTCCGGCTCTTCCGGTTCAGCATCAGCCTCATCCTCCGCTTCATACTCGTAACGGCGCTGGTCTTCCATCTCCTGCTGACGTCTTATTAAATCCTCTTCATACTCAGCCTGGCGTCTGGCCTCGTCTGCCTCCAGCTCCGCCTGCTGCTGTGCCGCGTTAACCGCCTCGTATTCCGCCTGGCGCATTGCCTCCTCGGCTTCATATTCCGCCATGCGTCTGGCTTCCTCCTCACGCTCCGCCTGACGTCTCATCTCCTCGTCACGCTGAGCCTGGATCCTCCTGGCATCTTCCGCATCGCGGGCAGCCTGTCGCCTGATCTCTTCTTCGCGTTCCGCAAGTCGTTTTCTGGCAGCCTCCGCCTCGCGTTCCGCCTGTAGTCTTAAAAGCTCTTCCTCACGTGCCCTTTCCGCTTCTGTTTTCATATCCGCAACGTCCCTATGGGCGGCGCTGCCTGAGCCTTCGCAGCCAATATACTGGAATTTGCCTGCCAGGGACGGATAGCTGTTGTGCATTCTTTCCATTCTGGCCGGAGTGTCAATCAACACGACAATCATTCCGGTGTTGTCCTGTACCATCAGCTCACTCAGCTCACTGATTGTAATGCGGTCCAGCTCTCCTGCACGCTCTACAATCAGATCTTTTCCGGCAAGTCTTTCCGCAACTGCAAATATGCCTTTTCTGTTCAGATTATCACCGCTGATTTTCGCGACGGGATTCTTTGTCCCAAGCTCACGGTGAATCGTTTTTAGTGAATCAAGAGCCATCTTCAGACCGCTTTCCGGATCTTCCGCTTCAATCATGAGATGATTGCTTACTACCTCTTCCGGCTCCAAATCCCAGTCTTCTACAATCGTCTCCTCCTCTTCCTCAAAACGGTTGATTAAAGGTTTGTCCGACTCATCGGCTGCCGCCGTCTCCGCTGCCGCCAGTTCTTCATCATCTAATCCGCCATGGCTTGTAAGTCTGTATTCTTTAATATCCCTGATATTATCCAGGACTCTGGTTTCACCGGCAGAAGCGCCTTCTTCTTCATCATAAGGCTCCATCCTCGACATCTCTTTTGCCAGTTCTTCCTCTGCTTTTGCCTCATGCAGACTGGAGACCAGATCGTCCTCCAGGAAGTCACTCTCCTCCGGATACATCTGCTCCTCCTCCGGATACATTCCGTCATCCTCCGAATCCATATTGCGGGAGGCTGCCCTGTGACGGTTCTCATCGTGTGCATCCATACGCTCGTCCATATCCAGGCCGTTCATATCTGCTTCTTCCGCATCCTCGGAATCGAAATACTCATCCTCCTCTTCCGGTTCTCTTCTGAGGGTCCTGCTGTTATACTTCTCTTCCACGGCGCGCAGCTTTTCTTCGTATTTTTCTCTGTTTTCGACTAAATCCATCTGGTACTTGGTCAGAGGAGCAAACTGCAGCTTCAGCTCCATCGCCTTATCCACATACTTTCCAAGGCCGAACATCAGCATGATTCTGTCACACATGTTGACGCACTGCGTTTCCATTCCGGCCTGCTGATAAAGCTCAGCCAGATGATACATCCATTTCTCATCCAGCTCTTCCTGACAGTATTTCTCCAGTGAGTGGATTAACTGCTCAATTGTGGCTCCCTTCGCTTCCAATATAAGAAATCGCAGAAGGTTCTGTCTCGGATCATCTACCGCCAGATCACAGAACTCTCTATAATATGCCTCCGCCTCCGGCACATTCCCTTCCCTCAGGGCCAAATCCGTGAGCTTAAATAAAAGCCCTTTGCCAATTGGAGCTCGCTCAAAAGCCAGCAGCAGAATATCTTTTGCATCCTGGTACTCCGCATTTCTTTCATAGACCTGGGCAATCGTCGTAAGCAGGCTGGTGCTGCGAACTCTTCTCCAGTCTATTGTATCCGCGATCTTCATCGCTGTTTCATAGTCGCCTTTATTAACCAGCTTTTTAATCTGTTCAACTTTGATGTTAAACTCGTACTTATCCATCTCTTTTGCATCTCCTAACCGCCTGCACCATACAGACGACTTAATCGTTACAGTTCCGTCCGCCCGTCAAGAGCCCTGAGCAGCGTAACCTCGTCAATATATTCCAAATCTCCGCCAACGGGCACTCCACTGGCGATTCTTGTTACCTTAATTCCGGTAGGCTTGATGAGCTTGCTGATATACATAGCTGTTGTCTCACCTTCCAAACTCGAATTTGTCGCTATAATCACTTCTTTAACGTCGTCTTTTTGCAGTCTGGTCATTAATTCCTTCAGCCTGATATCATTCGGCCCAATTCCAAGCATGGGGGAGATAGCTCCATGCAGAACATGATAAACCCCCTCATATTTTCCGGTTTTCTCATAGGCTGCCAAATCTCTGGTATTTTCCACTACCATGATCGTCCCATGATCCCTTCTGTCACTGCTGCATATAGGGCACAGTTCTTTGTCTGTCAATGTAAAGCATTCACTGCAGTACCTGACATTATGCTTGGCGTCCACCATAGCCGAGGACAGGCGCTCCACCTGCTCAGAAGGCATGTTAATGATATGAAATGCCAGCCGCTGTGCCGATTTGCTTCCGATTCCGGGCAGCTTTGACAGCTCTTCTATTAATTTTGTAATCTGATTGCTGTAATAATCCATATATTAGAACGGGAAACCGCCTCCCAGGCCGCCGATTCCGCCTGTCAGTTTAGCCATCGCTGCGCTGCTTTCCTCTTCCGCCTGACGGAATGCTTCATTTGTTGCCGCAACGATTAGATCCTGGAGCATCTCAATATCATCGGGATCCACCACTTCCTCAGAGAGCTTAACCGCAACCACTTCCTTTTTGCCGGAAACGGTAACTGCCACCGCACCTCCGCCGGAGGAGGCTGTGTACTGCTTTTCCTCCAGTTCTTTTGTAGTCTCTTCCATCTGGCGCTGCATCCTCTGTGCCTGCTTCATCAAATTATTCATATTGCCAGGCATTCCGCCTGGAAAACCGCCACGTTTTGCCATGGTGTTCATCCTCCTGATTATTTTCATAATTTATTTATAAATTTACTACCTTGTCTTTTTAATCTTCCACTATGATATCGTCGTGAATTACTTTTAAGTCGTCGTCGCTTACATAAAGGGTCGTTGACTTCGCGCCCGTGTCATTCAGGTTCGCCTTGAAATCTATACTTTTACCGTAGTTTTTTTCAACCGCTTCTTTCAATTCCTGCATCACGGCTTCACGGTTGACGATGGAGAAATTGCCGGGATCGTTACATACAATGCAAAGACAGCTGTCGCCTGCCGGCTCCACCTGCGTGTCCCTGAGAGCAGCACGGACCGCCCCTCCCATCTGTCTGGAAATCTTCTGCCATTCGCCGCGGACCAGCATCAGATCCTCGTATTGGGCTTTTGGTAATGTCACGGTCTTAGCCGGATCTTCTTTTACATCCGGCCGCGCTGTTTCCGGGGCTTTGATCTGCCCCGCCTCTCCTCCCTGCGCCGCCATCGCAGCCAGGCCGGAAAATTCTGCCGGAATTTCTTCCATTCTCTTTTCTATCATATTGAGCCGCTGGAGGACAGAATCCAGGTTCTGTTCCATCGACGGTTTCGTCAGCTTGATAAATGCAATCTCTGCCAGAACGCGTTTCTGGCTGGCATAGCGCAGTTGGCCCGACAGCTCCGAAAAAATCCGGATAAACCGCATCAGTGTATCGGAATCCGTCAGTTCCGCTTCTTCTTTAAGAATCGCTATATTCTCAGATGACATATCCAGCATGTCTTCCGCGTCATCCGTTGTCTTCACAACCAGCAGATTTCTCATATACCATACAAAATCATTGACCATCTGCGTCAAATCGCGTCCCTGGATAATCATCTCTTCTATTGTATATATGCAGCCCTTAGTATCCCCGGCCGTTACCGCCCTGAAAAGACTGCTGAACACACTGTTGTCAACGGCCCCCAATACTTCAAGCACATTGTCATAGGTTAGTTTCTCGCCAAAGTGAAATGCGGTACACTGGTCCAGCAGGCTCAGTGCGTCTCGCATGGAACCGTCTGCTGCCTTCGCCACATAGCGCAGCGCCCTCTCCTCCACATCGATCTGCTCGGCCTGGGTCAGCTCGTGCAGGCGGGCGGAAATCGTATCTATCGTGATTCTCTTAAAATCATATCTCTGGCATCTGGAAAGGATCGTGATCGGAATCTTATGCACCTCTGTCGTAGCCAGAATAAATATAACATAGGACGGAGGTTCCTCCAGCGTTTTTAAGAGCGCATTGAAAGCCCCGATGGACAGCATGTGAACCTCGTCGATTATATAAACGCGGTACCGGCCCTCGGTCGGCGGATACTGAACCTGATCGCGGATATCACGGATATTCTCAACGCCGTTATTCGAAGCGGCATCAATCTCAACCACATTGAGAGACGCAGATGAGGCTATCTGACGGCACATGCTGCATTCGCCGCACGGACTTCCGTCAACCGGGCTCTCACAGTTCACCGCTTTGGCGAATATCTTGGCAATACTTGTTTTTCCTGTACCTCTTGTACCGCAGAACAGATATGCATGTCCGATTCGTCCCGACGTTATCTGGTTTTTCAAAGTCTTTACAATGTGATCCTGGCCTTTGACCTCGTCAAATGATACCGGCCGCCACTTCCTGTATAACGCTGTATACGACATGAATATCCTGCTCCTTCTTGTTTCCGTAACTATTCATCTCCAAAACTGATTCCCACAGATTTGGCTTCCTTGATAATATCGCTATTCGGATCAACCGTTTTAAGCTTACCGGCAATCTCTTCCAGCGGCACTTTCGTAATCTGGCTGTCGTTCAGGGCAACCATATAACCGTATTCTTCATTCTTAATCATCTGTGCTGCCGCTGCACCGAGACGCGTGGAAATAACCCGGTCAAACGGACATGGCTCTCCGCCTCTCTGCATGTGTCCCGGAACCGTCACGCGGATCTCCTGGCCGGTCTTTTCCTGAATCTGAGCGCCCAGCGCATAAGCTACCGAGGGGTAGGCCGGGCCGTTTTTCTTCTTTTCTTTCAGTTCTTTTTTGGTAAGGGCCGCGTCTTCCCTTGAAATCGCACCCTCAGCAACGGCCAGAATCGTAAAATTCTTGCCGCTCCTTACTCTTCCTTTGATGGCCTCAACAACAACGTCAATATCATAAGGTATCTCCGGAATAAGGATAATATCGGCGCCTCCTGCTATTCCCGCGTAGAGAGTCAGCCATCCCACCTTATGCCCCATAATTTCAACAATAAATACCCGGCCATGGGAAGCCGCCGTCGTATGAATGCAGTCGATTGCGTTGGTCGCCACGTCCACAGCGCTGTGGAAGCCGAATGTCAGCTCACTTCCCCACAGGTCATTATCTATGGTCTTGGGAAGAGAAACAATGTTTAGCCCTTCTTCCCTCAGAAGATTTGCCGTCTTCTGGCTCCCGTTGCCTCCAAGCACTACCAGACATTCTAATTTCAATTTATAATATGTGTGCTTCATGGCAGCCACTTTGTCCAAACCATTCTCGTCAGGAGTTTTCATCAGTTTGAACGGCTGTCTGGATGTGCCGAGAATTGTACCGCCTCTGGTCAGTATCCCTGAAAACTCTGATGGCTTCATAATCCTGTAGTCTGCATACATCAGACCCTTATAACCATCCTCAAAACCTACTATCTCTACGTCGTCATACATTTTGTACAGAGCTTTCGCCACGCCGCGCATTGTCGCGTTCAGGCTTTGGCAGTCTCCGCCGCTGGTCAGCATACCAATTCTTCTCATGGATGACACACCCTTTCTAAGTACTGTATTTTAATCCTGTCACACTTTATGATATCAGGTTACAATATACCCATTTTGTAATTATAATACAATCATGTTCTGCGGGCAAGAAAAAATTCTTTACGATCTTCTTTACTATATTGTGCAGAAAATCAAATTTCTTACTGCCGCGGAGCGTTTTTTATCTGACACCCGAATCCTGTTAAATAAAAAAGATGTATCCAATTCCGGATACACCCTGCTTCTTACATTGAATTACATATGAAACTATTATTAAATCCGCACATCCTGCTTCGAACGTATATCACAAACGTTACCCTTGCAGTTAACTCCGCCCAGGCAGCCTCACGGCACACAAGAGCTTCTGCTTAGTGCTGCTGCATTCCTGCCCTGACACGGTTCACAGATTCCTGTTGCGTAAGACCCAGACTTCAACGCCACTTTCAAGGGGCAGCTCTGCAACATAACGCCCTCGGCAAGGACATCACCCCTGCTGTAGCGGATTGCAGGTACAGGGCACCGCTAACTCCCCGGCTGTGCGGAAACTTTATAACTTGATTATGGCTGATGATAAGTAATCTTCAGCCAGTTAAGTATACATGGATGCCGCCTTTTTGTCAAGCCGGAGATAGCGCATTTGCCTCAATTCAGGGAACAGTTCTGCCATAATGTATTCCGCGAGGTGTTCTCGCTGCTTTTTGAAGCATGATTGTTCCGGCATCTGCGAGATATAACAAAAAAATATGGGAAATATGCTCAGATTTCATTTTATATTCTGCTGAAAAACCTTTATAATAAGGATAAGAAAAAATCCTGCCCCAGCGCTGTCCGTCTTTATCGCTGAACAGAAGCGCCAAAGCTCCCCGCTGCTGCCGCAAGACAAGTAATTTTCAGTTTTTTCGCACATAATCTTGCAACACGGACCGGATGTTATTATAATAGGGGCAATACAGCATTTACCACTGTAACACGTTAACAGCAGAACTATAAACAAGAATGGAGTATCGCTATGGAAAAGAAAAATATTGATTGGGCAAATATCGGCTTTGGTTATATGCAGACCGATTACCGCTTTGTTTCACAGTACAAAAACGGTGCATGGGACGAAGGCGCACTGACTACGGATGCAAATATTGTATTGAATGAATGTGCCGGCGTGCTTCAGTATGCGCAGACATGCTTTGAAGGTTTAAAAGCTTATACAACCGAAGACGGACATATCGTAACTTTCCGTCCCGACTTAAACGGTGAGCGCATGGAAAATTCCGCCAGAGGTCTTGAGATGCCGGCATTTCCGAAGGAGCGCTTTGTCGAAGCCGTTGCCAAAGTGGTAGAGGCCAACGCCGCTTATGTGCCTCCTTACGGCTCAGGTGCCAGCCTTTATATCCGCCCTTATATGTTTGGTTTTGACTCCGTTATCGGAGTTAAGCCGGCCAGTGAATACCAGTTCCGTATTTTTACTACTCCGGTAGGCCCATATTTCAAGGGCGGCGCCAAACCGATCACCATCCGTGTCAGTGACTTTGACCGGGCTGCTCCACATGGAACAGGTCATATCAAAGCCGGGCTGAACTATGCCATGAGCCTTCATGCGATTGTCGATGCTCACAAAAAGGGATTTGACGAGAACGTTTACCTGGATCCGCAGACTAGAACGAAAATTGAGGAAACAGGCGGCGCCAACCTGATCTTTGTCACAAAAGACAATAAACTGGTCACACCAAAATCCTCCAGCATTCTCCCATCCATCACACGCCGCTCTATCCTCCACGTTGCCAGTGAATATCTGGGTATGGAGACTGAGGAGAGGGAAGTGTTCCTGGATGAAGTTAAAGACTTTGCCGAGTGCGGCCTCTGCGGAACGGCAGCCGTAATCTCACCGGTCGGAAAGATTGTAGATCACGGTAAAGAGATCTGCTTCCCAAGCGGAATGGAGCAGATGGGTCCGGCCACCCAGAAGATTTACGACACGCTGACCGGCATCCAGATGGGTAAAATCAAAGCGCCTGAAGGATGGATCAAGGTTATTAAATAATAAATACATGACAAGGCCCGGGACTTTTATCCCGGGCCTTAACTGCATACCTGCCTCCGGACGGCATTTCGGATTTTCAAATTAATGTTCTTTGGCCTTCTTCCTCAATTCCCTGAAAAACTCCTTCAGCATCCCGGAACATTCCTCGCCTAAAATCCCGATCTCCGTCTCCACCTGATGATTAAATCCCTTCTCATCCAGCAGATTCATAACAGAACCGGCACAGCCGGCCTTTGGGTTCATCGAGCCAATCCGAACTTTGGGAATGCGTGCCTGTACAATGGCCCCGGCGCACATGGGACACGGCTCCAGAGTGATATACATCGTACAGCCCTCCAGCCTCCAGTCTCCCATTTTTTTACATGCCTTTTTTATCGCATTTATTTCAGCGTGTGACAGAACATTCTTGTCTGCGATTCTCCTGTTATACCCTCTCCCGATTATTTTCCCCTCAAAGACAATAACACATCCTATCGGCACTTCCCCCAGCGCATACGCTTTTTTCGCTTCACGGATTGCCGCTCTCATATATTTTTCATCATCGGTCATTTTCATTATTCTGCTCCATCTGACTTTTATATTTCTGTTTACCCTATACAAGTATACAAATCAACTCCCGCTTTGGCAAGTTGCACCTGTGCGAATTTCGTACTATAATATTCTCTATATGTTACTGTTTTGCCTTCAGCCCATGAAAGGACTCAAACTTATGATTATATCCGGACTTTTGAAAACCACTCTGTTAGATTATCCTCAGCACGTTGCCGCTACCATTTTCCTGGGCGGATGCAATTTCCGCTGTCCCTTCTGTCATAACAGTGATCTGCTGGAGGGGACGGACGGACTGTTCTCAAAAGAGGAGGTTCTGACATTCCTGAAAAAAAGAGCCGGTATCCTGGAGGGGGTCTGCATCACGGGAGGCGAACCGACCCTGCACCGCGATCTGGAACCTTTTATCAGGGAAATCCGCAGTCTCGGTCTTCTGGTTAAACTGGATACCAACGGATACCGGCCGGATGTATTAAAGGATCTATGCAATAAAAATCTGCTGGATTATGTGGCAATGGATATTAAGTCAGGCCGGACCGGGTACGCCAAAGCAGCCGGCGTCCCGGGTCTCGACCTGTCACATATAGAAGAGAGTGTTGATTTCCTGATGAAAAATACGGTTCCCTGTGAATTCCGCACAACGGTCGTGAGGGAACTTCACAGGGAAGACGATTTTCGTGAGATTGGCTCATGGCTCGCAGGAGCTTCCGCCTATTTTCTTCAAAGCTATAAGGATTCTGAAAATGTCCTCGTCCCGGGATTTTCATCCTATAGCAAGGAGGAACTTCTGCATTTTCGTGACGTTCTTGTTCCGTTGGTTCCCTCTGCAGCGCTCAGGGGTGTAGACTTTTGACGCCTGCATCTAATCGCCTATCTTCACATCGGTGTACCAATATCCAAAACGGCTGTCTCTGGGCGGCTGTTTTTTCGCCAGCACAAAGTTAGAAAAACCGAACATGGACGCCATATACTTTTCATTGCTCAGGTAATGCCCCGGAACTCCCAGCAGATATCTGGCTTTTCCCTCCGGGTTATTCAGTCTTGCAAGAATGAGATAGCGGTAATTATAATAGCCGTGCAGCAGAAAGCTGTTGCTGCCATATACCCATTCTTCACGCGGAAGCAGGCCGATATCCTGCGGTTTGATTGTCAGCACTTCACAGCCGTCCGCATAATCAAATGCAAGAATTTTCGGATATTTCTTTCTCATCATTTCCCAAACTTCCTGTTCATCACATATGTCACTCAAGTCTTTAAAAGGTGCGGTCACGCCAGACGGCGGACTCGTCTCACACATGTCGGCCTGAGTTTCCTTTCTATCATCCGTCTGCTCTTCCTGAGCCGGCCCCAGAGATTCGGGCTTTAAAGTCTCATTCCGAAGCGCTCCCGACTGCATTCCTCTCCGGGGTGTACCGTACCGCTGTGAAACTCCGCCTCCCCTATCCTGTGACATCTTCATCTGAGCTGCCTGCATTTGGGGCTGCTGCACCTGGCTCTGATTCATCGGGCTTTGCTGCTGCATCTGCCCCGGCTGGGTCTGGCTCTGGCGGGTCTGGTTTTGCTGGATCTGGTTTTGCTGGGTCTGGCTCTGCTGAGTCTGGCTCTGCTGAGTTTGGCTCTGCTGGCTCCGGCTCTGCTGCATCTGACCCTGGCGAAGCTGGTTTTGCCTCATCTGGGCCGACTGCATCTGCCCCCGCAGCATCTGCTGCATTGCCTGCATCTGCTCTTGCCTGATCTGCGGCTGGACAGCCTGCCCCTGGGCCGGCTGCATCTGACTCTGCCTTATCTGCCCCGGCTGCATCTGGTTCTGTGCCCTCTGCGTTGTCGGCATCTGACCCTGACGCAGCTGCTCCGGCTGCTGACGGCCGGAAGATTCCTGCAGCATCATCCCTGACGAATGCACCGCCGGTCCACTCATTCCGGGCGCCGCATTATTAGGCTGAAATTCCGGCTGTCTATTGGTCTTCGCCAGGCCGGGCGCTATGTATTCCACCTCAGATGTTACGGTAGAATCCAGCCCCTGAATTGCTTCATCCTCGCCGGCATCTTCCTGCTGCGGCAGAGCCGTCTCCGCTTTTGGTATTTCCATTTCCTGTAAAGGTTCTTCCGTCACAGGATCGCTGCCATTTACAGGTTCTGGTTCGGGCATCCTCCAGACGGGCATTCTCCTTTTTACAGTTTCCACTGCAGACTGCCTTATTGGCAGTCTTTCCTGAGCTGCCGATTGCGCAAATATCCCGGTTCCGCCTTCCGTCTTATCTGCTTCCTGTATGTCGGCCCCCCTTATAATTTCCGCTGCCGGCTTCAATTCTTCCGGCTCCGCTTCAGGCAAATCAGCTTCCGATGAATTGACTTCTGTTGAGTTAACTTCTGTTGAGTTAGCTTCTGTTGAGTTAACTTCTGATGAGCTAACTTCCGATGAACTAAATTCTGCCGGATTGACTTCCGGTGCCATTACCCCGTCTCTGTTCGTCTCATCCGCGTTTACTTCTTCCTTCTTCACCGCTTCTGCATCTGCTGCGTCCGGAAGCGCCGGATCCCTCCATGCTTTTTCGTCCGGAACCGCCGCCTCATTCTGCCGTATCTGCGAAACGATTTTCTCTCTCAGTCCTGATGTAAAAGCCCTGCCCTCCGCCGTCTGCGCCGTATTGCGTGATACCTTGGGAATCTCGGAGCTCAGATGTACAATCTTTCCCTGTTCCGCATCGTATACCCTGCTGCCGGTTTCAGCCTGTTTCCGGTCTGTTGCCTCACAAACGCTCTCCTCCTGCAATACCGCTTCCTTTTCGACCTGCTCTTCTATCTCCCTGGAAATAGGCAGAAGCTCCTGTTCCTTTTCCTCCGTCTGCAAAGCGCTCTGTACTTTTGCAGTATTGTCATGTTTCATCGCAACTTTTTCCGATGTTACATCGGCCAGCTCCACTTCGGCCGCATGCGCTACCGCATCTTCCCAGATAGTCGTGTAGGATCTCCATGCACTTTCCACATCGTGAACGCTCAGCCCATAAAATTCTTCCAGACTGTGCCCCGAATTTTCCACATCCGCCGAATTAACCATCGTTCTGAATTCCCCGGCGCCGTTCCTGGCAAACAAAGTACCTATTTTCACTTCATCCTGCCCTGAGAGCAGGTATACTCCTACCGGATTCCCTCCGACAAATATCTTTTTGACATTTACCGTAATTCTGCACTGGCTTCCTCTTGTTTCCAGTTTTGCAAATCCGATGTTCTTTCCGCGTATCCCTCCTTCGTATGTATAGATATATGAAATTAGTCTCTGATAGTTAGACATGCTATCACTCCTTTGCTATCTATTTTATGCTGTTATGCATTGAAACTATGACTCAAAAATGGTATTCTTAACTTGAAAGAGCTATAAAATTGTATGGAGGGTAATTGAATGAGAGTTTACAAAGTAAAAAATTATGACGAAATGAGCAGAAAGGCCGCAAATCTGATTGCTGCCCAGATCATCACAAAACCGGATTCCGTTCTCGGTCTGGCTACCGGTTCCACCCCCGTCGGCACTTACAAATATCTTGTTGAAAAATACAACAACGGAGATTTGGATTTTTCTGAGGTTAAAACGGCAAATCTCGATGAATACAAGGGACTTACAAGGGAAAGCGAGCAGAGCTACTACTATTTTATGTACAGTAACCTTTTTCAGCACGTAAATATTAATATGGACAATACGAACATTCCAAATGGCATGGCTGATGATGCCGATGCGGAGTGCCGCCGCTATGAAGATGTGATCCGTTCTCTGGGCGGCGTAGCCCTCCAGGTACTCGGTCTTGGTCATGACGGTCATATTGGTTTTAATGAGCCTGCCGATATATTTGAAGGCCCGACCCACTGTGTGGATTTGACGGAGATGACAATTGAAGCAAATAAACGGTTCTTTGCATCGGCTGACGATGTTCCGCGCCAGGCTTTTACGATGGGTATCGGTACGATTATGAGAAGCAGAAAGATTATTTTTGCAGTCAGCGGCAAAGATAAAGCGGCAATTTTAAAGAAAGCGCTTTATGGCCCTGTTACACCGGAGGTTCCGGCTTCTATCCTCCAGTTCCATCCGGATGTAATTGTTATAGCAGACGAAGAAGCGCTTTCCGAATGCTGATTCGAAACGTAATTTTATTATGAGATCAAATAAGACGTCAGATTCCGGTTTCACAGCCGGTTCCTGGCGTCTTTTAACAAATTTTATTACCATTCGCGTTTAGTTTGAAGGTTGTGCCCAGCACAGATGCGGCTCTTCTGCACATCAGCATCCTCTGAAGAAATATTTCGAAGTAATCCATCATGGAGCAGATGTTTTCATCAAGCTGAAGATCCAGTTTGATCACCTTTTTCTCTTTCTGAATATCGAGTGAAGAAGATACTACCGCATAGTTCACACGGTCATGTTTATCGAATGCCGCCTTATTTTGGTTTCTGACCCTGTCTCTGCGGACATCCGTTTTGTCAGCCAGAATCAATGCGGCTGAGACTGTATCCACGGCTCCGCCCGATTTCTCGTCATGCATGCCAATGGCATTGATAATTACTGCGATGTCTTCATAATCCATTTTCATGTCCCGCAGTATCTGATGGGCCATTAAAGCTCCCGAATGCGGGTGATCCAAACGGTTCACACAATTTCCGATATCATGCATGTAGCCTGCTATTTTTGCCAGTTCGACGGTATGGCCGCCGTATCCCAGGCACTCCAGAATTTTCCCGGCCATCGAAGAGACCTTAACTGCATGTTCTGCGGAATGATCCGTATAACCCAGCACCCCCAGCGTGCTGTTGCCTTTGTAAATATATGCATTAACCTCTTTTGATTTCTTAATGTCTTTAAATGTTACTTGTTCCAACTGCTTCCTCCTTGTTCTTATTTCCGCTTTTGCGGTACGTCACCTATCTTATCAGGAGAAGAAACAGTCTGATATCACGGATATAGGAAATTTACGTCATGAATATGTAAAATCCCGTTTTGCGGAGCGTCATGTATTTTTCATTATTGCCATCTCTACAGAATCGGCCACATGCTCGCAGCAGTCACAGCACTCTTCCAGACAATTGTAGATTGTTGTCCAGACAAGGATTTGCACCGCATCATTTTCTTCCGTGTACAGACGGTGGACTGCCCTCGTATAAAGCTGATCTCCTTCCTCTTCCAGACGGTTCAGAGTAATGATTTTCTCTTTCAGGGTCGGAGATCGCCGGAAATTACGGAAATCCTCCAGCATTTCTTTCATTGCGGCGCAGCACTTCCGAATCAGCGCGGCAAACTCCAATGCTTCGGGCCGCAGGGATCTGATATTATACATATAAAGATTTGTCAGAACCTCATCCAGCACGTCCGTCACATCATCGATAATATTGGTCAGCGCCATGATATCTTCCCTCTCGATCGGAGGAAGAAATTCCTTCATCAGCTTCTCCATCAGGCTGTGTTTGCCCAGATCACCACGATGCTCCACGTCATGAATATCCTGAATTTTTTCAGGTAGGTTTACATAATCATATTCATTCATGTTCTCCCATAACAGCTCTGCCGCCTCACAGGAACACTTTACATTATCGACGAGCATTGTAAAATAGTCATTTCCTTTTTTCTGTGCCATTGCCGCACTCCTTTCAAATCCTTATATTAAAATACCCATATAAACAACTTTGCAGTCAAAAATCCGATTACACCGCACCCGGGAAAGGTCAGCACCCAGGTCAGCACCATTTCCTTCACCACGCCCCAGTTCACAGAGGAGACGCGTCTGGCCGCCCCGACGCCCATGATGGCCGTTGTCTTTGTGTGCGTCGTGGAAACCGGAATTCCCGTCAGAGAAGACAAAAGCAGGCATCCGGCGCCGGCCAGATCTGCAGAAAAGCCCTGGTAGCGTTCCAGCTTCACCATATCCATTCCCACTGCCTTGATGATCCGGTATCCGCCAATCGAAGTTCCCAGTCCCATCACGGCGGAGCAGAGTATCATCAGCCAAACCGGAATACTGAACTCTCCGACGGCCGCATTTCCCTTTGCCAGAAAAATTCCCAGCATGAAAACTCCCATAAATTTCTGGCCGTCCTGGGCTCCGTGCATGAAGGCCATGGCCGCGCCCCCGGCAATCTGTGCTTTATTAAAAACTCCCCGTGTCTTTCCGCGATCCATGCCCCTGCACAGATACTGTACCGTCTTGGCCGTCAGCCAGCCCATGACAAATCCCAGAACCGTAGACAGAAGCAGACCATAGATTACCTTAATCCACTCCGACGCGTTGATTCCATCCATGCCTCCGTGAAGCGCAATAGCTGCTCCCGACACACCTGCAATAAGGGCATGGCTTTCACTCGTGGGAATACCGAACCACCAGGCAGCCGTCGCCCAAACCACAATAGCAAGGAGAGCGGCGCACAGCGCGATTAGGGACTCGTGCGGATCACCTCCGAAATCCACCATGTTGTATATTGTCGAGGCCACCCCGGCATTGAATATTGTCATAACGAGAACACCCAGGAAGTTGAAAACCGCTGCCATTATGATTGCAGCTCTGGGATGAATCGCCTGTGTGGACACACAGGTTGCGATCGCGTTGGGGGCATCGGTCCATCCGTTGACCAAAATGACCCCAAGTGTCAGAATCACGGTAACGGCCAGCATAGGATTTACCGTAATTTGCGAAAGAAAATCCGCTAATGAAATTGTCATAGTTATCCTCACTTTTACGTGTATTAACAAGTATTGTTCCATGCTTTGCCAATTAATTATAATAGTTTTACGCCGTACGTACAGTATTTATGGCAATTCTTTACTCTTTCTTTACAGGTCCCGAAAGATGGGATACGGTTTGATTTCCCCCGGGAAACGGTTCACCGCCATCAATAAAGGCACGCCTTTCGGCGTGCCACAGAGCGGTTCGGTTTTCACTTATCCATCAAGCTTAATCGGTATTTACCGGAGGGCTCACATAATCCGGCAGAGGGCAAGTATATCTGCCGCCGTTTCGTCTGGTTACCTCGTCCTTTGCGGCAGCAATAACATCCGGCCTCTCCCTGGTCCGGACCGCCGCCAGCGCCATTACCTTGGCCGCTGTAAGGAGTCCTTTATGGGCGATGGAACTGCAGGACTGTGCAGTCATCTGCCATGTGTGGCCGACATTGCCCACACAGCTGGTTGCCACGCCGAGAATCAGGGTGGGGACAGCGTATCCCACATCACCTACATCAGTAGAACTGGTGTCCTGCTGTATCTTCGATGCATCAAAAGGATGGACTTCACTGTCAAGCGGCTTTTCGAGGATCTCCTCCAGCCTGTCGGCGCCATATAATGCCGCAATCTTTTCCCGTATCATTTCTCTGGTATCATCCGTGTAAGTCGACAGAAATTCCTTAGCCAGACGGTAATCCCCATCACTCCACTCAGGCGCGCCGACCTCCCTCAGGCATTCGTCCGCCACCGCCGCCAGCGCCAGGTTGGGGACATATTCCGTAAAGGCCAGAACCAGGCGGTATTCCATCGATGTTCCAGTCATCATTGCGGCTCCCTTTGCCACATTAATGACCCGTTCTAAAATTTCTCTTACTTGCGAGATCCGCGGTGCTCTCACCTCCCAGCTGAGCGTCGCATGATCCTGTATTACATTGGTGGCCGAGCCTCCCACGTCGCTGTAAGCGCTGTGGAGCCTGGCTTCCGGAATGATAAACTCTCTCAGATAATTGCAGCCCATATTCATAAGTTCCGCTCCGCCCAGAGCGCTTCTTCCCAAATGGGGCGAAGAGCCTGCATGAGCCGTAATTCCCCGGAAAGAAAAATCGGCTCCCATAATCGCGTTGCTGGAAGACGGATCTACCCGGTTAACCGTAGACGGGTGCCAGGTATATACAAAATCCACATTGTCAAACAGGCCGGCCCGGGTCATGAACTGCTTCGAACCGGCCCCCTCCTCCGCCGGACATCCGAAGTAAATAATCGTTCCATCCTTTTTAAACTCTTCCAGATAATTTTTGACTGCAATTGCAGCCGCCAGGGAAGCTGCTCCCAGAACACAATGGCCGCATCCATGGCCAAAGCCCCCGGCCTCCCGCTCTTTCTTGACAGGGAGCGCCGCCTCCTGACTGAGTCCCGGCAGGGCATCGTATTCGCCCAGGATCCCCATCACCGGTTTTCCTGTTCCAAAGACAAAGGTTCCTGTAAAGCAGGTTGGAATCCCCGCCAGACCCGTCTCCACAGTAAAGCCGGCCTCCTTCAGGAGTCTGCCCAGAAGCGCCGATGACTGCATTTCCTTAAAGGGAGGTTCTGCATATTCCCAAATCCGGTCATTGGCATCCAGGATCCGCTCTGCCTGTGCATCCACCGCTGCTTCAATAAACTTTAAATCCGTCATCTGATATACCTCCTGTGTTTTTCTTAAACCTTAAGGCAAGTATAATCTATATTCCTTTTATTTTTTATGTTGAAATGTTAAAAGAAAACGTCAAAATGTTGCATCCTGTCTTTTTCTTCCCTGATATCGCACTATGCCGTTTGTCCGCTTGATTTTCAATATTCTGTGGCCTATAATTGATTTTATAAGTTTAATAAGGAGTATTCTATGAAAAGCAAGCGTGCACTTGACATTTCCGCACTTCCTCCAATTGAAAATCTAAAAATCGGTTCTTTCGGCTACCGGTGCCCTGAACCGCTGTTCAAATATGGGCCGGTTATCCATAAAGGGTATTATCTGTGTTATATCCTGGAGGGGAAGGGCTGTTTTCAATACGGCAGCCATTATTATTCTTTATCAAAGGGACAGGGCTTCTTAATCGAACCGGATGTCATCATCTCGTGTCAGGCGGAAAAAATCTCGCCTTGGGAATATGCCTGGCTGGAACTGCGGGGGCCTATGGTCCGTCAGCTCCTGTATTCCATGAAGCTGTCGTCTGCAAACCCTGTATTCCATTGTAAGCAGAACTCGCATTTGAAATATTACACCCAGGAAATTATGACGGTTCAGGAGCAGCGCCTCGCCGCTTCAAGTGACATCATACGGTTAAACGGCCTTTATCTGCTTCTGCTCTCTGAAATAATACGGCAGACTGCTTATGCAGAATTCAGCAGTCAGGAGCAAAAGTATCTCAGGCAGGCGGTTACATACATCGAGGATAATTTCAGTAAAAATATTAAAGTAAATGATATATCACATTTTGTATACATTGACAGAAGCTATCTGTTTTCCATTTTTAAAAAATATTTATTTCAAAGCCCGCAGCAATATTTAACCTCCTGCCGCATCGACAAAGCTGTTGAACTTCTCCGCACCACCTCGCTTTCTGTGGAAGAAATCTGCCATGCCTGCGGTTATCAGGATGTCGGCGCATTCTCAAAGCTTTTTAAGAAAAAGCTCGGCATAACCCCCGCCGCGCTGCGAAAACACCTTATCTCCGGCATGCCTCCCTCTTAATCAGATATCATAATTGATATGAGGCGTGCCGGTTTGTCTTTCCTGAAACGGACTAATATATGTTCTTCATCTCTCCCCAATAAAGCTGTCAATAACGGCACATCGCCATTAAATTCATGAAATTTATAGATAATTGGATGAATTTTATACATTGGAATTGAATTTTTACAAATGTTATACTTTTTGTATAGTTCAAGTCTTTTTTTCTGCGAAAATATAGTAAATATATCCATAAGTAAAATCGGATCTGCCCGGAAATGGGGGCTGTTGCCCTTCAAGATAATGTCAGATTAGAGTGAGCGTGAGAAGGAGGAAATCAAATATAAAAAACTAAAAATCAAGGTATGTGAAAGGAGAAGGACAGCTAAGGCAGAGCGGTTTTTATTTAACAGGAGAACTTTCCTGTTAAACGATAACCTGCACGCTCCGCGCACAGGTCACCGCCCTCAATAAAAAAGACTCACATACTTTTTAAAGAATGTGAGTCTTTTAACTGCCGGCGACCGGAATCG
>OLNK01001265.1_pt1 | contig 20393 bp, 19 predicted proteins | sample 1672791 | NCBI WGS metagenome assembly OLNK01 (sample SAMEA3136724, study PRJEB25190) | human gut metagenome | biome: human gut; feature: human-associated habitat; material: faeces | place: Austria | collected 2013 | reverse complement strand
AGTTGGCAAAGCTGCTGAACATCTCGGACACGCAGTTGGGGTACATCACGAACGTACCGGCCGGCTGCGGTCTGATCCGCTGCGCAGGCAATCTTGTGCCGTTCACGAACAGCTTCCCGACCGACACCAAGCTCTACCGCCTGATGACGACCAAGCCGGATGAGCGGCTGAAAGAATAACCTATGCCTTGCAGGAACAGAAGCCCGCCCACACAAAAGACGGCTGTGCGTTTCGCACAGCCGCCAAATTTATATAATGGCCGAAGCCTTATGGGTTGTCTGGCCTTGGCCGGGCGATTGCCCTCACATGGCCGAAGGCGCAGTAGGTGTTGCGGGCGCTGCCCGCCTTTTGATTACATCTATAGGATACACCGCGCTTGTGTCAAAGGCATAAAAGCAATTTGAACAAACGCACAACATTTTTTGAATCTTTTGTGACGGTGGTGAAAATGGAAGATATAAGGACAAAATCAGAAAACACTACCCCGCGCCAGCGGGCGGCAGCGCAGATACCGAAAGAGGCCATGCGCCAGCTGTGGCTGCGAAGCAAAGAAAAAGGTCGAACTGAAATAGAGAGTACAGCCGACGGGCAGCAGGGAGGACAATATTCCGAAGCCAATCAAACTGGCGAAAAAGTTTCCGACGCTTTGCAGAGCGTGGGCAAAAGCTCTGCAAAAGTAGCTGTTCACAAAGGCCGTGAACTGGCCAAGAAACGCGCCGGGCAGCGGCATATGGAGCAGAGCGTTGAACGGCAGGAGCAGACGGGCCAGCAGTCTTTTTCTGAGCTACAGGCACCGGACGGCGGCCAAGTAAGCAGCAACCTTACAGAGCCACGGGAGTGTAGCGTACCGTCTGGCAAAGAAAATCCAAGCGCGAATCATTCTCGCATAAGTGATTCTGCAAAACAAACATCTGACCGCAACATAAAATCGAATCGGCTGTCCGTCAAAGAAAAACCGCACGATATAAAAACTGCTCCGCATGAAATCCGCGGCGTGAGCCGCGACCGAAAGCAAATTCGAACCGCTGCCAGCACCGTGCAGGCAGAGCAGGTCGCCCAACAAAAAGCCCAGCAGATGGCCCAACGGACACGGCAGGCTGCCAAGAACGCTTCCAAGCAGACACGCAAGGCAGTTAAGGCCGTGCGCGCGGCAATTCGGCATTTCTTGGCGGCGCTGCACACGCTGACGGTGGCAATCATAGCGGGCATGAGCGCGGCTACCGCAGTCGTTGTTATCATTTGCCTTGTGGCTTTCATCGCCGGCTCGGCCTATGGTATCTTTTCTGCCGCCGAAGCCCCGGACGAAAGCTCGATCACAGTGCAGCAGGCTGTGGAGCAGCTGACCGGGGAATACCGTGACGAGCTGGAGCACATTTCCGATACCGTACCCCATGACCGTCAGGAGATAGAAGCCAACGACGACGTTTATTACATTCGCTGGCAGGACGTTTTAGCCGTCTTTTCGTCCCGTGTGTCCGGCGCAGAGGACGGAGCGCCGGTAGCGGCACTGGACGAGACACGCTTGGACGAGCTGCGCGAAATCCTATGGGATATGAACGAAGTCAGCTATACGACCCGCGAGGAAACCGTGGAAGTGTCCGCACAGAACGCCAACACAGAAGCAAGCCGTGATACGGCATCCGAAAGCACGGCCAACGATAGCGGCGCGAGATCTCAGGAAAGCAACGAGGCCGATACCACCACGATCACCCAAACCGTCCTCACCATTCACCTGACACACAAAACGCCGGAGGAAATGCAAACCGCCTACAACTTCACCGCTCGCCAAGCCGAATACCTGCCCCTGCTGCAAGACCCGGAATATGAAACGCTGTGGGCCGAACTTCTCGGCGGCTTTGCGGCGGGCAGCAGTGAAATTTTAATGCCCGACACGACACACACACCGACCGGCACCCTGCAATGGCCGCTGCCGATTCCCGGCAGCATCACCTCGCCATTCGGCTACCGCACCGACCCGTTGACCGGCGAAACCAGCTACCACGACGGTACTGATATTGCTGTGCCGGAGAGTACGCCAATTCTTGCCGACGCGGACGGAACGGTCACAGTGGCCAACGCCCTTGACAGCTGGGGCGGCAGCTACGGGTACTACGTCCAAATCGACCACAGCAGCGGCCTGCAAACGCTCTATGCCCATTGCAGTCAAATCTGCGTCACCCAAGGCCAACAGGTGCAGGCCGGGCAGGTGATCGCCTACGTCGGCCACACCGGCCGCGCCACGGGGAACCACTTGCATTTTGAGGTGAGGGAAAACGGAGAGAGAGTGGATGCGATGTCGTATTATCAATAAAACAGTGCCATGCCAAATATCTGAAATTCATTTCAGATAATACTGACATGGCACCATTCAACTGATTTGGATAATTTGCATTCAAATAACAATCCATTGTTTCAAGCAGAATCTTTCGTTCAAGGCAAAGCAGGCGCACGCCTCTCGGCTGCGCCTGCTTTGTTCTTGTTGATGCATAAACATAGCTTGTGCTGTCAATTGATGATCTGTTTTCTTCTAACTTTTTTCGCTGAAATTGTACCTACAAAATAGCCTTTCAAATAATCACCTCCTTATAGAAAGCCGACATTCGGAAACTTTTCAATAAACTTCGGTATAAAATTGATGAAAACGATGCAGCAAATTTTACCAAAGTTTTTTCATCACAGCGCTTTTGGCGCAATGAAGCATATGAAATTGGTTACTCTACCCGTTCCCGATTCCAGTTGGTCACGGCAGTTTGGATGGCCTCGTCCAGCGGGGCGGTGCCTGTGACAGCCTCTTGGATCGGTGCCAGAACGCAGGCTTTCCAGTTGTTTGGCTCACTGTAACGGCTGGTCGGCTGAAGGCAGACAGCGCGGTACTGCGCATAGTGGCGCTCCTGCGGCTGGACGCTGTGCCGTGCGGCGAAGATTGCTTCATACCGCTGGCGGTCGGCCACGCGGTTGACAAGCGCGTAATCTTTGCTGTAAATATCGTTCACAAAGCCGTCCTCGCCAAGCGTGGCTTCCAGCAACGCCCAGGCCGCCTCCTTGTTGCCGGATCGTTCGGAGATCCCCCAACTGACGGCGTAGTTTTGGCGCCTGCTTGCATTTTCGCCCAACGGGATGGGAACTAGGCGCAGGGTACACTGGCTGGCCTGCTCCGCCGCCGTCAGGTTTTCCAGCAAATTTTCATAGTTGGCGGCGGAACCCATGGTGAAAAGGACATTCTCAAAAAAGCCGTCGCTCCAAAAGCGGCCGTCCGTACCGGCACGCATCAGGGTGTCGCCGTCCCACAGCGCTTGAAGCGCCGCAAGCTGCGGCTCCAGTGCGGCAGCCGCAGCCGCATCGGAAAAGCTGTCCAGATTGGCCAGGAGAAAGTCCTCCAAAATCGAATCCGGGTCCCGCGCCGTGCCCGTGCAGAACAGCGAAGGACTTGCCTCCCCCGCTGCCTGCCAGACGGTGGCTAAGTCCAGCAGGTCCTTCCAGGTCAGGGCATCGGTGTCCCATGTCAGGCCAAGCGACTGGCCCAACGTCTCGTTGTAGATCAAATATTGCGGCGATACCCCCAGCGGAACGCCGCACAGCCGCCCCGCGCTGTTGGTCAGCGGCTGCAACAGTTCCTCGTCCAGCTCGTCACGGTAGGGGCATTGTTCCAGATAGGGCGTCAAATCGGCCATGGCGTCGCTCTCCAGCACGGCGCTCACCTCCAGGCCGGAACCGTTCAGCAGCACAATATCGCCCACGTCACCGCTCATCAGCCGTAGCGACAGCTGTTCGGCGTACTGCTCCCAGTGGGCGCTATAATCGCTCACGGTGTCGTAGGCGGTGTCCCAGACGATCTCCACCTCCGGGTGTCGGCTTTGGTACAGCCGCACGCAGGACAGCAACCCCTGCGCCGGGTAGGGCGCAGTGATGGTCAGTGTCACCGCAGCGTTGCTTGCGGTTCGGGGCAAAAAGACGCGGGTGATGCGGCGGCTTTCTATCGGCTGCTGGTCATAGTCCGTTGTGATTTGGCAGAACAGCACCCGTTTGTCCGCCCCGACGGCAAAGGAGGCGCTCGCCATCCCCTCCGCCGTGTAATCCAGCCCATTTTCCGCCGCCGTAAAAAACGCCGTTGTCGGTTCTCCTGTTTCCGCGTCATGCAGCCGAACCGTTCCCCCGCGGCTGGCACAGCTGAACAGCCCAACCTGCGGGCTGTACCACACCTGCTGATATGCAGACCCGCTGGGAAGCTCCTGCTGCCAAAGGCTTTTGGTCTGCATGGGGTCGGCGGCGCAGAGGGTGCCATCCGTTTTGACGCAATACAGTGTACCATCCGCCCCAAAGCAAAACGACTGTACGCCGGTTTTTCTGGTACTTTGTCCCGTGGCGCGGTCGTACATCACCAAAATCCGCTCTGTGCCGATCCTGCCCAGCACAGCGGCATAGTCCCCGCACACCGCAAAGGCATCCGGGCTGGCGTAGTCAAAGGGGCAGACACCCAACCGTGCCGGTTCGCCCTGGCCGGAGCCTTGCAGGGCAAATTCCTGCGTCGTTTCGTCATAGCCGAGGAGCCAGAGCGTCCCGTCCGGGGCAAGGGCAGCGCTGGCACAGCGAAGCGTGCCCAAGTTGGGAAAATCCTGCGCCGGGAAGGCCAGAACCGTGCTCCCGGTCAAGGCAGACACCGCAGCAAACAGGGCATCATCCCCGCCGTAATTCAGTTGAACCAGATCATCGCCATAGGGAAAGATTTCCTGCTGCCAGGCATGGTCATCGGGAAGCTCTTCGGTCACTTCCGACTGTGCGTCGTACAGCACCGGCGCAGCAAAGTTAGGCAGGGCGGCAGCTTCCGCCGTTTGTGCGGAGGCGGAAACCGGTTCTGCTTCTTGGCGGCGGTTCGCCCGCCCGCTGTGCAGAAAAAGCCAAACACACCCGGCACAAGCCAGAACAAATGCGGCCAGCAAAGCCAGCAGGCGAATTCGGTTATGGAAAGGAGAAGATTTCATGTTGGCCGACCTCTTTTCGCTCTCGCTTTCAAAATGCACAGCGCAAACCCGTTTCCAAAATCACTTTTTTTGATGCGTATTCATGCAGCGCCCCCAACCAAGCCATGCAAGAAACGCCAGCCCGGACGCTGTCCCCAGGCGAAGGCTTTGCACAATGGTCTGGCGCAAAGCGGCGGCGTAAGCGGAACAATGCCCTGCAGGGAACGTCCTTTCCAGCCACGCGGCGTAATGGGCGCGGTCAAACAGGCTGCCTGCAGGAATCAGCCCTGCCGGCAAAACGATTTCGACCTGCCACAGCCAACGTGCCAACAAAGCGACCGCCAATAGGCAGGGGAGTGCCGCAATGCCCCAGGCCAGCAGTGCGGCCGCATGGTCGGGCAGCCATTCCTGCCAATAGGAATGCCGCAAGGCCGCCCCGGCACACCGCAGTTCCCTGCGCACCCCGCACGCCAGCCACCAGAGCAGTGCGGCAATGGCGGCAAGTGCCATCCCCATCCGCCGCAATGTGACGAGCTGACGCAAAAGCTCTTTGCCCCAACTGTAATCCAGGACCCGCACGTCAGTGATCCCCGCATGGGTCAGGGCGGCGTCGGCCTGCTGGGCCGTAAACAAGGTGACTTCGGCCAGTACCAGACGGTCGTTTTCCAGCGTAGCTACAAAGGCTTCCCCGTCTGCACCGGCCTGTTCCAGCGCCGCACGCGCAGGAACGAGATAGGACGGTCCGCCGTCTGCCAGAATTTCGACCCGATCAGCGGGCAGTGATGCGGCCAATTCCGTTTGTTTCCATGCCAAACCGATCGCCAGGGCCAGCAGCACGGCCGGAAGCAAAATTTTCCGCGCCATATGGAATGGTTTCATGCTGTCCCCTCCCACAGCCGCACGGGGCCGCCGTCTGCGTTCAGCGCCCGCGTGGCGTACTGCACCACCGGGGCATCGCCGGACAGGCCGCTGACTGCCGTCCAGCTTTCGTTTTGCTCCAGCACCGTCACGCGCACGCGCCGGGCCGTGGTTTCATATCGCCAGGAGGTGCTTTCCTCTGCGATGTAAACAAAGGTTTCTCCGTTCTCCTGCCGCAGCGTTTCTGTAGGCAGCACCGTCGAATATTCCGCGCCGTTGATCTGCCCCGCTTTGGGCCATACCGTCGCCACGGTCGGGGTGCGCAGGGCATCAATTTTTTGGTTCAGCAGGGTCAATACCAGCATCGCCGCAAAAAAGCCAAGCGCCAGGCGGCCAATCGTGTTTCGCTTCACATTTTGCGTCACAGGCTTTTTACCCCCTGTGTCAGATACTTCCGGCACAGGCCATAGGCCAAAACCGGCGGCACCGCGTAAATCGCCCCTGCCGCATACGCCGAGCTGCCAAAGGTCTGGCTGTTCAGCTCCAGCGCCAGCGGGTACAGCGCGCCGTTTTTCAAAAACAGCAGCGGCTGGTCGATCAGGGACCAGCACGCAAGGAATTGCAGCAACAGCAGGGAGAAAACAGCCGGGCGGCACAATGCGGAAAAACAGCGTTCCATGTCCTGCACCGTCCAGCCGGGCCGCCTGCAGGAGTTCCCGGTCAATGGACGCCATGAACTGTGTCATCATGAATACGCCGAACGTCTGAAAAGCGTTCGGCCAGATAACAGCCCACGGGGTATCCAGCAGACCAAGGGCGTTCAGCGTCAAATATTGCGATACGACCGTTGCCTGGAATGGCATCAGCATCAGCAGAACATAGAATCCCAGCAAAAAATTCCGTCCGGGGAAGGAAAACTGGCTGAATCCATACCCCGCCAAAACGCTGACGGGCAGGGAAACCGCAAGGGTGGATGCCGTGTAGGCAGCACTGTTCCAGAACCAGACGTAGAACGGCCGCTGGTACAAAAGAATGTCCTCATACTGTGTCAAGCTGACGGTTCCGCCAACGCAAAGAGAATTTGCCAGCAGAAAGATCACCGGCAGTAGGCAGCACGCCGCCAAAAGGTTCAGCCCCAGCTTTTGCAGGCGAAACCGCACGCCTTTTTTCCACATTATTGCCGCCGCCCTTTCCCGTTTTCCGTTTTTTCCACAGTGCAGCGTTTGCCGAACCAAACCGTGCCAGTAATCAAAAGCACCGTTGCCAGCGCAGCGGCACTGAGAAGCTGATGGTTTAACTGGTAGAAATTGCCGTTCATGAAATGCTGCAGCATATACAGCCGTGCGGGCGGGTTGCTGCCGTACAGCGCATACACATCCCGGAACATCAAAAAGTAATTGCTGATGCCCAACAGCATTCCGATCAGCAGCGTCGGTGTGAGCAGAGGCAGCAAAACGCGGCGCACATACCCCCATTCGCTGGTGCTGTCCAGTTGGTAGGCATCCTGATAATCCTGCGGGACGGCGCGGATGACGGCGGCCAAAATCAGGCTGACACAGCCGGTATTTTTGATGAGGTACAGCGCCACCAGAAGCGGAAAAGCCGCCGCACCGTTCAAAAAATCGACCGGTTCCCGCCCGGCCAGACCCAACAGACGATTCACAGCCCCATTCTGCCCCCAAAGGCTTTGCCAGCCCAGGGCAAAGCTGTTGACGGGGATCACCATGGGCAGCAGCAGCGCCAGCTCCTGCGGCGCAAAGCGCCCCTTGGCACACACAAGCGCCGCAAACAACGCCAACGCCAAAAGCAGGCAAAGCCCAACGGTGAGAAAGAGCACCGTGTTGCCAAGCGCCTGCCGGAACACGGCAGTGCCCCACAGCTCCCGGAAATTTTGCAGCCCCGCAAAGTGCGGGTGCGCCACCCCCTGTGTAAACGTAAAAAACACGCTGACCGCAAACGGCACCGCATAGAACACCCCCACCCCGAACAGGCTGGGCAGGAGAAAGGGAAGGGCTGGAACGATGGTTTTTTGTTTCATATGGTTGGGAATCTTTTTGAGATTTTCCGTAACTGCTATGCGGACGGCCAGCGCAAGCGCCGACATCAGGGGCAAGAAACGCTTCTTGGTTTTCTTAAAATTCTCTTTCACTATAATGGTTCGTCATATCCGAAATGTATCGGGTCGGCGGCAGGGCGAATGGGTTCCGCATCTGTGCGCCGATGCGGGAACCTTTGGTGGGGTGTCTTGGAGGTTGGCTAAGGCGTTTCTGAATAAATCCCCGCCCTGCCCAAAACGATAGCTTTGAATTGTGCGGCGTTGCCTTAAATATAAGTTACCAATGGCTTTGATATATAGCCTAATATGGTTGATAATATGGCACGGGAAACGAAATAAATAACGAACGCAAAGAACGGATGCCAGGAATACAGAAATGGCGGCCGGAAGAACCACAAAAACCAGCAGTACACGATGGACAAGAAGCATACGAAAGCTCTGTTTTGAGAAAAAGTGCAGGAAGGAACGGACTGCATACGGGAGCCTTTTAAGTACTTGGCAGAAACACAGGCAAGCAGCAGGATAAAAATTGCGCAGAAAAAAGCGATGTATTTTGCGGGAAGATGGAATAACGCAAGGACTCCGCATATTGCACCGCAGAGGATAAGATGACCGCTCCTTGTGGTTACACTGTAACACCTAAAACCTCGAAAATCCAATAAAACGGCAAACCTGCAAAAAATCGTGCGTAACTGCAAAAAAGACCGGGCGCAGAGTGCGTCCGGCCTTGACTGTATTGAAATCATTTCAAAAATTGCTCAATCACCTTAAACACCAATTCCTGCTGTTCTGGTGTCGGGGTGGATTTTGGGGTGACCCGATGGTTTTTGTTTTGCTGCTGTAAACTACGGGCAAGTTCTGTCACCAAATCAACCTGTTCATCTGTTAGACCATCAACAGAAATGACAGATGCTTTTTCTCCGCAGGCTAGATAGTCAATGGAAACGCCAAAATAATCCGCAAGAGAGGCGGCCACCTGCAAGTTGGGGTACGTTCGGCTGCTTTCGTATTTTGCCAGTGCCGCCTCACTCAAATTTTGACCCATATCCGAAACTTTCTGGGCAAGCGCTGCCTGCGAGTATCCTTTTTCGCGCCGAAGCCGCTTTAGCCGTTCGGAAAAATCAACCAACATTTGCGTCACCCCCATTATTTTATAGTGTATAGGTTGACGCTGGACAGATAATCAACTATTATAAATTAAAACCGTTCTTTTGTCCGAAAGCAAAGGGGATCTCTTGACAGGAAAAGGGAGGCGCATTATTTTGAATACAAATTCCAACAACTTCCGACACACCCCTGAAAATGGTGATTCCATGCTGCATATTTTGATTTGCGATGACGATACAGCGTTTACAAATACGCTGCAAAGCGCGATTGCTGCCTTGCCGGACTATAACAGGCGCCAGATGCAGACCATTTGCGTGAACGACCCGCGAGTCCTGACAAAGACGGACATTCAAAGGGCGGATCTCGTGTTTTTGGACATTGATATGGGTGATATCAATGGCATGAAGCTGGCAAGACAAATGCGTGCGATCCATAAGGATTTCGTTTTGATTTTTGTTACGAATTACGGTGAATATGCCGCTGAAGGGTATGAGGTGAATGCGTTCCGCTTTTTGCCAAAATTGCAGCTGGCGGAAAAGTTGCCTAGTTATTTTCGCCAGGCACTGGCGGCCTGCCGCAGCCGTACCCGCACACTGAATGTGATGTGCGAGGGAGAGGGGACGAATATTGTACTTGACGATTTAGTCTATGCAGAAATAGACGAACGGATGGTCAAGTTCCACATGGCGGATGTTTCCGCACCTGTGCGAAAAAGCCGTATGGCATTGCGGGAGCTGGAAAATCAGCTGGAGGATGACGGCTTTTTGCGCATCCACAACAGCTTTTTGGTCAATATGAACTATATTTCCTCCTTGCAAACGAACGGTGTTACGCTGACTATCGGCCAGACGCTTCCAATTAGTTTGCACGGATACAGGGGGATTAAGAAGAAATATATGGTATGGAGAGGGCGCGGCTGATGGGATATGTGTTGAGTATTTTTCTGAATGCTCTACAGACTTGGTTGTACACAAAACTGTGGGACAGCTTTTTCATCAGACGTTTTAGCGGAAGAAAATTCTGGTCATATTGGCTTCTATGGACTGCCATTACCACAGTCATCATAAATGTGCTGCCATACGATTACGACTATATCAATATTCTCCGCTTTTTGATTGAAATTGCACTCGATTATGCCATGAGTTTAACGTTATATCGCAGCAGATGGGATCGGCGATTGTTTGTTGTAATAACAGGGTATTCCTGCTTTTTTTCCATTGCAGCGCTGACCGAAAGGGCATTGCTGTTTTATTCGGGCATGACGCAAGCGGAGTATGTGTATAATAAACCGCTTTACACTGCTTTTCTCTTTTTGCGGTGGCTGTGCATTGTGGCGTTTGTTATGCTGATTCGGCGTTTCCATACGCCGCCGCCAGAAAGTGGAAAGCCGCGCGCATGGATACCGGCATTGACGCTGTTCCCGTTGTGTACGTTGTTTGTGCTCTACCAGGTGTACGACGCAGGAAGCGCCGCAGGTGAGAATAACGCGTGGATGTTTTGCCTGCTTGTGATGTGCGCGGTCGATATGGTTGCACTGTTTCTGCTGGATCAACTGGAATCCACTGCGCAGATGCGGGAAGCGCTGGCCGTTGCACACCAGCGTGCGGAAATTCAGGCAGCCAATGTTAAGGCGCTAGGTGATTCCTACACGGCCCAGCGGAAAATGACGCATGAGTTCCGCGGGTATCTCTTCACCCTGTCCGATTTGCTGGCAAAAGGCAATACAGCGGCGGCCCAAAGTTATCTCGACGAATTGAAAGTGCGCCAAACCGAGCGCATCCTACTGGTGAATACGCACAATCCCATCATAGATGCGATTTTCAATCAGAAGGGCTATGCGGCCAAAGAACAGGATATTGATCTGCATTTTGAGATCAATGACCTTTCTGAAATGTCGATTCCTTCGGTCGATTTGACAGTCGTGATGAGCAATTTACTGGACAACGCCATCGAAGCCTGCGAAAAATTGGAAAAGCAGGAGCGTCGCATGGCCGTGAAAGCAATCTATAATAAAAGTGACAACCCACCGACGCTGTTTTTCTCAGTCGAAAATGCTAGCAAGTCAGTCGAAATTTTTGGCGATCATATCCCCACCACCAAGCCAGAACCGGAACTGCACGGCTTTGGCCTTCCGAATGTAATGGATATCCTGCACAAATATGGCGTTTTTTATCTGATGGATTATAAAGACGGCTCTTTCCTATTCTGCCTTGAATGGCCGGATACAGCCAAGCAAAAAGCAGTTGTTACTGTACAAAATAAGTAAAACTTGTAGTTGCGCACGGAATTTTGCAGTTTTACCGTTTTTCTAGACTTTTCAGACAAATCGGTCTATCGTATTCAGCAAGGGGGGCACAGTATGGAACACCTTGCCGAAACGATGACCGATTTTTTGCTTCGGCGCAAGTACATCACCGAGGAACAGACCGAGTGGTGCCACTATATGCTGATCAAAAATATTATGAGCATTGCTTCGCTTGTGCTGTTGCTGCCCTTGGGGGCGTTGATCGTCGGCTGGGGCGGCACATTGTTTTACACGTTTGTGTTTCGCTTTCTGCGAGCACGCACCGGCGGTTACCACGCCAAAACGCCGCACGGTTGTCTGCTAGGTTCCGTCTGCTGCCAGTCCGTGATGCTGTTTTTATCGGCACATATGCCCGACCCGGTTGTTTCCGCGTTTATCGCGGGATTTTCCTGCCTGTCAATCGCACTGTTCGGCCCTGCCAATCACCCGGAACTGCACCTGAGCGAGAAAGAACTGAAAGCACTTCAGCCGCGCATTTACATTCGGCTGCTGATTGTGGTCGCCCTTACGGCAGTTCTTTTATTTTTCCGCCCCGATTGGGGTGCCTGTACAGCGTTCGGTGTTTTTGCGGCTGCGTTATTACTTGTAATCTCGTTGCAAGGCTATGGTGCACAATAGCTTTATATTACCAGACTTTAGGAGAAAAAACATGAACACAAAAGAATCTCTGCCCCATGCACTGGGCCGTAAAGCCCTTGACGCTATGATCCGCCGTGAATACGATGGTTGGCCGCCGAAAACGCAATGGTCCCTTTACCAGCCCCACCGCCCTGAAAAGAAGCCGTCTGAACCAAAAGACCAGAGCAAAAACCGTTTGTAATCCAACCTAACATTCTATTGCCCGTTGCATCCTGTATGCAACGGGCATTTTTTTGACAAAAAAAAGATTTTTGGGGGTAAATGTATCAAAAGGTGAAAAGTTTAGGCGCTAGGATATCCCCATAGCAAAGCGAAGGGAGGGAAACCGCAGTGCAGCCGAATGAACGCCGCAGAAGAATCATTGAAATTCTGAATCTGCGCCGTCAAGATACCATGCAAAATTTGGCGAATGAATTCGGTGTATCGCGGCTTACAATTTATCGGGATCTTCTGGTCTTGGAGGAAAGCTACCCGCTGCGTCACATACATGGACGGGCGGTGTTGCCTTGCCGAAAGGGTATTACTTAAACACGCAACATTTGACGCCTATTCAAGCAGAAGCAATTCGGCGAAATCTTGATGTCGTATCTCCCCAAGACCGCGCGATTTTCCAAAGCATCCTAAACGACTTTGCTTGGCCTGTGTAAGCAGACCCCACCTTGACAACTTCATATTCAGCACGACAGGTACGTTCCCGCCCAAGTGAGCGACACGGGAAAGCGCGCCATGACGCACAGGGCAGTTGCCTTGTACCGAGCGATTCCGCTTGCCCCAAAAGCAGCCATGATCCGCTGTTTCGCCACGACCTTGGATGGAGTCATAATGATACGCCTGTTGCCCCGCACATCAGATGGGGCGGCCGAGCCTTGGTTGCAATGTTAGACCTTGGCAATGCCGGTGAGCGGCTGTTTGTCAGCAGCCCGCCTGTCGTGTTCCCGGCGCTTGGGGTGCGAGCGGCAAATAAAGCGCGACAAAATCAACCATACCGTTGATGCCAAATCCGTGCGGCGCAGCGAAAACTGCGCCGTATTAGTTTGTCATCAACGGGGAAAGAAGCAAAAGATGAACCACGAAAGCGGGTACGAGCGGGCGCACAGGCAGGCGGAGCATATTTTCCGCAACCTGCTGCCCGCCCACGGCATGGCCGTGCGCGAGGGGCAGATCGCCCTCTGTCACGCCATGCTGGATGCCCTGTTCAACAAGGAAGTTTTGCTCTGTGAGGCCGGGGTCGGCATCGGCAAAACGCTGGCCTATCTGGTGGCCTGTGTGCTCTGGCAGCAGCAGCGTCCCGCGGCATTGGTCGAGCCGGTCGTGATCTCCACCAGCAGCGTGACCCTGCAGGAAGCCATCCTGCGGGAATATCTGCCGTTTCTGTCGCAGGTTTTGCTGCAGGAGCATATCATTCAAGCACCGATCTGTGCGGTGGTGCGCAAAGGCAAGGAGCGTTTTGCCTGCGACCTGCGCTTGCAGCTGCGAAAAACACAGGTTAAACAGCGCGGCCAAGGGCACGATGCCGAAATGCGCTCTCTATATAATGTAAGCCGCAATTTGGATCTGGATCAGGCCGAGGGGCTTTCCAATTTTGACCGCCGCCTGATTTGTGTGCCGGAGCATTGCCCAAAAAGCTGCTCGGCGCGGCGAAGCTGCCGCTACCGAAAATATTTGGAAGAAGCCAACGGACGGCGCGTTACCATCCAAATTTGTAACCACAATTTTCTGTTGGCAGACGCCACGCACAGGCAGGAGAAATGGCCGCGGCTGCTCAAAAACTATCAGGCGCTCGTCATTGACGAGGCCCACAAACTGCCTGAAGCGGCGGCGCAGATGTACGGCAGGCGCTTTTCTGTGCAGGACGGCGAGAATTTGTGCCGCCTGCTGGAAAAGAGCCACTGCACTCACACGGCACAGCAGCTACGGGAGCGATTAACGGCACTGCAAGCAGCGTTTTGCGCAGATGAAATAGTAAATGCAGCAGTCGCCTTTTGTCCGAGCAATGTGCAAAATGCTGCACTTTTGTCCGCACAGGCAGCTTTCCGGCAGGCAGCGGTGACCCGTACTGCCAAGCCGCTGCCCGCATGGCCGCTGCACCGGCTGAGAGAAAGTGCCGATGTTTTGCAGCTTTTTATCGAGCAAAATTCGAACTGTATTCTGTATATTCAATACGATTCAGACGGAAAACCAACCCTTTGCGCCGACTGTCGTGACCTGCCTGCCCGGCTGGACAAAGCCCTGTGGAGTGTTCGGCAAGCGGCCATCCTCACCTCCGGCACACTGTCCGCTGGTGGGAATTTTACACATACTGTGCAGCGTATAGGGCTGAACAACCCGCAAACTTTCCGCGCTGAATCGCCGTTTGACTACAAGCGCAACTGTATTTTATATTTTCCAAAACGCACCAGTACGCCGCTTGACGAGGTAGAGTGGTTAAGTCAGGAAATTGAACAGCTGGTGCAAGTGTGTCACGGTCACGCGCTGGTGCTGTTCACGTCCTACGACCAGGTGGGCCGCGTGCAGCAGAGGTTGCAGGGGCTGCTTGCGTATCCACTGCTGACCGCCCGCCGCAACGGGCAGTTGTTCGTGCAGGCATTCAAACAGCTGCCGAACGCTGTTTTGTTCGCAGCTGGGCCGTGTTGGGAGGGCGTGGACTTTCCGGGCGACCGAGTGTCTCTGCTGATCATCGCCCGCCTTCCGTTTCCTGTGCCGGACCCTGTCAGCGACGCGGAAAAGGCCAAGTATCCCGACCTGCACAGCTATATCCAGGCCGAGGTCATCCCGACCATGCAGAAAAAGCTGCGGCAGGGCTTTGGCCGCGCCATCCGCACTGAAACCGATACTTGCACCGTTGCCATTTTGGACCCGCGTGCTGCACCCGGAGGGCGGTACCACAGGGCTGCACTGGACGCTTTGCCCAAGATGAATATGACCCAAGACATCAAGGATGTCGAGCACTTTATCCGCGCTGTGAAAGGCGCGGAATATTTTTTTGCCTGAAACGGCCCCTTGCAATTTCGATTCAGCATTGAAATTGCAAGGGGCCGCTTTTATTTTGCCCAAACATCGGAGGTAATGATTATGCGGGCTGTTTATTTTATCCAGGAAACCAAAAACGCCGATTTAACCATGCGTCAGCAGCAGCTCTTATGTTTGCGCGCGGCGCGCAGGCTGCGCTGGTATTGCTGCGAGGCCGTGTTTGCCGAGGCCGGTACCGAAACCGCTTCGCTTGCCCTGCGTCCCGGTATGCAGGAGCTTTTGCGCAGCGCCGCCGACGGAGAGTTTGATGTGCTGCTGATCGTGGACGCCGAACATCTGTTTTGCAGTCAGGCGGAAATCGAGGGTTTGATCTCCACACTGCTGCGCTCCGGCGTACACACCTTTTGTGCCAAAAGCGGCCACTGGCTGGAACCAAACGGCCGACACTGGATGGTGCTGCCGAACTACGATTCGATCAACATGGATGATTGGGAGGGCTTCGATGTTTAACTTGTTTTGTACACTGCCCGCGCTGCCGGCAGCGAAACAGCAGCCGATTCCGCTGCGCTGTATGAAAGTTCCGCCTCTGCCTGTCACCCCGAACCGCGCTGTGGTCTACGCCCGCACGGCAGACCGGCACGTCGGCGTGCTGGAAACCCAGTACAATTCCGTTCTGGCTGCTGCAAGAGAGGACGGCTGCATCGTGGTCGATGCCGCGATAGAGCATCGCCCCGGCAGCAGTCTGCGAAAGCCCGGTTTGCTTCGCTTGCTGAAAGTGATTCGCAAGGGTGAGGCCAACGTGCTGTATGTCCAAGACCTTTCCCGCCTGCATGGCAGCCCTTTTTGGCTGTACCTGTTGTTCTGCTGGATGCAGGATCACAACGCCAAAATTGTTACGGTGGCCTGTGACATCCGCTATTCCTTACATTATGACCTGCACATTGAGCAAAAACTCCTTGAGCGTGCCGCCAGAAAGGGGCGGGATGTGCCATGGATCGTTTGAATGATTCGACCTGTCCTATCAGTACTTGTAAAAATACCGTCAAATTGCAAATCGGAGAAAGCATCGTCACGCTGACATTCACGGGGAAAAGCACAGAAAACACCCGCGCCAAGCTGGTTGCGCTTTTGTCCGAAGCCTACTCGGAACGGGTCAAAAAGTGGCAGTAATATGCCAGATTTGTTGTTGGGTTTGGTGATAGATAAACAGCGTGATTCATGATATGTTGGGTGGTAAAACGAGGGAAACGACGATTAAATCTGGTGCGCGGCGCAGCGGATGACGTGCGATAGACGCTGCGACGTGTGCCAAGCCCGCAGGGCGGGATTTATTCGGCGTTTCCCAATGGAGGTGAAACAAGATGACGAGAGTGGAATGCCTATATCGCGTGTCCACCAAGGGGCAGGTAGACCATGACGATATCCCCATGCAGCGAATCGAATGCCGCAAATTTGCCGAGCAGCAGGGGTGGAATATCATCAAGGAACTGTGCGAAAAGGGCGTTTCGGGCTTTAAGATTTCCGCCGACGACCGCGATGCCATCCAGGAGCTGCGCGAGGACGCCATGAACCAACGCTTTGACGTGCTGCTCGTATTCATGTTCGACCGCCTTGGCCGGCGCGACGATGAAACGCCGTTTGTAGTCGAATGGTTCGCCAAGCAGGGCATCCGCATTTTCAGTGTAAAAGAGGGTGAGCAGAAGTTTGAAAGCCATACTGATTCGCTCATCAATTACATTCGTTACTGGCAGAGCGAGGGCGAGTCGCGCAAAACATCCATGCGCATCAAAACCCGCCTTGACCAGATGCGCGGCGAGGGGCTGTACACGGGCGGCACGCCGCGATATGGCTACCGCGCCGTGGAAAAGGGCCGCCGAAACAAAAAGGACAAGCCGGTAAAAGACTTGGAGATTTGCCCTGAAGAAGCTGCCGTGGTGAAAGAGATTTTTGAGCGCACAGTGTACGAGGGAGCGGGTTCATTTATTTTGGCAACAGAACTTTCGGCGCGCGGGGTGCGCACCCATCATGGGGCACAATTCAATGTCTCCACCATAAACAAAATCCTGCGCGACCGCCAGTATTTGGGCTATCTCATCACCCAGGACATTACTTCACCGCACCTGCCCGAACTGCAGATCATTGACGAAGCCCTGTTCAACGCCGCACAGGAGATTACCGAACAGCGCAAGACGCAGAACGCCGCGTGGCGCAATATCCCGCGCCAAAATTGCAGTGGTGTGCTGCTCGGCGGGAATCTCTACTGCGCCGCCTGCGGCAGCCGTATGACGTCCAGCAGCCCCGGAGAGGGGGCAAAGCGCCCCTATGCCGAGTACATCTGCTACATGGGCGCGAACCACCGCATTGCGTGCAGCGGGCAGAAAGCCTATGTTGCCAAGCGCGTGGATGATCTGGTGCTGCGGGTGACAGGGATGCTGCTGAACACGATCCAGGACACCCCCAAGGACGAATCCATCGAAAAGCGGGTATTGGCCGAGGTAAAAGACTTGGAGCGTCAGTTGGCGGACACCCGCAAACAGGCAGACGAGGCCGCCAAAGCACAGGAAGCACTGGAAATGGAGGTTTCCCGCTGCCTGATGGGACAGAGTCAGTTCACCGCCGAGATGCTGAGCAAGCTGATTGAACAGGCCGCGCAGAAGCACAAAGCCTTGAACCACACCGCTGCCGAACTGGAACAAAAGCTGGCCGACCAGAAGAAAATTGCCGACGGCGTACAAACCTACTACGACCGCTTCTTAGGCTGGAGCATGGAGTTTGGCATGGCGAGCTTGGCGCGGAAACGGATCATCATTGCACAGCTTTTCAAGCGCATTGAACTGGATCGCGGGTACAATTTGCACTTTGAGGTGGACTGGAACTACGAGCAGTTCATCGACAGCGTGAACGTCAAGGGCAAGCAGGGGATCACCGCGGTCGGCATTACACTGCCGCCGAAGGTTCGCCCAAAGGCAGGCAAGACTGCCAAGGCCAGCCAAACCGCGAAGAATGGCCGCAAGCGGAAAGCCGAACCGATCAGCGCATGACGCGAGGTGATTTTCAAGATTTTTCGCGTAAAATACATGATGAACAGCAGTTGGCCTGCCAAAATCGGCAGGCCAACGAAGCTATGGAAATCGACAAGTAAATCAGCACAAAAGAAAAGCGATAGAGCGTTACACTCTATCGCTATTTGGCTGCCCCAGTCCGACTTGAACGGACGACACCCTGATTAACAGTCAGGTGCTCTAACCAACTGAGCTATGGGGCAATATTTTCGCTGCAACGTCAAAATCAGTGCTTGGCAGTCGATGCTATGGAAGAATTTTGCTGATTAACCTTGTGCTGTATGCACTAACCAACTGAGCTATGGGGCAATATTTATTTTGCGCTGTAAGCGCGCCTGCTTGATTCAGCTTTTATAGTATAGCAACTGGACAAGAGAATGTCAAGCATAAATTTCAAAAAAAATCAAAATTTTTTAAAAACCTGTCGGGAAGTTTTTTCGGGGGCTGACAGGGTTTTGCATTTTATGCGCGGGTGGGGTGGTATCATCATAACACGCAAAGAGAACAACGGCCGCTGCCTTTGGCCAGGGCGGCGGAGCTGTTCACAGCATGGTGCGGCGATACAAGCCGCCAGCCGGGCAAAGGGACAGCAGGGGCGCACTGCCGGGTACCAACGTACATATCCGCCATTGGCGGCAGGCAGGAGCAGGGGCGTCAAAGCAGGAACAGAACCCGGCGGGGCATGGTGGAGAGAATCCATAATAGCCGCCAGCCATGCAGCGCGGACAGGCATTGGGCTTGAACAGAGAGGGTGATCCCCGCAGGCGGATAAGGCGAGCTGTGCGGGGCTTCCGCTGTGGGCGGAATGGGAAGGAGGCTGACACAATGAAAGAGCGTGTACGTTTTGCTGTGGGAGCAGCTTCGATGGTATTGGCGGCGTGCTGCCTGATGGGCGCGCTGTTTACGGCGTGGTGACCCAGGCGGCGGGCTGGGCGGTGATGCAGCAGCTGGATTTGAAGGAACAACCGTGGGCGGCTGGTACCGGCCTGCAGGCGGGGGGGACGCCGCACCGGGTAACGCTGGCGGTGGAGCCGGGCAGCTTACGGGGCAATGAGGGACTGCTGGATCAGGCTGCCTTGGGCGCACCGCCCGGAACGGAAATAGAACAGCCCGGAGATAAGAGTCAATGAAGCGGGCGGGGATCAGTCTGGCGCTGGTGGTGATGCTTCTGCTGGGGGCAGCAGCCCCGGTTCAGGCCCAGGCAGAGGAAACCGGGCTGGCGGCGGAGGCGGAAAGCTTTTACCGGTCGGTTCTGGCAGCGAAAGACCGCGAAACACTGCAAACCTGGACTGCTTTTCGGACCAGCGCCGGGTGGAACTGCGGGCAGAGCTCCCCGCAACGCTGCGGCAGGGGCTGGATACCGTTTTGCAGCAGATGAAACTGCCGTCCATCACCCCGGTAGAGGAGAACACGCAGCAAAAAGAGACCGGCTGGCAGCTGGATGCCAGCACAACCTGGGACGATGCCGCGGGCAGCTACACCCTGCGCCTGGAAACCAGCAGCGAAGCGGGCGGGGCAGACGCGGTGATCCGCTATACCCTGGCATCGGAACTGGATGCCGGCAGTGCGCGGCTGCAATACTGGGCGGTGGACAAGACCCCGCAGGGGTGGAGCAAGACGATGCAAAACTGCCCCAAAGTGGCTGCGGCGCTGGATAACGGGGTGTTGACGGCTTCCGGGTTTGATTTTACAACAGGCAAAAAGCTGGTGGTCCAGCTTGCCGGGCTGCAGCCAGCGCGCGGCAGCAGCTTTGGTGGGCAGGGCATTCCGGTGGGGGAAGGAGGGGTTCTGCAAACCGTACATGAAACCGATTATATGGTGCGATCCCCGGCGGTTGGGATGGCCCTGCCGCTGAATGCACCGTGCTTCCCGGTAGACCAAACGATACAGGACGGGCAGGCAGTGAACTTTGGCTACATGCTGCGCCCGCCGCACGGGGATAGCAGCGCCCTGCCGGACGGCACAAACAATGCGTGGTGCAACGCAGCCTATACGGTAACGGATGCCAATGGCCAGGTGATGGGGTGCTTCCGCGTGGGGGCCGGGCAGCCCGTTGGTGCCGGGCGGTGGGATGCGCCGCTGCCGCAAATCTGCCCCCAAAGCGATACCCAATATACGGTGACACTGACCCTGACGGCGGTACAGGATGCGGCAGGTTCCGGCCCAAGCGGAACCGCGCAGGCTGCGTGCAGCAGCACAGCCCAGGTATTTGTGCAGCCGTAATCATTTGCAACAGACAAAAGCCCGCACGGCAAAGCAAGCTGCTGTGCGGGCTTTGCGCTGTATTGCGCGGGAAATTATGGTCAGGACCTGTTCTTGGCGGCAAAAATATGCTACAATAAACACCAAAGCTTAATTTTTATGGATACGGCAAAAGCCAGCAGGGAGGTGTACGGCAATGCCAAACCGAGAAGGCGGATACGGCGGCTACCAGAGCA
>OLNK01001255.1_pt1 | contig 20543 bp, 15 predicted proteins | sample 1672791 | NCBI WGS metagenome assembly OLNK01 (sample SAMEA3136724, study PRJEB25190) | human gut metagenome | biome: human gut; feature: human-associated habitat; material: faeces | place: Austria | collected 2013 | reverse complement strand
ACGAGCATCATAGGAGCATGCCCCCCGCCACCAGCACGGCGAGCATCGCGAGCTCGGCCCATTGCAGAAACCATCCGGCCAAATCCCCCGTCACCCCGCCGAAGCGGGACAGGGCAACATGACGGTACCACGCGAGCGCCAAAAGCCCCGCCACCGCCATAAGGGCGCCGACGGCCTGAGCGCACGCGACCATCCCTGCAGCCGAAGCCGCAGCGAAAGCGCAAAGCGGCACGACGATCGCCGCGCGCTTCTTCGCAGGCGAGAGCCCCGCGGCCATGCCGTCCGCCCGCGCGGCAGGCCAGCATTCAACGGCGAGCCCCGAAAGCGCGCGGGAGAACACGAGCGAGCACAGAAGCGCGAGGAACGCCCCCGCCGTAAGCGGCAGCGCGGTGAACAGGGAAAACTGCAGAATAAGGTACACGACAACACCGATGACCCCGAAGGCGCCCGCCCGCGGGTCGTGCATGATCTCGAGCTTTCGCTCGCGCGGGGCCCAGCTTGCAAGCGCATCGGAGGTGTCGCAGAGCCCGTCTAGGTGGATGCCTCCCGTCACCGCCACAGGCAGCGCCACGAGCACGGCCGCGACGATGGTCGCGGGCACGCCGAACAGGTTCGCCACGTGCCCCCACGCCGTCATGAGGAAGCCTTCCGCAAGGCCCACCAGGGGAAACGCGGCAAGCGCATGGGTTGACCCGAAATCGGTCCAGGCCGATTTCGGGACGGGGATGCGCGAGAACGTTCCGAACGCCGCGCCGATCGCCTCCGCTATCTTCACCTTGTAGGTCCTTCGCCTTTCATCCACACGGGAATCCCGCATACCACTTCGACTGAGCGGTCGGCCAGCGCCGCCACGCCCGCGTTCACGCGCGCGAGCGCGCGCCTCCATGCCTCGGTCCCCTCATCATAGCGTATCCCATCGGCGAACACGTCGACGGTGACCACCACCGTATACGCAGCGGCCCGAGCGAGCCGTTCGATGCCTCCGAGCACCTCGCGCGCCGCAGCGTCGGGGTCACGTGGGGACAAGCCGCCTTCCGCGAAGAGCTCGTTCGCAACCAGGTTGCCCACGTCCTCCAAAAGAAGCGTACAGCCGCGCGGAAGCCCGGGCACTGCGGCGCCCACGTCACGCGTGCGCTCGAGGGTGGAAAACCCCTTGCCCTCGCGCAGCGCCCGATGGCGCGCGATGCGGCGGGCGCCCTCTTCCCCGAAGGACTCCATCGTTGCCAGGTACACGCGGGGGCCGTCGTGCCCGAGGCACAGGGACTCGGCGTAGGCGCTCTTGCCGCTCGCGGCGGCGCCGATGACGAGCGTCACCGTCATTTCCCGGCCTCGAAATGCTCGTAAGCAGCCATGCCAGTCGCCGTGAACGTCTTCCCATCCCGGTACACGCGCAGCGCCGAATCCAGAAGGGGTAGATACGCCATGGCGCCCGCGCCCTCGCCCAAGTGCATGCCTGCGTCGAGGGGTGCCTTCATGCCGAGCTCGCGAAGGAGCTCCTGGCTTGCGGGTTCGCTTGATGCGTGGGTGCCCACGAGGTAGCCCAAGGCGTTGGGGCACAGGCGCGCCGCGCACAGGGCCGCCGTGCAGGATATGACCCCGTCGAGGAGCGCCGGCGCCTTCGAGGCCGCGGCCCCCAGGTAGAAGCCGCACATCGCCGCGATGTCGAAGCCGCCCACCTTCGAGAGCACGTCGATCGGGTCGGCGGGATCGGGCGAGTTCGCGTCGATAGCGCGCTCGACCACGTCGCGCTTGCGCGCGAGCGAGGCGTCCGAGAGCCCCGCGCCGCGCCCGACGAGGCTCCGCGCGTCCGCCCGGAGGAGCACTGCGGCCACCGCCGCCGAGGTGGTCGTGTTGCCGATGCCCATCTCGCCCGCGGCGAGAAGGCGCACACCGGCGCGGGCAAGCCCGCACGCGACGGCGATTCCGACCTCGATCGCGCGCACGGCCCCATCGCGAGACATAGCGGAGCCGAGCGCGATGTTGCCGCTCCCTCGCTGCACGTTCGCGCGCACCATGCGCGCGTCTTCTATGCCCCGGGCCATACCCACGTCGACGGGCACGACCTCGGCACCCGCGAACGCCGCCATGCGGCAGGCGCTCGTGGCCCCCTCGCACATGTTGCGCGCGACAGCTCGCGTCACGTCTTGTCCGCTTTGCGACACGCCTTCGGCAACGACCCCGTTGTCGGAGAAGAATACCGCGAGCGCACGGGGAAACTCGGCCACCTCGGCGCTCCCCTGAGCTGCGGCGATACACGCGACGGCGTCTTCAAAGTCGCCCAATCCCCCCAAGGGGTGCGCGATGGAGTCCCACGCGGCGTACGCGGCGGCGCGGGCGCACTCGTCTGCGGGCGCGATCCGGGAGAGCGCGGCTTCGAGCACGGCGCCCGGCGCCGACGAGAACGCGCGCTCGACTTCCTCGCGGATGCAGACAAGCGCAGTTTCGGTTGCTTCAGCCATGCCGTCTCCTCTCTGCGAACGACGCTGCGGCAGACGCGAACGCGCGCGCAACGTCGGGGTTCGCAGGATAGTACACATGCGGGAAGCCCGCCACCAGGGACGGGGTGGTCGTCATGCACGGCCAGCCCTTGTCGCGCCGGGGCTTCTGCGCCCAGAAGTCGCCGCCCGGGCAGGTGGACTGCCAGTAGTGGAACTCGTGCGCGCGGATGCGTGTGCCGCGCGGCCCGTAGAGCCCGTCGCGTTGGGAAGCGAGCTCCACGTACCCGAAATGGGACAGCCTTCCCCCGTTCTCGCTTGCGCCCTCAAGGGCGCCCGCAACAGGCCAGCGCCGCCCCTCGCTATCGGCGATTTCGCGCTGCAGGTACAGAAACCCACCGCATTCGGCGACCGTCGGCATGCCAGATTCCACCGCACGCCGCGCCGCCTCGCGCATCGGCGCGTTCTCGGAGAGCTGCCGCGCATGGAGCTCCGGGTAGCCGCCCCCCAGATAGAGGGCGCTTGTCCCCCGGGGCAACCCGCTATCACGCAGGGGGCTGAAAAAGGCCAGCTCGCAACCCAGGTCCTCAAGCGCGCGCAGGTTCTCCTCGTAGTAGAACGAGAACGCCTCGTCACGCGCGACGGCGACGATGGGCCGCGCTCCCGCGATCGGCTTCAACCGGTAAGGTTCCTCGCGGATATCGGGGGCCGTCGCCGCTATTTCGAGCAAGCGATCGACGTCGACGCTCTTTTCCACCAGCTCGGCCATCTTGTCGATGCGCGCGGAGAGCTGCTCGACCTCGTCGGCGGTCACAAGCCCCAGATGCCGGCTTTCGAGCGAGAACGCCTCGTCGGCGGGGATATTCCCCAAAACCGCGACGCCCGTGTGCTTCTCGATCGCAGGCGCCGCGTAGGCGCAGGCAGCGGCGCTCGTCTTGTTCAGCACGACGCCGCGCACGTTCGCGCAAGGCAGGAACTCGGCGATGCCGCGGATTACGGCGGCGAGCGATAAAGACGCCCCGCGCCCGTTCACCACTAAAACGACCGGCGTTTCCGTGTCGCGCGCAACCTGGTAGCTGCTCGCGTCGGCCACGCCGGGCGCCATGCCGTCGTAGAAGCCCATGACCCCCTCGAGCACCGCGACATCCGCGCCCGCGGCGCCGCGTGCGAGCAGGGCGCGCAGCGTCGGGGCGTCAGTGAAGAAGCCGTCTAAGTTGCCCGAGCGCGCGCCCACGACGCGGCGATGAAAGAGCGGGTCAATGTAGTCGGGGCCGCATTTGAAGGCCGCGCATGCAAGGCCGCGGCGCGCGAGCGCGCGCAGGAGCGCGCACGTTACGACCGTCTTGCCGCTCCCGCTCGAGGGCGCAGCGACCATGAAGCGCGGGATGGACGTGCTCATCGGGCGCCGCCTTCCCCACCTGCGGCGTTGCAGTTAGCAAGCGAGACCACCTCAACGGATGGGTTCCCCTCGGCAGAAGGGTCCTCCCCGGCAGGCGACTCAGCAAGCGCCCCGACTTCGGCAAGCTCCTCGGCATCCGCGCCCGCACCACGCGCGCTGACGAGGAACACGGGGTTTTGCGCCTTCATAAGATGGTGCGAGCCTACAGCCTCGGCGCGGGCGGCCGACACCTGGCATGCCTCGAACCCCTTAAAGCGCGAACCCGAGAGGAGCGCGCACGCCTCGGTGAGCGTCTCAACGGTGACGCATGGCACGCACAGGCGAACCTGCGAGTTCTTCTCGAGCGCCGCCTCCACGATGGAGGGAAGCTCGCCCGCGCTCCCGCCGACGAACACGGCGTCGGGGACGGGCAGTTTCGCGAGCGCTTCGGGGGCGACACCGGGGACTGCATGCACGTTGCCGCACCCGAATGCATCCGCGTTCTCTCGGATGAGCCGCACGCCGGCCGCGTTGCGCTCGACCGCCCATACCGACCCCGCTCGCGCGACGAGCGCCGCCTCGATCGACACGCTCCCCGTGCCAGCGCCGACGTCCCACACGGTGTCGGTTGCGGTAAGGCGCAGCTTCGCGAGCGCGACGGCGCGCACCTCCTGCTTGGTCATGGGAACGTCGCCGCGGATGAAGAGCTCGTCGGGAATGCCCGAGGAAGCGTACGGCCAGCGGGAGCTCGCGGCACGGGATGCGCCCGCAGAGTCCGCCGCGGAAGAAGCCGCCGCAGGCGCAGACGCGCCGGCCGGCACCTTGGAGGCTGCGCTAGAGCCCGCGGGCGACCCGGCGCCGCCTGCGAACTCGATAAGCATCACGTTCAAGTCGTCGAACGTCTGACCTGCGATTTCACTTGCGGTCGCGCAGGTGATGCGCTCGTCGGGGTACGACAGGCGCTCGGCCACCGTCACGCGCGCGTCCCCGAAGCCCGCCTGCACAAGCTCGCCCGAAAGCCGCGAGGGGTCTTCCCCGCCCGACGTGGCGAGGAAGAGCTCGCCTGCGCGCTCGGCCTCGGCCACGATGTCGCACGCCACGCCGTGAGCGCTCGCGAAGCGCCAATCCTGCCATGGACGCGCGAGGCGCGCGGCGAGATACGACGCTGAGCTTATGCCGGGAATGACGCGCACGTCCACCTGCGCGTCGCCGGAGAGCGCCTCCACCAGGCGGCGCGCGCCGCTGAACAGCCCCACATCGCCCGTCATCACGACCACGGCGCGCTGCCACGACGCCGCATCGGTGAGCGCGGCGACGATGTCCGCCGTCTTCACGAGCTCGCATCTCACCACGTCGGGCGGCACGTCGATGCCGGCAAGCGCGCGATGAGCGCCGATGACCACGTCGGCGATGTCGATCGCGTCGAGCGCCGCGCGCGAGAGCAAGTCGGGGTTTCCGGGCCCCGCCCCGATGATCGTTACCTTTCGCATGGAATCTCCCGATACCCGCGCGGCGTGACCATACGGCCGCCTACGCGCTTCGTGTCCGCGTTGCCGACGAACACGGTGGTGAACATATCGGCGTCGAACTCCCCCAGCTCGGAGAGCCTGCACATGCCCGACTGCTGCCCCTCGCGCCCGATGTTGCGTACCCAGCCGCAGAGCGTGTCGGGGGCCTTCCATTCGAGCATGATCTTCGCCGCGCGCGAGAGCCTGTCGGCGCGCTTTCTGCTGCGCGGGTTGTACAAACAGATGCAGAAGTCGGCGCTCGCCACGGCGGCGAGCCTGCGCTCGATGACCTCCCACGGCGTGAGCAGGTCGGAGAGCGACACGACTGCGAAGTCGTGGGCAAGCGGGGCGCCGAGCACCGCCGACCCGCTCTGAGCCGCGGTGGCCCCGGCGATAACCTCCACGTCTACATCGGGGTAGTCCTCCGCAAGCTCCAGCACGGGGCTCGCCATGCCGTACACGCCCGCGTCACCGCTGCACACGAGCGCCACGGCTTCTCCGCTCTTCGCGCGCGAAAGCGCCAGGCGGCACCGTTCGACCTCGTGCATCATCGGCGTCGCGAGATGCGCCGCGTCGGGCACGGCGGCGAGCGCGAGCTCCACGTATTTCGTGTACCCCACAACGATGTCGGCCGCCTCGAGCGCGCGCCGGGCCGCAATCGTCATGCCGTCGGGGCCGCCCGGGCCGATCCCCACCACGAAGAGCTTTCCCATCACCGCTCCTTAAACGAAAGTTCGATAGTTACCTTGGAAAACGCGACGGTCACGCCGCCGTGAGCGAGCTTCGGGAAGATAAGTTCGCCCCCGTCCGCGAGCGCCGCGCGCTCGCACACGTTGTCGACCCCCACCGTCGCGCGCACGAAATCAGATGGCGAAACGCTGCCTTCGACCTGCGACAACTCCTCTGCGGAATACGTCGCAAGCGGGATATTGCGCGCGCGGCAGAAGGCGAGCAGACCCTCCTCGTGCGCCTTCACGTCGATCGTCGCCGCCTCGCGCACGGCCGAAGGCGAGATACCCGCCTGCCCGCACGCGAGAAGAAACGCCTCCTCGATCGCTTCGGCGCACGCACCGCGACGGCACCCTATGCCCGCAACGATGCAGGGCACGACAAGGCGAAGCGGCTCGGGTGCAGGCGTCTGCGCCCGCACGCCCGCCGGCTTCCCCGTCTCACCGGCGGGCACGACCTCGCCCGTTGTCTCCGCCGCGCGAACGGACGCACCTGCATTCGCGCCAGCGAACGGCGACACGACGATATCGGCCCGAGCGCGGTCGGACGCAATGTCAACCCCCTCAGGCGGCTGTCCCGAAATCGGCATGTCGGAATAGAGCGCCACGCGCCCGCCCGAAAGCAGCCGCGCCGACACTCGCTTGATGGCCTCGGGATTCGAAACGACGAGCCCCGCACAGCGCGCCCACGTATCCACTGCCCACACGCCGCGGACGTCGGTCGCCGTGGTGATGACGGGGATGGCCCCTGCCGCGCGTGCCACAGTTTGCGCAAGCTCGTTCGCACCGCCCAAATGCCCCGACAAAAGCGGGACGGCAAAGCGCCCCGCCTCGTCGATCACCACAACCGCGGGATCGGTTGCCTTCGAGGCGACATGCGGCGCGATCGCCCGCACGGCGATGCCCGCCGCGCCCACGAACAGAAGCGCGTCCGACGCTTCCCACGCGAGCGCCGTCCATGCGCGCAGGTCGGCCTTCCCCTCGCCGAACCCGCGCGAAACGGAAACGTCCCAGCCAGGGTCATCTTCACCTGTCTGCGCGCAATCGGAAAGCGCGCGTGCGGTGCGCTCCGCCAACGCATACCCCCTCTCAGTGAACGCTATGCAGGAAACCCTCATCTAGCGCACCACCATCGTCGAGAAGTAGCTGCCCCGATCGGGCACATCGTCGAGCGAGCGGTACACGCGCTCGCCCGGAAGCCCACAGTCCTCTACGAGCTCGGCAGCGTCGAAGGCGCCCTCCTCGCGAAGGATGCGCTTCGTGTCCGCAAGCGAGCGGCGCGCCTTCATGACCACCTTCGTCCCCGGCCAGCCGATTGAGCGGCGCACGTCGTCGTAGCCGCCGCGCACGATATCGAGCGCGACCATGGCCCCGTCCGCCGTCTGCGGTGCGGCGATGACCGGACACGATTCGATTGTGCGGACGGCCTTGATCGTGAGCAGCTCGGGGTCGCCAGGCCCCGTGCCCACCCCGTACAGCACGCCTTTACTCATACGTCGCCCCCGATTCCCCGATAACCGCATCGGCGCCCGACGTGCGGAAAAGCTCGCGGCGCTCGGCGTCGAACACGACCGCGGCGATGTCGCATGCGCCCGCCGCGCGGCGGCGCAACCTGTCCTCGATTGCCGCAGCGAGCGAGGCGCGCACAGCGTCCCCCACGCCGGCGGCCTCGATTTCCTCGAGCGCCGCCGTGGTCGTGACCGACGACATGATCTCGCGCACGGTCTTCGCGCCCGCGCCGGCCAAGGCCGCGTGGGCGGCCAGAATCTCCGCGCGGCAGTCGGCGGTACGCGAATGGGTATCCATGATGCCGCCCGCGACCTTCACCAGCTTGCCGATGTGTCCCACAAGAAGGACATTGGTAAATCCCTCGCGAACGCAGCAATCAATCGCATCGCCCACGAAGTTGGAGATGACGACCACCGGCGCACCGTTTAGGTGGAAATGCCCCGAGATGAACTGCTCGCCGTAGTTGCCGGGCGTGAGCACGACTCCGCGCCGCCCCATAGCCGCATGCTGCCGGATCTCGAGCTCGATGCTGTCGCGCAAGGCAGCGAGGCTGCGCGGCTCGACGATGCCCGTCGTGCCCAGGATGGAGATGCCGTCCTCTATCCCCAGGTGCGGGTTGAAGGTCTTTTCGGCAAGGGCAACACCCTCGGGTACCGAAATCGTCACAGCGATATCTCCAGAAAAGCCGTGCGCGGCGCACACCTCGCGCACCGCCGAAACGATCATCGCGCGCGGCGTCGCGTTGATGGCGGCCGCCCCCACCGGCTGCTCGAGCCCGGGCAACGTCACGCGCCCCACGCCCACGCCGCCATCGACGGAAACTTCCGATTCGCGCGCGGGCACGCCCTTGCTGCCCGCAGCGCCCGTGCCCGACCCCGCATGTTCCACGCGCGCGTACACGAGCACGCCGTCGGTCACATCGGCATCGTCGCCTGCGTCCTTTCGCACGGCGCACTGGGCACACCCCTCGCCGATGCATGCGTCGACCACGTCCGCCTCGACGGGCAGCCCGCCGGGGGTGACGATCGACACGCGGCCGACGGGCTTTCGCGACAAGAGCATCTCGCAGGCCGCCTTCGCCGCGAGCGCGGCGCAGCTCCCCGTGGTGTAGCCGCAGCGCAGGCGGGTCGTCCCGGTATATATATAGTGCTCGAAGGCCACGCTAGCTGCTCGCCTTCCGATACCCCGTGGCAAACGAAGGGTCGTAAAGCTTGCTGCGCTCGTACGACTCCGCTTGCGCGCCGTCGTGCGCAAGCCCGCCGCGAGCTCCGAGCACGCGGCCCACCACCACGAGCGCCGTGCGGTCGATGCCCTCTCGCGCGCCCGCATCGGCGAGCGTGCCCACTGTGCAGCGCACCACGCGCTCCTCAGGCCAGGTCGCCTTGTACACGAGCGCCGCCGGCTCGTCGAAGCTGCGGCCCGCGGCCAAAAGCTCGGCGGAAAGCTCGGCGAGCATACCCGAGCTCAGGAAGATGACCATAGTCGAGCCGCTTTCCGCCATGGTGCGCATGCCCTCGCCCGCGGGCATGGGGGTGCGCCCGGAAAGCCGCGTGATCACGACCGACTGGCTGATTCCCGGCAGCGTGTATTCCTGGCGAAGCGCCGCCGCGGCACCGCAAAAGCTCGACACGCCGGGCACCACCTCGTAGTCCACGCCGCGCGCGTCGAGCGCGTCCATCTGCTCCTGGATGGCGCCGTACAGGCACGGGTCGCCCGTGTGCAGGCGCACCACTTCCTCGCCCCGCGCATCCGCCGCGCACATCACGTCGAGCACTTCCTCCAAGGTCATGTGCGCGCTGTCGTAGACGATGCAGGATTCCTTGCACTCAGCGAGCAGCTCGGGGTTCACAAGGCTTCCCGCCCAAACGACCACGTCGGCCGCGCGCAGAAGACGCGCCCCGCGCAGCGTGATAAGGTCGGCGGCGCCCGAACCTGCGCCAACGATATGAATCATCCGAGCCTTCCCTTCCCGTTTCTCATCGCAACCGTTTACGCCGCCCTTCGCGCAGCGGGCAAAACACGGCGCCTGCGGCGGCAATCGGCACAAATACGCAGGCAGGAGGCGCAATGCCGCCCGCCCTGGCTTTGACACGCCCACAAGCGCCCACTATCATAGTAGCAGTTTCGGCAACGAGCATATGACAATCGAATCAAAGGAAACGACCGGCGCGGCGCCCGCACAGCCCGCGCTGGCTTGCGGAGGGAACCAGGTGGGAATCCTGGGCAAGGGACATTACTGTGTAGGACGCGCGGGCGAACCGCCTCGCGCCCCAAGCCAGACTGCTTCGCCTTTTCCTCACGGCATCGCCGTGGCGTTAGCTCCTTGTGAACCCCGAGGAGTGCGCTTCCCTTTCGAATGAGCCGGCCGCAGCCGGCAAGAAACAGGCGCGCTATCCCTTTGCGGACGAGCGCGCTTTTCTTTCGCTTGTGCCGATAAGCAACTGTCGCCGGGGGACCGGCAAACCGAGGAAAGGGAAAACCATGTCCGACCAGATGTCACGCCGCGGCTTCATGGGCGCCGCAGCAACCGGAGCCGTCGCGCTCGCCGGAGTCGCGCTCGCGGGCTGCTCCAGCACCTCCGCGAGTTCCGAGAAATCGAGCGAAAAGGAGAAGGCCGTGAAACCGGTCATCCTCGTCACGAGCTTCGGCACGAGCTACAACGACTCGCGCCACATCACCATCGGCGCCATCGAAGACGCTATCCGCGAGAAGTACTGGCAGGACTACGACATCCGCCGCGCCTTCACCGCGCAGATCATCATCGACAAGCTGAAGGAGCGCGACGGCATCACGATCGACAACATGACCGAGGCGCTCGACCGCTGCGTGGAAGACGGCGTGAAGGAAATCATCGTGCAGCCGACGCATCTCATGGCTGGCCTGGAATACACCGACGTGAAAGACGAGCTCGACAAGTACGCCGACAAGTTCGACAAGATCTCGCTCGGCGACCCGCTGCTCACCTCCGACGACGACTTCAAGAAGGTGGCCGCAGCCATTAAGGAGAACATGGCGTCCTTCGACGACGGCAAGACGGCGCTGTGCCTCATGGGCCACGGCACCGAAGCCGATTCCAACGCCGACTATGCCAAGATGCAGGAAGTGTTCAAGAACGAGGGCTTGACGCAGTTCTTCGTCGGCACCGTCGAGGCTGAACCGACCTGCGAGGATGTTATCGCCGCCGCGAGCGCCGCAGGCTACAAGAAGGCCGTGCTCGCGCCGTTCATGGTGGTCGCGGGCGACCACGCGAACAACGACATGGCAGACGAGACCGACCCCGACAGCTGGGCTGCGAAGTTCGTGGCCGCCGGCTTCGAAGTGACGTGCCTGCTCCAAGGTCTGGGACAGAACGTCGCGGTCGACGACATCTACGTCTCGCACGTGGACGACGCCATCGCCAAGCTGTAAACTCGCCGCGCACGGGGGCGCCGGTCGCGTCCCCGTGCAACGGGCATGCGCCTTCCCCGACCGACGGCGCATGCCCGTTGCATTCGCATCCCGCCCGCCCACCGCACGGCGCGGGCGGGCGAAGCGATTGAAAGGAACCCCCTCCATGTTGAAGAAAACCCTCGCCTTCGCCCTGTCGGCGGCGCTTTGCGCGTTCTCGCTCGCCGGCTGCGCCGGAAATTCAAGCGACAGCGCAAAGGCAAGCGATGCCGATTCCCAGGAAAAGACCGAACAGGCGGCCGATGCGCCCGAGGGCGCAAGCGCTGCCCCCATCACCGCCGACAAGGTGGCCGACGGCACCTATCCGATCACCGTAGATTCCAGCTCGAACATGTTCAGGATTGTGGACGCCCAGCTCATCGTGGAAAACGGCTCCATGCACTGCGTGATGACGCTTTCCGGCACGGGCTACGGCAAGCTCTTCATGGGCACGGGCGACGAGGCTGCCGCCGCGAGCGAGGCCGACTTCATCCCCTATGTGGAAAACGCGGAAGGCAAGTACACCTACGACGTGCCCGTTGAAGCGCTCGACGAGGACACCGCCTGCGCCGCGTGGAGCATTAAAAAGGAGCAGTGGTACGACCGCACGCTCGTGTTCGAATCCGCCGGCGTCGATCTGCGCGCCGACGCGCTGAAGTAACGCCATGCGGTCGATTCTTCCCAAGGGGGAAAGCAGGAAGCGCCGCAGCATCGCGGCGCGCGCGATCGCCTGCGTTCTCGTCGCCCTGCTCGCGCTTCCCTTCGCGGGGTGCAGTGCGAGCCCGAACGCGACCGGTGGCACGGCGGGCTCTCAGGAATACACTGTGAGCGTCTCGCTTTCCGGCGGATCAGGGCGCGCAAGCATCGCCTCGCCCACCACAATCGTGAAGGATGGCGACACCTACACCGCGACCATCACCTGGTCGAGTTCGAACTACGACAAGATGACCGCCGACGGCGTGGACTACGCGCCCGTAAACAACGGCGGCAACTCCACGTTCGAGATACCCGTCACGCTCGACGAGGACATCGCCGTGTCGGCCGAGACCGTCGCCATGTCGACACCGCACACCATCGACTACACGCTCTACTTCGACTCATCCACCATGAAGGAGAAATCGGGCGACGATGCAAGCGACGACTCCCCTGCGGGAACGGCTTCAAGCGCCGCAGCCGACTTCCACAACGCCGATTTGGGCTGCGGCTGGGAGCCGACGGGGACGCTTCAGCTAGAATACGCCAAGCACTTCACTGTCGACGAGTTCGAAGGCGGCTTGCGGCTTATCTGCGTTTCGAACGGGGAGCGCTTCCTCGTGGTGCCGCAAGATGCGAAGGTACCTGATGGGTTGAGCTCCGACATCGCGGTCATAAGGCGCCCCGCCGACAAGGTGTACCTCGTGTCGTCGGCGACGATGTGCCTGGTCGACGCGCTCGATGCGAACGACAATATCCTCATGTCGGGCACGAAGGCCGACGATTGCTCGGTCGCGGGCTTCAAAAGCGCGCTCGAAAGCGGGGCGATCGCCTACGGCGGCAAGTACAGCGCGCCCGACTACGAGCGAATATCGGCCTCGGGCTGCACGCTCGCCATCGAGAACGCCATGATCAACCACACGCCCGATGTGAAGGAAAAGCTGCAGAAGCTCGGGCTTGTCGTGCTCACCGAACAGTCGTCGAGCGAGCCCGAAGCACTCGGGCGCGTCGAGTGGATTAAGCTTTTCGGCGTCCTGTTCGACAAGGAAGACGAGGCCGCGCACCTGTTCAACGAGCAGAAGGCCCGCGTCGAGCAAACGTCGGGGCTCGCGTCGTCAGGTAAAACCGTGGCGTATTTCTACATTAACTCGAACGGGGCCGCCGTCACGCGGCGGGCGGGCGACTACGTGGCGCAGATGATCGAGCTTGCAGGCGGCAGCTACGCGCTCGATGACGCGCAGACGGCGTCGACGTCAGGTTCGTCAGTAACGCTCGAGATGGAGCGCTTCTACGCGACGGCGAAGGATGCCGACATCATCGTCTACAACGGCACCATCGACGAATCGGTTGCCACCTTGAACGACTTCGTAGGCAAAAACGCGCTATTGTCGCAGTTCAAAGCTGTAAAGAACGGCAACGTCTGGGTCACAAGCGCCGACATGTACCAGCAGATGACTTCTACCGCCGACATTATCGACGAGCTGCACGGGGCGTTCACCGGCGATGACGCGACCGACTTCCATTATCTGAGGAAGCTCGGATAGCGCCATGAGAAGCCGGCTTTCCATGGCATACGACGAATCGGGGCGCGCCGCGCGGTGTCGCGTCGTGACGGCGCTGCTCGCTGTTGCCCTCATCGTGCTCGTCGGGGCCAACCTGTGCATCGGGAGCGTGCTCGTGCCCGCAGACCACATCCCCGGCATCCTTTCGGGCGGCGCGGCCAATTCCATGGAAAGCCAGGTCATCTGGGAGATTCGCCTGCCGCGCGTGCTTTCAGCCGTGCTTCTCGGCGGGGCACTTTCGCTCTCCGGGTTCCTGCTGCAGACGTTTTTCAACAACCCCATCGCCGACCCGTTCATCTTGGGCGTCTCCTCGGGCGCAAAGTTCGTCGTCGCGCTTACGATGATCGTGCTTCTGGGCGCGAACCAGGCCATGTCCTCGCCGGCCATGGTGGCCGCAGCGTTTCTGGGCTCGCTTATCACCATCGGCTTCGTGCTCCTCATCGCACGGCGCATAAGTTCCATGGCCATGCTCATCGTGGCGGGCGTCATGGTGGGATACATCTGCTCGGCGGCGACGAACTGTCTCATCGCCTTCGCCGACGACCAGTCCATCGTGAACCTGCACAACTGGTCTTTGGGTAGCTTCTCGGGTTCGAGCTGGGACGACGTCGCGGTCATCGCGGTCGTGGTGATCACCGTGAGCGCATGCGTATTCGCGATATCGAAGCCCCTTTCCGCCTTCCAGCTGGGAGAAGCCTACGCGAAAAGCGTGGGCGTGAACGTCGCACGCTTCCGCGTGGTGCTCGTCCTTCTAGCGAGCATGCTCTCCGCCTGCGTGACCGCGTTCGCTGGCCCGGTGTCGTTCGTAGGCATCGCGGTTCCGCATCTCGTGAAGTCGGCGCTGAAGTCGTCGAAGCCCATCCGCGTGATTCCTGCGTGCTTCTTGGGAGGCGCCATCTTCTGCGCGGGCTGCGATTTGATCGCGCGCACGCTGTTCTCTCCCGTCGAGCTTTCCATCAGCGCCGTCACCGCCATCTTCGGCGCGCCGGTGGTTATCGCGCTCATGTTGAAGAAGCGGGTGAGGTAGATGGGGGAATTCGTGCCGCGGCCCAAAACGCTCGGAGGGGACATTCCATGCTTAGACAGTCCTGAACTCGCACGAAAGCGCCAGAAGGCACTTTCGGCTCGTGCGGAACTGCGCGTGGAACGCCCCCTCCGAGCGGAGTCGAACCTCGAAACCCCGGTCGAAACGCAGGCTGACAGAGCGCCGCTTTTCCGCATAAGCGACCTGTCGGCGGGCTACGACAAGAAGGTCGTAGTCGAAGACGTCGATCTGGAGGTTCGCGCGGGCGACGTCGTGGCGCTCATCGGGCCGAACGGCTCGGGCAAGTCGACCATCTTGAAAACCATCACACGCCATCTGGCACCGCTTGCCGGCGCGGTCGAGCTCGACGGGCGGGAGATTTCCCTATGGAAGACGGCGGAGTTCGCAAGGAACCTTGCCGTTATGCTGACAGATCGCCCCCGGACCGAGCTCCTCACCTGCCGCGATATCGTAGAGGCGGGAAGGCATCCCTACACCGGGCGAATGGGCACACTCTCGCCCGACGACCATAGTCGGGTCGACGAGGCCATGAAAACCGCGCATGTGGAAGAGCTCGCCGAGCGCGACTTCATGCAGATAAGCGACGGGCAACGCCAGCGCGTCATGCTCGCACGCGCCATCGCGCAGGATCCGCGTGTGCTCGTGCTCGACGAGCCCACGTCGTATCTCGATATCCGCTACCAGATCGACCTGCTGCGAATACTTCGCCACCTTGCGAAATCGCGGAATGTGGCTGTCATCATGTCCATCCACGAACTCGAGCTCGCGCAGAAAAGCGCCGACAAGGTGATTTGCGTGAAGGACGGCCGGGTCTTCCGCGCCGGCGCACCCGAGGACATATTCACGCGCGAGACGATCGGCGAGCTCTACGGCCTTCAACATGGCACCTTCAACGAGCGCTTCGGCAGCGTGGAAATTGGGCGCCCGCACGGCGATGCGCACACGTTCGTCATCGCCGGCGCAGGTACGGGGTCGGCTGTGTTTCGCCAGCTCATCCGGCAGGGCAAGGCGTTCTACGCGGGCGTTCTGCACGAAGGGGACATCGACTGCGAGCTCGCGCGCGACCTGGCGGCGGAATGCGTGGCCGAGCACGCCTTCGAGCCGATCGGGGATAAAACCATAGCCCGCGCCAAAGAGCTCCTCGTCCACTGCGCGCGCCTTATCGTGTGCACCGCTGCCTTCGGCACCATAAACGCCCGCAACGCCGAGCTCGTCGAGTTCGCACGCTCGCATGGTATCGAGGTCATGCGAGCGTGCGAAGGCGCATCGGAGGATTCCCAATAGCCATTAGAGCAGCAGGGCAGATGCGTAGAGCGAAAGCGAGAGATTCCCGAGCGCAATGAGACCGGGCCCGCACTATCCCGCAGGTTGCCTGCAGCAAAGCATACACGCACCCGCGTAACGCCGAACGGGACGGGCTCCCCACAAATCCAAATCAACCCACTCGTCGAAGGTTATGGAGTCGCGGTTGCGACGGGTTTGCCAGTAGCAGGTCATACCAGGCTTCACCAGCAGCCTTTGGCGCTGGTAGTCGTTGTAGGTTGCCACCTCGTTCGGCAGCGCCGGACGCGGGCCCACGACGCTCATGTCCGAGCGAAGCACATTGATGAACTGCGGCAGCTCGTCCAGACTCAGCTTGCGCAGCCACTTGCCTACGCGGGTGATACGCGGGTCCTCGGCGATCTTGAACACCGGGCCGGTCTTCTCGTTGAGCTCTTTGAGGTCTGCCAGCTTCTCCTCGGCGTCCACGCACATGCTGCGGAACTTCAGCATTTCGAACTCGCAGCCGTTTTTGCCCACGCGCGTCTGCTTGAAGAACACGGGGCCCTTGGGGTCGTCGACCTTCACCAAGATGGCGATGATGACGAACAGCCAGCTCAGCAGCACCAGAACTGCGGCGCTGAACGCGAAGTCGAAAACTCGCTTCACAAAGCGATAGACAATTCGGTCATCGGTCCCCGTTATGGGTTCGTCCCCAAGTTCCGCCTTCAACTTCTCGGCGCGCTCGAGGCTTTCACGACGACGTCTTGCATATCGAAATCGTAGATAGTGCCGCCACGCACGGTCTTGTGGCAGGTCGAGGTTTTGCTGGCCGGCGAGGTTTCCGGCATGGCCACGATGTTGCATTGTTCCCTGCGTCCCCCCGTCGATTCCTTAACAGCTGTAGCTTCCCCGGTCATTACGAATGCGCCATCCCGTCTGCGGGCGCCTCCAACGGCGCCGTTGCGCCCGCCTTCAGCATGTGCGTCTTCGTTCCGAATTCCCTTTTCACGCTGCTGTCGTTCACTTTTCCCTATCCAAAAGCTTGCCTTGGGTTTTGCTTACCATTTGCAGGCCTGCTTGGGCTCGCACGGTGCGGCCGCCCATCGGCATTTCCAGATATGCTAGGCGCTTGCGATGGTTCACCTTGCGCACCCAGTCTTCCCTGCCCTTTAGCGGGCCCTCCACGATCACCAGCTTGCCGTCTTCCATGTAGCCCACGGACTCCCCGACGGTTCGCTGGTCTTTTTGGGTGACCTTTTGCACCCACGCTCGTTCGTCTTCGGTCAGGGGGATGAATGCGTTGTCGTTTCCCAGGATCTTGGTGAGGCTTCTCACGCGGCGCAGCTTGTCGGCCAGCTCATCTACCTGCGACGTCACGCAGATCAGGTAGCCGGGGAACAAGCGCTCCTTCGAAGGAATCCAGGTGCCATCGGGTCGCCTTTTGCCGGTCAGGTACTGCGGGACGAAACATTCGTCCAGCACATCGTCGGCTGCCTGCTTGATGTCGTCGCGTGCCGTCTTCTCGCGGCCGGTCTCAACTTGCACGACGTACCACATGGGCCGCCCCTTTCCGCTTGGCTTCCTGAATTTTGGGATGGCTGCGCCAGCCCGCCATGGTTCGGCAGGTGGCTGTTGGAAAACGCATTCATTCCCCTGGCGCCAACGAACACCGAACGCGATGTTGTTCAGGGCACCCTGGTATGGTGCAGGCCGCCGCGCCTGGGGCGTGCCGGCCTACGGAAAACGCGCTGATGGGGTTTCGCCGCAGTGTCGGTGGCACGACATTTTCAGCGATGCGGTGGCCCCGACACGATGCGAAAAACGTGCCATCGGCTTGTTTTCCATCTCGCAATAATACACGAGAATAATTGCTGCGTTGTAAAAATGCTGTTATGCCCCCTACATCTTCGCATGCAATGTCCCGAGAGCACATGTTTCTGCAATAAGCGCGGTTTTATGTGGGTCTTTGTGAAAGCTGTTTCATATCGTGCGAAGGGATGCTCCCAAGCGTGGCTCGCGGGCGGCGCTTTCGCTTACCCCCGCCGACGTTTTCCGCGTTTCCCTGATGGCGCGAGCGCGCATTCCCCCGCAGCCTGCATGGGGCGGCCCCCGCACCTGCCTTGCCATTTCCGCAGCCATTGCTGGGGCCGCTCTTCCCACGTTCCCCGGTTCATCTGCTAGAATCGCTTCTGCATTGCTTCTGCGCTTATCATTTGGGGGAGACCGTCTTGAAACAGTTGTACACGCTCCGCGCCGTTGGCCGACGCGCCGTCGCGCTTGCGCTGAGCGCGGTACTGGCCGTCACCTGCGTCTCGCTGGCGCCGCTTGGCCCGGCTTCCGCCCAGGAGGAGTCCCCCGACACCGCTTCGCAATCCGACGCCCCCGAGATCAAGACCGTGCGCGTGGGCTGGCTGCTCAACAATCAGGGCTTCCAAAACGGCATGCCCGGCGAGTATATGTCCGGCTGGGGCTACGAGTACCTGCAAGCGCTGTCCTACTACACACCCGGCTGGAAATACGAGTACGTCCCCGGCACCTTCCCCGAGCTTATACAGAAGCTGGAGGACGGCGAGATCGACCTGATGCCCAACATCTCCTACACGCCCGAGCGCGCTGAGAAGCTGCTGTACTCGTCGAATCCTCAGGGCGTGGAGCACTATTACATCTTCGCGAAACCCACCAACGATGCGCTGGGGACGGGCGACCCGGCCGCGCTCAACGGCATGACCATCGGCGTCAACCCCGACGTCATGCAAACCGAGGTGGGCAAGCAATGGATCGAGAATCAGGGCATCAGCTGCGACTACCGCTATTACAGCAGCGGCAATGCGCTGTTCGACGCGCTTTCCTCCGGCGAGGTGGACGCCATCATCATGAACGACACCATCTCGTCGGCCGACGCCATGCCCGTGTTCTCCCTGGGCGAGAGCAACTACTTCTTCGCCGTACCCAAATCGCGCCAGGACCTTATGGACGACATCAACACGGCCATGGCCATGCTCAGAAGCACCAACCCGCGCTACAACGACGAGGTCAAAACCCGCTATTCCGCGCGCAACAGCGGCTCGTCGGCGCTGAACGGCCCCGAGAGCGCTTGGCTTGCCGACCACGGCAACACTATCACCTTCGGGTACTTGGACAACCTGCTGCCGTTCTCCAATCAGGGGGAGGACGGGCAGATCGAAGGCTCGCTTTCCGCCCTGGTCAGCACGCTGGAGAAACAATACGGCATCACGGTGAACGCCGTGCCGTTCGAGTCAAACGAGGATCTTACCAACGCGCTGCGCGACAGCAGCATCGACGTGGCCATGCCCATCAACATGGACTACTGGCTTGCCGAGCAGGCGGGGTTCATCCAGTCGTCGGCAGTAACCACCACCTCGCTTGTGGCCATCTACACGGGCGGCAACCTTGACGACGCGCTGAAGAACATCGCATTCCACGACCGTTCGCTGCTGGACAGCAGCGACCTGCACGTACGCTACCCCGAAGCCACCATCACGCAATACCCCGACGCCCATGCATGCATCGACGCCATCAAGGCGGGCAAGGCAACATGCATGATCATGACCGTTACCGGGCTTGACACGCTGCGCGACGAGGTCGATCTGGGCAACCTGGTCACTGCCGAGATGCCCAAGAGCATCGGGCTTGCCTGCTGGCTGCGGCAAGGCGACGCCCAGCTGCTCAGCATCGTGAACAAGGGCATCGTCAGCGCCGCCGACGACATCGCGGCAAGCGCGTATTCGCATTATTCCTATTCCGACGGGCAATCCGAGTTCGCCCAGTTCGTCGACCACAACCGCGTTGCCATCCTCGCGGGCATCGGCACGTTGCTTGTGGGCGTCATCGCCATCCTGGCGTGGGCGCTGCACAGCGCGCGCGAGGCGCAACGCAGGGCGCAGGAGGCCAGCGCCGCCAAGACCGCGTTCCTCTCCCGCATGAGCCATGACATCCGCACGCCGCTCAACGGCATCCTAGGGCTTTTGGAGCTCAACGGGCAGCACCCCGACGACGCGGAAGCGAACAGCCAGAACCGCGAGAAAGCCAAGGTGGCGGCCAACCATCTGCTCACGCTGATCAACGACATCCTGGAGATGAGCAAGATCGAGGACCACGCCGTTGAGCTTGAGAACCTGCCGTTCAACCTGACGGATCTGTGCCGTGACATCTTCGTGCTGGGGCAGATCCGCGCCAGCAGCCGCGACGTCACGCTGACCACCAGCGGCCCGGATACCTTCGCCTACCCCAACGTATACGGAAGCCCCTTGCACGTGCGCCGCGTGTTCCTGAACCTGGTGGAGAACTGCATCAAATACAACAAGCCCGGCGGCTCCGTGCACTGCTCGGCCGAGCAGATAGACCTGGTCGGGGACAGGGTCGTCTACCGCTTCATCATCAGCGACACGGGCATCGGCATGTCGCCGGAGTTCCTAAAGCACCTGTTCGAGCCGTTCGCGCAGGCCAACGACGACGCGCGCAGCAACTACCAGGGCACGGGCATGGGCATGCCCATCGTGAAGGCTCTCCTAAAGAACATGGGCGGCACCATTTCCGTGAAAAGCGAGCTGGGCCGGGGCACCACGTTCACCGTGGACCTGCCTTTTGTGATCAACCGCACACCGGAGAAGGCCGTGGAAGCGTCGGCTGATGCTGAGGAATGCGACATTTGCGGCATGAGCATCCTGCTGGTTGAGGACAACGAGCTGAACACCGAGATCGCTCAGACGCTGCTGGAACATGACGGCGCACTGGTCACCACCGCCGCCAACGGCAAGGAAGCGCTCGAGCTGTTCCAAGCCAAGCCCGCCGGCGCGTTCGACGCCATCCTCATGGACGTCATGATGCCCGAGATGAACGGCTACGAGGCCACGCGCGCCATCCGCCTGTGCGATAAACCCGACGCCGCCGACGTGCCCATCATCGCCATGACCGCCAACGCCTTCACCGAGGACGTAGCGCGCGCCAAAGAGTCCGGCATGAACGACCACCTGTC
>OLNK01001243.1_pt1 | contig 20700 bp, 22 predicted proteins | sample 1672791 | NCBI WGS metagenome assembly OLNK01 (sample SAMEA3136724, study PRJEB25190) | human gut metagenome | biome: human gut; feature: human-associated habitat; material: faeces | place: Austria | collected 2013 | reverse complement strand
TTAGTTGTTAGCATAGTTACATTATAACATGTAACGGAGAGAAAGATGGTTGTCGTTAGCCATCTTTTTTTCTTTTTTCAGATAAATTCAGGGAGGGTATGACTCGTTGTGAGTCATACCCTCCCTGCTTTGGAACTATCTATTTCCCGACAGCCCCTTTGTTGGCGTCAAAATCACTGCCAGTTGTTATCTGTATAAACGTCTGTGCCGGTATAGTCACCGGTGTCAGCATAATCCGATGGGAATGTTTCTTCCTCTGTAGGATAATCAAACTCTGTATCATCTTCCGTTCCATCGTCACTGTCGCTGGTATCTGTATCCGAAGTATCGTAATCGCTGGAAGAATCATCTTCGATCACATTATCCTCTGTATTATCAGTTGTGCTGTCGTCATAAGAAGGATCGTAAGTAGTATCGCCTGAAGAATCAGAGCCTGAAGAATCAGAGTCAGAAGTATCTGTACTGGTATCATCAGAGCCGGAATCATCGTAACTGTTATCTTCATAGTCATAATTGCTGTCTTCTGTATAGACAGTGAAGCCAGCATCTTCGGCTTCGCTCTGAGCCTGTGCTTCAGCATCAGTCTCCGGAGCTTCTTTGAAAGTCTTTCGTGCTTTGGCTACAGTGGTATCCTTGGGAACTACAGCGGTGATTATAAGCATGGCACAACAAAACAGTGCGGTAACCCCGGCAATTCTTAATTCATCTTTGTATCTCATAATAATAAATCTTCTTTTTTATTAAATGTAGTTTGATTTTTTATAAGTATAACATGTTCTGAGAGAAATTTGTATTTTGAATTATAAAAAAAGGTGTTATACTAAAATAGATGGATAAGATTTAATGGAGTGAGGAAAATGAAAAATAATAAATACGAAATTGATATGTGCAATGGAACGTTGATGGACAAACTGATATCCTTTTCATTGCCATTAATGTTGTCTGGAATCCTGCAGCTTCTATTTAATGCAGTAGACATCATTGTGGTGGGAAGATTTACCGGAAGTCAGGCATTGGCAGCAGTTGGTTCTACCACAGCGCTGATCAATATTTTTACCAATCTGTTTATTGGGATCTCTCTGGGTGCGAACGTTCTGGCAGCACGTTTTTATGCTTCTGGCAAAGAGAAAGAAATGTCAGAGACAGTACATACATCTATTACCCTGGCACTGATCAGTGGACTTGTTATGGCACTGGCAGGAGTATTGCTTGCAAGATTCGCACTGAATCTTATGGGAACTCCGAATGATGTAATTGACCAGTCTGTTCTTTATATGAGGATTTATTTTCTGGGAATGCCTTTCTTTATGCTTTATAACTATGGAGCTGCCATATTAAGGGCAGTAGGGGATACCAAAAGACCATTGTTTTTCCTGGTGATCTCAGGTATGACCAATGCAGTTCTGAACCTTGTACTGGTTATTGTGTTTCATATGGGAGTGGCAGGTGTAGCCATAGGAACTATTGTGTCTCAGCTGATTTCCAGTATTCTGGTGCTTCGCTGTCTCTACACTTCCAATACCAGTTACCGGCTGTATTTTTCAAAATTAGGAATCAAAACACAGTATCTGAAGCAGATCTTCCAGGTAGGAATACCGGCAGGTATCCAGAGTACAGTGATCAACCTGTCCAATGCCCTTTTGCAGTCTTCTGTAAACTCTTTTGGTTCTGTGGCAATGGCAGGATATACTGCTGCCAATAATATTTTTGGCTTTCTCTATATGTCTGTCAATGCAGTCACCCAGTCCTGTATGAGTTTCACCAGTCAGAACTATGGAGTAAAGAAACTGAAAAGAATGGACAGAGTACTTCTGGACTGTATGATCCTTTCTGTCGGTGTGGCACTGACCCTTGGCTGTGGAGCGTATTTCTTTGGACCGGAACTTCTGAAGATTTACACCAGTGATGCAGATGTAATCCGCTGTGGCGTGGAAGTCCTTGCCTTTACTACAGTACCATATTTCTGTTGTGGTATTATGGATCTGCTCCCGGGAGCCCTCCGGGGAATGGGATATTCCGGAGTACCTATGATTCTTTCGATTATCGGTACCGTAGGAACCAGGATTGTGTGGATCTTCGGACTTTTCCCTGCACACAGGTCTTTGAGTTTCCTGTTTATTTCCTATCCGGTATCCTGGATCCTTACGATCCTCATGCAGGCAGTGTGCTTCTGCTTCGTAAGAAAACATGTGCATCAGTCAGTGAACCGGGATCTGGCATAAGCTTTTGTTATATTTAATATACAAGAGATGAAATTTACATTTTATAACGATGCTTTTATAATAGGGCACAAAAGGATGCTTTATTATGAGCACGATTTTTCCAAGGGAAGAAAAAGCAGAACAGATATTTGATGAGATTCTCAAAAACCCTCATGCATGCGAACGTTTAAAAGATACGTTTTTTGAAGCAATTCCATCAGCGGAAGAAAGTGAAGGTGCAGGAACAGACATTCCGGGAACTGTTTTTGCGGCAGCTCTATTTACTGCATACGAAAATAAAGATCTGTCTGCATTTATGATGGCAGTCTGCAACAGCAGTGTATTTGATCTTCTGCGAAATTCGTTTCTAATTTCGATACGTTTTAATGATAAGGGTGTGGAAAATCCCATATTTCTTACGGACTTTAACCGAGCTTACAGAATTTATGTTTGGGAATCAATTTGACATCTCGGGTAAGATGGTGGGAGAGAACACGAGTCCGGTATTATTATACGCAGTAGAAACTTGTCTTCAACTTACGCTTGCAGAATTAAATGAAAATTTAAGAGAAATTTATCAAAAATCAGAACATCTTTGGGAAATACGAAGAACTTCAGGATATTTATGATGAATTAGAAGATTATGGTGCCTCATGCTATGAGCTTTCTGTAAACTGCAGAAACACCAAGCAGATTGCAACAGGAAACTGGTATGCAACAAATATCAAGCAGGCTTCAATAATGAAGGCTGATGGTGAAGTGGTTGGTTATCATAAATATGATAGTAAGACTGCTGAAAAAACGGATGTCTTGAAACTTATTAGACGACTTCTTTCAGAAGGAATCAGTAGAAATGATATCGTTATCTTGTCTCCGTATAGAATGGATAACGCAAATAGCTGTCTTTATAATGCATCCATTCCATCTGATATTGGTGAGATAAGATTAAATGAATTTAATAAGCTGGATAGTGATGACTTTATAAGATTTTACACGGTAAAAGCGTTTAAGGGACTTGAAGCCAGAGTGATATTGTATATTGATATTGATGGTTTTGAGGACGACGATGAAAGGTTATTAAACTATGTAGCGATGTCTAGGGCAAGAACTCTTCTTGAAGTATTCTATAGGGCAGATTTAGAAGAAGAACGCCAGAAGATGATGCTGAATAGCTATAATCTTTAAAGATTGAGCATAGGAACAGACACAAAAGAATTTTCAAAGAAAATATATTTTATCGCTGATCTATTGGCATAAGGATGAATGGATTTTTGCGGGTATATACGAGAGTATTTCTGTAAAAGAAACACCAAATGGTCCGTCAAAATATAGATATGAAACAAAACTCTTAGATGTTGGAACAGACCTGATTGGTAAGATGATAATTGGGTTTAAGAAAGATTTTAGAGCGTCATATCTTTGCCTAGAAAACTATATTGATGACTTGGAAGTACTTGAAATAACAAGAGATGTATGCAAGACGGAATTCCCAGGTTACGACAAAGTTAATGTTTCGTGGGAAGAATTATCTGGATTAATTGATACAGATGCTTGGAAAACGGCACTCGCAAACCAAAAAGGTGTGTATTTGATTACTGATTCTTCTAATGGAAAAAAGTATGTTGGATCAGCTACCGGAGAAAACATGCTTTGGGGAAGATGGAAAGAGTACATAGCAAATGGTAATGGTGGAAATATAGAGTTGAAAAATCTGGATTTCAGCTATATCCAAAAGAATTTCAGATATAGCATATTGGAAATATATAAAAGCACAACGGATGATGATGCGATTTTAGAAAGAGAATCCTGGTGGAAGGAACTTCTGATGACGCGGCAATTTGGATATAACAAGAATTAGACGTCAAAGAAAATTATGAAGGGGGAAGCTTTCAAGGTTAGAAAGCTGGAAATAATGTATGGAGCAAATTGAACTTATACAGCATTGGAATTACTTCTGTTCACTTGCTGAAAGATTGGATGATACAAAGCATTATATATACCACGGCTTGCAAGAACATAACGGGAAAAGAGAACTTGTACATGGAAAGGTATACTCGGATGTTTTTAAACAGATTATTGTTTTATCAGCGTCTGAATTTGAAATAATGAGTAAAGCTTTATGCCATAAAAAAGGGGTAAAAACTAAGAAGATTGGAGATATAAGCGAAACAATACTAGGTACATTCCCAAAAATTATTGAGTTTGAAGTTAGCACACCTTTTTGGATTAATACACCGTTACAAGATTGGAAGACGAAGCGGATTGACGGTGGTAAGAATATAAAAGTTGAGGGGCTGGATTGGTGGTTTGCTTATAATTCGATAAAGCATGATGAAGTAGGATCTATTACGGATGCAACACTTGAAAATGCAATAATAGCATTATCATCAATGTATATTATTGAACTCTATTTGATGAAAGAAGTGTTTGGAAATATGAGCATTGTTTACACATATCCTACAGTATATTTTAAATGCAAGTATTTGCCTCATCCTGTTAGCAGTGGAGAAGGATTGTTGCCGTATGAAGGTGGTTTATCACCAACTGAGAGATATAAAAAGGAATGTCCCGAACTTTTTAAGAAGTATGAAATAGAATCAAAGTGATTGTGAAAAAATGGTTGTGACAAGTTGATATAACACAATTTCTTTTAATTAGATATCAAAGAAGTATCGGTTGAAAGCTGTTTTTTAGTTATCATAAAAACTTACTTATGTCCAGCCTATAACAGGCTGGGTAATTTATTATAAATAAGTACAACAAAGAAGGTAATTTATATGGATTCAATATTAGTTTTTGATGATTTTAAGCATTGTTTTAGGGAATTAGACACCTCAAATTATAATGATGATTTAGTTGTAGGATCTGTTTTTTTTACAAGAGATGCTATAAATGTCATTGAAAAATATTACAGAATAATTGGTTACATAATATGCGATGATAAGGGCGTTTATTATCCGATTGATGTGAGAAAAAATGATATAGCCATATTGGAAGGAACTTATAATTGCATAGAGGATGAATTAAAGAAGGAATTGGTGCCATATAATATAAAGATCGAACCAGCAGAGGTATGGAGTCCTTTCTTTTTTCGTTGGCAGTTCATGTGTGATTGGAATGTTTTTGAAACTTGTGGAGATTTTATAAATATAGCCTCAAAAATAATAGGAAATGAGAGGCTGATGAAGAAGATTATTGATGACAAAATCGATTATGTCCTTCCAGTAAATTATAAAGAATTATCTCAAATGGTACGAGGCTTGAATAAATTATTTGGAGTAGAATTTTATAATAAGGATTATTACGAAGAGGTAAACTATTTATTTGATTCGCTTGTGAATGGATACCATATAAATATGTCTACAGAAGAAGTTGAGACGTACTGTTATCAATTATGTAATTACGTTTTGAAAAGAATAGAGGGAGAACATGTATAATTCGGGAATAGGTACACCTTATTGGTTTGAATGGGAAATTGGAATACTAGAATGCTTGAATATGCTACAAGATACATCAATTGAATCAGTAATACTTCAATCAACTGATTTTCAGGCATTAGATGATGTCGTAGTAAATTATAGTGATAAAAGCATTTTAAATATTCAAGTAAAACATACAGATGAAGATGCTAATTTCACATATTCTTTTTTAGCTTCTGGGAAAAAGCCTTTACTGAATGCGTTGGCTTTAGAATGGAAGAATAATAAAGATAATTATAATTTTAAAGGTATTCAAATTGTAACAAATAAAAAATGGGGTCCGCAGGAAATAGATGGAAAGTGTTCAATGGATGACTTTATTTCCAAGGTGTTTCCATGCTTACAAGATAATTATAATTATACTTCGGCAAAGCCTAATGAGCAGAAGGCTATCGAATGGTACAGAGAAAATTTGGAGATAAATTTAGATTCTAATGAGGCGGCGTGTTTCACTAAAATTTTCTCTTTTAGAAAAGAGTCGTGTCTTGCTGATGTGGAAGAAAAAATACGTGTGAAGATTGGCGAAATACTAGGAACAGATAATAGTGATGCGATAGATTTTTGCTTAAATAGTCTTCTTTCTAAATTGAATATATGGGCAACATCAAGAAGAGAGAAGCAGGAAATAACAAGAGAAAATGTATATGGAGCATTATGCTATACCGAGCCGGATGTTCCTTCATATGAACTATGTCCAGAAAAACCGATACTTCCTTCTCGACAACGGTTTGGGGAGACCTTTATAGATGACATTAAAAAGAATAGTAATCATATCATATTCTTAGAAGGATTACCGGGCTGTGGAAAAACAAATTTTATAAGTTATTTATCACAGATGAATGAGTCTATAGTTGATTTTAGATTTTACACATATCTCCCAGTAAATAAAGTAGATGGTTCATATAGTGATGATGAAGGCTTTTATTTAGGTAATATTTTGTGGAGAAGTATTCTCGTACAGCTTAAGAAAAAATTTGAAGAGAATAATTTATTATCTGTTGTAAAGTTCCCGCTTATATACCAATTTATGTCTGTTTCTGAAATGCGGGAAACGGTAATACATTTCCTACCGGAATATGCAAAATGTATAGGAAGGCCTTGCTACTTTTTTATAGATGGATTAGATCATGCTGCAAGATCAAAAGATGCACGAAATTCATTTTTATCTCAATTGCCAAGACCAGAGGAAATCGGGGATGATTTTTATTTTGTCTTGGTCGGACAGCCTATAAATGATGGTTATCCGTCTTGGATGAAAGATAATAAAGGTATTACATATTACAGCATGCCGGCTTTGGATACAGATGATGTTGTTATATTATTAGAGCAAAGCGGTGTGGCAGAGAATACAGTCGATATGGAAAACTTGGCGAAAACCGTTATTTCAGTTATTGGGAACAATGTTCTTAATATAATATTTGCAATTCTGGAATTGAAGAAAATGGTATTGCCACTTTCATTCGAGGCAATAGAGAAGGAACTAAATAGTAGGTTTTTAAATAAACAAATTGATAAATATTACGAATGGATTATTAGTTCGCAGGAAAAAAGCCTTTTGCTATACAAAATTGAGGCAATTATGGCGTTTTCAAGTAAACGTATTAACGCTTATGATGTGGCTCAAATGTGTGGAGTTGAACACGACGAGGCGGCGTTTGTTTTAAATGGCTTATATCCAATTATTGTATGTGAAGGCGATAGATACTTCGCTTTTCATAATGATGTAAGGCTTTTTTTACAGAATGCAATTATTCACAATTCAAATATAAAAGGAATTACCGAATCAATAATTAATCGAATTAAACAGGATAGAGAATTATGGAAATATCGATATGATATCTCTTTTAATTTACTAGTATCTTGTAAGGCCACTGATGAGGTGTTGAAACTGATTGATGTTGAATATGTAATGGATTCAGCATTATATGGGATATCGTTTGATAGGATACTTCAGCAGTTTATACTAGCGCACCAATTGCCAATGGATAATCTTGAAGAAGTATGCATACATTCAAGTGCAGTGTCTCTTTGTTTGGCACAGTATGCAAATTGCATACAGTATTATGCAAAAGAATCGGATTATTTTGAAGCACAAAGTATCAACAAAAAGACTAAAGCGGAAAAATATTGTTTGAATGTTAAAAATGATATAGAGCAAATCATTTTAGATATTGATTTTGCTGCTAAGGCTGGATTTGAACGAGGACATAAACTTTTCGATGAATACCTCAGTGGATATAATATAGAGGCATTGTTAAGCGGGGAGCTAAACAAAGAAACGCTTGTTAAGGCTGGATATATATTTCGATGCTATGGTGCAGATTATATGGATGCTCTTACTGGAAATTCTAACGATTATGTTTATTTTGTAGATGGATGGTTAGATGCCAGTGTAAGTCTTACATCAAAAGAAGATATCAGGCAAACATTCACTTTTAAATGGTATAATCCAGATTCATTGTATGCATATATTCATCAGATTACAGAAGAAAAGAATCTTGAAAAAGAATCATTTGACGAATTGTTGAATATTCTTTTAGGAATGTCTGCATCTATAGAAATAATTATAGAGATTTGCACATATGGACTGTTAAACTCATATAAATGCGAAGCTGGGATAGAATATATTGGCAACCATTTAAGTGATATTATAAAAATAGATAGAGATTATAAATACGAAGATTTAAGAATAATTTCTTTGATTAAGGCTAACTTGTGCCTGTTTGGTAGGATTGAGGAATCGTTAGTTGAAAAATGTTATAAAGAAATATTAAATCTAACTCATAATGATGAATCACAAAGAGGTTATAAACCAGCATTGGCACAGTATGATATTGCAAAGCATGTTAGTGAACAATTTTATTCGGCGGACAGAAATGATGTATTATCTAAAGATGATATCTTTTCATTGATTTATTTTGCGGATAAGTACGGTGCTGGATCTGCTCATGATTGTAATGGATATACTGTTATGAGATTTTTACGTAAAGTATTGGTGAGCTTTTCCGAGCATAACCCCAAGGCAGGAATTATCGATACTATTTGTAAAGCGGTCGTTCAATGTTTGGAATGGGATAAGACTCGATTTATTCCGGAGTTTAACAAGTTGTTCTGTATATCAAATGCGCATGCTGATTTTCTAAAAGTTGCAGAATATTGGTGTGGCGAAGATGGAGTGGCTTGGAGATCAGAATATGATGAGATGGAAGATTTATGTAAAAACATGATACCTGCATTAGAATACTTTGGAGAAAACAAGTTTATAGAGGAAGTACGTGAAAAACAGAAATATAGAATGTTTGGCTATGTGGGAAGAAAAGACTATTCGTTAAATGGTTTACTTGATTGTTATAAAAAACTTCCTCTGAATGAAGAAAAATTATGCTGTTATGGCATGAGACTGTTTTCCGTTTCAAATTTAGCAGATTCTATTGGTGATAATAGGTTTTCAAGTGAAGTTGACCGAGAGTTGCTAGAGGATGCCGTTAAATTGGGGTACGAGTACTGTAATGCATTATTTGAACTAAAAAATACTCCTAAAGATTTAGTTTATTGGAGAATGAAAGTTCTTGATTCTCTATATTGCAATATAGATTTGATTTCTGATGATTCTGAATTAATTGCGTTATACAGACTTACAAATTCATGGATTAAAGAGTATATAGAGAATGATAGAGAATACAATCGATTGGAAACCTTAAGAAGTTACAATTATGAAATTATTTCTCGCATTTCAAGTTCTGAAATTCGGGAAAAGTTTATGGCAAAAGGATTGTATGATAAAGCGGAACATAAAGATTTCTCTGTAGAAACAGGAAGGGACTATAATCTCGAAATTATCAATCTTTTAAAAGAAGATGGATATAATGAAAAGGCGGAAGGAGTAATTCTTACACAAATAGATAAAAGAGAAATCGGATTACATAAGCTGATTATGGAGGCAGGAGATATTATCGCCCAAAAACATATGGAAGAATATGTAAATAGATGTGTTGTTAAATTTATTCTATCTGAAAGCAAGTATGGTTATATAGGCAGCGGAATTAGCGATGTATTTGAACGTTATTATGAAATGTTCAATGATAATACATGGAATCTTTTATTTGAAAATATAGTAACTCGATTCGCAGAAAGTGATTATGGCATAATTGCCTCGATGTGGGGAGATTTTACAATTTTCTCAATTTATTATCTTTCAAGAATAGATAAAGATAAAATAAAAGCTTTATTCGATTGTTTATGTAAAACACATGAAAGTCTTTCTTCGGCGAATGGAAGAGTAAAAATAAAAGAAGAAAAACTGATCTTGGATGAGAATATTACGTCGCTCTCTGATATGGTAAATTTTCAGCTTAATATATGACTTTGGATGCAGAAATTATTACTGTCGGTGAAATGTCCAGCACATCTATGGAAAATTGTTTTGGATATGCAGGTGAAGACAGCCATGAGCTTTCCATGGTATTTAGCTTCCATCATTTAAAGGTTGACTTTATGGGGAATGAAAAATGGGTGCTTGTACCAACAGATTTCCAGAAATTGAAAGATATTCTCTTTAGCTGGCAAATTGGAATGGCCAAGAATCATGCCTGGAATGCAGTGTTCTGGTGCAATCACGATCAGCCGCGTCCGGTTTCCAGATTTGGTGATGAAGGAAAATACTGGAAAAAGTCAGCTAAAATGCTTGCGACCATCATTCATGGACTTCGCGGTACTCCATATATTTACCAGGGTGAAGAGATTGGTATGACAAATACCGATTTCGCTGACATCAGTCAGTTTCGTGATGTAGAAAGTTTGAACCATTATGAAATTCTGCAGCAGAAAGGTCTTTCTAAAGAAGATGCATTTCGTATTATCCAGATTCATTCCAGGGATAACGGAAGAACACCAATGCAGTGGAATGGTGAAAATTACGGTGGCTTTACCAAGGGAATGCCATGGATTGGTGTGAATGAAAATTATTCCAAGATTAATGCACAGAGCCAGCTGCATGATGAAACATCCATTTTCAACTACTATAAAAAGCTCGTAGCTTTACGTAAAGAGCTGGATATCATTGCATATGGTGATATCAGGCCGTTAGATGTAAGACATCCATCCATTATTGCCTATGAAAGAATTTACGGAGAGGAAAAAAATGCTGGTAGTCTGTAACTTCTATAAAACAGAAATTGTATGGGACAGTGGAAGGGATCTGAAGCGCTTCGAAACATTGCTGGGCAACTATTCTGAACAAAAAATAGAAGAGTCAAAGATTTCCTTAAAACCTTATGAAGCAATGATGCTTTACAGAAAGAGATAATATATGAATCTGTCCACTGATATCTTTGAAAAGAGTGTATGGATAATAATAGTAGCCTGCAGATTTTTGGCTGTCGGCTGTTAATGGTTATGTAATGCAAAGAAAACACGAGAGAAGAGGTCGTGGAGGCGGCAAAGGAGGCGGGAGCTCACGAGTTAATTATGAACCTGAAGGACGGATATGATATCTATATTGTAGGGTGGGGGATGAAGTTGTCCGGAGGACAGAAGCAGTGGCTCAGCATAGCATGTGTCTTCCGAGACTATGAAGAAAAGTCTGTAAATTAGATTCTTCTATGATAATGATGGGCGAAAGGCTTGAAAAATCAGCTTTTCGCCCTTTGTTTATATATAACAGTTACTAAAACGCATGTCAAGAGCAGGCGGTTCTGCCGCCTGTTTTGCGATGGAATATTGCCTATTCTGGAAGGCGTCCTTCGTACATAATACTTAGTTTTCCATAGACCGCTCCCCAGTTTCGGATTGTGGAAGTCCACTTTTTGGTTGCTTCAAAGGTTGCCAGATACAGGGCTTTCAGTAGTGCTGTATCACTCGGAAATACGCTTCTTTGACGATTGAGTTTCCGGTAGGTGGAATTCAGCGATTCAATGGCATTGGTCGTATAGATGACCTTTCTGACGGTTGCTGAAAACTTGAAAATCGGAGAGATCGCATCCCAGTTATCTTTCCAGCGTTTCATAGAATTCGGGTATTTTGGAGTCCATTTTTCAGTAACACGATCTAGTACTTTTTAAGATAAAGTAGAAATAGTGCAATTTTCACAGGATATTATACAAGAATTACATAGAAATATATCGTATTATTGATATAGTATTCTTGAATTGTATGTGAGGAGAAAACTATGGAAGCTGAAAGAAAAACATTAACACAGCTATCTGTGCCAATATGCTTAGAAACTTTATTTTATATGCTTTCAGGTATGGTCGATACGCTTATGCTATCATCTGTAAGCGACCAGGCTGTAGGAGCAGTGGGAACAGCAAATACATATATAGGTGTTTTTATTATCATGTTCGGCGTAATATCGTCGGGTATGATAGCTGTTATGTCACAAAATATCGGAGCCGGAAGATCGGGGATAGCGTATCAGGCAAGACAACTTGGACTTATATTCAACGCATTGATAGGTATCGTAATGTCTGTCGTTCTTGCTACTTTTTCTGGTGGGATACTTAGAAGCGTAAGTATTGCTCCGGCTTTGCTTGAGCCGGCTGAAATATATCTTAGAATTGTTGGCGGCACATGTTTTTTAAATGCACTGATTCCTATTTTCTCCAGTTATTTGAGAGTGTTTGGATATACAAAACATTCTTTGATAGGAACTGTTGTTGGAAATGTTCTCAATATAATACTTAATTCAGTATTCTTATTTGTATTCAACTGGGGTGTAATGGGAGTTGCTGTTGCCACGGTTATTTCAAGAGTTGTAAATCTTATTATTGTAGCAGGTATGGGGGCTGTGCTTATAAAAGCAAAACAGAGTCCTGAGCGAATTGCATCAAGAAAGATATTTGCGCAGATTGTTAAGATTGGTTTTCCTTCTGCGCTTGAAACAGCACTTTACAACATCGCAATGACCTTTATTGTGCGTTTTATGAATCAGATGGATGTGGATGGAATGAATGTTACAGCACGCTCATATGCTGTACAGATTGCAAATTTCTCATATTGTGTGGGAGCTGCCCTTGCTCAGGCAAATGCAATTATGACCGGTTGGAGAATTGGAGCAAAAGAGTTTGAGGAATGTAACAGGGGAACGAGAAAAGCTGCGATATACGGTATCATCACAGCGACCTGTTTTTCCGTGACATTTGCATTGGCAGGACATTTTATCGTGCATATATTTACTGATGATACACAGATGATAAATCTTGTGGTAAAGTTGTTAATAGTAGATGTCTTTCTTGAATTTGGAAGGGTAACAAACCTTGTATATGGTCAGGCATTAAAAACGAGTGGAGACGCACTTTTCCCGGTTATACTAGGTGCAATATTTATGTATTTGTTTGCAGTTGGCGGAACTTATTTTCTCGGAATACACATGGGACTTCTGGCTGTAGGATCATATATTGCTATGGCAGGTGACGAATGTGCGAGAGCTGTGGGAATGGTACTTAGATGGAAGAGTGGAAAATGGAAAAGTAAAGGTCTTATAGAAGTATAGGAGAGATTATGTACTTTGAATTAAAGGAAAATAAACCGCATGGTACAAAGGATGATCCGTTTAGTACATATCATATAAAAAATGAGGGACGATCATTTCAGATACCGGTACATTGGCATGATGAACTGGAAATTATATATGTAAAAAGTGGGTTTTTGACTGTAAGTATATCAGGAGAAAATTATATTGGAACCCCCGGGGATGCTTTTGTAGTGTCGCCGGGCAATCTGCATTTTATGGGTTCACAGGCTGGAGAAGTGGATTATTTTACTTTCCTTTTTCCACTTGAATATATCTCTTTTTGCACAGATGACATGTTAGATGATAAATTGCTTACTCCATTAAAAAATGGTCATTTGATGATAAGACCAAGAATCAAGGATGCAGCAAAAGAGTTGTGTGAGCAGTTGGCCGAAATATATATGGCAAAAAATGATGAAAAGAAGTTGGAAATAGCTGTTCAGATAAAGACAAAAATAATTCTTTTACAATTTATTCTTCACATGTGGGAGAATGGATTTATAATCGAAAATGATAAAAGTGGAAGAAATACTGTAGAAAAAGAGATGATTTCATACATACAGCAGAGTTTTACAGGGGAGATATCATTAAAGGAATTTGGGAAACAGTTCCATCTTTCTGAAAAATATGTATCGAAATATTTTAAAGAACATTTTCATATTACGCTTTCAAAATATGTCACATATTTGCGGTTGGAGCATGCAAAACAGTTGTTACAAAATTCGGACATTCCAGTTACAGAGGTTGCAATGCTCAGTGGCTATCAGAATGTAAGTTATTTTATCAGAAGCTTCAAAAAAACATACGGAGTGTCTCCGTTAAAATATAGAAAAAATGAGCCGAGTACATGGATTTAGCGGAGTGTGAAAGAAACATAAACGATGTTACAAACAAAAGGTTAGGGAACACCTGAAAGGGAGTTTCCTAACCTTTTGTTGTATAGAGCTGTTATCAGTCTGCTCAATCAATAAATAATCAGGCAATTTTATGCTACAGGAACATTTCCTGTAGATTTCCTTTCAATCAGCTGTGTATGCAATAAAAATGTACTGATTGAAACGCCATTAAGAAGACTGAAGAATGAAAAACAACTTGTGATACCTGAAACACAGGTCTTTGAGACACAAAAAGGTTCATATATCGCTTTTCTAAATAGAGAAGAGCCGGTATTCGTATTTAATGTCAGAACAAAACAGGTAGACCATGAGATGAGAAAACTGACGGGAGAAGAATTTGCGAAACAATATTTTGATAAAGTAGACAGACCTTCAGAACGTAAAGTAACGTCATTACAGAAATATAAAGAGAAGGGGAAAGATCTAAGTGACCTTAAGATAAAGATGCCGGATCCACCAATCAGATCAAAATAAAATGTGCTGAATTTCAGTACAAAAATAAGAGAAAGTGATGAAGGAAAAAAATCTTGTTAATATTATTTAGCCTTACAATTATATAAAGAAGTGCTATAATATAAAAATTGAAATGAAAAGACGGAGATGTATATGGAGATGATAAAATTTAAAAATAAATTTCATTTATCACCCGAACAAAGTTTGTTTCTGGGAAAAAAGAAATGGGATGAGAATGTATATTGTGGAATGAAAATAGAAAATCGGAAAGTTACGTTTCCACAGGTACAGACGGTATTAAATGGCATAAATGTGCCAAACGTACAGTTGGAGGATATTCAAGCAATTTTAAATATGCGTGATGCATCCATTCCGTAACTGGTTCAACAGAAAAACATCAGCCGTTATAGAGATTGCCCTGACTGCATGGGCAATGTTTGTCTGTTATTATCTCACTTATTACCGTAATTTTCATCCCGATGCAGAACATGGTGTTGCAGAATGGGCAGATGTAGCAAAGACAGCTAAAAGGCTGTATGGAAAAGGAGAAGAACCTGTTACCTGCCTGAGTAAAAATATTACAGTAAATGCAAAGTCATTGCCAAATATGCATATCCTGATTCTTGGCGGTTCTGGCGATGGAAAAACAACATCCCTTTTGATTCCGAATATCTTACTAGCGAATATGACAAATATTATCCTTGACGTGAAAGGAGACTTGCTGAAAAATTATGGAGGTTATTTAAAAGAAAAAGGGATAGCTGTAAAAAGCCTTAATTTTAAAGATATGGCACAATCAGATCAGTATAATCCGTTCAGATATATAGAAAATTATACAGATATGGTAGAACTCATTACAAATATCCAGACATCTGTAAAGCCGCCGGATGCCCAAAAAGGTGATCCTTTCTGGGATGATGGTGTTGGTCTGTATCTGCAATCCCTATTTGAATATGAATGGCTTCAGGCAAAAGAAGAGGGAATGACAGCTTCTATGCTGGGAATCCTTGATCTGGTAAACAAGGAGACACAAAAAACAGATGAAGAAGGAACAACGCAGCTACAGCAGGATATGCAAGAGTTACAGGAAAGATATGGGGAAGATTATCCGCCAGTGAGAGATTACCGCAAGTTAAAAGAAGGTGCATCAGAAACCGTACGCTCTATCGTTATCATGGTTAATGCACAATTACGTCTTTTTGAAATCCCGGAGATCAAACGGATATTTGAAGGAACAGATGACATAGATATTCCATCACTGGGATTAGGTGTAGAGGGAAATCATAAGAAAAAAACAGCATTGTTTCTTGTTATGCCATCAGGAGATTCTTCTTATAATCTTTTTATCAATATGTTTTATACACAGTTATTTACAGTATTAAAGAGAATAGCAGATAATCGAAGAAACGGACAATTACCGATCCATGTGAGATTGTGGGCAGATGAATACTATGCCGGTCCTAAACCACTTAACTGTGAGACACTTCTTGGGGAAATACGAAGCAGGAATATGTCCATCGTACCGATCCTGCAAGATATTGCCCAGATAAAAACTTTGTATCCTAATGACAAATGGGAGATATTCACAGGAAACTGTGCGACAACTGTATTCTTAGGCTCTGGAGCTACAGCCCATACAACGCATCAGTGGGTATCAGACATGTTAGAGGATATGACTATCGACAGCCATTCCGAAAGCCTGGGACATTCACAAGGCAGTGGTAATCTGCAGATGAGCAAGGCCGGAATGAAATTAATGACTCCGGGACAGATCAGCCGGATGCCGAAAAACGACTGCATCCTGTTCCTAAAGGGAGAACGTCCCATCTACGATAAGAAAAACTGACCGTTTAATACAGAGGTATTTAAAGAAGCAGAGAAGATAGCCGGACAAAATGGCTATAAAAATCCAGTATATGTTTCCTATGATGAAAGAAATAAAAAATATATCACAACCCGTTTTGAGTCAAGATTGAATTACATTTCAAAAGAAGAGTTTACATTTTTTGAAGAAAAAGCAAAAGAAGATTCCAGTATTCAGACGTTCCAGATAGACGAAGAAGCCTTCCTTTACCTTAACTTCAATGAAACTCCACAGCCAAGCCTGAGAGAACTGGAAAAGATGGTAAAAGAAATACAAGTTGCAGAGGTAAACGAAGAGGAAGAAGAAAAAGAGACAGACCAGCAGCCAGATATGCTACAGGATAGAGAACAATGGGACTTATCAGGAGACATTATTGATTGCTTTAGACGATATTCTAGTGAGCTATCACCAGAAGAACAGGAAGAGATTATAAAAGGCATTGAAGAAGGTCTGACTGATCAGGATGTAAAACGATACTTTACACTGGTAGGTGCAGAAAAAATGCGGCAGTATCGGAGAGTATTGATTGCCAGGAAGAAGAAATAAGAGCCACTACCATTTTAAAATTGAAAAAAATAGATTTGAATGATAAAATTGTTACATAGATTAACAATGGAGGAAGATGTAATGGCAAAGAAAAACACGGCTGAAATAGGCTTTGAAAGACAGATATGGGATGCTGCCTGTGTTTTACGTGGAAACATGGATGCATCAGAATATAAAAATGTCGTACTCGGTCTTATTTTCTTAAAATATATATCAGACAGATTTGACGAAAAATATCACCTTCCAGCCACAGTACAGAAGCCAGTGAACTTCATAAGCCATATTTGTGCTCCCAGGCCACAGATAGGGCTATAGGGACCTTCGCTTTTCTGTTTGTCCTCAAATCTGCAAGCTATCTTCTTGTGGAAATAGAGAAAATACAACAGGAAGAGTGTGAAAGAGAAAAAGATTCAAAACTTTAAATACCAGAATTCCCTTGTGCATTTTCAATAAATACGCTATAATTAGTTTGCTTTTTATTATTTATTTTTACAAGGAATGGATATTCAATGTTAAACGAATCAGTAATTAAAGTATTAAAAAATGCTATGTGGGATCTTGCAACATGTGCAGATGGAGAACCGAATGTAGTACCGGTTGCTTTTAAAGATATTACAGAAGATGGAAAGCTGGTAGTAGGAGATGTTTTCCTTGAGACAACGTTAAAGAATATAAAAGCGAATGAAGGGAAAATTGCAATTTCCGCATATGATACAAAAAGTCTTGAAGGATATCAGATTAAGGGAACTGCTGAATATGTAACAGAAGGAGCTATTGTAGCTGCATTCAAGACTGCCGTTGAAGGAATGTTTAAAGGGGCAGCAACAGCCAAAGGAGCACTGATCATTACTCCATCTAAGGTCATTGTTACAACACCGGGAGCGGATAATAAGAAAGAAATTTAATGGTTCATAAATTGTTAAGCATAGTATATAGTGGAGGGGGATACATGAAGGATGAAAAATGATTTTACAACTATTTGGTGCAAGTGATAATACGATTCTTTACGCAACGGATTATATGAATATTTACTGTGTTGGCACACTATTTACACAGCTTACATTGGGACTGAATGCGTTTATTACCGCACAGGGAAAAACTTTGATCAGTATGTGTAACGTGGCAGTGGGAGCTGTAACAAATATCGTACTTGATGCCATACTGATTAATGGTTTTGGAATGGGAGTAAAAGGTGCAGCCCTGGCAACAGTTATAGCCCAGGGAGTATCAACCTGTTTTGTTATACATTATCTTATAAAACCGACAAGTCAATTAAAGCTCCGATTAAAAAATATTCGTTTTGAAAGAAAACTTCTTTTGCCATGTATTTTACTTGGTACTTCACCGGCATTGATGCAGCTTACAGAAAATATGGTGGCAATTAGCTTTAATACATCTCTGCAAAAGTATGGTGGAGATATAGCGGTGGCATCTATGAGTATTTTAACGAGCATCATGCAGTTTGTTATGTTGCTTTTGCCAGGTCTGGTACAGGGAGCACAGCCATTGCTGAGTTATAATCTTGGAGCAAAAAATATCTCAAGGGTAAAGAAAACATTCCGATTATTACTCATATGCTGTTTAAGTGGCTCATTTCTTATTTGGCTTGTTTGTATGCTGATACCGCAAAATGTAGCTTCTATTTTTACGGACGATGTGCCTCTGATTACTTATACAGGAAAAAGTATGCGGATTTATCTTGCAATGCTTCTTATATATGGAATACAAGTCGCATGTCAGTATAGCTTTGTTGCATTGGATCAGGCGAAAAAGGCAATCTTTCTTACAATATGGCGTAAAATTATTTTACTGATACCATTGATTTTTATTTTACCGCGAATTTTATCCGGTTCAGCAATGGAAGTTTTCTTAGCTGAACCAATTGCAGATACGATTGCGATTTGTACTACAGCACCGATGTTTTATTATTATTATCGGAAATTAAAATAGAAAAGAATAGAGAAGTTTACTAATAAATTTAATAGTAACTTCAAAAATAATCATCTTCAAGCTATAATGAAAGTAAATTAACAGTTTGAAGGTGATTTTTATATGGCAAAATATAAGAAAAAATTAGAAGAAGATATACGATGTCCCCTTGAATACGAATCGGAGAGTGTTGATGGTGGCAAAAATAAGAGATGAGGATAATTAAATATTATTTTTGCATCAGGTATCTATACCTGTTAGGCATAATGCAGAAATATGTGAAGCACAAAACCCTAAACGAAATGCTGCAAGAATTGCCAGACGTAGGTCAATTCATCCTAGCTATGGATACCTGGTTTGAAAAACTGATGGAGAAATAATCTAGGAAAATAGTTTAAAGTTTACATGTTATGATCATGTATGAAGTTGGAACAAAATAAAAGATTGTGCTATACTATTGTTCAAGAAAAAAACTCATTGACATATTTCAATCTATTTAGGAGGATAAACGATCATGTGTACAGCAGCAACTTATAAAACAAAAGATTTTTACTTTGGACGAACCCTCGATTATGAATTCTCTTATGGTGATCAGATAGTAATTACACCACGTAATTATGCGTTTAATTTTCGCCATGTTGGCGATATGAAAAATCATTATGCAATTATTGGAATGGCTCATGTTGCAGAGGATTATCCTTTGTATTATGATGCTATGAATGAAAAAGGAGTGGCAATGGCAGGACTGAATTTTGTCGGAAATGCTGTTTATGCCGCGATTAAGCCAGATGTGGAAAATATTGCACAGTTTGAATTTATTCCGTGGATTTTAAGTCAGTGTTCTTCTTTAGTTGAAGTTCGCGAGCTTCTTGAACGAATTAATATTGTTAATACTCCTTTCAGCGAGCAATTGCCATTAGCACAATTACACTGGATCATTTCTGATGAGAATGAGTCAATTACGGTAGAATCTATGTCAGATGGTTTGCATATTTATGATAATCCAGTAGGAGTGCTTACGAATAATCCGCCATTTCCACAGCAGATGTTTCAACTAAATAATTATATGTATTTATCTCCTAAACAGCCCAGAAATACTTTCTGCGAAAATTTGGCTCTTGATGCATATAGTAGAGGTATGGGAGGATTAGGTCTTCCGGGAGATCTCTCATCTTCATCACGCTTTGTACGTGTAGCTTTTACAAAGGTAAATGCAATTTCAGGTGAATCAGAGGAAGAAAGCGTTAGCCAATTCTTCCATATTCTCGGATCTGTGGATCAGCAACGAGGATGTTGCGAAGTAGCGGATGGAAAATATGAAATCACATTGTATACGTCGTGTTGTAATGTTACAAAAGGTATTTATTATTACAATACTTATGAAAACCATCAGATCAGTGCAGTAGATATGCATGTAGAAAATCTGGATAGTGATAAAATGATTTGTTATCCAGTAATTCAAGGAGAACGAATCAACTATCAAAATAAATAATGTTTTGAAATCAGGGATGAGGTAGAAAGGAAAGTTCCATGACAAAAGATGAAGTAAAAAAACTCAGGATGAACAGTCCGGAATCACTACAGTTTTTAAATAATGCTACAAAATTTTATAATTTAATGATGATGTATCGTTGTGCTATTCGGGAGATACAAACTAAACTTGAGGTTTTGGATGATGAATTTTCAGTTGAGAACAATCGAAATCCTATTTCTTTTATAAAAACAAGAATTAAGAAGCCCAATAGTATTTACGATAAACTGCAGAAGATGGGATATGAATTTACAACAGAAAATATACAGACATATCTCAATGATGTAGCAG
>OLNK01001237.1_pt1 | contig 20862 bp, 19 predicted proteins | sample 1672791 | NCBI WGS metagenome assembly OLNK01 (sample SAMEA3136724, study PRJEB25190) | human gut metagenome | biome: human gut; feature: human-associated habitat; material: faeces | place: Austria | collected 2013 | reverse complement strand
TAATTGTCGATTTTTTTGAAATGATTTTCAATCCAGCATATTACTTGGCGCTTACGATAAGAACGCTATCTTGTGGCATTTCAAAGTTGAAGTCCACTGCTAAAAAAGAGACCTTTAAAGAGGTCTTTTTTTTTGCTTGGGAAAAGAATCAAAAAAGCTCTCACCGGTCCATATATATGGACTGGCAAGAGCCTTTTCGCGACAACGCCATCTAAGCCTCCAATAAGCCCAGAACAGAGCCTTTCCAAAAATGGGAAAGATTCCGACGGGAGTCGGGGACAGGATAGCAACAGCTATCCGCGTCGATTAAAGCCATTCACAAACATGCAAAGCATCTTCGTGAGGAATTCGGCTTGAGCAATGTAGATTTCCTGTTCTACAACCAACGATAGCTAAACAGTGTTCATTTAATTGGGCGCATACATTCGGCAGATTTTCCATAATACCTGGAAGCAATGACTGCCACTCCTCTTCTGTTGTTTCTGGAGTAATCATGTCAGATAAATGGTCTGAATCCCAGTCGCACTGATCATATCCTAAGTGATAAAATACTTTAAAATACTTAACACCTTTTGAGAAAAGGTATTCTACCATAACTCTAAAGTTTTCTTCAGGACTTTTTGATTGGCTTTGACTATCCAATACATAATCAACATGAAATGTTTTTTTTGTTGAATAAACGTTTGTTTGAATTAACTGCATATTCTTGTCCTTTCTAGACACTTTCAAAAGAAGAGATGTCGGCTAATACTACTTTTACAATTAGCCTTATTTAAAATTGATTTGACTCGTATGTAGGTCTTCATTTTCAGAATAACTCAAATTAAAAAGGAATACATCCCGAACAGCACTCTGAATATTTTCTGCCAATTTGATTTTATCTTCTGTGTTTATATTAGTGTTTCCTACGTCAATATGAATATCTACTGGTATATTAAGACAAGGCAGTTCCATAACCCTTTCCATAATTCCGCAAAAAATCGTAGATTCTGGATACTTGTGTCGATTCTTTATAAGTATCATATTTTCCCCTACCCTGAAACGTATTTAACGTGTGTCAATCCTGGGTGTCGATCCTTTATAAGTATCATATTTCCCTTGACCTTGACGACAATAGAGCAGTTTCTATTGAAGAGTGTCGATCCTTTATAAGTATCATATTTCCCAATAATGATTAAAAATTTAAAACATTATGAAAAAATTGGTGTCGATCCTTTATAAGTATCATATTTCCCAGCTACCATGTTAAGAATAAATAAGGAGGAATATGACAGTGTCGATCCTTTATAAGTATCATATTTCCCTCACGGAATTTCAAAAGATATTCTTGTAGAATGTAATTGGTGTCGATCCTTTATAAGTATCATATTCCCCTAGCTCGTTCTTTGAAAAGCTTTAATATTTGGAGTGAGTGTCGATCCTTTATAAGTATCATATTCCCCCAGACCCAAACAATAGAAGTAACTATACTGCTCCTATGTGTCGATCCTTTATAAGTATCATATTCCCCTTACTAAATATAGCACATTTTGGACTTTGATTGCGAAAAATGTCGAAAATCGGGTGGTTTTAGCTTATTTTTTTCGACCACCTAGCTTTTTTTCGGTATTTTTAGGGCTTAAAATCCTTCAAATTAGGTCGATGGTCGAAAATTTTAATGGTTTGGTTGAATTATTGGCTTGGTTTTAACACACAATTGATGATTGATTAAAGAAAACTTATATCTTATTTATTTCTCCTCCCTTCTTTTTTTGTGTAGGATACCTACAAGTCCTAGACCTGCTACCATGCTTGTTAACATGGATCCCATCACATTTGTATCAACGCCAGTATGTACACTACCTTTGTTGGTTGTAATTTCAGTTTCTTTGGTCGATTGTGAGTTCAAGTAGTCATTTAATGCTTGCATAGCCTTATTGTAGTTGGTATCGGCATCTGCTTTTTCTTTCTTAGCATTTTGATACAACTCGTATTTTGTTTGATAATTTGCCTTGGCGATTTCTAATAAACCATTGACTTCATTCAAGGAATCTACATTTTGTGCAAAACTATTTATCTTTTCTTTCATAGTTGCATCTTCTACTTTCGATAGGTCTACCTTACTTCCTTTTTCTTTTGTATCATTTAATAGATTCATTAGAGTCTGTTCTGGTAAAGCCTTATCTTTTGATTTAGTTAAACTATCATTCAATGTTAAAATTTCATCCTTCAATGTTTGAATATCTGCCTTTAAAGTTTTCTGTTTTTCCTGTAGCGATTCAATTTTCTTTGCAGTTTCACTCACTTCTTGTTGAATCACATTTAACTCTTCCACTGTGTTCTTATAATCATCACTAGCTTGTTTTGCAGCATTGTACTGATCTACTTTTTCATTGAATGCATCTTGTTTTTGTTTCAAAATAGATTGATACTTATCTGCACTTTCTTTTGCCTTAGACTCAACATCCAACGCCTTTTCATATTCATCTTTTAATGCATCCGCATTTTCTTTTTGCGTTTTAGCTAATGCTTTCGCATCCTTAAGACTAGCCTTAGCATCCTTTAAATCTTGGTTTGCCTGCGTTTTATTCGCATCCCAATTATTTAAACGATCACTAAGTGTATCAATCTTATTTTGAATGGTTGATTGTTCATTCTGGATATTTGTGAGTGCATTTTCCTTATCCTTCTTTTCATTTGCCTTTGACTCCACATTCTTTTTAGCTTCCTTTAATTGAGATTCTTTTTCAGACTTTGCTTTCTCTTTTTGTTTTACTTGAGAAGACAATTCTTTTACAGAATTCTTTAATTTAGAAGCTTCATTTTGTTTCGCATCCACATTCTCTGAAATTGCCTTTTTATCCGATTTAGCCTGTGTTAATTGAGCCTGTAAATCCAATAATACAGATTTTTTTGAATTCAATTCAGACTCTGCTTGTTTTAATGCTGTATCATCTTTTGTATTTGAAGAAGCCGCATTCTTTACTGCATCCTGTAAAGCCTTGTGTTGATTATCCACAGATTTCAAATTGTTGCAGTAGTCATTGAATGATTGCTCAAATTCAGAAATAGTCATTTGAACATCATCATCTACACCCATTACATCATCCAAGAATTCTTGACAATGAGCCATAGAGAATTGACCATTTGTTCCAATCGCATAACCCGTTACAGTATATCGACCTTCTACAATATTTTTATAGTGCCCAATATCCGAGAAGTTATGGTTACCAGCTAAATATTCAGCCTTTTCTTCATCATACCACCCTCTATATGGACTTGCCGCAGTATTGGCATCTCCATATCCCCACGCAAGGTTTTCGCCTGTTACATAGACACCTGCATGTTCTATATTATATTTGGCATGATTGGCATTGACTTGAGCCACTGCCATAAGCCATGCACTGACTTTTAATTCTGGTAAACCTTCTTGTTTACGAATTTCATTACATTCTTTCAAATATGCGATAGATGCCTGCATGTTTTTTAAACTTGTCGCATCATCAACTTGACCCAAATTTGTATAAGAAGCTAATTTACCTTCTGCAGAATTATCAACTTTAAACACATAATTCGCAAGATCTGAACATCCAATTGAATCAAAATATCCTTTACTTCCCTGTTTTAAACGAGCAAGTTCTGCAGCATACTTTGTTTCAAAATCATTCAGATTCTTTTTAGCCTGATCAAGTGGACTTGAAATACTATTATAATCATTCAAAGCCTTATCATACTTCGATTGCGCCTTATCCACATCTGATTTAGCCGCATCAATCTTTGTATTTAAACCCTTGATTTCTTCATTTTTATTTTCTAATTGCGACTCAAGATTTTTAACATCCTCTTGTACTTTAGCTAATGCATCTTGAGCTTGTGCTAGAGTAGCCTTTGTATTTTCTAAATCTTGACAAGAAGTATCATAAGCTTGTTGCGCCTTTTCTTGAATTGTCACGGCATCATTATAAACACTTGTGGCTGTATTCACACTTTCTTGTGCCTTACTCAATCTATCTTTGGCAAGACTTAAATCTGTCTTTGCCTGCTCTAACTCAGCTTTTGTCGTATCCTCATTAAAAGAATCAACTAATGCTTGTTTTTCCTCCACAATCTTTTGTTTCTCTGACACATCCGCTAAAGCAGCATCCAAACCTTGATTTGCCTGATCTAAAGCTACCTTTTTATTGGCTGCATCAGAAGTTGCTTGCGACAATACAGTATTTGCATCATCCACATTTTTCTGTGCATCACTTACGGCTTTTTCAGCCACATCTTTTTCTTGTGTTGCCTTCTCTAATTCTTTTGCTAAATCCCCCTCACCTTTAAAAGAATCGAGCTTTCTTTGAAGCTGTTCTAAAGCATCCTTTTTTGATGCTAATGTATTTTGTGCTTCTTCTAAATCTGCAGCTGCCTTTTGACTTGCACTGATTTTATCATCCAAATCCTTTTTGGCACCTTTGATCTGCCCTTCTAAATTTGTGATTTCATCTAATAAAGGCTGCAACTTACTATTAATCGCATCATACATTGCTTGATAATCTTGTTGTACCAATTGACTCTTTTCATCTTGTTTAGACTCTAATATTTCTACTTGCTTACTTGCAACACTTAATGCCCCTTTTGCACTATCTAAAGCCAATGTCTTTTCTTCCACATCTTTCTTTGAATCATTTAATTTAGATTCCAATTCATCCTTTTGCGACATCTTCACATTCATGACACTCACATGTGTCATTTCATCATTTTCTTGTGCACATACACTCATAAGTGTTGTACTCATACCTTGTAAAGCTGTCATTCCTGCTAATGCACTTACTAAAATTTTTTCGTTTGTTTTTTTCATTTTCAAATTTCCTCCTATTTCTTTCCTATAAATTCATATTCTCATCGTATAACCGATTTAGTCTCTCTTCACTTTTCTCATCGACTAAAATCGAATCAATAAACATAATGGAAATCATACAACCAACTATCAACAAAAATACTTCAAACATTCTCTATCCTCCTCATTCTTCATCTTCTTTTCTTTTTTGATGTAAAACACCCACAACGCCTAAACCAGCCAACATTGCACTCATCATAGAACTCCATGTATTTACATCTACTCCCGTATTTATATTTTCATTTGTACTTGTAACTGCTTCTGGTTTAGTTTCACGATTTAAATATTCATTTAAAGCATTCATCGCATCACTATTTTCATCCTTGGCATTCAACAAGTCGTTTTTCGCATCCAAATATAAATTGTATTTTTCTACATATACATTCTTAGCTTCATCTAAATCTTTTCGAATACCTTTTAAATCATCCACATCCATGGAAAGTTGAATCAATAAAGCTTTGACTTGATCATTTTCAACCATACTTAAATCAACCTGAGTACCCCTATCCATAACATCGCTCAATACAGATTTCATCTGTTCATATGGCAACGCATTGGATTTTTGATTTGTCAAAGACACATTCAAATCTTCAATCTCCGATTGTAAACCAGAAATCTTTTGATCAAGCTCTGCCTGCGCTTTCTTTAACACATCTACACGACCTTCAATCTCGGTTAATTCTGTTTTCACAGATTCAAGTCTAGAACTACTTTGATCATAATCTAAAACTGCATTTTGTACTTTTTCATAAACACCATTCTTCTCCTTAAATGTATTTTCAGCATTTAATAAAGCAGCACTCGCAACATCCGCTTTAACATGTGCATCTTCACAAGCTTTCATAGCCTCATTGTATGCATCTGTTGCCTTCAACAAATTTTCTTTGGCATTGGATTCCATCTCTTTTGCGGCACGCAAATCACTTTCAGCAATACTCAACGCTTTCTTTGCCTTTTCCTTATTGATATCCCAATTATCAATATTGTCTTGTAAACCATCTATTGTTGCCTGTAATGCATCCACCTGCTGTTTTGCTGTAGCCAATTTACTTTCTGCATCTTTCTTTGCATTTTCTTTTGCCAAAACATCTGCCTTTGCGCTATCTAAAGCCTCATTCGCACTAGCCGCATCCAACTTCTTTTGATCCACATTTGCCTTGGCATAATCCACATTCTCTTTAGCCTGATCCACTTCAACCTTTTTAGTTGTCACTAAAGCTACTAGACTATCTCTTTCACTATTTGTTTGATTCAATTGATTTTGAAGACTCAATAAATCATTCTTTTTAGTTGCCAACAAATTTTCTGCATTTTTCAATACTGTGTCATCTTTTGTAGTAGCTCCACTTGCCTTATTCACAGCATCTTTTAATGCTTTATGCTGAGCATCAACAGATTTTAAATTGTTGTAGTAGTTGTTGAATGATGTTTCAAATTCATCTAAAGACAAGATAACATCTTTTGTGAATGAATTATGTTCTCCGAATTCCTGAGCATAGACACCATTCACCTTTTGCAATGCAAAGCCAATGATTGTATTCGCCGGATGTACGATATTCAAATAGTGTCCCACTTCAGAGAATTTGTGATTTCCAGCTTCATACTGTTTCTTTTCGTAGTCGTACCAGCCTCTAAACGGACTTGCTCCTGTTCCTGCTTCTCCATATCCCCATGCAAGGTTTTCACAGGTTCCATACGCTGAGGAATGATTTCCTTCCACCTGTGCATAGTTTGCATTGACCTGAGCAATTGCCATCATAAGCATACTTACACTCAACTCCGGCAATCCTTCTTTTTTACGAATTTCATTAAACTCTCGTAAATAAGGAATAGAAGCTTTCACATTTTCCAGACTTGTTGCATCTCCAGCCTGTCCCATATGCGTATATCCTGCAACTTCACCTTGATAGCTGTCGTCGACCTTGAACACGCTTAGTACATCTTCCGAACAGCCAAGAGATTCAAAGTATCCCTTGCTTCCAGTTGTTAAACGACTCAACTCTGTAGCATACTTAGATTCAAAGTCCACAAGGTTTTTTTTAGCCTGCTCTAAAGGACTGGAAGTGCTGTTGTACTCATTCAAAGCTTTGTCATAATCAGTCTGAGCTTTATCAACTTCATTTTGAGCATCTGCAATCTGTGTATTTAAAGCTAAGATTTCGTTATTCTTAGCTTCCATTTCTTTTTGATTCGCATCATATTCAGCTTGAATACTTTCTAACTTTTGATTTGCATTATTCAAATTAATTTGAGCTCCATTTACTTCTTCTTTAACATTTTCATAATCCTTTTCGAATCTATTATATGTACCTAAAGCATTATCATAATCAGCCTGTGCATTCATCATTTCTGAGAATTTGTAGTCAACAAACGTTTTTGCATCATCCAAATTGGCCTTTGCGATATCCAATTCTGTTTTTGCGTCTTCTATACCATTCTCATCTTTAAATTGATCTACAATTGCCTGTTTTTCTTTGACGATTGCCTCTTTTTCAGCCATTGTATTCACGGCCTCATTATAGACAAATGTTGCTTCTACAAGTGCATCGTCCGCAATTCCAATTTCACTATACGCATCCTGCAATTTCGTATTGGCTACATCCGCATCTTGTTGAGCACTATTTAAATGAGTTAATGCTGCATCTCTTTCTTCTTTAGCACCATCTAATTTTGATTTAAGATCCACAACATTTCCTAGTCCTGCCAATTTATTCTGTAATTCAATCAACTCTGTCTTTTTCAAGCCCAAATCTTTTTGAGCCTGATCCAACTCTTCACTAGCCTTTTGACTTACACTGATTTTTTCATCTAGATCCTTTTTAGCATCATTGATCTGTGATTCCAAGTCTGAAATCGTATCTAACATTGGCTGCAACTCATTCATAATCACATCGTAAGATACTTGATAGTCTTGTTGCACCAATCGATTCTTTTCATCTTGTTTAGACTCTAATATTTCCACCTGTTTCTTTGCGACACTAGCAGCACCTTTTGCACTATCTAAAGCGAGTGTCTTTTCATCCACATTCTTTTTAGAATCATTCAATTTAGATTCCAATTCATCCTTTTGCGACATCTTCACATTCATTACACTCGCATGTGTAGTTTCATTATTTTCTTGTGCACATACACTCATAAGTGTTGCATTTGCCCCTTGTAAAGCTGTCATTCCTGCTAATGCACTTACTAAAATTTTTTCGTTTGTTTTCTTCATTTTCAAATTTCCTCCTAATTTTCACTTTTCCTTAAAACATTCCACCAAAATCATTGTTATTCCATGAATTACCCTGTGTCATATCATATCCACCCATCTCAAAAGGCGTGACACTTTTTAAAGACTCTTCCGTAAAATGCCGATTCATTTCATCAAACTGCTGTTGCTGCACATTACGTTGGAATTGATTAAATTGATCATCTTCACTAGATTGATATGAATACATTCCAGTAATACCACTAATCACATTTACAACTACACAAATCATCACAAATACTAAAAATAAACTAAACATATTTTCTTCCTCCTATTTCTTTGTTCACTACTAATTGTCTTAACTTCTTAAAAAATTAACTTCTTTTTTAAAACATTTAACCAAACCCGTTGTTCCAAAAATCATCCTGCTTCACCATCTCAAAAGACGTAATACTCTTTATAGTTTCTTCCATCCTTTCAACAAAACAATCACATCCATTAGATTGATATAAAATTTCACCAACTCCATAAATCACCATAAATACTAAAAATAAACTAAACATATTTCTTCCTCCTGTTTCCTCGTTCATTACTAATTGTCTTAACTTTTAAAGAAATTAACTTATGTCGTATTAAATTCAATTATTTCAAACAGATTAAATTCCTGCATAAGATATCGATTGTTTTCATCATGCCCATCCGAAATATCGATAACCCCACTCAGCGCAAACTTTCCAACTACATAAACAAACAAAAACATAAAAATTAAATCGAACATAACCTCTTCCTCCATAACTTTTCTTCTCTTTCTTTGTACATTGTTAGTCTATCAGTAAATTATTCCGCATAATATTCCTTGTTATATTATTTTTATGAACACTTTTCTTGCTTGTTTTTAAGTTTTAAATAATATAATTTTTTATTTTTAAACACTTTATATTCCATTTTTAAAAAAACAAAATAAAAAAAACTCCCACTTTATAAATGAGAGTCATTAAATCTATTAAGATTTTGAGATATAATCCACATCCTGTCTAACACTTGTTGCAGTAACCTCATATTGAGGATATACAACATCATATTCAGACATTTCTTCACAATATTTACACTTACAAGGAATCGTATATTTGATTATACGATCATAAATCGAGCCTTTCACAATCACACGATTGGATTGTTTCACTGTTTTACTAACATGTGTGGCAAGACCATTAAATGTATTCACATTTACCAAATTGAAACGTTCCGACCCCGCTAGCAACTCCTCAGTTACAATTTCCATAAGATGTTGTTGTGCTTGAATCGGACGATTATTTACAATCTGAAAACGATTTTGCCCTTCCCTTTGTTGAATCGGATTATTTACAACACCAGTCAAAACCACCCTATTCACACCATCTGAATCCGATAAGCCAATTCCCTTCGTCACTTCAAAATCACGTAGAATAATATCTGTATGCTGGGCTTTTCGCATACGATAACCTTTCTTGCCGCAATGTGGACATTTCACCAATTGTTTACGTTTATATTCCAAAGACACAAAATGTCCGAAACAAAATAGATAATCCCCTACTCCAATTGTATTCATTGCTCTTTCAATTAATTCTTTATCAACAATTAAACATGTAACATGTTCAATCTTATCTATATCTTTGCGATTTATATCCAATCGGATTTCTAAAACATCACCATAAAACAAGCTATTCATACGCTTTGGCACTTCTGCAACAATTCCACCAATTTTACATTTATTTATACTCATTGCCCTAACTCCTCATCACATTCATGTGTTTATTTACTCTTTTTTCTTATCTTACCAATAATTCTACGAATCAATAAAATTAAAAGTACAATTAGTAAAATAATGACTAAAACGATCGCCACAATCATTGCACTAAATTTATTTGGCTTTTTAATCAAGTCAATTATATTCTTACTATCATCCATAATCTTATGATCATGTGTTGAAGCATAATACTTTGAAACATTGCTAATCCCATCACCATCCGTATCATCAAATGAGCGCATATATCTTGCGATTGCATCCCAAGCTTTTAGTTCTTTGCCATCTTCTTTAATGATATGATCCTCTAGATTTTCAATTGGATTTCCATCCTGATCTTTTGGTTCAAGTGACAAAAGTCCATATGACATTTTATTTACTGAACCAAGCATCTGACCTGTATATAGATCTGTCACAACATGATACAATTGATCATCTTGAATCTCAATTCTTTGACCGTCTTTTGTCAGGTAACAATCTGTAACTTTATTTAAGATCATACGATTTGGATTGTAAGTAAAATTAAGTCCGCTACAATACAATCTTGCCGTTGTCATGAAATCTGAAACTGAAGCATCCACTTCGGCTGCAAGTTTTAATTCTTTACCCGTAAGATAAGTAGAAATCAAAGGATATCCAGCTATACCATCTTTTCCAATACCTAAAGAAAATGAATTATATACATCTTCTACGGTAATATCTCCCTTTGTATATGTATCTCGTATTGTTCCACTTGGTACAACGGCTACATCGACTGAATCGACAGCATACGCAAATGAATCCGCAATAATTTGTCCAAGATTTGATTCTTCATGTTTTGAATATAGTTCTTCTAAACTATTAAATCCAATATCATTCTGCGCTAAAACTTCACTTCTTGTATAGCCAAAATCTGCAAGATAGTTTGTATCCACTGTATCCATCAATTCATCAATTCGATTTTGTGTTTCCATATCCGGCTGTATATTTTCAGACACAGGAATTAGTTCATAAGAACTTAAATCCCAACGACCATTCAAATTCTGTTTCATTGAAAGAGAACCGATATTTTTTCCATATTCCCCACAAGATACGATATATGTATTTTCATGTTGAATCGGTTCTTTTAATTCTGAATGCGTATGTCCACTGATGATTAAATCAATATCCTTTACATTCTTGGCAAGAAGTTCATCTTCCGATTTATTTTCATCCTCCCAAGTTCCACAATGAGAAACACAAACAACCATATCCACTTTTTCTTTTTTCTTGATTTTTTCAACTGTTTCTTTAACCGCTTCTACAGGATCTTTAAACAACAATTCACACGTTGGTGCACATTTCAAAGAATCTTTTCCAAAAGCACCTGTAACAGCTATCTTTGTATCCCCTTTTTGAATGACAACATAATCTTTTGCTCCATACGTTTCAAATCCGGACTGAATCTGTTTTTGACCCTTACTCAATCCAGCCTTTTTCATACCATCCCAATCTACATTGCATACGACAAGATTTGGTATTGTTTCTCCAGATGCCTTGGCCGCCTTCAACATATTTGCCAATCCTTTTGAACGATAATCAAACTCATGATTTCCTAATGTTGTGACATCATATCCTAGATAGCCAAGCATTCTAAGTTCAGCTGCCTGCGTATCATATACCGTTTGTATCAACGTTCCCATTGAGAAATCCCCACCATCCAATATTAGTGTGTTTGGATTCTCCTTCTTTTGTTCATTAATTAATGTTTTAATTCTCGCAAAACCACCAACTTCTTGAAGTTCTCCATCTACCTTTGTTGTGAAACTATCCAAATGAGAATGCGTATCATGCGTAAACATGACATCCACCTCTTTTGTATCTGATTCAGCTTTTAATGGAGTAATTTGTGCAAGTGGCACTAGTAATGTCGTCGCTAAAAAAAGCGACACGATTCGCTTCCTTATTATCATATTATTCACTCCTCAATATGTATTCACCTACTTTTTAGTATACGTGATTGCATATAAAAAGTACATATAAACCAGCAAATGTAAGCGGTTATAGTAAATAAGATGCAAAAAAACATAAAATGATTTCAGCGCTATTTTTAACTCTATATGGTGTCCCTGATAAGATTTGAACTTACAACCTTTCATTTAGGAGACCTATTCTGTAGGTACTGCTCCTCTCTTGTCTGTAGTCTCATCAGAAAAGGATTCGCAAGAAAAACATTATATACATTGTACTATAGATATAAATGGTAAATGCAATTATAATGAAAATATATAGCGAAAGCGTGGTGTATTACATATGAATGAAGTAAGCAACAAATTTCTAAATAAAGTTTCTTTATTAATCGAAGAAGCCAAGAAAAATGTTAAAACTGCTGTGAATATTGCTATGGTCTATACATATTTTGATATTGGACGAATGATTATTGAAGAAGAACAAAATGGCGATAATCGAGCAGAATATGGTAAATATATAATTAGAAACTTATCATCTTTTTTGACTGAACATTATGGCAAGGGATATTCTGTTGACAACCTTAAATTAATAAGAAAAACTGACTCAATTGGGGAAACAGTGTTTCCCCAATTCAAAAATTACCCTACAACTATTACTGGCCGTAAGTTCTATTTAAGCTGGTCACATTATTTGAAACTAATGAGAATTTCAAATATTGAAAAAAGACATTTTTATGAAATTGAAGCAGTAAAAAACGATTGGAGTTTATCAGAATTAAAAAGACAATATGATTCTTCATTATATGAACGTTTATCTTTAAGTAAAAATAAAGATGAAGTGATGTTATTGTCACAAAAAGGACAAATAATCGAAAGGCAGCAGATGCGATAAAAGATCCATATGTATTAGAATTTTTACAATTGCCAGAATTACCTGTATATTCCGAAACTGAGTTAGAGAATAAGATTATTGATCATTTACAACAATTCTTACTCGAACTTGGTAAAGGCTATACATTTGTAGGTAGACAAGTTAGACTAACATTTGACGAAGAACATTTCAAAGTCGATTTAGTATTTTTCAATAGAATACTAAAATGTTTTGTATTAATTGATTTAAAAATTGGAGAATTAAAACATCAAGGCATTGGACAAATGCAAATGTATGTGAATTACTATGATCGTAAAGTAAAACTTGACGATGAAAATAATACAATTGGAATTATTCTATGCAAAGATAAAAAACAATCTATTGTGGAAATGACTTTACCTGAAAACAATAATCAAATATTTGCGAGTAAATACCAAACAGTATTACCAAGCAAAGAAGAATTACAACATCTTTTAAATGAAGAATAAAATTACAAATTGGACTTGATGAAGGTATAATAATTTCAATCATTCTTATGGTAATTGCAGCGTTGATTGTTTTTTTCTTTGGTGCTGGAATGAACGAAGCAATGACCGGAACAATATTACTTTCAATGATTACTGGTTTTGCTTGCACAATTAATGCTATTGAAAAGAACAAGAAGAAATAACCCCCAATTTTTCTACAAGAATTCATACAAAGAAATTAACTTGGTACGAAAACATTTCCCATTCCTCACTTATCACAAAACAAAAAGAGATTTGAATGATGAACACATCAGACAAATCCCTTTTATCATTTACAGGCTAAAATCCATTAAAAATCCTGTTAAAACTCAAAAAAATGGCATCCCAGATAGGAGTCGAACTACGACCTTTCGCTTAAGAGAATACCATCAATCATCCATTTTATAGCGTAAATAGGTTCGAACAATGATTCAGATACCGTCAACTAAGCCCTGCGACACAAAGCCCAAAAAAATTTTAAATCCCCATAGAATCCATATCATTGGATAGTTCTTTATACTTTCGATTATCCACAAAATGTAATCTTTATACAATCTAAATATCTGACTATGAAGAGATATTTTACAGTATTCATGAATATATTTTAAGATACTATATTTTTCTATGAAGAAATCAATTATCAAAATTATTTAAGACAAAAAACCAAAATTAATTTTATTAAAGTTTTTAATATCGATATTTTTGAAGCGACGATAAAACTATGGTATCTTTTAAGCAGTTAATAGCTTTACTATTTTATAATAAGGAGATGAGGCAATGGAAATTACAAAATTAATTGGTGAAACATCTGAATATGACAAGAAGCTAAAACTTGAGATAAAAAAGCCAAAGAGCTGGTGCAAAAGTGTAAGCGCCTTTGCAAATACTTATGGCGGTTCTTTAATCTTTGGAATATCTGATGATAATCAAATAATTGGATTAGAAAACCCAGATAAAGATGCAGAAATAATAAGTGAAATGATTAAATCTCGTTTAGATCCTATTCCTGAATTTAAGATTCGATTTCAAAAAGAAGAGGATAAGGTTTTATTGATTGTAGACATATTGAAGGGAGAAGAAACTCCATATTACTATTCCGGTGATGGCGTGTTGGAAGCCTATGTTCGCATAGGAAACGAAAGTGTAAAAGCAAGTTCCACAGAACTAAAACGACTAGTCCTTCATGGCCGTAATACAACATTCGATTCTCAAAACTCCATGTATAAAGTTGAAGATTACGCTTTTTCTAAACTAAGAGAAAGATATAAGAAATGGACTGGACAAAGTATTAATGACAAGGACCTCATTTCTTTTGGATTAGCAACAAAAGATGGATATCTTACTAATGCTGGTGCATTAATTGTCGATGAAAGTCCTATCCATTATTCTAGAGTGTTTTGCACTAGATGGAATGGATTAACAAAAAGTGGCGGAACAATGGACGCACTGGATGATGCTGAATATTCTGGCAGTCTTATATCCTTGATTGAAAATGGTGAAGGATTTATAAAGCGCAATGCAAAAATGATGTGGCGAAAGACTGCTAATTCAAGAGAAGAACTTCCAGAGTATGTTGAAAGATCATACCATGAAGCATTAGTTAATGCGATTGCCCATCGTGATTATTTGGTAAATGGAAGTGAAGTTCATATTGATATTTATGACGATCGTATGGAAATCTATTCCCCTGGTGGAATGCCAGATGGCTCTGTTATTCAAGACAGAGATCCAACAACAGTACCATCAACAAGGAGAAATCCTGTCATTGCGGATGTATTTAACCGATTAAGATATATGGAACGCAAAGGTAGTGGTTTTGCCAAGATTCTTGATAATTATGCCTTCCAAATAAACTATACTGAAGAAAAGAAACCATATTTCAGATCGGATAGATATCAATTTACAGTCATTATGCCAAATTTAAATTACAATGGCACTCAAGATGTCACTCAAGATGTCACTCAAGATGTCACTCAAGATGATGTTTATACCTTGATTCTAGAAATGATAAAAAGAAACAACAAAATTTCAGCAAAACAGCTAGCAGAAAAGCTTGGGATTAGCATTCGTACTGTGCGTAGAAAGATTAAGGAAATGGATAACATTGAGTACATCGGTCATGGATATAGTGGTTACTGGAAAATAAAAAAGTAAAAACATTAGCATTTGTCATGACTCATATCGGCGTGTTCTATAAAAGATAAAAAACAATCTATTGTGGAAATGACTTTACCTGAAAACAATAACCAAATATTTGCGAGTAAATACCAAACAGTATTACCAAGCAAAGAAGAATTACAACATCTTTTAAATGAAGAATAAAATTACAAATTGGACTTGATGGAGATATATTATGAGAAGCAATGATTTCAATCATTCTTATGGTAATTGTAGCGTTGATTGGTTTTTTTCTTTGGTGCTGGAATGAACGAAGCAATGAGTGGAGCAATACTACTTTCAATGATTACAGGTTTTGCTAGCACGATTAGTGCTATTGAAAAGAACAAGAAGGAATGACAAATACTAATTTATCTACAAGAATTCACACAAAGAAATTAACTTAGAACGAAAACATTTCCCATTCCTCACTTATCACAAATCTCTTTTATCATTCACACGCCAAAATCCATTAAAAATCCTGTTAAAACTCAAAAAAATGACATTCCAGATAGGAGTCGAGCTACGACCTTTCGCTTAGGAGGAAAACCCTCTATCCAAATAAGATACAGGTATAATATTTTTAGTTTTATCATTTTTATTAACTCCTCTACAAAAATAAGTTGACTGAAAGTCCTTTTTTATTAAGTTAAATGCATTTTAATTAACTTAATTTGTATTTTAAATGAATTTAGATTAATTTAAATCAATTTTTATTCATTTTAAGTGAATTACTTAACTAATTTTATTGAATTAGCTTATTTTATTTACTATAATTTATTTGCATTAACAAATTTAAAGGAGGAAAATAATGCTGAATATCGAATTAAATGATTTAATTAAACAAATAATTACCACTCAAGCAGAATCACAAACTATCGAAGTAAAAGCAGCTCATGGAGGAACGCCAAAACGTTTATATGACACTCTTTCTAGTTTTTCAAATCAAGATGGCGGTGGAATTATTGTATTTGGATTAGATGAAACACAAAACTTTAAACCAGTAGGTGTCTATGATTTACAAGACCTACAGAAAAAAGTAACCGAACAATGCAATCAGATGATTCCTCAAATCCGCGCTATTTTTACAATTACTGAATACGAAGGCGTCAATATTTGTAGTGCAGAAATTCCCTCTATCGATATCACAAATCGCCCGTGTTACTATGCTGGTGCAGGTAAAGTCAAAGGTTCTTATGTGCGAGTTAAAGATGCTGATTTACCAATGACAGATTATGAAATCTATAATTTCGAATCTTTTAAATCACATGTACACGATGATGAAAGGCCTATTGATCGAGCTACTCTTTCTTTATTAAGGGAAAATGACATCAATAATTTTATTCTACAAATGAAATTAAATCGGCCTGGATTTTCAAAATTATCCGAAAATCAAATTTATGAATTACTATCAATCACACGTAATAATATTCCCACACTAGCATCCGTTTTAAATTTTGGAATCTATCCACAAGGACTATTACCGCAATTAGCTATTACCGCAATCGTTGTTCCAGGAGAAACGATTGGCGACATCACTAGCGATGGAATACGTTTTCTAGACAACAAAAGAATTGAAGGCACTTTATCAGAAATGTTGGATGAAGCCATAGCTTTTTGTAAAAGAAATATAAAAGTTCAAACAATCATAAATCCAAATAATGGTAAAAGAGAAGATAAAACAGAATATCCTATCAACGCTATAAGAGAAGCAATTTTAAATGCGTTAATTCATCGTGATTACAGCATTTATACGGAAGGTACCCCTATCCAAATTTGCTTCTTCACAAACCGCTTAGAAATACATAGTCCTGGAAGCCTATACGGAAGAATGACAATTTTTGATTTAGGCAAAGCTAGACCCGATTTAAGAAATCCTGCACTTGCTACAATGTCTGAATTTTTATTAAAGACTGAAAACAGATATTCTGGTATCCCAACAATACGTAGAGAAATGAAGGAATATAATTTACCTGAACCTGTATTTGAAAACAAAAGAAATGAATTTGTTGTTACTTTATATAATAATCAACATACCTCAAACAACAATGAAGATATTGACTTAATACGTTTTTGTAAGTCACCAAAATCAAGAAAAGAAATCGCTGAATATTTGGATATTAAAACAATATCTTTTGTGACAAAAGAATATATTCAACCACTAGTTAATACAGGTAAACTAAAATTGACAATTCCTGACAAGCCTAAAAGTAAAAATCAAAAGTATTATTCTGATTAAAAGAGAATACAAAAAAGCGTTGAAGTCAAACGATTTCAGCGCTATTTTTAACTCAATATGGCGTCCCAGATAGGAGTCGAACCTACGACCTTTCGCTTAGGAGCTGACCCTGTATTTTGTCCGCTTGATATCGTGAAGTGTTAATTGTGCCGTAAATACGGCATTTTTAGCACTTTTTTGATTCTTCATTTTTGTCCGTTTTGTGCTAATAAATGGGTTCGAATGATGGTTCGGATGACGTCATCCGAACCCCTCTAATTAGCAAAATATTAGCAAAAAAGTTCGAATTAGCACAGGTCGGTCGAACACTTTTCCCCCATTTTTGGGTGCCCCCGACATGCATTCGAACCCTATGGCACAGGGCCCGAAAAAATTTGGCGTCCCCGACAGCATCCGAACTGTTCGGATGCTCTTTTGGATGCTTACCTTGCCCAAAATACACTCTTCTGTAGTCTAAAATATAGGTTATGGAAAGAAAATCATTACAATTTTGATGAATAAAGCTTACTATGCTATAGTTTCTTTAAAGAAACTCTTTATTAAAATCATTCAAATATAAAAAGATTGGAGAAAACATGAACAATGAAATTATTAAATTTGTAAATGGTGATTTACAGCTGGATGTTACAGTATCACCAGATAACGAAACAGTATGGTTAAATCGTAATCAACTTGCACAATTATTTGACAGAGACGTTAAAACCATTGGTAAACATATTAACAATGCTTTAAAAGAAGAATTAGATGATTCAACTGTCGCAAAATTTGCGACAGTTCAAACTGAAGGAAACAGAAAAATACAAAGATCTATTGAATACTATAATTTGGATATGATTATTTCCGTGGGATATCGTGTGAAATCTCAAAATGGTGTTATCTTTCGAAAATGGGCCACTTCTATATTAAAAGACTACATGATGAAGGGATATGCAATAAATGAAAAAAGGATTGAGGTACTAAATAAAACTGTTTCAATTCAATCCAGAATGTTAGCTTCTACTTTAGGTATTGAGGAAAAAGAAGTTTTGAATGTCATTGAAGCCTATTCAAATGCACTATCATTACTTGATGATTATGATCATGGGTGTATTTCTAAACCAAAAGGTAAAGACTCTATTTACCAATTAACCTATGAAGAGTGCAGAACTCTTATTGATTCTATGAAATATGGTGGATTTTCTGATGTATTTGGTGTTGAAAAAGAACCAGGCAAATTGAATGGAATTATTGCAGCTGTATATCAAAATGTATTTGGACAAGAAATCTATCCAAGCATTGAAGAAAAGGCAGCTAATCTACTGTACTTTCTAGTCAAAGATCATCCTTTTGTAGATGGATGCAAACGAATTGGCGCTTCCATTTTTCTTGAATTTTTGAATAAGAATCAACATTTAATCATTGATGGAAAACAAATCATTTCAGATAGCGCCTTAGTTGCTATTACATTAATGATTGCCGAATCTAGACCAGAGGAAAAAGAAACAATGGTCAAGCTAGTTATGAATTTCTTAAAAGCTTAATCTATGCTCTTTATTCCCTGCTCCTTTTTACATAACCAACAAGCGGTTGGTTGTGGGAAAGGAGTTTTTTTATGTGTAAATGTAAAGTAATCGCAGTCACGAATCAAAAAGGTGGCGTTGGTAAAACAACAACGACAGAGAATGTAGCAATTGGTTTATCTCGACAGGGATTTGATGTATTAATTGTAGATTTTGATCCACAGGGTGATTTAACAAGTTGTTTAGGTTGGAAAAACAATGATGCACTCGAACATTCTGTATCTTCTATGCTAGATGATTATATAAATGACAATGATATTGATTATGATTCTTTGATTTTGCATCATGAAGAAGATGTAGATCTGATTCCGGCAAACATTGAATTGGCCGATTTTGAAATGCGTTTAGTCAGTGTCATTAACCGAGAACAGACATTAAGTAATTGTATTGAACCATTAAGAGATAAATACGATTACATCTTTATTGATTGTCCACCTTCTCTTGGTATGCTTACCGTCAATGCGTTGTCTGCTGCAGATGAAGTATTAATACCAGTACAAACACAGTATTTACCAGCTAAAGGAATGACGAAATTGTTACAGACGGTCACTAAAGTGCAGCGTAAGATCAATAGTAATTTGAAGATTACAGGAATTGTAATGACACTTGCAGATCTAAATACCAACATTACCAAAAGCACGATTGATACGATACGAGAAAGCTTTGGAAAGAACATCCGTGTATTTGATACGATCATTCCAAAAGCTACGAAAGCCAGTGAAGCATCTATTTCCGGTAAAAGTATCTATGCATATGCCAAAGATTCAAAAGTGGCTGTTGCTTATGATAATCTGACAAAAGAATTGATAAAAAATCCAAAAGTAAAACATAAAGATGAAATGAGTCTTTAGGAGAATTGAAATGAAAAACAATCATGTGGAATTATTTGGAACTTTGACAAGAGATATTGAAGTATCCAAGAATGGAAAAGGAAATAATTTTGTAAAGTTCTCTTTAGCTTGTTTAAGAGATGGAAAGAAACCATGGACAGATTATATTAACTGTATTGCCTTTGGTGATATGGCAAATGATATCTGTAAGCATGGTGATAAAGATACAGGATTTTGTATTGTTGGAAATCTTCGTACAAGCTCTTATGAAAAAGATGGTAAAAAACAGTATTCAACCAATGTCGTTGTTGAGTCTTTTGAATTGTTAAATGACTAGAATTAAACGATGTCCCTATTGTCATGGTGCAGCACATTTGTTGATTGACTGGGACAGTAAACGAATCAATGGCTATTATGGTCAATATGTTACATGTACTTTGTGTTCTGCCAGGGCACAGACTAGACAAACTTCTGATCAAGCTATTGATGAATGGAACAATCAAGCAATGAAAAACACGATACAACTTACTCTATTTTAAAGGAGGTGGCACATTTGCCAAAACTAGATTTAGGATTGCCTAGCTATGATTCCCTTTTTTCTACGGAAGAAGAAAGACAAGAAGCTAATAGCGAAAAAGTAATGGCGATTCCTATAGATAAGATTACAGATTTTAAAGAACATCCCTTCCATGTCACGATGGATGAGGATATGGCAAAGCTTATTGATTCGATTAAAGAAAACGATATGCTGATGCCTGCATTAGTTCGTCCCAAAAAAGATGGAACGTATGAAATGATTTCCGGTCACAGGCGTAAATTTGCCTTGTCACAGCTAGGAAAAAAGGAAATGAATGTAATTATCCGTGATTTGGATGATGACCAGGCAACAATCTTAATGGTCGACTCCAATATTCAACGAGAAAACATTTATCCTAGCGAAC
>OLNK01001236.1_pt1 | contig 20864 bp, 23 predicted proteins | sample 1672791 | NCBI WGS metagenome assembly OLNK01 (sample SAMEA3136724, study PRJEB25190) | human gut metagenome | biome: human gut; feature: human-associated habitat; material: faeces | place: Austria | collected 2013 | reverse complement strand
TTTCTGGATTTTCATTTACTTCATCCGAATCAATACGTCCCAAAAGCCGTATGCTGTTTCCACGGCACAAATAGAAGAAATCGCCTTTCTTCATTGTAGCCATAAAATCTTCGCCCTGAGATACTTTTGATTTACCCTTTGCAGCTGTATCCTTATGTACCACAATTACTTGTCTTTTTTCAAATGCCGCTGCCTCTACATCAGAAATACAGTCATTACCATGGCTTATCTTCCAGAAATTAGGCTCTAAATTTGCATACAAATTCACCTTAGACAAATCAACTCGTCCAAGTGCTTCTGCAAGCTCATCTCTAAGCTTCCAAACATAAGATCCTTCTTCATCCTTCTTGGCAGCCTTGCCAACATAAAGAACTGGCCACCATTTACTTTCATCGTTGTCACGCGACATTATTGGGCAGTTTGTTTTATTTACAATCCTTCTGGCCAACGCTGATGATCCTGAATTATAGAAATTCTTACTTTCACCGTATTTTATTGCAAGCTGAGTGCAGGTAGCCTTCCCTCCATAATCAAGAATACGCTTCATTATTTCAAGGCTACTGTCTGTAAATATATCCGCATCATTAAGCAATACTTCCCAATCATCGACTGATAATGCAGGAGTATAATCTGTCGGCCACCATTCATCTGATGTCGGTGCTGATTCATCTTTATTTAGGTATCGACTTATAAAGAATCCAACATCAATCGTCAGTGTTTTTAATTCCGGATCCGGATAGCAAGTCCCCGTTATTTGTGATGCAAGCATATTTTTGAGTTCTTCATCTTGCTTCAATTCGTCACAGATTTCATTATAGAAAGCAAAAAAATTACGAATGTTATCTGCATACGCACCCTTTTTGAACGTATAATCGCTTTCCAGCTCATTGGAAACTGCCTTGATCTCTGTAAGTTTATAAATGTAATATTTATCCGGATAACGCAGCCACAAATAGGTGCATATCGCATTTTCATACTGATAATGCTGTGCCGCACCATTGCCATATCTTTCGAGAAGACTATTCGATTTCTGCTTGAAAGAATCAATACGTTCATACACATCTTTGCCTTCATCAAAGAGCTCGATGAACATTGCTCTGACTTCTTCCTGTGCTATCTCCGCAAACTTGATAATCATTTTGGCCGGAAAGTTATTTACTGAGGCCAGCAGATTGCCTGTCTGCGATAACGCCTTTGTAAGCATTGCCGCAAAATCATCCGCATTTACATCCCAGTTCACCTGAAAGCATTTTACAGCTTCCCACTTATATTTTTCGTCCGGCCACTGTGTCTGTATAAATCGTTTCTTGTATTCAACAAGCGCTGACTTTAATCGCATTTTATTGAACATTGCAAATCACCACCTTATCATTTTGCATTACGAAGACTCTTGTATATCTCATCTGAGAAAATACCAAGAACCTGCCGCTTCATCTCATCATTGGAGAGAAGCATGGAGAAGAAGTCCTGATTCTGTGACAATCCCTCAATCAAAGCGTCGTCAATATCATCAAAATAGGAAAACTCAAAATCCTGCTGCGTATTATTACGTGCGCTGGTCTTCAGTTTGTCTGACTTCATCAGAATATCTCGAATCTGCAGCATGGCTTTGACCACCACATCGTTGTCATAATTCTTACCGGTACGGCTGTTAATTTCATCGATGATCTCAGATAGTCTCTTTTCCTTGTCTTCTGTCAATCCAAAATGTTCTGCTGTCGGAAGCTTCATAACCGGATCGGCAACGAGATCAGCCGACTTATGTTCTTCGCCCTTCTTCTGTACGAAATTAGTAGCCTTAATCTTTCCATCCAGATTAAAACCGCCGCCTGGATGTTTGATGTTAATATAAGCCAGCAGATAAGACACAAAGTTATATTTCTTATGTAAATCTGTATCTTCGAAGCTGGATACCTGCAGCAGAAATTCATAAAAGCGAACAAAACTTCTCATATCAGCTACGCACTGGCGCTGTGTATTGTATTCATAATGTTCAATCAGCTTCTTGCTCTTCTGAAGGAAAAAGATCTGCTGTTGGAGCAGCTTTTTGCCAGACTGCGTGAGCTCGATCCGGATGCTGATACCATCATTCAGTGCTGGCTTGATGATTGCAAAATCTCAGATCGTGCAATCGCCGAGAAACTCGGCCGCAAGCAGCGTACCTTCGCTGATCAGATGAAGAAAATCCGTACAGAGCTCCGTAAAATCCGTGGCTATTAATCCTACATATCATATGTAGCAATTCATCCCTCTTGGCATCCATCAACCGATGTCTGGAGGGATTTTATATTTTTTCAAAATTTCCCCGCTCAAATCCACCACTCATCTCCAGTGGAAGGTGTAAGGCACGAAACAACACGCCTTAACCATCACAGAAACGGAGGTGAAGCACATGAAGAAGTCCTACTTCGATTCAGGCGGTAACGACACAGAGCTGATTGCAGTACTGAACGCAATCTCCCACGTATCCGCAAGAATGGCGAGAAACATGACAATCCTCGCACAGCAAAGACAATCAGAGAAAGGAGAACGTCGCTATGAGCAAAATGAGCGATATGGCTATGACCATCGAAGAGCTGCGCAGTGCAGCCGCTGCTATTAACGAAGCAGCCAACTGGTTAGCAGAACAGTTTAGTGGCACTGCTGATGAAGCACCTGCCAAAGAGCCTGCTGCCAAGGAAGACAAGAAACCGGAACTGAAGCTTGAGGATGTACGAGCTGTCTTAGCAGAAAAATCCCGTGCCGGGCATACCACTGCTATCCGTACATTACTTCAAAAGTATGGTGCTTCCAAACTATCTGCTGTTGATCCGAAGCACTATGACGCCTTGTTAAAGGATGCGGAGGTACTTGACGATGCCACCTAAAGGACATGCTATCTTATCTGCTTCCTCTTCGGACCGCTGGCTCCACTGCCCGCCTTCCGCAAGGCTCTGCGAGACATACCAGGATAAAGGCAGCGATTATGCTGCGGAAGGCACTGATGCTCATGAGCTTTGTGAATACAAGCTAAAGAGGGCCCTGGGGATGGATGCCAGTGATCCGACAGAGAATCTCACCTGGTACAGCGAGGAAATGGAGGACTGTGCCAATGGCTATGCCGCCTACATCCTTGAAATGGTAGAGGCCGCCAAGGAAAGCTGCGCTGATCCGAAGGTTCTGATTGAACAGCGTGTAGATTTCTCTCGCTGGGTAGAACAGGGCTTCGGAACCGCCGACTGCATCATCATTGCAGATGGCACCTTGAGAATATGCGATTACAAACATGGTCTTGGAGTCCTCGTAGATGCGACCGATAATCCGCAAATGAAGTGCTACGCGCTCGGGGCCCTGGAGCTCTTTGATGACATCTACGACATTGATAATGTCAGCATGACCATCTACCAGCCAAGGCGTCAGAACATCTCCACCTTTGAAATTTCCAAGGATGCGCTGTACAAGTGGGCGGATGAAGTGCTGAAGCCGACCGCAGATCTTGCCTTTGCCGGGGATGGGAACTTCCTCTGTGGCGAATGGTGTGGTTTCTGTAAGGCCAAGCACGAATGCCGTGCCAGAGCCGAGGCCAATCTCACACTGGCTCAGTACGATTTCAAGCTTCCACCTCTTTTAGAGGATTCGGAGATTGAATACATCCTCTCCCGTGCAGATGAATTAGTCGCCTGGGCATCCGACATCAAGGAATATGCTCTGCAGCAGGCCATCAGCGGTAAGGAATGGGCTGGCTGGAAGCTGGTCGAAGGTAGATCCAACCGCAAGTATTCCAATGAGGAGGCAGTCATCCAGGCAGTTACAGATGCCGGGTTTGATCCATATGAAAAGAAGCTCCTTGGTATCACTGCCATGCAGAAGCGTCTTGGCAAATCCAGATTCGATGAGCTGCTTACAGCCTATATTGAAAAGCCGCAAGGTAAACCGACGCTCGTGCCGGAGAGCGATAAACGTCCGGCAATGAACAATGCAAAAACTGATTTTATGGAGGAAAATTAAATGAACAAGAATGTAAAAATCAACAATCCTATGAAGGTAATCACTGGTCCTGACACTCGTTGGTCTTATGCCAACGTCTGGGAGCCGAAATCCATCAATGGAGGTACACCGAAGTACAGCGTATCTCTGATTATTCCGAAGTCTGATACCAAGACCATCGCCAAGATTGAAGCTGCCATCGAGGCCGCTTACAAGGAGGGCGAGGCCAAGCTCAAAGGCAATGGCAAGTCTGTACCTGCCCTCTCTGTCATCAAGACTCCGCTTCGTGATGGCGACATGGAGCGTCCGGACGATCCGGCCTACGCCAATGCTTATTTCGTAAATGCCAATGCAACCTCTGCTCCTGGCATCGTGGATGCAGATCGCAATCCGATTCTTACTCGCTCCGAGGTTTACTCCGGTGTGTATGGTCGCGCCAGCATTAGCTTCTATGCATTCAACAGCTCCGGTAACAAGGGTATCGCCTGTGGACTTAACAATCTGCAAAAGATTCGCGACGGTGAACCTCTTGGTGGCAAGGCATCTGCTGAGTCTGATTTCGCATCTGATGAAGATGACGATTTCCTGGATTAAGCTCATCAAAATAAATCCAAGGAGGTGGTGGGAGCAATCTCACCATCTTTTTGGTAGAAAGGACAATCTATGAAAACCTTATCGATTGATATCGAGACCTACAGCGATGTGCCGCTTCCGAAAACCGGCGTGTATCGATACTGCGAGTCTCCTGATTTTGAAATATTACTCTTTGGCTATAGTGTCGACTCCGGCCCTGTTCAGGTGGTGGACCTTGCGTGTGGCGAGAAGATACCAGCGGAGATTATTGTTGCACTTGAAGATGAATCTGTCATCAAATGGGCCTTCAATGCTTCCTTTGAACGCATCTGTCTTTCCAGATTTCTTGGTTATCCGACCGGTGAATACCTTGATCCAAAAAGCTGGCGCTGCTCCATGATCTGGGCAGCAACCATGGGCTTACCGCTTTCCCTGGAAGGCGTCGGTGCCGTGCTGGGACTTGAGAAGCAGAAGCTCACAGAAGGCAAGGACCTCATCAAATATTTCTGCCAGCCCTGCGTTGCTACAAAATCCAATGGTGGCAGGACGAGAAATCGCCCTTTTCATGCGCCAGAGAAATGGGAAGCCTTCAAGCGCTATAACATCCGTGATGTGGAAACCGAAATGGGCATCCAGCATAAGCTTCGCAAATTTCCTGTACCTGAATCGGTCTGGGAGGAGTATCACATTGACCAGGAAATCAATGATCGTGGTGTCCGTTTGGATATGGAGCTTGTACAGCAGGCCATCGCAATGGATGCTCGCTCCCGTGAAGAGCTGACTGCCGCCATCAAGGACATCACGAGGCTGGAAAACCCGAACTCTGTGCTGCAGATGAAGCAGTGGCTCTCTGACAATGGTGTAGAAACCGACAGCCTTGATAAAAAAGCGATAGCCGAGCTCCTAAAGAATACTCCTGACAAGCTTGCCTCTGTTCTCATTCTTCGTCAGCAGCTTGCCAAATCCTCAGTACGTAAATATCAGGCAATGGAAAAGACGGTTTGTGCTGATGGCCGAGCCCGTGGCATGTTTCAGTTTTATGGAGCCAATCGTACCGGTCGCTTCTCCGGTCGGAACATTCAATTACAAAATCTTCCTCAGAATCATCTGCCAGACCTTGCTGATGCTCGTGCTCTGGTACGCTCCGGGAACTTTGATGCAGTCTCTCTTTTGTATGAAGATGTGCCGGATACACTATCGCAGCTGATCCGAACTGCATTCATTCCACGTGAGGGTACACAGTTTCTGGTTGCAGACTTTTCTGCCATCGAAGCCCGCGTCATCGCCTGGTTTGCCGGAGAAAAATGGCGGCAGAAGGTATTTGCTAAGGGTGGGGATATCTACTGTGCTTCTGCCAGTCAGATGTTCAAGGTCCCTGTTGAGAAACACGGCATCAATGGACATTTGCGTCAAAAGGGTAAAATCGCAGAGCTGGCGCTTGGCTATGGCGGCTCCGTCGGTGCACTGAAGGCGATGGGGGCTATCGATATGGGGCTAACAGAGGATGAGCTTCCCACCCTTGTAGATGCCTGGCGTCAGTCAAACCCACACATCGTACAATTCTGGTGGGCTGTAGATCATGCTGTCACAGAAGCTGTGAAATATAAGCACACGACTACCGAATACGGCCTTACCTTCTCCTGCCGCAGTGGCATGCTTTTTATCACGCTTCCTTCCGGGAGAAACCTGGCCTACGTGAAGCCGAAGCTCGGTACGAACAAGTTCGGCGGCACCTGCATCACCTATGAAGGCATCGGCCCAACCAAGAAATGGGAACGTCTTGATTCCTACGGACCAAAGTTTGTGGAGAATATTGTACAGGCCACTTCCCGTGATATTCTTCTCTATGCCATGAGAACCTTCCGCAACTGCTCCATCGTTATGCATATCCATGATGAAGTAGTCATCGAAGCGGATCCCCGCATGTCCTTGGATGCCGTCTGTGAACAGATGGGCCGGACACCACCGTGGGCGAAGGGGTTGCTGCTCCGTGCAGATGGCTATGCTACCCCTTTTTACAAAAAAGATTAAAAAGATCCGCTCAACTCAGGCGTTCATCTCCAGTGGAAACTAGAGGTGGACGCTTTCTTAGCATCTGCCTGAATACAGAAGAATATCAGGAGGCTTAAAGCTATGTATGAAATCAAAGAAAACAGACGCAGATTGAAGGATGGCACAGAAATCTCTACCTACACTCGTGATGTTGTGAGCTGCAACATTCTCGAAGTGGAAGCTGGTACCACAGGCTATAGAGGTGGCGACACTGGGCACGGCGGACGCACCTATTTTCGCATCAAGGATGCAGCCTGCACCGACATGGATATCCATGTTATAAGAGATCGCTTTGGTGATGCAGAAGGCTTCGAGGTCATGCTGGGCGGTGATTGTGAGCTTGAAACCATGATCCGAGCGCTCAAATTCATCACAAAGGTTCTGGAGGAAGAAGCTCAGGAGGTGTACGACTGATGTTTACCATTTACAGCGCGGACGTTACCGGCAATCCCGGTAACTGCTCCTACCCTCATAAACACATCATCCTGGATGAAGATAGCCTGAAGGCGGCTGTTTGTCATGATTACGTGTGCGCAGAATATAAAAATAGCTATCGCAATGGTGACAACTTCATCGGCAGTGACTGTCTTCCAGTTGACTGTGATAATGATCATTCCGAAAATCCGGAAGACTGGATCACTCCGGAAGATGTCTTGCAGGCCTTTCCGGGTGTGACCTTCGCAGTCCATTACAGCCGCTTCAATAACAGAGTAAAAAACGGTAAGCCCGCAAGGCCCAAGTTTCACGTTCTCTTTCCGATTGATTATGTGACAGACGCTGCCTTTTACAGCAACATGAAAAAGCTAGTCAATTCCATCTTTCCCTATTTCGATACGAAGGCCCTGGATGCAGCTCGCTTCTTCTTTGGCACTACTGCTGCGGAGGTTGCTTTATATCCGGGACGCATGAATCTAACGGAATATCTCAATGAGGATATTTTCGATGAGGATATGCCGGAAGGTCAATACGATGGCGCAACGATTCCTGAAGGCAGTCGTAATGCAACCATGTCTCGTTTTGCCGGAAAGGTCATCAAGAAATATGGTGACGGTGACACGGCTTATCAGGCATTTCTGGAAGAAGCAGATAAATGCGATCCGCCACTGGATGCCGCTGAACTTTCCACCATCTGGCACAGTGCGCAGCGCTTTTACGCTCGTGTTCAGCAACAGGATGGCTATGTTGCACCAGAGCTCTACAACGATCCTTCCTGTTATAAGCCAGAGGATTACTCCGATGTAGGACAGGCCGAGGTATTGGCGAAGTACTTCTCAAACGAGCTCCGCTATTCTCCTGCCACCCACTTTATCCGCTACTCTGACCACTACTGGCAGGAATCAGAGCCTGGTGCTCAGGCCGTGGCTCATGAGCTTACCCGCAGGCAGCTGAAGGAAGCAAATCGAGATCTCATGGAAGCACTGGATAAGATGAAGAATTGCGGTGCACAAAATATCCTCGACAGCACATCAAAGGCCAAGGCAGAACAGCTTATGAACGATCAGCAGCTGGAGGTCTATCGAGAACTTTTGGCGGCCAAGGCTTATCAGGCATTTGCCATCAAGCGCCGTGATTCTAAGAATGTGACTTCTACTTTGAAGGAATCCCATCCGATGCTGGAGATTTCACCTCGTGACCTGGACGCAGACTGCTTTGCGCTCTGTACCCCGGAGGCAACTTTTGATCTTCGTCAGGGTATGGCCGGAGCCAGAGAGCATTCGCCGGAGGACTTTATCACCAAGATTACCAGCGTTTCACCAAACCAGAAAGGCATGCAGATTTGGCTGGACAGCTTGAATCTTATCTTCCAGCACAATCAGGAGCTCATCGATTATGTCCAGATGATCTGCGGCCTTGCTGCCATCGGCAAGGTTTACGTGGAGGCGCTGATCATCGCCTATGGTGATGGCCGCAACGGTAAGTCTACCTTCTGGAATGCCATCTCCCGCGTGCTGGGCCTTTACTCCGGGAACATTTCTGCGGATACCCTGACCGTAGGTTGTCGCAGAAACATCAAACCGGAAATGGCAGAGGTCAAGGGTAAGCGACTTCTCATTGCTGCCGAGATGCAGGAAGGTGCAAGGCTCAATGATTCTACCGTCAAGCAGCTCTGCTCTACCGATGATGTCTTTGCTGAGAAGAAGTACAAGGATCCTTTTTCCTTCAAGCCCTGCCACACACTGGTGCTGTATACCAACCACCTGCCTCGCGTCAGTGCCTCTGATGATGGTATCTGGAGGCGACTGATTGTTATTCCTTTTAATGCCAAGATCACCGGCAGTAGCGACGTCAAGAATTACAGTGAGTATCTCTATGACAATGCTGGCGGCGCGATCCTCTCCTGGATCATCGAAGGCAGCAAGAAGGTTATCGATGCTGACTACCACATCCCGGTTCCGGCCTGCGTGCAGAATGCCATCAATGATTACCGTAGCCAGAATGACTGGTTCGGGCATTTCTTAGAGGATAAGTGCATCATAGGTGATGCGTATAAAGAAAACTCCTCTAACCTATATCAGGCCTACCGCAATCACTGCATCGATTGCAATGAGTATGTACGCTCTACGGCGGACTTCTACTTTGCTATGGAAAATGCCGGATACGAGCGTGTCACCTTGAGTCGAAAGCGCTATTTTAAGGGACTACGCCTGCGGACTGAGGACGATTTTGATGAGGAATTTTTAGACTGATTGAACCTAACGACAAGGTGTATCAATGTCTCTGTATAAACTTTTCTATAGGCTATAAAAAATCATATATAGAAAAGTTATGTAAATACCATTGATACACCTTGCACATCAGAAAATTATTCACTGATTGGAGAATGACAATGTTAGAAAAACAGATAGAAAACAAGTTAACCCGGATGGTAAAGCAGCATGGAGGCATCGCTGTAAAATTCGTGTCTCCGAGCTTTGCGGGAATGCCGGACCGTCTCATCTTATTACCTGATGGGATCATCGCCTTCGTAGAGCTGAAGGCTCCTGGGAAAAAGCCTCGCCCGCTTCAGTTAGCCAGACACAAGCTGCTACGTTCACTCGGCTTTCAGGTCTATGTGATTGATGGTGTGGAACAGATTGGAGGGATGCTTCATGAACTTCTCACCCCATAATTATCAGGCCTACGCCATCGACTATATCGAAACGCATCCTATCGCTGCAGTTCTCCTCGATATGGGTCTTGGCAAAACCGTCATTTCCCTGACTGCCATCGCGGACCTGCTGTTTGACAGCTTCGAGGCACACCGCATCCTAGTGGTCGCGCCTTTAAGGGTGGCCCGTGATACCTGGCCTGCGGAAATTGCAAAATGGGAGCACCTGCAGCATCTGACCTTCGCAGTCTGTGTGGGGACACCGAAGGAACGACGCACTGCACTTATGTCCGGAGCCGACATCACCATCATTAACCGTGAGAACCTTGGCTGGCTGATTGATTCCAGTGGCTTTGACTTTGATTACGATATGGTCATCATTGATGAGCTCTCTTCCTTCAAGAATCACAAGTCCAAGCGATTTCAATCTCTGATGAAGGTTAGACCTAAAGTAAAACGCATCATCGGTCTTACCGGCACACCTTCTTCCAATGGTCTTATGGACCTCTGGGCAGAGTTTAAGCTCCTGGATTTTGGAGAACGTTTAGGACGCTTCATCACCCACTACCGTAACAACTACTTTATCCCGGACAAGCGAAATGGCGAAATCATCTACTCCTACAAACCAATGCCTTATGCAGAGGATGCCATCTACCGGAGAATATCGGATATTACGATTTCCATGAAATCCACTGATCACCTGCAGATGCCGGAGTTAATCACATCGCAATACGAAGTGCAGCTGTCTGAGGAAGAAACTCAGCGCTACGAGGAACTCAAAGCAGACTTCATTTTGGAGCTTCCAGAAGGAGAAATCACGGCTGCCAATGCCGCTTCTCTTACCGGTAAGCTCTCCCAGCTGGCCAATGGTGCCATTTATGATGATGACGGCAATATCATCGAGTTCCATGATCGGAAGCTGGATGCCTTAGAGGATCTTATCGAAGCCGCCAATGGCAAACCACTCCTGGTAGCTTACTGGTTCAAGCACGACCTACAACGAATCAAGAAGCGCTTTAATGTCCGTGAGATAAAATCCAGCAAGGATATCACTGATTGGAACAATGGCGATATTCCTGTTGCTGTCATTCATCCTGCATCTGCCGGTCATGGACTCAACCTGCAGGCTGGCGGTTCTACCCTTATCTGGTTTGGGCTGACCTGGTCTTTGGAATTATATCAGCAGACCAACGCTCGTCTCTGGCGGCAAGGCCAGACCTCCGGCACTGTCGTCATTGAACACATCATCACCAAAGGCACCATTGATGAACGTATCTTAAAGGCGCTGTCCCTGAAGGAAGTCACACAAAATGCATTAATTGATGCGGTAAAAGCAAATCTATGACAATCTACGACAACATAGGTCAATCCGAGGGAATTTCATTATTCGGAGGTACGCTATGAATGCAAAAGAATATTTATCCCAGGCTCGTAACCTGGATCAGCGCATTATCACAAAAACCCAGATGATTGACTCCTTAAACGATCTGGCTACCCGCTGCACCGCTACTTATTCGGATATGCCTAAGAGCCCAAACCGCGGTAACTCCCGTCTGGAGGAATGTGTCATGAAGATCATCGACCTGGAGGAACAGATTACAGAAGATATGGAAAAGCTGGTGAATTTGAAGAAAGAGATCACCCATGTGATTCAGTCTGTTTCCAATCCGGAATATCAGGATCTTCTGGCAAAGCGCTACATCTGCTGTGAAGCCTGGGAAAAAATCGCCGTGGATATGAACTACGAGCTTCGCTACATCCACAAGCTCCACAGCCGGGCTCTGCAGGAAGTAAAAATTCCTGAGCCAACTGAAGATGGGCACGAAAAGACATAGAATGACACCATCAACTTCTGATAGTATTAAACTAGCAAAAAAGAAAATCACAAAAGCCTTGTAGGATCTACTTCCTGCAGGGCTTTTCTTATGCCGCAAGGAGGTGAAACTGATGCCGAGAAAACCGAAGCGTCCCTGTTCGTATCCAGGCTGTCCTAATCTTACAGACGGTCGCTTCTGTGAGGAGCACGCCAAGGAGGAAGCCAGGCGCTACGAACATTATGATAGAGATCCCGCCACCAAGCGTCGCTACGGTCGTGCCTGGAAGCGAATCCGTGACAGCTATGCCGCTGCCCATCCGCTTTGTGAAGAGTGCCTTGCGAAGGGTGTTTATACACCAACCGAGGAGATTCATCACATGCTTCCGCTATCTCAGGGCGGAACCCATGACCGTGAGAACTTGAAAGCCTTGTGCAAGGCCTGCCATGCACGCATTCATGCAGAACGCGGTGACCGCTGGCACAACACATAAAGCGGATGCATTTTCTTTGTGCATCAGCTCCCCCCAGGGGCGGTCTGAATCTCTACGGTGCAGCTGCCGTGGAACGGGCGTAGGGTCTCACGCACAAAAACGCGTTTTCAAACGGGGTAATAGGCCCCCAAACAAGGAGGTGAATCATTTTGGCTAAGGACGGAACCAACCGTGGCGGCGCTCGTATCGGTGCCGGAGCCAAGAAAAAGCCCTTAGCTGACAAAATCACTGAGGGTAATCCGGGCAAGCGAAAGCTGACTGTCATCGAGTTTGAAGATCAAGCTGCAGATTTAGAAGGTCAGCAGATGCCCAAGCCATCCAAGCTCTTATCCGCCACACAGAAAGACGGTAAACCACTGGTGGCTGAAGAAGTATATAAGGCAACCTGGGAATGGCTGGCAGAGCGCAGGTGTGCATCGCTTGTTTCTCCCCAGCTTCTGGAACGCTATGCCATGAGTGTTGCCAGGTGGATTCAGTGTGAGGAAGCAATTACAGATTACGGTTTCCTCGCCAAGCACCCTACAACGGGAAACGCCATGCAATCTCCCTATGTAGCCATGAGCCAGAATTTTATGAGCCAGACAAATCGGCTCTGGATGGAAATCTATCAAATCGTAAAAGAAAATTGTGCGACGGAGTACAAGGGCGAAACGCCTATGGATGATGCGATGGAACGCCTGCTCCGTGCAAGGAAAGGAAACTGATATGGACTATCGTGAATTTATGAATCTACTGAAAAGCTATCGCAAACAGCTGAGCTTTCAGCAGTTCAGCACACTTCGTGGTCAAGCTAAGGCCGGTGATATTGATGCTGCCTACAAGGGCCTACAGAAATTACTCAGGAGGAATGCACCATGCTAATTGAAAAGAAAAATGTCGCTGAGCTACTTCCTGCTGATTACAATCCCCGTAAGGATTTAAGGCCCGGCGATCCGGAATATGAAAAGCTGAAACGCTCCATCGAGCAGTTCGGATATGTGGAACCCGTCATCTGGAATGCCACTACTGGTCGCGTGGTTGGCGGACATCAGCGCTTAAAGGTTCTCCAGGACATGGGCATGACGGAGGTTGACTGCGTCGTTGTAGAGCTTGATGAGGAACACGAAAAGGCACTGAATGTTGCGCTCAATAAAATCAGCGGCGAATGGGACAACGACAAATTGGCACTGTTAATCGCAGACCTGCAAGGTGCTGACTTCGACGTCTCTCTCACTGGTTTTGAGCCTGCCGAGCTGGACGACCTTTTTAAAGAGGATGTGAAGGATGGCATCAAGGAAGATGATTTTGATGTCGATGCCGAGCTTGCAAAACCTACCATAACGAAGTCCGGTGACCTCTGGTGCCTTGGTCCGCACAGACTTCTCTGTGGCGACAGCACAAAGCCTGAAAGCTATGAGCTTTTGATGGCTGGCAAGAAGGCAAACCTGGTGGTCACGGATCCTCCTTACAATGTGAACTATGAAGGCTCCGCTGGTAAGATCCAGAATGACAACATGGGTAATGACTCCTTCTATCGGTTCTTGCTGGATGCCTTCACTAATATGGAAGCAGTCATGGCCAATGACGCATCCATCTATGTGTTCCATGCAGATACAGAAGGCCTGAATTTTAGAAAAGCTTTCTCTGATGCAGGCTTCTATCTTTCCGGCTGTTGTATCTGGAAGAAGCCCTCCCTGGTGCTGGGCCGCTCACCATATCAATGGCAGCATGAGCCTTGCCTCTTTGGTTGGAAGAAAAATGGCAAGCATCAATGGTACTCTGGTCGCAAGGAAACCACGATCTGGGAATTTGAAAAGCCTAAGAAAAATGCAGATCATCCGACTATGAAGCCGGTGGCATTGATTGCCTACCCGATCATGAATTCAAGCCTTACAAACTGCATCGTGCTTGATCCCTTCGGAGGCTCCGGCAGCACGCTGATCGCCTGCGAACAGACCAGCCGCATCTGCCACACAATTGAATTAGATGAGAAATATGCAGACGTCATCGTGAAGCGCTACATCGAGCAGGTAGGCACTTCCGATGATGTTTCTGTTATCCGTGATGGTCTGACTTACCAATACGATGAAGTCGCTATCTCCGAAGAATCCAAGCAAGCATAATACACACGAGTTGCTACTATTTTCCGGCGGATCTTTGGTACATATATTCGCTCTGAATCGCTTGATAATATGTGCCTTCAGAGTGATATATGTACTACCAAAACAAAGGAGGATTCCACTATGGAGATCAGATTTAACGTAACAGGAAGCGCCAGAAAAGAGCTGGTAGGGATTATTTCACAGGTAACCGGATGCAAGCAGGTTTATAAGGGAATGCCAAGCGCCGCCTACGAGGTTGCAGACATTACCATCAGCAAGGATGGTACCGTAAGCTACGACAAGCGAACAGAGGAAAGCACCATCAAGGCAATCCTTGAACAGACTGCCGCTACAGGTTTTACCGCAGCGTTAGATGAGGCACCGGCAACCGAAACACCAGAAACACCTGCCACAGCAGAAGCAGATATTTCAGCGGCTGCAAAGGACACCGGCCTGGTGATTTCTTTCCCGGCTGATAAGGTCAACATTGAAAACCTGCGAAAGCTTCTGGAAAGCAAGTCAGACCTCATCAAGAAGGCCCTGGAGGTTGAAGCCTTCCCGATTGAGGAACACGACGATCAGGTCAGCTTTCCTTGGTGGCCTAGTATGCCGGACTTCGATGCCATCACCGCCTACACAGCATTCCTTTCTGCCCTTTGCAAGATGAGTAAGGAACAGAAGCGTATCACAGCGAAGGCAAAGCCGATAGATAACGAAAAATACGCCTTCCGATGCTTTCTTCTTCGCCTCGGCTTCATCGGAGACGAATACAAGCAAAGCCGCAGGATCCTCTGCAGATACCTTTGCGGCAACAGCTCCTACGCAGGAGGTGAAGGCCATGTTATTCGCTAACAGAGCGCAGGTTGAACGCCTGCGCCTCCTCTATCCCATCGGTACCAGAGTGGAGCTTGTAGCGATGGACGATGCTCAGGCACCGCCCATTGGCACCCAGGGAACGGTAACCGGTGTGGATGATACCGGTAGCCTCCTGGTGGACTGGGATAATGGCTCCGGACTGAATGTAATCTACGGTGTGGATCGGGTGAAGGAGGCTCTGGATGAATAAAAAATATCAATATCTCGTAAAATTTGAACATATAGATTCCAGGAAATCTCGGATTTACACATTCACCACTTATAGCCAAGCGCTCAATTTCTTCCGCCCCTACTATAATCCGGAATCCGAGAAATTTTATAAAACAATTTGCATATCTGAATTTGACAACATCCATGATTCAGAAAAGATATGTGCTCTTCTCAGTTTTGTAGAGCGTGACATTAATGGAAATTTAGTCAGAAAAGACTGGAGAAATTGGAAAATCGGACGACCAACAATATTTGAAACTCATGAATTTGATGGCGATAGCTTAGCCCAGGGAATCATCGCAGAAATCCATTATGATCATGCAATATTAAAGGCTGACGGAATGAACCTCTGGATCGACGACGATTCACAGTACATGTTCCGATGATTTTCAAGAAAGGAATAACTACCCATGGCAAGTTTTGATAAATTGGCTGATTATGACTTAGATCATATTAAACTTTTGACTGATTATGCCTATGACGATGCTTTAGTCGGAATCACAGAAGATAATCGAGCAATCTATGACTATGATCTGATGGTTAGATGGCTCGTTAAAGAGGAAGGTTTCGAAGAATCAAGCGCAGAAGAGTGGATAAATTATAACACTCTTCGTGCATTAGATTATTCCGGAGCCGATTCGCCTATAATCATGCACTCACTTTTATAAATCTTTAATTTGAAAGGAAGTCTATACATGAATTACAAGATACTGGATTCTTATCTACCTGAATCCGAAAAACAATATTACGAAAGCTCAAACCCTGGATGGGAAATCAATACCAGAAATTGTTTGCAGGTCACATTTGAAGATGGCACCTCCTCAATTTATGTCATTTTTGATGGGCCTTGGACTAAAACAAATATGTGTAGAGATTGCGGTTCACATTATGAGCTTTTGATTGGCAATCAGCTTTATAAATTCCCACATAATCCTGCATAACATCTTGAAGATATGACTTGATATTATGTGCTTTCAGAGTGATATATGTACTACCAAAAGAAAACAAGGAGGCACACACCATGATGAACATTTTTGAAGAAGCTTACAGAGGAATCCAGGAAGCAAAAAAGGCTTACGCCGCAGCAACTAACACGGCTGAGCAGGATGCAGCAAGAGCCATTTACAAGCAGGCAACCGCAAAGCTTGATGGCTTAAGCAACACAGAGCAGCGCATCTGGAGCGCTTATGAAACCGCCAAGGACTGTGGCAACGAATACCTCGACCTGAACGACACCATCCGCGATGACGAAGCCGAAGGCCTGGTAGCCTGCATGAAGAAATACGGCATTGAAGCCTTCACCTTCTCTTCCACCTGGAGCAGCGCAGTTGAAACCGCATGGCTTTTCCAGAAAGCCGGATGCACCTTGGCAGGCCTGATTGAGATCAACAGCCAGCACAAAGCCTTCATGAGCGATGAGTATGAAAAGGCACACGGATACCTTTTCAAGCTGAACTAAGGAGGGCAAAACCATGTGGGCAGAAGGAAGCATAAAGATTGAAAACAGCATTTTCCATTATTGGGTGAAGCATTATGAAGAGCCGAGCGAGGATTACGGCATTGACGGCGGTAGGATTTCAAAGCTCATGCTGAAGAGAAACGGTGAGATCGCCTACGACTACGACAGAGGCCCGGACATCGAGCCGGTCGATAGAGAAACCGAAATGGCACTTGCCATTCTAATGAAGGAATACAACTAAGAACATTCCCGAAGGACCGCCCGCGAGGGTGTGTTCCTCGTTATACGATATTTATTGATGATGGTCGTGCCAATACGGTAACGACTTATTTTTATGCCCGGAGGTGAAGCATGTGCGTAAATTAAAGAAATACAAACCGACCAAATTCAAAGCAAAGGATTCTCATTACGATGTGGATGCTGCAGATTATGCGGTGAACTTCATCGAATGCCTTTGCCACACCAAGGGCACCTGGGCCGGTAAGCCCTTCGAGCTGATTGACTGGCAGGAGCAGATCATCCGTGATCTCTTCGGCACACTGAAACCAAATGGATACCGCCAGTTCAATACTGCCTATGTGGAAATTCCTAAAAAGATGGGCAAATCTGAGCTTGCAGCTGCCGTAGCCCTGCTTCTTACCTGCGGTGATGGTGAGGAGCGCGCTGAGGTTTACGGCTGTGCCGCTGACCGCCAGCAGGCAACCATTGTTTTTGATGTTGCCGCAGATATGGTACGTATGTGCCCAGCGCTCAACAAGCGTGTGAAGATTCTTGCTTCTCAGAAGCGTATCATCTATACACCAACCAACAGCTTCTATCAGGTACTATCTGCAGAAGCCTACTCCAAACACGGCTTTAACATCCACGGTGTTGTCTTTGATGAGCTCCACACTCAGCCCAACCGAAAGCTCTTTGATGTTATGACCAAGGGATCCGGAGATGCCAGAATGCAGCCGCTGTATTTTCTCATCACCACGGCTGGAACAGACACCAACAGCATCTGCTATGAAACCCATCAGAAAGCCAAGGACCTCCTGGAAGGCAGAAAGATTGATACTACCTTCTATCCGGTGATTTATGGTGCGGACGAATCTGATGATTGGACGGATCCGAAGGTCTGGAAGAAAGCAAATCCCTCTCTTGGCATTACAGTCGGCATTGATAAGGTGAAGGCCGCCTGCGAGTCAGCCAAGCAAAATCCTGGCGAAGAGAACTCCTTCCGACAGCTTCGTTTAAATCAATGGGTGAAGCAGGCGGTCCGCTGGATGCCGATGGAGAAATGGGATGCCTGCTCCTTTGCAGTCAACCCGGATGAGCTGGAAGGACGTGTCTGCTATGGCGGGCTGGACCTCTCTTCCACTACGGATATCACAGCCTTTGCGCTGGTATTTCCGCCCCAGGATGAGGATGACAAATACGCCATTCTCCCATACTTCTGGGTACCGGAAGATACACTGGAGCTACGAGTTCGTCGTGATCACGTGCCATACGATGTCTGGGAGAGACAGGGCTTCCTGCAAACCACAGAGGGTAACGTCGTTCACTACGGCTACATCGAAAAATTCATCGAGCGCCTGGGTGAAAAATACAACATCCGTGAGATTGCCTTCGACCGCTGGGGAGCCGTCCAAATGGTACAAAACCTGGAGGGCATGGGCTTTACGGTGGTTCCCTTCGGCCAGGGCTTTAAAGATATGAGCCCTCCTACCAAGGAGCTCATGAAGCTAACTCTGGAGGAACGTCTGGCGCATGGCGGTCATCCGGTGCTTCGCTGGATGATGGATAACATCTACATCCGTACAGACCCCGCCGGAAATATTAAGGCCGACAAAGAAAAATCTACAGAAAAGATTGATGGTGCGATTGCCACCATCATGGGACTAGACCGCGCGATTCGCTGCGGCAATGACACCGGTGCTTCTGTCTACGATGACAGAGGCATTTTGTTTATCTAAAGGAAGAATGATGATCACACTACTATTGCTTGGACTGATTGTGCTACGTGAAGGCATCAATCAGGGAATTGGAGGTTTTGATGAATATACTTAGTGGACTTTTTAAATCCCGCGATAAGCCGACCAACAGTCTGAATGGCTCCGGCTATCGCTTTTTCTTTGGTAGCACCACCTCCGGTAAGGCCGTCAACGAGCGATCAGCCATGCAGATGACGGCTGTATATGCCTGCGTAAGAATTCTATCGGAATCCATCGCATGCTTGCCGGTACATCTTTATCAATATAAGGAATCCGGAAGCAAGGAAAAGGCCCTCTCTCATCCACTGTATAAAATCCTACATGATGAGCCCAATCCAGAAATGACATCCTTTGTCTTTCGAGAAACACTGATGACGCACCTGCTGCTGTATGGCAATGCCTATGCGCAGATTATTCGCAATGGCAAAGGTCAGGTCATCGGTCTCTATCCGTTGATGCCTAACCGCATGACCGTGGATCGTGATGAGCACGGGCACCTCTACTACCAATATCAGATGCAGGAGTCGGATGCCCAAACCATGAAAGCTGGAACTGTGACGCTTAGGCCATCCGATGTACTTCATGTGCCTGGCCTCGGCTTTGATGGACTGGTTGGTTACTCGCCGATTGCCATGGCTAAGAATGCTATCGGCCTTTCCATCGCCACTGAGGAATACGGCGCTAAGTTTTTCGCAAATGGAGCCACTCCCGGAGGTTTGCTGGAATTTCCTGGCACCGTCAAGAATCCGGATGCCATCCGTGAAAGCTGAAACAAGGGCTTCTCCGGCGGCAATTCTCATAAGATTGCAATTTTAGAGGAAGGCATGCACTACACGCCAATCTCTATCAGCCCGAATGAAGCACAGTTTCTTGAAACACGTAAATTTCAAATTGATGAAATCGCTCGAATCTTCAGAGTTCCTCCTCATATGGTAGGAGACCTGGAGAAGTCGAGCTTTTCTAATATTGAGCAGCAATCGCTGGAATATGTGAAGTACACCCTGGAGCCCTGGATTGTTCGATGGGAACAGGCGCTAAACCGTGCCCTTCTATCCGATTCCGAGAAGGCTGCTTATTTTGTCAAGTTCAATGTAGATGGCCTGCTTCGCGGCGATTATCAAAGTCGCATGAACGGCTACGCTACAGCTCGTCAAAATGGCTGGATGTCTGCAAATGATATCCGTGAGCTTGAAAACCTGGACCGCATCCCAGCGGAGCTTGGTGGTGACTTATACCTCATCAACGGAAACATGACCAAGCTCGAAGATGCAGGAATATTTGCAGCCGCTTCTGCTGCTGGAAAGGAGGACGATTCCAATGAAGAAATTCTGGAACTGGAAAAATCAGACACAGACGAATCATGAGACACAGGAAACAGTGACAACAAGAACACTGTTCCTGAACGGAACCATCGCCGAGGAAAGCTGGTTTGATGACGATATCACACCGGCCCTTTTTAAGGAGGAGCTCTTAAGTGGCTCTGGCGATATTACTGTCTGGATCAATTCACCCGGTGGTGACTGTGTGGCTGCTGCCCAGATCTACAACATGCTGATGGATTATAAGGGCAACGTTACCGTCAAGATTGATGGCATTGCCGCTTCTGCTGCATCGGTCATTGCGATGGCCGGTAACAAGGTAATGGTGTCTCCAGTATCCATGCTGATGATTCATAACCCGGCCACGATGGCCTTCGGTGATTCAGCAGAGATGCAAAAGGCCATCTCCATGCTGGAGGAAGTCAAGGAATCCATCATCAATGCCTATGAGATTAAGACCGGTCTGAGTCGAGCAAAGATCTCTCATCTGATGGATGCCGAAACCTGGATGAATGCCAATATGGCCATTGAGCTTGGCTTCGCAGATGAAATTATGAAGCGCGATACGCAGGATGAAGCTGTTTCTCTTCCTGCCGCCTCCGCTTCCTTCTCTCGCGCAGCTGTCACCAATTCACTCATCGAGAAGCTGGCAACCAAATGTCATATCCCAGCTAAGCCTACTGAACCTACTATTTCGGAGCGCTCTGTTGACAGTCTCATGGAGCGCTTAAATCTTATCAAACAACACATTTAATGGAGGTAATACTACTATGACGATTAATGAACTTCGCGAAAAGCGTAACAACGCATGGAATGCTGCTAAGGCATTTCTGGATTCTCATCGTACCGAGAAAGGTACCCTTACTGCTGAGGATGATGCAACCTATACCAGGATGGAACAGGATATCGCAGACCTTGGTAAGGAAATCGCTCGTCTGGAGCGCCAGGAGGCACTGGAGG
>OLNK01001235.1_pt1 | contig 20896 bp, 24 predicted proteins | sample 1672791 | NCBI WGS metagenome assembly OLNK01 (sample SAMEA3136724, study PRJEB25190) | human gut metagenome | biome: human gut; feature: human-associated habitat; material: faeces | place: Austria | collected 2013 | reverse complement strand
CCTTGAGATTCAAGGTAATCATATACCTTATCAATTTGTTCCTGGTCTAACTCGATATCAGAAAGTTGTTCCTCGATATCCTTATTGTCAAGTATTCTCTTTTTCTTTTTTGCAAGTGCCATGAGACCTTTCATTTTAGCAGCAAATACTGCCTCATCTGTGGATTTCACGCTATCCTTCCTTCCTCGTATGTTTTATAGTTTAACCATCTGAAAGCGATATATACAACTTTGAGATATTTCTCTTTTCTTTTATCATTTCTAAAATATCTGGACTGTCCATACTTTCGCTTATTAGTTTGTTATAATAAGCTTCTTTGACTTTTTTGATTTGGTCATTTAAAGCTTTCTCACTTTCTTCAATAGAAAAATTTGTTTCCAATACAAAAATTTTAGATACATTGTTTTGTTCTTCAACTGTTTCAAAGTTACTTACTATACTATTCGGCAAAACAGGCTTATTTTCCTTGTATAAATTATAGATTATTTCCAAAACTTTTGTATAAATAGGCTCTACAAGTTCTTTTGGCAACAATTTATCTTTAATTGCTTCATATATAGCTTTATTAGAAACTATAAGATTTATTATGCCCCTTCTAGCTAAATCAACACCATTATCTGAAATTCTTTTATTGATATTTGAATATTCTACAGTTTTTTCAGACATACCGTTAATGGAATTGATTTGTTCTTGAATTGCAGATACATCGATTTGAGTTATTCTTGAAACTTCTTTTAAATAAGCGTCTTTTTCAATAGAATTTTCAACACTAGATAATAAACTGGCAATCTCATTCGTAAATGCAATTTTATCTTCCAATAGTGTAAGGTCATATTTTTTCTGTATTTGTTCGGCTTCAAATAAAATGTGACTTTTAGCTGTTTTTAATAATTCTCCAAAGGCAGATGGACCAAATTTTTTAATATATTCATCAGGGTCTTTAGCATCTGTTACTTGAAGAACCTTTACTTTTAATCCAGCGTTTTTTAAAACGGGAATAGCGCGTAGAACAGCTTTAACACCTGCCTCATCACTATCAAATAACAATACAGCACTATCAGCGTATGATTTTAATACACGAGCATGATTTTCATTAAATGCCGTACCTAGAGATGCAACAACATTCGTAAAACCAGCTTGATAGATCGTTATTGCATCCATATAACCTTCAACCAATATTAGCTCTCGGTTATTACTTTTTTTAGCTAAATTCAGATTATATAGATTTTTACTTTTTGAAAAAATTTCAGTTTCAGGAGAATTGAGATATTTAGGCATTCCATCGCCTAAAACACGACCACCAAAACCTATAATATTTCCATAAACATCAATAATTGGAAACATAAGTCTATTATAAAATTTTTCATAATAACTGCCGTTATCGTTTTTGTAGACCAAACCACTTTTTAAAATAGCAGATTCTGAAAAACCTGCCTCTACAAGAGTTTTGTATAGGGCATCCTTATTTATAGGGGCATATCCAAGTCCAAAAATTTTCCTTGTTCTTGGAGAAAGTTGTCTTAGATTTAGATACTCTACGGCATTATGAGCATTATCTGTTTGTAATTGTTCATAATAAAACCTTGCAGCAACTTTATGAATATCATAAAGCTCTCGTTTCAATTGCTGTCTTTCAGCTGAAACTTTGGAATATCCATTTTCAGGTAAGCTATACCCTATTCTATCCGCTAAAAATTTAACAGCATCTGGAAAACTTAGGTTTTCATATTGCATGATAAAGCCTATTACATTACCTCCAGCATTACAGCCAAAACAATGAAAAAGCTGTTTTGCTTGGTTAATATGAAAAGAAGGTGACTTTTCTCTATGAAAAGGACAAAGGCATATATAATCCGAACTTTGTTTTTTTAACTGGACATAGCTTCCAATAACATCAACGATATCGTTACCAGAAACAATATCATCAATAACCTCGTCAGGATAGTACATTTTTACACCTCTTTTCGCATATCTTCAACTTAATTAATCTTCGACATTTTATAAAAATATCCTTGCTTTTAATAAAAATTATTTTAAAAATAAATTATTATATGTCGTTATTGCAAATCTATCAGTCATACCAGCAATATAATCGCATACAATAGTGCTTTTTTTATTAAAAATATCATAGTTGATATATATTCATAAATTCTTGCGGGATTTTTGAAAAATCAGACATGTAGAATTCATACATTTTGCTAAGTATATTGCTATATTTTTCTCTTTCTATTACTAAATTATTTGAAAAATAAACATTTTCAAACAAAAATTGCCTAAGACCGTATAAAGCGTCTTTTGCATCAGATGATATTATAATGTCATTTTTTTCATAACTATTAAAAATTATGTTTTTAATTAGAAAGTCTATTCTATTATGTGAAGAATTGCCTAGAATTTTGGTATGTTGTTTAGGTAAATCGTTTTCTTTCAATATACCAGAACGAATAGCATCATCAATATCATGATTTACATATGCAATTTTGTCAGATATTTGAACAATTTTACCCTCTAAAGTTTTTGGATTTCCTTTGCCTCTATGGTTTAATATTCCATTAATAACTTCTTTTGTTAAATTCAATCCTTTTCCAGTTTTTTCAATAATATCAACAACTCTTACGCTTTGTTCGTTATGTCTAAAGCCACCACATACCACATTGTTTAAATCAGATTCTCCTAAGTGCCCAAAAGGAGTGTGCCCTAAATCATGCCCTAGTGCAATAGCTTCAGTTAAATCTTCGTTTAAGTTTAAAGCTCTAGCAATAGTTCGTGCAATTTGAGCAACTTCCATTGTATGTGTTAATCTTGTCCTATAATGGTCGCCCTCAGGAGATATAAAAACCTGTGTTTTATGCATTAACCTACGGAATGCCTTAGAATGGACTATTCTATCCCTATCTCTTTGAAAACATGTTCTTATATCACATGGTTTTTCATCTGTTTTTCTTCCTAAAGAATATTTGCTTTTAGACGCAAAAGGACTCAATATATTAATTTCTAAATCTTCTCTAAGTTCACGAATGCTCAATAAATTACTCCTTTCCAAAAAAGTCTTTTTAACTAGCTTATATATATAATATTTTTATTTTATAGTACAGATTCCTTTTCTTAAACTAAAATATTATTATTAAATAATAAACAAAAAAACGACTTAAAAAAGCCGTTTTATGTATCAACCACCAAAAAATATATGTTGTACTAATATTTTTATGCCCATACCAACAAGAACTAGACCACCAATTCTTTCAGCGTATGTTTTAAAAAATGGGCCTATTTTTTTGCCTATCATTAGACCTGCATATGAAAGAATAAAAGCCACAATACCTATAACTGAACAGGCGAATACTATGTTCATATTACCTATAAAAGCAAAAGTAACACCTACAGCAAGAGCATCAATACTTGTTGCAATAGCAAGCATAGTCATATTCTTTACTTTTAATATTTCCTTCTCTTTAGGTACATCTTCTTCGTCTTCAGAAAAAGATTCTTTTATCATATTAAAACCAATTATACCTAGTAATATAAAAGCTATCCAATGGTCGAATTGCTGTACATATTTGGTAAGCTTATTACCTAAAAAATAACCTATTATAGGCATAAAAAACTGAAATAAACCAAAGTACAGACCAAATGTAACAGCATTTCTCTTTTTTACATTAGGTAATATAAGGCCGTTACTTACAGAAACGGCAAAAGCATCCATAGCTAAACTTACAGCAATTAAAAATAGTTCTATAAAGTTCATAAAAAACCTCCTTAAATAAAAATATAACCTTGTTATGGTACACATTTATTAAGGCTATGTCAATATATACTAATAAAATTTATTTTTCTTTCGGATTAAAAATTAGAGCCATAATAAAAGCGAAAGCAATAGAGGCTGTTACACCCGTTGCAGCAGATTTTATTCCGCCAGAAAATATACCTATAAATCCAACATTATTAACCTCGTTTATAACGCCTTTTGCAAGATTATTACCAAATCCTAAGAGAGGTATTGTAGCACCAGCTCCTGCAAAATCAACTATTTTAGGATATATACCAATTCCACCAAGAATACAGCCTAAAACAACAAAAAGAACTAGTATTCTTGCTGATGTAAGTTTAGTTTTATCTATTAAAACTTGACCTATTACACATATTATTCCTCCAACCAAAAAGGCTTTTATATAATCCATAAAATTCACCTCAATTTTCAATAATAACCCCATGGGCAATACCAGCAATATTTTCTCCTTGCTGAAGACTTGTAGGACTCATTAATGCACCTGTAGGAATAAACAATAATCTATTTACTTCCTTATTTTTTAATTGACGAAATATTTTGCTGCAAAATGTTACAGCAGAACATGCACATCCACTACCGCCTGAGTGGGTATCTTGATTTTCCTTATCATAAATTTCTATGCCACAATCAATGTGTTGATTATTTATATCATACCCCTCTTTTTTTAATAGTTTTTTTAATAAATCACTACCAACATATCCTAAATCCCCTGTAATTATTAAATCATAATATGTGGGTTGAATATTTAAATCTTGTAAATTATTTAATATTAAATCTGCTGCAGCAGGAGCCATAGCTGCACCCATGTTGTTTGCATCAGTAATTCCATAATCTACAATTTTTCCTGTTGTAATTCCTTTAATGTATGGACCGTCATTACTATTAGAAAGTATTACACCTCCATGACCAGTAACAGTCCATGTAGATGTTTGAGGTCGTTGATTACCCAACCCTATAGGAAAACGAAATTGCTTCTCGGCTGAACAAAAATGACTAGAAGCCCCTGCAATTATATTATTAGCTCCACCACTTTCTATTAATATTGCACCAAGACTTAATGCTTCGCCCATTGTAGAGCAAGCTCCAAAAATACTAAATAGAGGAATATTAAAATTTTTAACTCCAAAAGTTGAACCACAACATTGGTTTAATAAATCTCCAGTTACAATATAATCTATTTTATCGTTTGATAAATGAGCTTTTTCTATTAAATTTTTAACATTGGTATTAACAAATTCACTTTCAGCTTTTTCCCAACTATCTTGACCAAACATTGAGTCTTCAACGACAATATCGAAGAAATCCGATAAAGGGCCTTCAGCTTCTTTTTTTCCTACAATAGAAGAAGTTTCTTTTATAGAAATATTTTTTTCAAACAATATAGATTGTTTTCCGATATGTTTTGCCATAATTCTCCCCTTACTTAAATATATAATAAAAAATGCCTACAACCATAGATGATAATATCCCATATAAGATAACAGGCCCAGCTATTATAAATATTTTGGCCCCTAAACCTAGAATTAATCCTTCTTTTTTAAATTCTATTGCTGGAGCTGTAACGGAATTAGAAAAGCCTGTAATTGGTACAATAGAACCAGCACCAGCAAATTTTCCTATTTTGCTATATAATCCTAAACCCGTTAAAAGTGAAGCTATAAAAATTAGTATTATAGATGTGTAGGAGTTAGATTGTTCTATTGTACAGCCTAAACTTTTAAAGGTATTAATAAAAAACTGACCTAAGTCACATATTAAGCCTCCTACAAAAAAAGCTTTAATACAATTAGTAATAATAGGACTATTAGGAGATGCTTTTTGTACCATCTTAGAATATTCATTATTAGAAACAATTTTTGTCATAGATACATTCCTACTTTCTATAAAATCCGAATATTGTATAATATAATATTGATCCAAATGCTTTTCCTAGTGCTAAGGATAACAAAAAGTATTGTAACCCCTTATTTAAGTTAAATCTACGGTGTATTATAGGGAGTACATTTAAAACTTCAGCGAGAGAAACAGCTATAATACCATAAAATATACCGATAGCCAGCGAAAACATTATTGTGCCAATTATTCCAATTGGAAAATAAAAATCAAATGCAAGACAAGATGCACCTAAGATACCACCCCATATTATAGCTTCCTCATACAGCTTAATATATTTTTCTGTATGAGATTTTTGGGTAAGTCTTGGAACAACACCTATAATAGCAATGAAAGCAAAAACCGCTCCGGATATTACAATTCCTCCACCAAAACCTAGCAGAGAAAAGACAATATATTTAGCTATTGCCATTTTTTTTGCCCCTTTCTGTTGACAAAGTATCAATTATATTATCCTCTATTTGTTTTTCATATTCAGTCATTTCAACTTCTATAGGAGTTGGATCACTTGTAATTTTTTTGCCACAAAAATGGTTAAAGAAGACTATAATACCAACAGCTATACCTATTGAATAAGGGAGATTAATAATTATAGGATTTTCTATCTTTTTTTTGAAAAAAATATAATAATAATTTTCAAATACAGCTGCCATTTGTACATCAGAATGAAAACTCATTATTGCAGTAGCCGAACCTGCAAATAAAATTATTATAATACCTATGATTTTTGTCCATTTCCAATAATTGTTTTGTTCTAAATTTTTTCGATATTCAACAACTGTATCAATTTCGCCTACATTTGATATAGTACTGCCTTTTGCACTATTATTTATAATATTAATAATATCTATAACAGTAATTAGATAACATTTATTTTCATTCTCTTTAATATTTAATACAGTTAGATTATTAATATGTTTTAAAAGAGAAGGATCTTCTACATAGACTTTTGCAATATCTTTAATTTTAACTTTTCCAGTTTTAGATGTAATAATTTTTTTTTCAGGTTTAATATATATATCCATAATTACCACCATATAAAAATAGTATTGTACTTTATTTGCACAATACTATTTTTATCAAAATATTCGAATTTATACTAACCTGCCAAAAGTTTTTTCATTTTTAATAATATTTTTTTTTCTAATCTTGATACTTGTACTTGTGAAATTCCCATTAATTTAGCTACTTGTGTCTGGGTTTTATCTTGAAAATATCGCAATTGTATTATTTTTCTATCTTCTGTAGATAATTTTTGTAAGGTGGTTGTTAAATCAATTTTGTTAATTATTAAGTCACTTTCGTTTATGTTCGATGAAATTCTATCTTTAATAGAAAAATTATTTTCGGAAGTATCTTCGTTGTCTATTGATTCGACAATTCTGTTTGAGTCTAATGCGGAAACCAATTCTTCAACACTAACATTTATTAATTTAGCCAATGTTTTTATATCTGGTTCTATATTATGAAACTTTATATAGTTTTCTCTTTCCTTATTAGCTTTGGCAGAAATTTCTTTTAGAGTTCTACTTACTTTTATTATTCCATCGTCTCTTAAAAATCTTCTGATTTCTCCATATATCATTGGGACAGCATAAGTTGAAAATTTTACATCATAAGTCAAATCAAAATTTTTGATACATTTTATTAGACCAATAGAACCTAGTTGAAATAAATCATCCTTATCTGTTCCCCTGTTGATAAATTTATTTACTATATTCCATATCAATCCTTTGTTTTTTTCAAGAATAATCTCGTATGCTTTTTTATCTCCAGATTGGGCTTTTTTTATTAAAGAAATTATTTCGTCCATAAATTTACACCTATAATTGCTTTTCCATTATTATGGTTGTCCCTTCTCCAACCTCAGAAATAACTTCTAAATAATCCATAAAAGCTTCCATAACGGTAAAACCAAGACCAGAGCGTTCTTCATGTGGTTTTGTTGTGTATAAAGGCTTTCTTGCCTTGTCTATGTTGTCTATTCCACTACCCTTATCGGTTATTTCTATTCGTAATTTTTTTTCTTCTACCTCTGCGTTTAAAAATATTTTGCCACCCTTGTTGTCATAGCCATGAATTATAGAATTAGTAACTGCTTCAGATACGGCAGTTTTAATATCAGCCATATCATTAATTGTAGGGTCAAGATACAATATAAACCCTGATATAGCCATTCTTGCAAAGGCTTCATTTTGTGGTATAGCATCAAATTCAATTTTTACTTTGTTCATATGTACATCCTCCATTAATGTATTCTATGGCTTTTTCAATTTTGTCCTTATTTTCGATTATTTTATAAAGACCAGATAATGTATATATTCTTTCAAGATTTCCTTTTATTCCACAGACAGCAATTTTACCGCCAAGTAAAGTTATATCTTTATATCTGCCTATTAACATACCTATAGCAGAACTATCCATAAAGTCAACCATAGAAAAGTCTATGATTAAACTATTACAATTATTAACATTTAATTCTTTTCGTACACGATTCTTAATTACTTCGGAATTACTATGGTCAAAATCTCCAAATAAATGTAATATTAAAATTTTATCTATTATTTCTGTGTGAAATTTCAAAATGTTACCCTCCCTTTTGTTTATATATTTATTTTACAATATTTATCTAATCTTTCAATAAAAATAATCGAACAAATTATCTTAAAATACTTGCGTTTTCGCCAAAATATGATAAAATAATGATAGAAAATAATTTCGAAAGGTTGGTTACTATGGACGATTTGACTCCAAAGCAACGAGAGATATATGAATTTATAAAAAAAGAGGTTCGTTCTAAAGGGGTACCCCCTACAATTAGAGAAATGGGAAAAGCTGTTGGGCTTTCATCCACATCTTCTATTCATTTACACTTGAATAATTTAGAAGCTAAAGGATATATTGCAAGGCCTAAGTCAAAAAATAGATGTATAGAGATATTGGAAGATGATTTCTATAATACTAATAATGACAATATAGAGTATTGTAATATTCCTATTGTGGGAACTGTTGCAGCTGGTGAACCTATTTTAGCTACAGAAAATATAGACGGTTATTTCCCTGTACCTACAGAATATATTTCTGGTACTGAAAATTTTATGTTAAAAATAAAAGGAAACAGTATGACAAATGCCGGTATATTTAATGGGGATTTAGTATTGGTAAAACAGCAAAATACAGCTGAAAATAACGATATAGTTATTGCGATGATTGATGATTCTGCAACTTGTAAGAGATATTTTAAAGAGAAAGAATACATAAGATTGCAACCAGAAAATGATTCTTATGAACCTATTTATGTAAAGGATTGTACTATACTTGGACTTGTAAAAGGTTTATTTAGGAGTTTTAAATAATGGATGCCTTTCTTGATTATTTAATTAAAAAATCGGATGTAAGGAAAGAGTTTTCGATAAAAGGCCACAGTAGCAAAAAGAAAAGAATAAGTGAAGATAGTCTTAATTACAAGAAAATATCAATTCCAAGTGTTGAAAGTTATGTTGTGTTCGATTTTGAAACAACAGGGATGAATCCAATTGTAAATAGAATTATTGAAATTGGTGCTGTAAAGGTTATTGATAATAATATTGTGGATTCTTTTAGTCAATTAATAAACCCGATGCAATATATTACAACTAGAATATCAAATGTTGTTAACATTACAAATGATATGGTTGAAGATTGTCCTATCATAGAAGATGTGTTGCCGAATTTTTTAGAATTCATAGAGGATTTTCCTTTAGTTGCTCACAATGCTCGTTTTGACATGGGATTTTTGATTAATAATGCCCATAGATTGGGCTATGAAGTAAATAATGTTGTTTTAGATACATTGTTATTAAGCCGTAAATTTAATGAAGATTGTATAAAGCATAACTTAAATTATTTAACAAAGCACTTTAATGTAAAATTAGAGCATGCTCATAGAGCTTATTATGATGCGTTGGCTACATGTTCTATATATAAGATAATACAGAGTAGATATAAGAATACCCTAGCCATTTAATGACTAGGGTTATTATTATGTGTTAACCAATAAACATTTGACACCAATATACCACTCCGTTAGCCGTATATCCAAGTCCCATTTGTGTGTAATTTGAGTTTAAAATATTAGCTCTATGTCCTTCAGAATTCATCCAGGCGTTTACAACTGCTTCAGGTGTTTTTTGTCCTTTAGCAATATTTTCACCTGCTGTTTTATATGATATGCCAAATTGTTTTATCATATCAAAAGGTGAACCATATGTAGGTGATGTATGGGAAAAATAATCATTGCTTTTCATGTCGTCAGCTTTAATTTGTGCTACATTTGATAGATTTGAATTTAATGTAAGTTCTTTTAAGCCGTTTTCTCTTCTATGTTTGTTTACTAAATTTAAGACCTGTGTACTATAGTTTGAGTTGCTTTGAAATATAGTAGTAGTTTCTGTAGATGATTCTATATTAGGCTTTGTTGTAGTAACTTCGGTAGTTGTTTCAAAAGTGCTTATAGTATTAGTAGTTACTTCGGTAGTAGACTCAAAAGTTGGTTTAGTTTGAGTAGTTACTTCTGTAGTAAATTCGAAAGTTGGCTTGTTTTGAGTAGTTGCCTCTGTAGTAAATTCAAAAGTCGGTTTAGATTCTGTAGTTATTTCTGTAGTAGAACTAGATGTTGGTAAAGTTATAGGCTTTTGTTCTATAGAGGTAGTAGTTTCAGTTATCCAAGTACAATTTGATTTTGTAGTACTTTCACAATTTTGTGGGTAAGTAGTGATTTCACCAGAATTAAAGTTACATTGCTTATTTATAGTTTCAATATGTATATTTTTACTTACTGTTTCTGCGTTTACAGAAAATGTCATTGCAACAGTAGCAAGTACCGTTATTATAATTGTCTTTTTCATAATATTCTCCTTTTCAAGTTGCAAATTTATAACAGTTTTAGATAGACGTCTATGGAAGCTATTATAGCGTAATATATAATATAAATAAATAATAAATATATGGGAGATATGGAAAAAATAGTTTAAAAAGAACTAAATAGTTTTGTTTAATAAATGTTTGTGTAGATTATTCAATATATTTTTAAAATTTTACTTGAAACAATCATCAATATATCATACAATAGAAGTATTGTAATCATAGAAAGGAAAATTTTACTTATGGCAACACCAGATATTAATTTAATAAATAAACGAAGAATTTTTGGTATTATTTCTCACCCTGATGCAGGTAAAACTACATTGACTGAAAAATTACTTCTTCATGGAGGAGCTATTCATCAAGCAGGTACAGTTAAAGCGAGAAAAGGTAGAAGTGCTAAGTCTGACTGGATGGAAATTGAAAAGCAGAGAGGTATTTCTGTTACTTCATCTGTAATGCAATTTGAATATCAGAATAAAATTGTATCAATTATGGATACACCAGGACATAATGACTTTGGCGAAGATACATATAGAATACTTACATCTGTTGACTCTGCTGTAATGGTTATTGATGCAGCGAAGGGTGTGGAAGCACAGACAGAAAAACTCTTTAAAGTATGTAGTATGCGTGGTATACCGATTTTTACATTTATGAATAAGCTTGATAGAGATGCAAACGAACCACTTTCTCTATTAGAAGAACTTGAAAATGCTCTTGGGCTACCATCTGTTGCTGTAACATGGCCAATTGGTAATGGTGCGTATTTTGAAGGTGTATACGATAGATTAAAAAATGTTGTTCATTTATTCAAAGAAAAAAAGACAATACAGCTTTCTGATGAAGGTGTATTTGATAAACAATTAGATGACATTTTATTCCATGAAAATTTGGCTAATTTGAGAGATGAGATTGAACTCCTTGATGGTGCAGGAAATGAATTTGATATGGAACTTATTTCAAAAGGTAAACTTTCTCCGGTATTTTTTGGTACTGCTCTTGCTGATTTTGGTGTAACAGAATTTTTGGAACATTTCTTAGATATGTCCCCTGCCCCAGGAGCAAGAAAAACTACTACAGGAGAAGTTCAGCCTACAGATGACTTCTTCTCTGGATTTATTTTCAAAATTCAGGCGAATATGAACCCAGCACATAGAGATAGACTTGCCTTTTTAAGAATATGTTCTGGTACTTTTGAAAGAGGTATGGCTGTTACACTTTCAAGAACTGGAAAAGTTATGAAATTAAATCAGTCTACTCAGTTAATGGCAAATGAAAGAGAAACTGTGGATACAGCAATAGCTGGTGATATTATAGGTATCTATGATTCTGGTAATTACCAGATAGGAGATACTCTTACTACAAGTAAGGAGAAACTTTTCTTTGAACCACTCCCTACTTTCCCTCCAGAATTATTCATGAGAGTAAGACCTGTAGATACAATGCGTGCTAAACATTTTCAAAAAGGTGTGGATCAGTTAGCACAGGAAGGTGCTATACAGATATATAAGAATGAGTACAATGAGGTCGTTCTTGGTGCTGTTGGTGCTTTGCAGTTTGAAGTTTTTGAATATAGACTTTTAAATGAATATAACTCTAGTGTAAGAATGGAACCAATGAACTTTAGTGTTGCAAGATGGGTAAGAAATAAAACTGGTGAAGAGCTTCATGAATATGAAAATTCAAGATGTACATTAGTTTATGACCATTTTGATAGACCTATATTACTTTTTGCAAATCAATATACATTAAACACATTTATGGATAAAAATCCTGATATTGACCTTGTAGAAGCTCTTGCTGTTGATGATAATTTCTAATATAGCAAAAAAGACACATTTGATATAAATTTCAAATGTGTCTTTTTTATAATGAATTGGATAGATAAATCTAACCCGTCAAACCACGAATTAAGAAAGTTAATTTGTTCTGAATTATAAGCCAGCAACTTGTATTGAATCAAATTCCAAAGATGGAGAACCAATAGCAGATGAATTAAATTTTAAATCATTTCCAATCTCTTTTACATCAGATAGGAGATTATAAAAATTTCCAGCTATAGTTATCTGTTCGATAGGAGTAGTAATTTTTCCATTTTCGATTAAAAATCCTTCTGCTGCTAATGAAAAATCTCCTGAAATACTATTTGCACCAGAATGAAGACCAGCAACATCAGTAATTAATAGTCCATTGTCAACATCTAATAATAAATTTTCAAATTCCATATTTCCATTTTGTATAAAGAAATTAGTAGTACTTACTCCAACAGTTCCTCTAAATGATGATTTGAAACCATTTCCGGTGCTTTTTACACCATCTTTATTTGCAGTTTTCAAATTATGTAGATATGTCTTTAATACGCCGTTTTTAACAACCTCTTTGTTGTAACTAGCTACACCCTCACTATCAAAAGGAGTTGTAGCATAACCATTATCTAAAAGAGGATAGTCGCAGATAGTAATTTTAGAGCTATAGATTTTTTCTCCTAGCTTACCTGATAATAAAGAAAATCCTTTTTGAACATTGTCAGCTAAAAAGGCGTTACTAAAAACTTGTAACATATCAGCAGCAACTTCATTTTTTATAATGGTTTTATAGGTGTTGCTTTTAACACTATTTCCACATAGAGAGCTTATAACTTTCTTTACAGCAGTATTTGCCAAATTAATAGGGTTAAAACTGGATACATCATTACCAATCCATATTTCTCCCGACTCTTTTACACTATTATTTTCTTGAGCCATTATTCCAATATAAGCAACGGCATAATTTTGTTTATCAGATAGTTCCAATCCCTTAGAATTAGCAATATATATACTGGAATCACCTGTATTTATAAGAGATGTATTTACAGATGTAATTCGTTTATCATAGTTATAAGCTGCCTGTTCCATTTTTAGTGCTAAGTCTATTTTATCGGTGGCACTTAATTCATTTAATTTACTATTATATAGATTTAACTTTGGATATTCAGAGTTCCCTTCAAAAATAAATTCTTTTTCGTCATTTTCAAGTAATTCAGCATTGATTTTAGCTGTTGCTATAACCTCTGGAATAATTGATTCGTCTATAGTTTCGCTATAATAGTATCCCATTTTTCCATTGTAAATACCTCTAAAACCAAAACCGGATGTTTCACTATTTTGATACTTTTCTATTTGTTTTTTATAGATATTGACACTAAAAGACTTTTTTTCACTATAATATATTTCATATTCGCTAAAACCTTCATTTTTTGCTTTAGTAAATAACAAATTTTTAAAACCTTTTATATCCATTAGTTTTTACCTCCAACTGTAATATTTTGAACTCTCAACATAGGCTGACCAACGCATACGGGGATAGAACCACTAGATGCACCACACATACCTTCGGCTAATTCTAAATTATCAGAAACCATATCTATATTTTTAAGGACTTCATTTCCCTTACCTATTAGAGTGGCGCTGCGTACTGGTTCGCATATTTTACCATTCCTAATAATATATGCCTCATTAACAGCAAAATTAAATTCGCCACTGGCTGTATTAACAGAGCCTCCACCCATATATTTCGCATATAAGCCATATTCAGTATTTGAAATAATATCTTCTTTTTTATCTGTACCAGAGGCAATATATGTGTTAGTCATTCTGGAAACTGGTATAAATTTATAAGATTCACGCCTTGAAGAACCTGTAGGTTTCATACCTATTTTATTACCATTAAATCTATCAACCATATAATTTTTTAATACACCATTTTCAATTAAAATATTTTTCTGTGCTGGTATACCTTCATCGTCTACATTAATAGAACCCCAGCTATTTGAAATTGTACCATCATCTATTGCAGTTACTTTATCTGAAGCAATCTTTTCTCCTATTTTGTCAGTAAAAACAGATGCTTTTTTTGCTATAGCAGCCGCTTCAAGACCATGTCCACAAGCTTCGTGAAAAATAACACCACCAAAGCCGTTATCCATAATAACAGGCATTTTACCACTTGGACAATCTTTGGCGTTAAGCATCGTAACCGCAGAACGAGCAGCTTCAGTTGCTATGTTCTTTATGTTGATGGTATCCAAAAATTCGATACCTTTCATTGCACCTGGACCAAAATATCCAGTTTGTTTTTCATTTTCGTTTGATGCTACAGCATTTACTGATAATCGACATCTTGTTCTTTCGTCTGTTACAAAAAGATTTTCAGTATTTGCAATTAAAACATTTTGTATAGAATCCATATAACCGATACTGGTTTGAGTAATTAATGGATTATAATTAAAGGCAGTATTACTACCATCTTTCATAATTTCAACAATTTTATTACTATATATTGAGCTAGGATAAATTTCTATATTATTATTGTTTATTTTCCTATAATCTAAATCATTAAATACGATTTGTTTTTGCTTTGAATTGCCTTTTATTGCAGTAGCTCCATTTTTTGCCAAGTTAATAAGGCTTTCTCTATCTTTTTTATTTGTATATACATAAACCATACGGTCCTTATTTATAATTCGTATACCGATACCAAAATCAATACCGCTCAAAGCTCTTTCTAATTTACCGTTTATAAGTCCTAATGAGTTTTTTTTGTTGTTTTCTACAAATACTTCTGCAAATTCAGCACCAGTTGAAGTTGCAGCATACAATATATCACTAACTAATAATTTATCTAACATACCATACCTCCATTAAACATATAGGCGTATTAACAATTCAATATTAATTGTATCATATATTTTGCATTTAAGCTATAAATTTTATTTAATAAAATTAAAAAAGCCTACCTCTTAATATTAAGGTAGGCATAAAATTGTATTATAATTTGGGAAAAGTAATTTTAAAACATGAACCTTTTCCTATCTCGCTTACAACATCAATGTGTCCATTATGTTGCTCAATAATCCATTTGGCAATAGATAAACCTAGTCCATTTCCATCAATTTCTTTGTTTCTGGATTGGTCAGCCCTATAAAATCTATCAAAAATATGATTGATGTTTTCTTGTTCCATACCAATGCCTTTATCTGCTACAGTAAAAAATGGTTTTTCATTTTCATAACCTGTATTCACATTAATAATTATTGGCTTATCTGCACTATATTTTATTGCATTATCAACAAAAATCCACATTAACTGCTTTATTAAATGCTCATCAATGTTAGCAATAACTGAATTATCCCCAGTAAATTTTATTGTTATCTTAGAATCCATAACAGTTGCTTCTCTTACAACATCTTCAGCGATAATAGAAATATTTTCAGGTTTTAATTGTGCTGTTTGCGTTTTGTTATCGGTTCTAGCTAAAAATAGTAGTTGCTTAATTAAATTAGCCATATGTTCGGTTTCGTACTTAATTGACGAAATTGACTCTTCTAAAACCTCAGTATCTGATTTACCCCATCTATCAATAAGATTGACATAACCTTGTATAACAGAAATTGGAGTTCTTAATTCATGTGAAGCATCAGAAACAAATTGTTTTTGCTTTTCAAATGATTGGTCAAGTCTTGAAATCATATCATTAAAAGTTACAATAAGTTTTTTTATTTCATCGTCTGTTTCAGGAACTTCTATCCTTTGCTGTAAATCATTTATACTTATATTTTCAGCTGTTTCAGTAATATTTCTTATAGGCTTAAGTATTTTGTTTGCTATATACTTACCAGCATAATATGATATAAAAAATGCGATTATGTTAATAATAATAAATAAAATAACAAAATTTCTCATTATAGAATATTCGTGGCTGTAAGTTCTAAATATACCTATATCATACACCTTATTATTATATGTTACTTCTCTATGAGTAAACATATATGGTTGATTGGATATTGTTTTTGTGTGAAATCTGTTATCTGGGTTATTTTTCTTCCTTTGACCACTGCTATCCATAGGTGGTTCTAATGAAGGAAATTCATCAGGATTTTTCATTGTATCAGCAAAAAACTTATTATCTCTTAGAGTAACTCTAATGTCGATATATTTATTATCTGTTATTTTTTGCAAGTTTTCTTTTGATATTTCCCCACCATTTTTTATATAATTTTCAACTTTTGTTGCTGTATCATTAATTTCCTTTTTGGAAACGCTAGAATAATACATCCAGGCATTAAAAACTATTAAAATCGAAATAATAAATAATACAATACAGAAGAAAAGTGTATATAAATAAGTAACCTTTTTACTTATAGGCATATTTTTGAATTTAGTTAATTTTATTTTTTTATTCATCTTTTGCAAAATAACCAACACCTCTTATAGTATGAATAAGTTTAACACCAAATTTATCATCAATTTTAGTTCTTAAATATCTGATATATACATCTACTACATTGGTTTCTCCGATGTAATCATAACCCCAAACTTGGTTTAAAATTTGATTTCTTGTAATAACTATATTTTTGTTTTGTAGTAAATAAACAAGTAATTCAAATTCTCGCTTTGTAAGTTCAATTTCTTCATTTTTGTATTTAACACTATGTTTTTGTAAATCTACAGTTAAATTTTTTAAAGTAAGGATATTTTCATCATTTTCTTTGTTATTTATAGTAGTATGTCTTAATGCTACTCTAATTCTGGCCAGTACTTCCTCTATAGCGAAAGGTTTGGTTATATAATCATCAGCTCCATTATCAAGTCCTAACACCTTATCCATAACTTCCCCTTTAGCAGTAAGCATAATAATAGGAACATTAGATTCTTTTCTTATTCTTCTACATACTTCTATACCATTTAATTGAGGAAGCATTAAGTCTAATAGTATTATATCTGGTTCGTGTTCGAAATAACTTTCTATGCCACTTCTACCATCATTTGCAACAAAAACTTCATATCCTTCATGTTTTAATTCTAATTCTACAAATCTGGCTAATTTAGTTTCATCTTCAACAATAAGTACTTTTTCCTTTTTTTCTTCCATGTGTAACACCTTCTTTTATAAATTTTCAATTATATAAAAATAAACGGATATGGTTTATTTCCATTACCCGTTTATTATAATACAAAAATATTTTTAAAATAAAATTAGTCCAATATTAAAAATGGATTAGAAATTACATAGTCTCAGGTTCTGGATATTCAACACCAAAAGTCTCAACTGTTACATTCTTCATAATCTGATTTTCATATGGTCTATCATAATGGTCAGTTGGACATTCAGCAATTTTGTTTACATTTTCCATTCCTTCAATTACTTTACCAAATGCGGCATAAGAACCGTCAAGATGAGGAGCATCCTGATGCATAATAAAGAACTGTGAACCAGCAGAGTTTGGATTCATAGCTCTAGCCATAGATAATACACCTGCAGTATGCTTTAAATCATTTTTTATACCATTTCCAGCAAATTCGCCTTTGATACCATAGCCAGGGCCACCCATACCAGTACCATCAGGACAACCGCCCTGAATCATAAAACCTCTAATTACTCTATGGAAAATAAGACCATCATAGAAATTATGGTTTATAAGGCTGATAAAGTTATTTACGGTATTAGGTGCAATTTCTGGATATAATTCAGCTTTGATTATATCTCCATTCTGCATTTCGATTGTTACTATTGGATTTTTAGACATATGTTTTCTCCTTTTCGTTTTATAATATTTTAATTGGTTTAAAGCCAAGATAATCGGCGGAAACCAACGAATATTCTACATTATTTTCATTTCCTATCAAACTATTATCATACTTCTTTTTACCATGCAAATGACCATATATAACTCTTTTTATATTGTATTTTTCAATTAATTCAATAAATTCAGACTTATCATGTTTATCATTTGTTGGTGGAAAATGCATCATTAATATTATATTATCATTATATTTACCACTATTTACGGCACTTTCTAGTGAAAGTTTTAATCTACCAACTTCCCTAAGATATATTTTTTTATCATGGTCGGTATATCTTGTATCGCCTGGACAAAGCCAACCTCTGGTTCCACAAACCAAATAATCCTCAAATTCATAAAAATTATTTTTCAGAAAATACATACTATTAAACATTTCGTTCAGTTTTTGTGTAGAATTCCAGTAATAATCGTGATTTCCTGTTAATAATATTTTTTTACCTTTCAAGTTATCTATAAATTCTAAATCTGGGGTAGCTTCGTTCAAGTTTTTTCCCCATGAAACATCGCCTGGAACTAAAACGGTATCATTTTCTGATACAGTAGAATTCCACCTCTCTAATATTTTTTGCGGGTGGTTTTTCCATACAGAATCAAATATATCCATAGGCTTTTCTTTATAAAAACTTAAATGCAAATCTGATATTGCGTATAAAGACATAATTTTCTCCTAGGCTGAATAAAGTTTTAAAGTTGCTTCTAATTCTATATTAAATTCAGATAGTTTTTTGATGTTACCCTCTCTATATAAGAGTAAGAAACGATTATTATATTCAGCCATTTGTTCATTATTTCCGTGGTAATAAAGATTATGTATATTTTCCATAATTTTATTGACAATAATATCCTTTGTTTCTTGGATATTTTGTGTTTCAAAAAGTTCATTACGGATATAGTCCATTTCTTTATCCAAATTAAAAGCTATTTCAGCAGAACTCTGAAGTTTATATTTAAGTTCTTCTGGAATTTTTCCTTCATATTTATATTTTAGAGAGTGCTCTATTGTTGACCAGAAGTTCATTGCAAGAGTTCTTATTTGAACTTCACATACAACATCTTTTCTAGTTTCGCCATATAATATAGGATATTTAATGGTAATATGATAACTTCTATAGCCACTTTCCTTTGGGTTTCCGATATAATCTTCTTCCTCGAGAATTTTCATATCAAAATTGCTACGCTGCCTTATAATTTTTACTACTGTATCAATATCAGCAACAAATCTACATATTATTCTAATACCGGCTATATCTTCCAATTTATCAATAGCTTGATTAATAGGTATATTTCTTCTATTAGCTTTTTCAAGTATACTAGAAACTTTCTTTACTCTGCCCTCAACTTGCTCAATAGGACATTGTTTGTCAAGCATTATATAATCTCGTTTTAAAAATGTTGCAAAAGAATTAAACTTTACAATTAATTCATCAACTGCCTGTTCAAAAGGCAATAGCTCTTTTTGCCAATTTATTATACCCATTAAACCCCTCCTTGATTACTGTTTAATTTTAACATACAACGAAATAAATTTCAATCTTACTTGGCAATAAATTGGTATTAAAATTTCTTTAAGGGCTTGCGTTTTGACTTATATACATTATATAATATTAGTACATATGAAGTAAAAGGAGAGATTTTTTTGATTAAACCAATTATGAAGGATGTTTTATTTTTAAAACAAAAGTCTGATACCGCAACAAAAGCAGATTTTGCTGTTGTGATTGATTTATTGGATACATTAAAAGCAAATGAAGAAAATTGTGTAGGTATGGCTGCAAATATGATAGGTGTTGCTAAAAGGATTATTGCTGTGAATATAGGTTTTACAAATATAGCTATGATTAATCCTTATATAATATGGAAAGATAATCCATTTGAAACAGAGGAAGGTTGTCTTTCATTATTTGGAGTTCGAAAAACAACTAGATATGAAAATATTGAGGTTGAATATTTGGATATTAATTTTAAGAAACAAAAGCAAAAATTTACAGGTTGGACTGCACAGATAATTCAACATGAAGTAGACCATTGTGATGGTATTATTATATAAAAAGACGGAGTAATCTCCGTCTTTTTTGTCAATTAATATTAACCAAAGTATCTGTTTAAAAGACCGGCAAATGCTTTACCATGTCTAGCTTCATCTCTAGCCATTTCATGAACTGTATCATGGATAGCATCAAGGTTCTGCTGTTTAGCAAGCTTAGCTAACTCAACCTTACCAGCTGTTGCACCATTTTCAGCAGCAACTCTTAATTCAAGGTTCTTCTTAGTAGATTCAGTAACAACTTCACCTAACATCTCTGCGAACTTAGCTGCATGTTCAGCTTCTTCAAAAGCTATTCTTTTATATGCTTCTGCAACTTCAGGATAACCTTCTCTGTCAGCAACTCTACTCATTGCAAGATACATACCAACTTCTGTACATTCACCATTGAAGTTTTCTCTAAGACCTTCAACAATCTTAGGGTCGATACCTTCTGCAATACCAACTTCATGTTCAGCAGCCCAAGATAATTCGCCAGTCTGTTCTTTAAACTTTTCAGCACCAGCACCACAGATAGGACACTTTTCTGGTGGGCAATCACCTTCATGTACATAACCACAAATAATACAGACAAATTTCTTCATAATCATTTACCTCCATAAAATAAATTTATTTTTATTTAATAATTATTATTAATTGTAATATT
>OLNK01001226.1_pt1 | contig 21069 bp, 20 predicted proteins | sample 1672791 | NCBI WGS metagenome assembly OLNK01 (sample SAMEA3136724, study PRJEB25190) | human gut metagenome | biome: human gut; feature: human-associated habitat; material: faeces | place: Austria | collected 2013 | reverse complement strand
CTACGGTTACCTGGCAATCACTGGATTCCAGTGTTCCTGCCATGGCTGGTTTCTTGATCTCCATATCTATGTAACCTCCTTTTTCTTTTCCTGCTCTCCCGGAATTTTTTCTGTATCCTGATCCTGTTCCGTGAAAACAGCTCTTCGTTTCTTTCTGACTTTATCATAGAAAATCTTTCTTAAATGTACAATGAGGTTTTCTTAAAATTCATTAAGATTTGTATTATTAAAAAACCTTGTATTTACTGGATTTCTTATTGACGTCTTCTGATAAGACCGGACAGAACTTTTCCTCCGGCCTTGTTGTATGCCTGGATTTTATCCGCGATCTCCTCTTTTGAGCGGGATCCAGATGCAGTCAGTCCATCAATAGATCCGATGTTGTAAGCAAAACTTACAAGTGCATCAAATTCATTCTGATTCCAGTTGTAGGCACTATACTTGTCTACTTTTGGACCATACTTTTTATCTACAGACTGCCGCAGCCATTCATCTGCCGTTTCCTGGCTGATCCGCAAACCTTGACGGATAGAAATTCCCGTGATTGCTTTGTCAGCATTGGTGGTGCCGTATCCGATGGTCCAGACACCTACTGCATCTTGATAAGCCGTTAGTCGGCAGCCTTCAAACTTTTTTATGAGATTTAAACCGTTATCTGATATTTTCATAGCATTTCCTTTCTTCCAAATGGTATCTTGAAAAGATTTTCTGCATATGCTATAATGCCGTTAGGCAAAAAGAAAGCACCAGTATTGGAGACGCAAAACGAAAAGCCCAGGGAGCGCAATTCCCTGGGCTTTTCTATTCCGTTTTTTGTATGGTGGCTTAAACCATAGGCTAGTTACCGATTATTTGTCACCGTCTAACCATTTGATGATGTAGTGGCAGGCTACACCAGCCGCAACAGCGACAATAAAAGAAAGCACTGGTTCCATATTGGAGACACCCCCTTTCCTTACCGGGTATAGGGGCGGTAACTTTGACATTATAACATATGCATGATTTTTATTCTACTGATAATTGCGACGTCGCAAATGGCAGCCATAACCCGAGCTGCCTACGGGAGATGTATGGATCACCTCCATCCTAAGTCTCACTGCTTACATTTTCTCTACTGCTATCAATCTTATTTTTCAGTGCTGCTATGTACTTCATAAGCCACTCCGGCACCGGTGCACCCATACGACCGGCATTTTCCGTAATAGATAATGCTTCATTCAACATATACCATACTGTAACCAGCAAGGAAAGCATTGTATTTGGGAGATTAAATCCCAATACACCAGACGTCTGTATGATCACATAATCAATTACCATTCCTACAGCGATCACAAAAAGATACGCTACCTTTTTAGCAATGCCCTTAGCACCCTTTTTGCTGCTCCAGCCATAAGACTTATCATCTGGATGATCTAAAGCCTCCACTGCGCTTGCTGCCATACCTGAAAGGTAATCGATCACCATAAGGCAGAGCAAAATGCCCAGAAGATAAAAGGTTACTCCTAATTTCTGACTTAAATATGCAACCAAGCCGGTTACACAAACCTGAATACTCATACATATGCTCCTATTCATCTTTATTTACACCTTCTTTCATCGTTTACTACGGATTTATCTTACATACAACATGACTGCTCAAAGCACTTAATTCCTCGCTGTCAAAGTCATTGTTATTAGCTTTTCGCCGGATCATCAATGCAATGTAACACTCCTCTTCTGCAGTGTATGAAACATTTGCCTTATCAAACGGAGTTTCTGTTGAGGTGGATCCACCTGCATCCGGATCTACTACCATCCACGGATTTCCATTGTGCATGACAGTTGTATACTGAAGGTCTGTATTTCCTGGAATGATTACATAATAATTCTGGACTTCATATGTGTCATCACAGGATACTGTCAGCGTTTCTCCTGCTGCCAGCTTAATCCCTTTCTGGTCTGTATATGGGTATGACAATGCTCGCTTTCCTGAAGTGCTTATATCTACCGATAAACCTGTTTTTCCTGAATTCGTGTATGGCGCTGTGATATATTCTCCTGCAACCCAATCCGGCAAAAATTTTTCCCATACCGTAACCTGGAATTCCTTTTTATATTTTCCGCATACAACTGTAATAACTGCTTTTCCCCTTACTGATGAATGTTTTTCAATAAATTCCAATAATTATCCATAAATGTACACAAAAAGGACCATCTCTTCCGGTACCTGTGGTACGCTGAGATGATCCTTCTTAAACCTCTGTTTATTCTGTTACCTGGACTGCATAATTTTTTACCTGGTATGTAACACCGTCCAGCTTTACTTTTCCATTTTTTTTCAGCTTTCCGCTGTTATTTACGATCACGCTGCTTCCTGCCATTATAACAGGTTTTGCATTTTCCTTAAGATCGGCACCGCTGTAGTCACTGTCTTTGTAAACATCCTCTTCTACGGTTACAATATCCCAACCACTATCTGACTGGATCCGGGTTCCGTCCGGGCCATATACTTTCCCATCGACCAGTGTATTTGTATAAGCCCGTCCGTCTTTATCCATGTAATAGGCCAGCCGGTCAGTTCCGCCTGTCAGCTTTAATTCCCCGTCTGTCTGAAGCTGTCCTAAAGAATTTTCATTCTGGCTTAAATAGTAGATTCCCGCAGGAAGGCATCTCGTGGAAGAACCGATCTCGCTGTCTTTTCACTGCTTCCGCAGGCTGTAAGAGCTGCCATGGAAAATGCCATCAGCAGAGCCATCCATTTTTTTCCTGTCTTTTTCAAGTTTTTGTTCCTCCTTTAATTAATGATGTCCCCTTGTAAAACTTTCCGGGATCAAAAACATCATCCTTTTACAGCTCCCATCATAATTCCCTTTACAAAATGTTTCTGGAACATAGGATAAATAAACAAGATAGGCAGAACTACCACAACAGAAACTGTCATACGAATGGAAGTAGAGGTCTGCTGTGTTGCCAGGGACGCCATGTTCATGGCACCGCCGCCACTGTTCTTTACTGTCATCGCCAGAGAACTGGCCTGGTTGATATACTGGTAAAGAAGGTACTGAAGGGAATATAATTTCTGGTCTGTTATGTAGATCAATGTATCCTGGAAAGAATTCCACTGTCCCACTGCCGTGAAAATAGCAATGGTTGCCAGGATCGGTGTACATACAGGAAGGATCACTTTCCAGAATATCATAAGGACACCGGCCCCGTCCAGCTCTGCTGCCTCCTGTAAAGATCTTGGCAATGACTCCACATAGGTCTTTACCAGGATAATATTAAATGGCTGTACAATGGTAGGGATCACATAGACCCAGAATGTATTGGTCAGATGCAGGTTTTTCATGGTGATAAACATGGGGATCATACCTGCATTAAAATACATAGTGATCACTACAAAGCGATACCAGAACTTTCTTCCCCACATCCGCTCCTGGGTAAACATAAATCCCATAAACGCGGATGCAAGCACAGAAAGGGCTGTTCCAAGGACAGTTCTGGCAACCGAGATCACAGCCGCGTTAAAAATACCGTTTAATTTTAATACCTGCTTATAATTATCCAAATGAAAGCCCTTTGGGAAAAACAGGATCTCTCCCGCAGCGCTTAAGTCATTGGCGCTTAAAGTGTTGATGATCAGATAATAGAACGGATAGGCACAGATCAGTGTCAGCAGACCAAATACCCCGTAATTAAAAACATTAAACACCTTATCCTTTCCTGTCAGTTTTCTTCTTTCCATTCCCTTTCTCCTTTTCCAATTTTTTACATTTTCCCACTGTTTACTGTTATACCAGGGAAACACCGCGAATTTTCTTTGAAATTCCATTCACTGCCATCAGAAGAGTCACACTGATCAGACTCTTTAACATACTGATCGCTGTTGCCAGAGAAAGGCTGCTTCCCGTCATACCAATATTGTAAACATACAGATCCAGTACCTGGATATGTGCTTTGTTAAATGCATTCTGGAACACAAAATACTGGTCCATACCATTATTTAAGAAGTTTGCAACAGAAAGCATCAGCATAACAAAGTAGGTAGGCATCAGCTCCGGAAGTGTGATATAGCGCATCAGTTGAAATCTTCCCGCACCGTCTACACGGGCTGCCTCATACATCTCCTGATCAATTCCCGCAATGGAAGCCAGATACATGATAGCGCCCCAGCCAAGACCTTTCCAGGTACTCCACAGTAGCATGGCGATATAGGTGTGGGAATCACTGTCCAGGAATTTGATCGGTTTTAAGATCACTCCCAGATTTTGTAAAACTGTATTGACCATACCTGTATTGGAAAACAGACAGAATGCAACTGCATATACTAAAACCCAGCTGATAAAGTTCGGGATCGTAGTCAGGGTCTGCACCATTTTCCGGAACCATTTGCACTTGATCTCATTTAAAAACACTGCAAAGAACAGCGGCAGTACCGATGTTGCAATGTTTAAAAAGCTCATGGCAAAGGTATTCCGCATTACAATAAACAGCTGACGCACCTGAGCCGGGTTTACAAAGATCATTTTAAACCAGCGCAGCCCCATAAAATTGCACTGGGATAATTTCAACGGCGGCTTGTAATCATAAAATGAATAGATCCAGCCATGAAGCGGGAAATAAGAAAATGCAAAACATAACAGTAAAAACGGGAGCATGTACAAAAACATGCGTTTTCCCTGATCCAGCTTCTTCTTTTTCGGTTTTTCTTTCATGGTAATTCCCCCTATATTGTTTTTCTAAAGTATAGCATGGTGATTTTGATGCCAGTACCCTTCCTTTTTCAGAAATAATATAGTAATTTTTCCATTCTTTTCTTTTTAGCGTATGGATGTATCTTATTTTTGCTGTACTTTTCCTGTGTTTTTTCTTCTACTTTTAATGCCTGTTCTTTTCTATACTTAATACATACTTATTTCCATTATGAACGATTGTTTTATTAATACAGGAGGAATTACCCCAATGAAATTAAATTTAAACGCCCCGTTTTTCCAGTTTATCAATACAGCCTTTGATTTTGTTATATTAAACATCTGCTTTATTTTGACCTGCCTGCCGGTTTTCACCATTGGGGCGGCACTTACCGCCCTTTATACAGTGACCATGGCAGAGGCAGAGGACAAAGGACTTCCCTTTACAAAAACTTATTTTCATACCTTTACCCGGTGTTTTATCCGGTCCAGTCTTCTGTTTGCCGGCTGCATCTGCATCGGTGCCCTGCTTCTTTTCTGCCTGTTTTTCTGGCTTTCCTTTGAAAGCCTGCTGGCACTGATCCCCAGTGTCCTTTCCCTGGCAGCGCTGATCGCCCTTGTGATCTGCCTGATCTACCTGTTTCCTCTTCTGGCCCGGTATGAATGTTCCTCCAGGCAGCTTTTATTCAATGCCCTGTTTATCGGCACCTCCCATCTGCCTGCTACCGGACTGTTTGCCGTAATCTTTGCGGCAGCCGGATTTCTCTTCAAGATCTGGTATCCGGCACGTACTTTTATGCTCCTTATGGGCTGCAGCTTTCTGGCTTACTGCTTCAGTTTTCTGTTTCTTAAGATCTTTAAAAGCCAGGAAATAGTTGGTCATAATTAATGTATCAAACAAAATATTCACAATTTTATTTGTTTTTAGCCTTGATTTTTGTCACTTTTTAAACGTTCCATTTTTTTCAAAAGTGCTATAATACAGTCAGTGCAAATAAGAACTTCTTCATAAAAGCTCTCAATCTACACGAACACGCCAGATGTCCAGGTACTTTTACCGGACATCGGTGGTGTCAATTTAAAGTGACAATGTAGGAGGCAATCATTATGACGACGTTAAAAGCAGAAAAAAGAGATCCACAGGTAAAGGCTAAAAAATTAAGACGTGAAGGTTTCGTTACTGGTGTTTTATATGGTAAGGAAATGAAAGAAAACGTTGCTTTGAAATTTGAAGAAAAAGAAGCATTACGTTTTATGAAGGACGCAAAAGAAGGCGCACAGGCTGCCCTGGATATTGAGGGCGAAACTGTAAACGCCATGGTTAAAAATATCGATTATGACCCAATGAGCAAAAAAGTACTGGCTCTGGATTTCCAGGCACTGGTTGCCGGTGAAGTCGTATCCGCTACCGTTCCTGTTCATTTTCTCAATGAAGAAATCGTCCAGGGTGTCTTTGAACCGGAACTTTCCGAGATTCACTACAAAGCAGACCCTGCTCATCTTCTGGACCCAATTGAGATCGACTTGGCAAAACTGCCTGCAGGTACAAAGAATATGTATGTAAAAGACCTGAAACTGGAAGAAAAAGGCGTCAATGTTTCCACCCCAGCTGATACCCAGCTGTTCCATATTGCGGATTTCGTTAAGACAGATGATGACGATGCAGAAGAGGAAGATGACGCAGCTGCTACTGATAAAAAGGCTGCTAAAAAGTGATTGTCGTTTATAATGCCCGCCGGTCGGCGGGCATTTTTTTGTGGCAAAAACATTGTATATTTTCTACTCATCCCACTGCCTTCAATAATTCCTCCGTAAAGCAAACCCATAATTTTTCTTCTTCTAAAATATAGCTAATATAACGCTTTGGTCTTGTAAGTGGCCTGCAGCGGTCCTGACTGTCCATATAGCACCCATAAAATTCTCCACCTACAACTCGACTTCTATGCTTTGCTTTCTCTTCAATTTCCTGTGAATAATGTTCAATCACCTCTTCATAATTTTTATAGATCCGCTTTGTCCTTTCCGGAAAATAACGATTATAAAAATCAGAGCAGCGTTTTCTTCTTGATCTATAATCTTCCATGTAATATTCCTCAAAATGACTGCGAACCTTTTCCAAATACTCTTCTTTTGTAATCATATTAAAATGGTAAGCTTCATTCAGCACCAGTGATACGACCCAACCCAAATCTTTTCTGCCGCCCGGATTATAAAAATCTTCCGCCATAAAGCATCCTCCCTCCACTTGACATGCTCCCCAGCTTGAAAGCAGCTGCATTATATTCGTATAGGTAAGTCGCACTCTTTCTCTTCTTTTTAAGCAATCATCATAATAAATAATAGTAACATAAATATTTTTGGCATCAGCATCTTCTGCTACATATTGAACTCCAAGATTGCATTTAATAATCTTATTCATAAATATAAGCTCCTTTTTTCATCTGACATAACTATAGCACAAAAAGACCTTAAGCATTTTCCAGAAATTTTTTCTGGAACCTATGAAACCTGGCTAATAAATTCTCTCTATTTTGTTATACAGGATCTGAAAGTTTTTACCTTCAACAACCAAATTTTCATCCATATGGTAATGACCGCAAAACCACCGCTTAAACTGAGCTTTCTTTCTGATCTTTTCAAAATAATCAGTTAGTTCATCGGTCTTAAATCTCCAAGCTGAAAAATAATTTGACACCATGGCAGGCGCCCCATGGGTAATGATATAATCTGTCTCCATCCCATTTTTCCGCAGACACTCCATCCCTCTTTCCAGCTCCTCTTCTGAAGGCATCTCCTCAGGAAACCAGTTAATACCCCGGATCCGATAATAATTTTTTCCCTGCCTTTTCAGATTAAGGATCTTTTCCTTTAATAACGGATCCTCTTTATCAAAAAGTCCGTCCGTTATATCAATGGATCTGGCACCTCCCATCATCCAAAAACGCTGTTTTTCTATTGTATATATAAACCCGCGCATCAAATCATCTAGTCTGTAACGCAGTTCTTATTTTCTAATTTATACTCAGATATAAGTTCTAAACAGGACTCCTCGTCCTCAAAATCCACAAACTCACTCATTATCGTTGCCGGACCTTCATCTGACTTTATAAAACCAAGTTTTTCCAAAACCCTGATCGCCGGACGAAACTTGTATGAAATCCCGCATATCCAATAAATTTTTCCGGATCCTCCTTTGGAAACAAAGAATAATAACAGCGGTTTCCATGCGTAACCTCAAAATAATCCAGAAAATCATCCCGGTACTTCTCAGAATACTCCACTCCTGTAAAGATCCGGAAGTCTCCCTCTTCTTCCAGCATCATCAAAAGCTTCCAACCATCTCTGTCCTGGTCACTATGGCGTAATATCAATCGTTCTGTACTTATCTCTCCTACCCTCATCTTTTCCTCCGAAAAATAATGCCTGCATATCAGCCAGGCGGATCACCTGAAGCCAGTTTAGTCTTGCTAAAAACCGTTCCCCTGGTTTTTTACCATGTGTCACACAAAAATATATAAAGAATAAGCAAACGATAAAACCAGAAAAGATCCACAACAAATGAATGATCCTAAAAAAGAAACAAACTATATTTTTTCCATAACAGGAATCGAACCTGCTCAACATGATTAAAAGTCACGTGCTCAGCCATCGAGCTCTATGGAGAAGATATCAGTGTCCCAAACACTGCCTTCATATGGCTGCATTTACCCCTGCAGCTAAGGGGGACTAAAGTTTCAGATTTTCGATATACAGGCATATCCTATTTTTCTTCTATGAATTTTAATAATGCCTGCATGGCAGCCCGGAGGATACCTGGAGTCAACTCAACCGCACTCAAAACCTTATTTCCGGGGTTTTTACCAATATTTACAAAAAACATTGTAAAGTAAAACCAGATAACACAACCAGAAATCTTATTTGACAAAACATCTATCATAAAAAAGAAATCAGACTCTTATGATTATACAGGAATCGAACCTGCTCCCTACGGTCCATACGCCGTATGTTCAACCGTCGAACTCATAATCAAGGATTTCCAATCCTTTTTTGCTACGTTTACCCCGTAGCGGGTGGCTGAGGTTTCAGTTTTCGCCATGCAGGCATATATTTGTTGAAATTAGAAGTTTACCTGGATCATAGTCGTTGCATTGGAGATTTTGACCGCTGTATCCAGTTCCTTATACAGATCCTCCCGCTCCTCTTTCAAAGACTGTAATTTATCAGCCAGGCTTAAAGGATCCACAAGCTTATAACTGTTTTTCTTGAGATACTCATCCACTACAGCTATGGAAGCGGAGTCTTTCTTTGCCTTATCTCCGCCTAAAATGCTGTTGCGCATTCCTTCGGCAGAAGCTTCCAGGGCAGTCTGGGCATTCTTAAGCTTTGCCATAATGTCGATCATCTGCTTCTGCATTACACCGATCATTTCAGACTCAAAGTCTTTCTTCAGGTCAAGATTTTTGTCCAGAAGAAGGGCTGCCTTGTTAATATCTCTGCCATTGGATAACTTCAATCTCTGCTTCAATGCAATAGCTGCTGCTACCGTATAGTTACCATATTTCGTCTTTACGATGGTTGTAGCATTGCTGGCTATGATTGCAGCATCAAGCTCATCATAGTTCCTGATCAGATCTTTGATACTCTGGAACTCATCCTTTACTTTATCGCAGAACGCCTTCTCCTCCATAAGTGTTTCTGCAGTTCTCTCCTCACACTGCTTCTTGTAATCAAGAAAAGTGATCTTACCTATCTTTCCCATAATCCTGGACCTGAGTAAATCTCTTTCATCAAGAGCATGGATCATTAATAATTCCCTCATTTCTTTTCCTCCTGTATTTTTATTTCATTGTATGTGATATATGTTAATGTGTTTTGTTCTTTACGTTTTCTATTATAAGTTATTAAAAGCAAGTTGTGTTTCCAGGAAAAAATTCTGGAAATAATCGTCACTGAAAATAATCGTTAAAGGGCTGAATAGCCTCAAATGCTATCCAGCCCTTATATATTACAAATTCAATTTAATAATCCCTATTCTTTCATCCATTTATGAAATTATTATATAAATTTTTTAAATGGAACCGGGATTCCAAGTTCTTCAAATTTCTCACACGCATAATAAAGATCAGCAATTGTACGCTGTATTTCATCGTATTCCCCCCGCAAAAACAGCACTTGCCAAAGTGCTACATAACATTGATTAAGCCAATTTAAATTTTCTTCTGAATCTAGCCAATCTATAAATGTAATTTTTCTAATTGGCATCTCCCACATCTCTTCTATAATTTCTTCTAGCTCTTCTTCCACATCTGGATCTAAATCTTGCTCCCCTTCTATATACTCCGAATAAAATTGATTTTCTATCATCTCTCTAAAATCATCTTCAGCTTCAACCGGATCTTCTTCAAAAGAAATATCAAGCTGCACTGACGAACCAAGACCTAATTGTATGCAGTAATCTTTTTTCAATGGAAGAATGACTCGATATTCATTATCCCCTAAAGGAATATATTCAATTTCATCATCAGCATCAAATTTTATTGCATTATTTAGTTTATCCATATTCATCTGCATAGCCGATTCTGCAATTATTTTTTTATAGAAATCAGATTTTATCTGGACTAAATTCCGTTTTTCAACTAACTTCTGTACTTCCCTGTCTTTCGATTCTCCCTTATTTGTACAATGTCTCTTTAATCTTGAAATTAAACCTTTTTTTATTTCATCTTCCAAATTCTTTTTTGAATCTGTATTGATAACATAAATTCTGGCTCCTGGTTTTACAAAAAGACTTCTCCATTCTGCTGAAAGCGGTATATTAACCATATATTTTTCATATCCAACTCTCATATAAGCAATGGAATGCTCATCTGTAAAACTCTTTAATTTATCTATAGGATACAACTGTTCTGAAAACTCCGACAACATATTAACTATCTTCGGATCTAATCCCTCCATATGCTCAGTTACGTTTGATATGACGTCTTCTCTCTCTTCTTCTCGTTCTATCATAGAATTATCTTCAGCAACTAATTCTTTAAAACTACTAAGCTTTAAATAGTCCGCTAACAGTTGTAAAGTTTTTTTCGTTGCACTTTTTTTTGAAATTATTGTAGTATACGTTGAATATGCCGTATCCAAAGTATCTTCAGCTCTCACGTCTATTCCTATATCTGAATTTTTAAATAACGCACGTATCCTTTTTACATTTTGCTCGTTTCTTTTTTCTTCCATAAGTTTCTCAAGTTTACTAACATTTACCAGATAACGCTCATTACCATTCTCTTCTCCCATTTTATTCAATCCCCTCTCCTTTAATATTGTAGATATATAATATTTTTAATTATATCATATTTCCAACATTCTTTTCCCTGCATTAGCTCCCTCCCTCTTACTGTCCAAATGATATTCAAAGCCGATAAGGTGAGTCCTGAATACCAAATCGCTCAAAAAGTTCTTCCGCATATGCCCCGTCATTAAAAACACGCTCTATTTCCTTTTGTTTCCCCACTATAGTCAGGCAGGCACACAAACGGCGATAGGCCAGTAAAGTCCTATCCATATTTATTTCAGAGAAAGGATCCTTTTCTTCCGGCAGGAACCCTTCTTTTTCCAGCTCCCAGTTCCACGCAATTTCCTCAAACCATGCTCTGTATACATCCGAATAGAAATCATCCGCATCCACAGGAGCGACCATCTCATATAAAGCATCTTCGATCTTTTCCCGGATACTTTCCTCCCACTCTTTCCTTCGTTCTGCTTCACACACACATACATCCACTTCCAGGGGATATGCTAACTTTAATTGTTTGCACTGCTCCTGTGACATTAAGATCCTGATGTGATAATTGCCATCTTCATTTTTGTAGATCATTTTGTTTTCTTCCATTATTTCTCCCTTCCATATATAAGGCCGAACCTTACTCAATTCCTCATCCGGATCCAAACCATAAGACTCAATGCACTTTCTCAGATAGGCTTCATCTACCTGAACGATCCCGTTTTTCTGATAGTAATCCGTTTCAAATCGTTCCGGATCTGCACCGTATTTCTCATCGTATTCCTGGTACTTCGCCCAGGCATTCTGCTTGTTTAAGAGCTCAATGCACTTATCATGTACATAAATCCCCATCTGGATCGCTTTTTCAAAAGTGTCATCTTCATCCCAGGAGATCTCATCCCAATTTGTAATCCCGATGACAAGGTCCAGATAAGGAAATGATTTTAACTTGTAAAACCATTCTGTTACAAGCTCTATCATCGTCGGCCACTTCTGAGTGATCGCATTGGCCCCGACTGTGCCATCCGCGTGGATCCAGCCGTATCCTTTGGGATAATGATTTTTCATAATGAGCCAGTTATCAAAATTAATGCAACGTACAAACTCTTTGCGATTTCCTATTGTTTCCATGTCCCAGTTAAAGAAATTGTCCGTCCGTCGGATGATATCAAATGCCTGCTCTCTGGAAACGGAACGTCCCCGCATCTGGTAATAGGGTCTTCTGGTATAATGTAAGAACCTCAGATCATCCTCACTAACCCCATCCACCTTAATATCATACTGGTTATAGAGATCTAAATCCTCCTTCGCCATGAAATAGGTATGATCCCCTAAATTTACAATTTCCGGTATTTCATCTAATTCATAATCAATATCCACACAGGAATCAAAATAAGCGTTTCCATATTCATCTGTATAATATACGTCCCCATATAAATACTCAAAAATTGTCATTTTTTTCATCCCCTTTACTGATCTCTTCTTTGCCTTATATTGTACACCACATGACTCCCTTTGTTTTTCCAGAAAATAATTCTGGAAAATACAAAAAAGACGGGATCCCGTCTCTGAAATCCCGCCTTGAAACTAACCTTCTCTATTTTATTTTTCTTCACCTTCAAAGGTCATATCCCATGACTCCCTGATATCATCCATTAACCGCAGGATCGTCAGGCAATCTTCTTTTGTATAACGGTCACTGGTATTTAAACCACAGCTGACACAGCGGCTTGTCTCTACGATCTCATATTCAAAACCATTTACCTTAAACGGCTCTTTTACAAGATAAGAGGATCCATCTTTTAACTGAACGGTAAATTCCTGCAGATGCTGGAAATCATCCATCAGGATATCACCTTTTGTTCCTTCGATCTTTGCGTGGCGTTCTAATTTCTTTCCGATCGCCTGGATGCAATGAGCGCTGCAGCCTCCCGGATATTCCAGTTCTACTTCGCTGTAATCATCGGTACCATATTCTGTCATATGTACTTCTGACTGAAATCCTTCCGGCGCAGCTTCTGTGATCATATGAAAAAATCCAAGATTGTAGATACCAATGTCTAATAACGCTCCGCCGCCTAATTCAGACTTAAACTTGCGTTCTCTTCTGTCGCCTTCCACTGTAAATCCAAACTGGGAAGTGATCCGCTTTACCTCTCCGATCACGCCATCTCTTAACATGGCCCGCAGCTTATCATATGCCGGCAAAAACCGGATCCAAAAAGCTTCCATAATAAACAGGCCTTTTTCCTCTGCCAGTTCGTACAGTTCTTCTGCCTGATCCACACAAAGGGTAAATGGCTTTTCGCAAAGTACATGTTTTCCTGCTTCCAGGCACATACGGCAATTTTCATAATGGAGACTGTTTGGCGTTGCAATATAAACCGCATCTACTTCGCTGTCTGTCATCATCTGTGCATAACTTCCGTAAACCTTCGGGATCCCGTATTTGGAAGCAAATGCTTTTCCATGCTCTAAATTGCGGGAAGCACAGGCGATCAAAGTCTCATCTTCCTGCTCCATATGGTTTACTGTATCTGCAAATTTCTCTGCAATGGTTCCTGTTGCTAAAATTCCCCATTTCATAAGCTATACCTACCAATTCTTTTTTAATTTTGTATTCCAGCTCACGGAATACGGATTCCACTGGCATGCCTTCAGGTTTTCGTAGATTTCTTCCCTGTCACCGGAAGTATCACCGGAGCCTGCTTCATAACCTTCCAGATAGCTCTGTACAAAAGAGTCCCAGGATTCAAAGGTACTCTGGATCTCCTTTGCAACTTCCAGTGCCTTATCTAAAGCCTCTTTTTCTGTGTAATAATCTGCCAGATAATAAAATCCCAGATTAGACTCTGCCCTGCTGTAATCCCAGGCAGAACCGCTTTCCTTTGCTGACTCCAAGAGTTCATTTAAGGCCTCATCTGCAGAAGCCCTGTCAGTAACACCCCAGCTCTGTTTTAACATCTTGCGGGTCTGATCTCTGGTAGTCTTGTCGATCTCAGCACCATTTTCTTCTTTGCCATCTACTTTAAGGCTTCCGCCAAAAGCACGGATATTTCCGCCATTGTGCTTTGTAAGAATGGCATAGGTAGCATTGATCCACTGAACGGTCTTATTGTTCATATAAGGATTTGCTGTTTTGTTCAGATACTGCTGTCTGCTGCTGATGGCAGAAAAATCAGACTCAGAACTTTCACTGCTTCCTGCTTTTCTGGTAGCGGAAGGAACCACTGCACCTCTTTCATTGAAAACGTAGATCTTTCCATCGATCTCACGTTCACAGTTCTTTAAAAGATGGCCATTTTCATCCAGATAGAACCACTGGTTTCCTGATTTGCGGAAAGCATTTTCCACTCTGGTCCCATCGTCTTCGTAATAAGCGTAAGTATCGCCTTCTTTCTGCCATCCGGCAAAAGCGGTCACAGGACTGACTGCTGCCAGCGTACAGACAAGAAGCATCATGCTGCTTATGTGTCTTAAAAATTTTTTATCCATAACGATCTTCCTCTCGTTGTATCTCCTCAAACATAGTATAACACAGGCCTTTCCATTTTCCAACTTACACATTTCTGACGAAATTCTTTCATTCTTTCCTTTTGCAACTTATCTTTGTGCATTTTTTATCACATTTTTGTGCATTTTTTATCATTCGTTATAGAATTAAATACATTGTTTTAGACACTGGTCACAAAAAGTAATCTGTGATAGAATGGGTCCAGAAAAATGTATGAACTAAGATTTATGATGAGTATGGAGGTTTTGTAAATGGCATTACATGTTATGGATGAAGCAAACCGTTGTCTGGGATGTAAGGTTCCCCAGTGTCAGAAAGGGTGTCCTATCAGCACTCCCATCCCGGAAGTGATCAAACTTTTAAAGGCAAATAAATTAGATGAAGCAGGTAAAATGCTTTTTGAAAATAATCCGCTGACTACTGTATGCAGTCTTGTATGCAACCATGAAAACCAGTGCGAAGGCCACTGCGTTCTCGGACGTAAGGGTGCTCCGGTCCATTTTTCTACCATTGAAAGCTATATTTCCACAACTTATGCCAATAAAATGACCCAGGGACCTGCTCCTTCCAATGGTATGCGGGCTGCTATCATCGGTTCCGGTCCTGCCGGCCTTACCATTGCTGTCATCCTTGCAAGATATGGCTATGATGTTACTATTTTTGAAGGAAAAGATAAAGTTGGCGGTGTCCTTCGTTACGGTATCCCGGAATTCCGTCTGCCAAAATCTGTCCTGGATGATTTTAAATACCGCCACTTAGACTTAAAAGGCATTAAATTCCGTCCGAATACACATATCGGCGGCGCCATCGGTATTGATGACCTGTTCCGTGACGGCTATAAGGCCATTTTCGTAGGAACCGGCGTGTGGAAGCCAAACGCCCTTCATATTAAAGGGGAAACTCTGGGAAATGTTCACTTCGGCATTAATTATCTAAACAATCCGGACAGCTACCAGTTAGGAAAACGTGTCATTGTCATCGGTGCCGGAAACGCAGCTATGGACGTTGCAAGAACTGCCATACGCAAGGGTGTTCAGGAGCTGACCTGCTTCTCTATCACAAAACAGGTGGCTGCAAGCAAGCATGAGTTCAGTTATGCTCAGTTAGAGGGCGTTCAGTTTGAGTACAATATGGCTCCTGTGGAGATCAAAGATGACGGTGTTATCTTTAAAGATGTGATTGAAAATGAAGACGGCACCTTTACTGACGTTCCGGACTCCACTCATTTCTTCCCGGCTGACAGCGTGATTATTTCTATCAGCCAGGGACCGCAGAACCGGATCGTCAACACAACACAGGGTCTGGCTGCAGATAAAAGAGGCCTGTTGGTAGCCGATGAGACCGGACATACCACCCGCCCGGGTATTTTTGCTTCCGGTGATGTTGTGAACGGCGCACGTACTGTGGTTGAGGCAGTTGCTCACAGTAAAATAGTTGCCGAGTCTATGCACCAGTATATGCAGAGTCTGAAAGATGGGGAATAAGACTGTAACACAATTTTCTTGAAAATCTTATAAACCAAGAGTATAATCGGGGATGTTGCAAAATAAAATGTTTCGCTGCATCCCCCTTTTATGTGTTTTCAAAGTTTGTTCTGTTATAAAAATGGCAAACAAACTTTGTGAATGTACATATTTTTTAACTTTCATCAATTTACAAAAAGAAAAGAGAGTAATCATTATGAATCAGAAAAAAGTCACCCTCCGCGGAGAACTTGCCCTGCTGATCGTTATCCTCATCAACAGCATGGGCGTTGTTTTAATGCTGCGCTCCGGCTCCGGCATTTCCGCTATTTCCAGCGTCCCCTACGCATTTTCCCTTGTATTTCCGGCTTTGACCCTTGGCACCTGGACCTATATTTTCCAGGGACTTCTTGTTTTAAGCCTGATGATCTTAAAAAAACGCTTTGTTCCCAGCTACCTATTTAGTTTCGTAGCCGGTTTTGCCTTTGGAAAAATGGTAGATATTCATGAGATCTGGATCAACACACTGCCACTTACCATTCCCCTTCGGGTGTTCTACTTTGTGGCAAGCTATCTGATCCTCTGCTTCGGTATCGCCCTTTCCAACCGCTGCAAACTCCCGGTCATCCCAACCGACCTGTTCCCAAGAGATCTCTCCGAGATTATTAAAAAGCCTTATTCCAAAGTCAAGATCACCTTTGACGTAACCTGTCTTTTTGTTACCGCCTGCATGACCTTCCTCTGCCTTGGACATATCTCCGGTCTTGGAATTGGTACAGTAGCAGCAGCTTTCACCATGGGAAAGACCATTGGTGTAATCGGGGATGCGATTGATAAGAAAGTGGAATTTGTATCCGTATTAAGCAAGTAAATACAACCATAAACATACTAAAAGCCGCCAAAACAGGCGGCTTTTTGCTATTCTATCATAGAAAAAGACTCCAACCCATCAGGTCAGAGCCTTCATTTCTTTAAATTTCGTCCGTTCCATCTTCTCTTTTAACGCCATCCGGACATCCATCAGATCTTCTTTTACCAGCCGTTTTTCTTCTACCAGGCATTCTCCGGCTACATACACATCCCGTACATTGGAGGCGAAGGCGCTGTAGACCAGGGTGGAGTAGGGGTCGTATATGGGGAACATGTTGGGGGAGTCGGTTTCTATGATTACCAGATCAGCCTCTTTTCCAGGTTCCAGGGAACCGGTCACATCTCCCAATCCCAAAGCTTTGGCTCCCTCAATTGTCGCCATTTTCACGATCTCTTTTGCAGGAAAAGCACTTCGGTCTTTTAAGGTGTTTTTGTGGAAATTTTCACACATACGCATCTGGGTAAACAGATCCAGAGTGTTTCCGCTGGCTGGTCCGTCTGTGCCCAGACCTACATTTACCCCCAGGCTGCGAAGCAGAGCCACCGGCGCTACTCCTTTGGCTGCCTTGGTGTTGGAACCGATACAGTGGGCAACATTGGTTTTCGTTTCTGCTAACAGCCTGCAGTCGGCTTCTGTCAGGCGGATACTGTGGGCAGTCAGCGTATGCGCTCCCAAAAGTTCAAAAGAATTCAGATACTCCACCGGTGTCATCTGGTATTTTTCTGCCAGATACGTCATTTCGTAATCCATTTCCGCAGTATGGAGTGTAAATACCGTATTTCCCTTAAGATCTTCTTCCAGAGCCATTTTCATATGTTCCCCGCTGCAGGTAGTGGTTCCATGAGGAGTCAGCGCCCCTTTCACTCTTGGGTGGTTTCTGTAAGCCCGGATCAGGTCCCGGCCCCGTTCCAGCGCTTCCTCTGCACAGGAGGCGTCACAGGTAGCATCTTCCATTACGGTCTCCCCCGCAATTCCACGTATTCCCATTTGATCCATGATATGTGCTACTTTTTCTTCAAAATAATACATATCAAGAACTGTGGTCACACCGGAAAGAAGCAATTCACAGATACCGTATCTGGCAGATGCTGCTGCCAGTTCGGCATCCATTGCCTGCGACTCCATAGGAAGCAGAAATACCCGCAGGCGGTCCTTGCAGTCATCTCCCAGTCCCCTGAACGGGATCATCCCTAAGTGGCTGTGGGTATTGACCATTCCCGGCATAATGATGCCTCTGCATGCATCCTTTTCCTGCCAGTTTTCTCCCACCCGGGCCAGAGCCGCTTTTTTTAATTCCAGTTCACTCTCCGGCCCTGCTTCCACGATTTTTGTTCCATCTATTATCACATAACCATGATCCCACACTTGCATCTGCTGGTCCATGGTCACTACAATTCCATTTTGAATGATCGTTTTCACTTTCAGATCCTCATTCCGTTTTTATCAAAATAAGTTTGGATCAGAGGCACTTTCTCCTGGCTCTTCACCTCTAACAGCCCGAAATCCGTCAGCTTCAGTCTTGGGGATACAGGAAGACATAAAGTAGACATGGACATGATCACATTGTTGTTGTCATAGCCCAGATCTTCCATGGCCTTTCGCACCTGTCCCAGCTGTTTGCCTAACACAGAAACAGGCTGATCCGATAAAATACCGCCTATAGGAAGAGGGGCCTGGGCCGCCAGCTTTCCGCCGGCATACACCACATAGCCCCCCTGAAGCTCTCTCACCCGTTTCTGGGCAAGTTCCATATCTTCCTCATTATTTCCCATTACAAGAAGATTGTGGCTGTCATGGGACCAGGTAGTAGCTGCTGCTCCCGGCTCCTTAAAAGTACCTTCCACCAGTGCTTTGGCAACATTTCCATTTTTCCCATATCTCTCATAAACCACTGCCAGGGAAAGTCCTGCTTCCTTCCAGCAGATATTTCCATTTTTAATGGATAATCTCTTTTTAACCGGTGTGGTAGCCGTACCAAAATCTGATATTTTTATCACATTTACTTCTGCAAATGCAGCTGACGGATCTTCCGCTTTGATCTGAAAATCCTCTTTTTCAGCCTCCCGGCACTGGACCGAATGATAAAAATGCTCTGGAAAATCTCCCACAGAAAGGGACCTTTGTTCCTGAATTTCCGCCTGCATATCTGCCTGCCCTTTCTCCAACGCACCCTTTTCATACACACAGCATCCCTTTTTAAATACCATAACCGGCTGCATGTCCTTAAGAGACTCCAAAAGAGCAAAATCAGCGATCTTTCCCGGTGCGATCATACCACGGTCATCTAAATGCATCCGCCTTGCAGGTGTCCAGGTAGCACAGTAAATTGCCTTTTCTACAGGCATCCCAGCCTCAATGGCTGCCTTTACGATCCCGTTTAACTGGCTCTTTACCAGTTTATCTGCCATGGTATCGTCTGTCACCAGAGCTACATTTTCATACAGCTGATTTTCGCAGACCACCTTTACCACCTCAGGCCGCAAAGACTTAAGCTGCAGCTCCAGAAACATGCCAAGATCCGTTTTTTCCAATACCGACTGCGGGGTCTGCTGGGTATGGTCCGCATCTACGCCCTCATAGATAAAGCGGTTCAGATCCTCTCCCGAAAGTCCCGGGCAATGACCCTCAATGCGCATCAACGGCGCCTCTTCTTTGCAAAGCCGGATCATTTCCCTGGTCTTACTGTACCCGTCAGCACTGAGATCCTTAAAATTCATAATCTCTCCCAAACAGAGAACCCCTGGATCCGAAGCCATTTTCTTCGCATCCTCAGGATAAAGAGCAGCTCCCGGTGTCTCCAGTTCTTCATTGGTAGCCGGTACACTGGAAGGGATCGCCCAGAAAATATCCTGCTCCGTTTTCTGGCTCATAAAGCTTTTTATGCCTTCCATGCCAAATACATTGGCGATCTCATGGGCGTCTGCCACAACGGTAGTCACTCCATAGGGAAGTGTGGTCCTGGAAAATTCCACAGGAGTTGTCATAGAACTTTCAATGTGCATGTGGATGTCTATAAACCCCGGGATCATATATTTTCCCCGGGCGTCAATAGTCTTTACCCCAGGATAAACAATTGCAGGGGAAACGCAATAAAACTTTTCCCCTGCAACTGCCACATCCCGCTTTTCAAAACACTGTCTGTAGGTCATAAAGACATTTGCGTTTTTAATAATAAGATCAGCGGTCATATATTTTCTCCTACTGATTGATGGTTCTGTTCCACTGGTCGATCCAGTTGTTTAAGATCGGGTTTACGAAAGAATAATCTACGATCTTTGCGTTGTCAGCAGTCTCGCCGTAGGTCATATCCTTTGCTTCTTCCTCAGTAAAGGTAACTTCCTTGTTGGTAGGAGCCTCATTTAATGCCTTACCAGTCTTTGTCTGCAGTTCAGGGCTGATGCGATAGTTTAAGTACTCATAAGCCAGATCTTTGTTCTTGCAGTTCTTGGTAATGTTAATGGTATTGAAGTTTGCGTAAGTTCCCTCTGGAGTTACATATACCAGATCCGGGTTTGCTGCTACAATAGTAGGAACACCGAAATCACCTACAACAGCTGCTGCTACTTCACCAGAAGTAAACATATTGATCAGGTCAGAAGACTTTGTATAAGTCTTAACAAGGTTTGGTTTTAACTCAGCCAGTGCTTCAAAAGCTGCTTTTCCTTCATCCTCTGCTACAGGAGTACCTGCATGGTCACCTGCTACATAAACCATAGCCGGTCCAAAAGTAGTTGTGATCTCAGGAATAGAAACCATACCTTCCAGGCGGGAGTCCCACAGATCATCAAAACTCTTGATCTCAAAGCCGGTCAGTTCCGGATTGTAGATGATACCGATGCTGTTGATGGTGTAAGGAATACCCTGTCCATTTTCAGCCAGCTCTTTTGCAGCCGGGATCAGGTTTTCTGCATTCGGAATCTTGCTTAAGTCAATGGTATCGAAAAGTCCCTCATCTGCGCCCTTTGCAGTCATAGCCTGGGAAAGCTCGATCACATCAATAGAAGACTCGCTGTCTGCTGCCAGCTTGGTATAACGGTCATTGGTTCCGCCTGTTTCTGTTACGATCTTGCAGCCAAATTCCTGCTCAAAAGGAGTATATACTTCATCTTCAGAAATATCTTCGCTCAGTCCGTAAGTAGAAAGGACCAGCTTTCCATCTCCCTTAGAGCCTTCCGTAGCATCTGCCTTGGAGTCTGCTGCTGTCTGTCCGTTGGTATCTGCTGTCTTATCGGAGGTGGATGCGCCGCCGCATGCAGATAACATCATTGCTGCAC
>OLNK01001218.1_pt1 | contig 21138 bp, 21 predicted proteins | sample 1672791 | NCBI WGS metagenome assembly OLNK01 (sample SAMEA3136724, study PRJEB25190) | human gut metagenome | biome: human gut; feature: human-associated habitat; material: faeces | place: Austria | collected 2013 | reverse complement strand
GAGCACGCGGTTCATACCCGCGGTGTCGCTGGTTCAAATCCAGTTCCCGCTACTAAAGAAGGAGTCCTTGTGTGGGACTTCTTTTTGCATGGAAAAACGGTATGTTTACATTGTCCAATGTCTTGAAACTTTTACATATATGATAGCTAATGGCTCCCGCACATCACATCCCTGCAACAAATAAGTTTGAGTGCCAGTTGTATGAAGACGGGTGTCACAACAGTATTTGTCAATAACTTTTATCTATCTCCTCATGTCATTGTTTTTCTTGCACGCTCTCACAAAATGAATTATCCTAAAATAGAATATAAACTTCGAAAATAGGAGGATATAGAATATGGCAAAGATCGATCATGCAGCAATCAGAACGGCATCTTACGAGGATGCACAGAAATTTTTTGAAGATGTATTTGAAATGCATATGTGGAGAGAGATCGGTGAAAAACCGGGAAGAAAATGCTGGTACGAAGAAGGAATCCAGCTCTGCGAAATGGAAGAAATTAACACAGAGGGAGAAAATGGCTACGACCATATTTCAATCGCGGTGGATTCCGTGGAAGAAACGATGGAAAAGATCAAGGCTTATCCGGTAAAAGCAATCAACGACCACTGGTTCTCACTGCCGAATGGAACGAAAATAGAATTAAAACTTCTGGAAAACTGGAAAGTAAATAAGTAAGATCCGGAAGAGATTATTTTCGGGCAGGTGAAACAATATGCGAAAGATCAGTGAAAAAGAACTAAAAAAGATAGAGTACGTTTATAAGAAAGAAGATTCTTTAAGACGTATTCTATCTTTTTGCTTATGCCTTTAATAAAGTGTCAATCAGCCGAGATGCTTCACTGCGTGTGATCGTATCCGGATTCCATTCCGGTACTTTTTTCTTCTGGCTGCACAGTCTCTGCAAAAGTGCAATCTGTTTTACTGTGGCAGGCTGCACTTTTTTTATTTTGTATGTAAGCTGCTGTGGCTTAAAAAGAGAAGGATCCTCATTCTCGAAATAGTGTGCCAGTGTCTGATACAGTTTTGCTGTGGCAAGCGCATCATAGTAGGCACGGTGCGCAGCTTTGTTTTCAATCTGATAGTATTCGCACAGACTGGAAAGACTCTTGGACGGAAGAGATTTTAAGGTGCGCTGGGCGATCTTAAATGTGTCGATTCCAAATTTTTCAAAAGTAAGTCCTAAATTGGAAGCACCTGATTTCATGAAGCTGTAATCAAAGCCTACATTGTGACCGATCAGGACATCATCTTCACTGAATTCAAGAAAATCACTGATCACAGCATCGGCAGGTCTGGCATTTGCAACCATTTCATTCGTAATGCCGGTGAGATTCGTGATCATCGGGGAAATCTCTTCCTGTGGATGAATGAATTCCATAAAACGTTCGGCAACCTTTCCGTCACGGACTTTCAGTGCTCCGATTTCAATAATTTCATTATATAGTGGGTCAAGCCCGGTTGTTTCCAGGTCAAAACAGACATAGGATTTTAGCATTTCAAAACCTCCGTTTCTGAAATCCTATTTTAACAGATGCGAGGAGAAAGTGCCATAGTTTTCTTGATACAAATCTCTCCGGATGGTAAGATACAGGTATATTTGCCGGTGTAAAAGAATTTTGACAGGCAAAAATGCCATTTGTAAAAGATGTTTGATAGACTTTTGGTGTTCTATATGGAATGATGTCCGTGAAAGGAAGAAACAGGAATTATGGAAATAGGAAAGAAACTAAAAAATGCACGGATAGAAGCCGGGCTTACCCAGGAGAAGGCTGCAGAGAAAATCGATGTTTCCCGCCAGACTATTTCCAATTGGGAAAATGAAAAATCGTATCCAGATATTATCAGTGTCATTGCACTTAGTGATCTCTATTCCGTAAGTCTTGATGAACTGTTGAAAGGAGATCAGAAGATGGCAGAACATCTGGAAGAGAGTACAAATGTTGTAAAAAGCAACAAAAAACTGACTGGAGCAATTCTTTTAAATATTATACTGATGATACTGTTGATTGCGCTGAACATGCTGTTGCCGGAAGGAACCTATTATCTGGTAATTGTATTTTGTGTGGTAATCATGAGTTCATCGGTATTGCTTTATCAGATTATCAAACGGATTTAGGAGGCAGATTATTATGGGATGGAATCAAATAGCAGCAGTAGCAAGCGGAGCAATTGCGTTGGTAGGAGCAATCTGCACCGCATGGCAGATTTATCAGATGACGGTATCAGATGCAAAAGCAAGAGGCTTAAAGCACCCGAAATTCTGGGGATTTTGGGCGATGAATGGAAATAATTCAAGTGGACTGATTCTTTATCTGATCGGTAGAAGAAAATATCCGGTCCAGAATATGAGCATCGAAGATCAGGAAAAGATTGAAACAAGAAAAAAGGCAGCAGGAGCTGCGCTTGTGTTTATGACACTTGGGGCGATTGGATTTGTGATCAATATCATGCGGATTTATATTTAATGAAGAATACGAATACGAAGAGCGGTATAGACGTTAAAAATCTATACCGCTTTTTCCAGTTCTTTTTGCATATCGATAACTTTTTCATAGATTGCATTAGCAAGTGCAGCGTGACCGGCTGCATCCAGATGCTCGCGGTCGGTTGTACTCGGAGATGCGAAAGCAGAGGCATCCAGAAATGCTGCATGATGCAGAAGTGCCACTTTGTGATACTCTTCAGCAAGCTTTTTTGAAACTTCTACGGATTTTTCATCAAATTCCGGATCAAAGCCAGGATCGCCAACACCTTCACCCAGATGAATCGGTGAAATGACGAGGAGATTAAAAGGCTGGGAAACGTTTTTTCGAGCTTTTTGGATGACTTGAGCCAATCCTTTGGCAATGGTTCCTGCGGACGCATTGTATCTTGTTTTGCAGTCGTTGGTTCCGAGCATAACGATAAGGAGATCGATAGGGTTATGCATTTCCAGCGTGACACCGATCAGATCAAGTCCACGGCGTCCCTCACGAAGATCATCCTGAAATACAGTGGTTCTTCCACAAAGACCTTCTTCGATCACACGGTGGTCAGCACCCAGCTTCTTCTGAAGCAGACTGGTCCATCGGGTGTCGGTGTCAAATCTGCCGGTTCCGTCCGGTTTGTAGCCATATGTGTTTGAGTCGCCAAAGCATAAGATGTTCATTCTGTGTCACTCCTTTATAAACCTACTAAATTGATATGCTATATATGATAAATGAGATTGTTGGAAAAGTCAAGAGGTAAAATTGTATTGGAAAGGTTTTGAAATTTACCTGGATTTTAATTTACATCTGTATAAAGCAAAGATATACTAATGGGTGGAGGATAAAAATTATGAAGAATAAAAGAGAAGTGTTGGTTAAACTTTTTCTATCTACATTATATCTAAGTGCATTTACATTTGGCGGCGGTTATGTGATCGTTACGCTGATGAAGAAAAAGTTTGTGGATGATTATCATTGGATTGAAGAAAATGAAATGCTGGATCTGGTGGCAATCGCGCAGTCAGCACCGGGACCGATTGCGGTAAATGGGGCAATCGTGGTTGGGTATAAGCTTGCCGGTCTTGCAGGAACACTGGTTGCAATTATTGGAACGATTATTCCACCGTTTGTGATCATTTCTTTGATCTCTGCTTTTTATCATGCATTTCGGGATAATTATCTGGTGAGTCAGATGCTGGAAGGGATGCAGGCAGGTGTCGGAGCTGTGATTGCCTCGGTCACTTATGAAATGGGATGTGGAATTATAAAAAAGAAAGATAATGTGGCAACGATTGTTATGATTGCAGCCTTTATAGCAGCCTGTGTATTGGGAATCAATGTGATTTATATTGTGATTGCAAGTGGAGCTTTTGGTGTAATCCGGACAATCTGGAACAGACGGAGGAAAAGAGTATGATGTATATACAATTATTTTTAAGCTTTTTTCAGATCAGCTTGTTCAGCTTTGGAGGGGGATATGCGGCACTTCCACTGATCCAGGGGCAGGTCGTAAATGTGCATCACTGGCTCAGCATGACGGAATTTACGGATCTGATCACCATTTCCCAGATGACTCCGGGACCGATTGCGATCAATGCAGCAACCTTTGTTGGGATGAAACTGACCGGAATGCCGGGAGCGGTTGTGGCTACACTTGGATATATCACACCATCTTGCATTATCGTGACGATCATTGCAAAATTGTACTTAAAATACCGGGAAATGGACATGCTGCAGGGAATACTTGGAGGGATCAGACCGGCGGTGGTTGCACTGATCGGATCGGCGGGAATTTCCATTTTGCAGACAGCATTCTGGGAAGCTTCCGGGAAAATGGTGATATCTGATACCAGTTGGCTGATGGTTGGAATATTTGTGGTATGTGTGATCTTGCTCAGGAAGGTGAAGATGAATCCAATCTGGGTGATGGTGCTTGCCGGGGTGATGAAAGTTGGCGTGGAGCTGGTTTGGAAGATGTAAATGGGTGCTGTTTAATTGTGAAAAAGAATAAGATGGAAGACTGAAAGCTATTGTGGAGAGGTATCTTTCAGTCTTTTTCTATGCAGAATACAGAGGATGAATGAGTACCATATTTTTTGAAGGTATGGTATACTTTCACTATGATTAGAAAGTAGCCCATTGCGGCGAAATAACAGAAGACGGAGGAGTATAAAATGGCTGAAATGGAGAACAGCAGGGATTTAAACAGCGTGTTATGGAGTGGGGCGGATGTTTTGCGTTCAAAAATGGATGCAAATGAGTATAAAGATTATTTGCTGGGGATTGTTTTCTACAAGTACTTATCCGATTCTTTTCTGATAAAAGTATATGATATGATTTGTGATGGAAAACCAGAGAGCTTGAAAGAGGCACTGGATGCATATGTGGAAGTTCTTAATGGAGAAGATGGAGAAGCGTTAAAGACGGAAATGAAAAGTGTATGCCATTATGTGATTGAACCGGAGCTTACCTACACTTATTTTGCGGATGCAGCGAGAAATAATTCTTTTAGCCGTGAGCAGTTACAGAAGGCATTTAATAATATTGAGCAAAGTGATGAATTGTTCGTGGATTTGTTTACGGATATTGATTTGTATTCCAATCGTTTAGGAGTGGGAGATCAAAAGCAGAGTGATACGATTGCAAGTTTGATTAAAGTAATTGATAATGCAGACTTGTTGAATTCGGATGTAGAAATACTTGGAAATGCATATGAAACTTTGATTGGATGGTTTGCATCGGAGACAGGAAAAAAAGCAGGAGAATTCTATACTCCACAGGCAGTATCAAAAATTTTAACCAGAATTGCAATCAAGGGACAGGAAGAAAAGCAAGGTCTGTCAGTATATGATCCATGTATGGGATCAGGTTCGCTTCTTTTGAATGCAAAAAAATATGCAAAGCATCCAGAATATATTAAATACTATGGACAGGAATTGAATACATCTACTTACAATTTGGCAAGAATGAATATGTTCCTTCATGGAATTGTGGCAGAAAACCAGAAACTTCGTAACGGAGATACACTTGACGGAGACTGGCCGACAGGAGAAGAAACAGATTTCAATATGGTACTTATGAATCCACCGTATTCAGCAAAATGGAGTGCAGCTGCCGGATTTTTACAAGATGAAAGATTCAGTGATTATGGTGTACTGGCACCGAAGTCGAAAGCAGATTATGCATTTCTGCTTCATGGGTTGTATCATTTGAAAAGTAATGGAACTATGGCAATTGTTTTACCACATGGTGTTCTTTTTCGCGGCGCAGCTGAAGGAAAAATCAGAGAAAAACTGCTTCGTTCAGGAAATATTTATGCGGTAATAGGATTACCTGCAAATCTTTTCTATAACACGTCCATTCCGACTTGCATCATTGTATTGAAAAAGCACAGAGATGGCAGAGATGTATTATTTATTGATGCTTCCAAGAAGTTCAATAAAGGGAAAAAGCAAAATGAAATGACAGATGAACATATTGAAGAGATTATCAATCTGTACAGTAAGAGAGAAACTGTAGAAAAAGAAGCATTTCTTGCCAGCTTTGAAGATATAGAAAAAAATGACTTTAACCTCAATATACCACGATATGTTGATAATTTTGAGAAAGAAGAAGAGGTTGATCTGCCGGCACTTTTAGGTGAAATGAAGAAAACGGATGAAGAAATCGAAAAAGTGCAGGGAGAATTCCTTTCAATGCTCAAAGAATTAACATCAGATGATGCGTCAATAATGGCATCTTTGAATGATTTGATCGGGAAAATGGAGGGGTAGAGATGGGAAAACCTAAAATTAGATTTGAAGGGTATAGTGAAGATTGGGAACAGCGTAAGTTGGGGGAATTAGGAGAGATATTAACTGGATCTACTCCTTCAACTTCAAATTCTGCATATTATTCAGAGGACGGAATACCTTGGGTTACACCAACAGATATTAATGAACTTACAATTTCAGATACACCAAGAAAATTAAGTGAGGAAGGTGCAAAGGTTGGGCGTGTTGTTCCTGCTAATACGATACTGTGTACTTGTATAGCTAGTATAGGTAAAAACGCTCTGTTAACGGTAAAAGGTAGCTTTAATCAACAGATAAACAGTCTTACGCCAAGTGCTGGAAATGATGCATATTTCCTTCTTACGGAGAGCGAACTTTGGTCAAACAAAATGAAACGAATAGCAGCTTCTGGAACTATGCAAATTGTAAACAAAACTGAATTTTCGGAGTTAGATACGTTGGTACCATTGACTGATGAACAGAAAAAAATAGGTTCTTATTTTCGCAACCTCGACCACCTCATCACTCTTCACCAGCGAAAGTGCGATGAAATAAAAACGCTAAAAAAATATATGTTGCAAAAAATGTTTCCGCAAAATGGTGAAAAAGTTCCAGAGATTCGATTTGATGGATTTACGGAAGATTGGGAACAGCGTAAGTTGGGAGATATAGCTGAATTTAGTAAGGGAAGTGGCTATTCAAAAGGTGATTTAATCGAGTCTGGAACACCGATTATTTTGTACGGAAGATTATATACTAAATACGAAAACAGTATTTCAGAAGTAGACACTTATGTAGAAGCAAAAGACGGTTCTGTATATAGCAAAGGCGGAGAAGTTATTGTTCCTGCATCAGGAGAAACGGCAGAAGACATCGCAAGAGCTGCAACAGTTGATAAATCAGGGGTTATACTTGGTGGAGATTTAAATGTTGTAAGTCCCAATGAAGATATTAATTCAGCGTTTTTGGCAATTTCTATTTCACATGGAAATTCAAAACGAGAGTTAGCGAAAAAAGCACAGGGGAAATCGGTTGTTCATATTCACAATGAGGAGATAAAAAATCTGGTTGTTCCATTTCCTGCAAAGGCGGAACAGAACAAAATAGTGGAGTATTTCTCTAACCTTGATGACCTCATCACTCTTCACCAACGAAAGTGTAATGAACTCAAAGAAATAAAAAAATATATGCTACAGAACATGTTTGTATAAAGAAAAGGGTGAAACAATGGAAAAAATAACGTTATTTCATGGAACTTCTGAAAAAATTGTAGTGCCGACATATGGACTTGGTGAAAAAAAGCATGATTATGGAATGGGCTTTTATTTAACTGGAAATATAGATCTTGCAAAAGAATGGGCGGTTTGTAAACCGAATGTTACGAATGGCTGGGTTCATCAATATGAATTGGATACGGATGATTTGAAAATTCTGAATTTTCAAGAAAAAGATGTACTTTCATGGTTGGCAGAGTTGATGAAGCATAGAGATGCAGCGGATTCCAAACGTTATCGAATGTTATCTAAAAGATTTATTGACAAATATGGAATTGATACAAGTGGATATGATGTTATAGAAGGCTGGAGAGCTAATGCGTCATACTTTTATATTGCAAAAGAATTTGTGAGAGATAATATTGACATTGATATTTTGAAAGAACTTTTATCTTTAGGAGGTTTGGGAATTCAATATTGTATTAAATCTGAATTAGCATATTCAAAATTGCAAGAAGTAAAAGAAGGATTATTGTCTGTTGATTATACAGAGTTTAGAGAAAAATATAATCATCGAGATATATCAGCAAGACAAAAAATGCGGGAATTGGTAGATTCTGATGCAAACAAGGTAACGAAAGTATTCAGTACATTGCTTTAGAACGGGAGAGATGATGATGAGAGCATATGCAGAAGATTATTTAAGTGATGTCGTGGAAACACAGGGAAAGTTGTTTGACTTTGTAGCACAGGAGTTCCCAGATAAAGATACGGAAGAATTTATTAAGACTTACATGAAAAGTAACACAAGAAAAAGTATTGATGAAGCACAGGCTTATGTAAATACTATGGATCGCAAAGAATTGTGGGAATATTTTCTAAAAACGGAACAATATTCGCTAAAGAATGGTGAAGGGATGAAAGGTTTTATGCCAGATTGGATTGGCGAGTTTTATGCTTATTACCAATGGTATTACAATATTCCAAGTGCAGAAGTGATTCAGAAAGTACCGATAGACTTTTTGGAGAAAGCGTACCATGGATTACATGATCTGGAACTTGATTTGGCAGTAAAAAAAGTAGGTGAAGAATAATGCAAATTATGTGTTTTCATAATCCATATGAGGAAAACGGATATTTGAGTAATTGGTATCCGGTGCAGTTTAGTGTAAATGGAATAGATTTTTCTTCTATGGAACAATTTATGATGTATCGGAAAGCACAGTGTTTTCAAGACAAAAAGATAGCAGATAAGATTTTGCAGACAGAAGATGTGGCACAGATTAAGAAGTTAGGAAGAGATGTTAAAGGATATGATGAAAATTTTTGGAATGGAGTAAGGCAGATTGTTGTTTATGAAGGACTTCTTGCAAAATTTTCTCAAAACCATGATTTAAAAGAGAAACTTATAGGAACTGATAATGCGATTTTGGTAGAGTGTGCTGTTAAAGATCAGATTTGGGGAATTGGATTATCTATGAAGGATGAAAATAGATATAATCGGAGTAAATGGAGAGGACAAAATTTACTGGGATATGCGTTGATGATGGTAAGAGAACAATTATAAAAAGTGCACTCTTGGGAACAGCGTAAGTTGGGAGATTGGGGAAATTTTTATTATGGAAGAAGTTGTCCTAAATGGTCAGTAACAGAGGATGCGACCATTCCGTGTATTCGATATGGAGAACTTTATACGAAATTTGGAGCTAAAATAGATAGAGTATATTCCTACACCAATATGCCGCCAGAAAACCTAAGATTTAGTAAAGGAACAGAGGTTTTAATTCCACGAGTTGGGGAAGATCCTATGGATTATAACCATTGTACATGGCTATCTATGCAGGATGTAGCGATTGGTGAAATGATTTCTGTATTCAACACGGATAACAATCCGTTGTTCACAGCTACAATGTTTAATGCCACATTGCAGAATGAATTTGCTATGAGAGTGGAAGGGGGAAGTGTTACCAATCTTTACTTTGAGAAGTTGAAAAACATAGAAATTTCATTTCCATCCATTCCTGAGCAAGAAAAGATTGCATCGTATTTTGAAAACCTCGACCACCTCATCACTCTTCACCAGCGTAAGTGTGATGAATTGCAAAGCATTAAGAAATTTATGTTACAAAATATGTTTATATTAGGAAGAAACAGAAAGTATAATTTCCAATAACAATCATAAAGGAGAAGAAAATCATGCCAGAGTTGGAGTCAATGATAGAACAAAAACTGATCGATCAGCTGATTTACGGTGAGTCACAGTGGACATACAGGGAGGATTTGAAAACAGAGGCAGATTTATGGGCGAATTTCAGATATATCCTTGAACAGAATAACAAAGACAGGCTGAATGGGGAACCTTTGTCAGACTCAGAATTTGAGCAGGTAAAGAACCAGTTGCAGTTTTCTTCATTTTATAAAGCAGGTGAATGGCTGGTTGGAGAGAATGGGAAAGTGCAGGTTCATGTTCAAAGAGATACGGAAAGACTTCACCTGGTAGTGATGAATCATGAACATATTGCCGGTGGCAGCAGTGTTTATGAAGTAATCAATCAGTACAGTGCGTTAAAAACAGATGATGAAAATACCAGTTTGACAAGAGAACGGCGTTTTGATGTAACGCTGATGATTAATGGACTTCCAATGATACATATTGAATTGAAGAATAAGCAGCATTCTTACATGGAGGCGTTTAATCAAATTAAAAAATACATCAGCGAAGGAAAATTTGCTGGAATTTTTTCGGCTGTTCAGATGTTCGTTGTAAGTAATGGTGCTGATACCAGATATTTTGCAGCAGCCAGTGATACAGAGTTAAATTCGAAGTTTATGAGTGGCTGGGTGGATAAAGACAATAATCAGGTGGCAAATTATCTTGATTTTGCAAAAAGTGTTCTTCGGATTCCGGAAGCGCATGAAATGATTGCGAGATATACAGTGCTGGATGAGGATGCAAAACGTCTGATTTTGCTTCGCCCATATCAGATTCATGCAATTGAGTCGATCCGAGAGGCATCGAAGACGGGAAAATCCGGTTATGTATGGCACACAACCGGTTCTGGAAAGACATTGACTTCCTATAAAGCAACAAGAAATCTTTTGATGGATATTCCGGCAATTGATAAAGCGATTTTCCTGATTGACAGAAAAGATCTGGATACGCAGACTACAATGGCATTTCAGGCGTATGCAAATAATGACCTTGTAGATGTTGATGAGACAGATAATGTAAATGATCTTAAGAAAAAACTCAGGTCTGATGACAGACAGGTGATTGTTACAACGATTCAGAAGATGCAGATTCTTGTAAGCAAGAGACTTCAGGAAGGAACGCCAGAATATAATAAAATTAAAAATTTGAAAATTGCTTTTGTAGTAGATGAGTGCCATAGAGCAGTTACACCAAAAACAAAAAGAGAACTGGAACGATTTTTTGGCAGATCTTTATGGTATGGATTTACCGGCACACCGAGATTTGCTGAAAATCCTTATCCACAGATGGGAGATTTGCCGAGAACTACCGAAGAATTATATGGTGAACGTCTTCACCGTTATACAATACAGAATGCGATTCATGACAAAGCTGTCTTAGGATTCCAGGTAGAACATAATGGTCCGAAAAATATTGCAGATGAAACAGATAGTAGTGCATATGATAACGAAACACATATGTTAAGTGTATTAGATATCATTTTGAATAAATCTTATCACAAGCTTGGCTTTCAAAATGGAAAAGGGCAAACCTATGAAGGACTCCTTACTACGAGTTCTATTCAGATGGCACAGAAATATTATGATTTGCTGACAAAAGTAAAAAATGGAGAAACTTCACTTGTGATTGATGAGAAAATCAAACAGGTATTACCGGATTTCCCTAAATTTGCAATTACTTATTCGGTAACAGAAAACGAAGAGGGATCACATGTAAACCAGGAGAAAATGCAGCAGTCTCTTGATGATTACAATGGAATGTTTGGCACTAAGTTTGAAATTTCACAGATTCAGGGATACAATAGCAATTTAAATAAACGGCTGGCAAGAAAAGATGCCAAATTCAAGAGCAGAAATGAACAACTGGATCTGGTTATTGTGGTTGATCGTCTTTTGACAGGATTCGATGCACCATGTATGTCGACTATTTTTATAGATCGTCAACCAATGGGACCACATGATTTGATTCAGGCATTTTCAAGGACAAATCGTATTTACGATAAAAACAAAACCTACGGACAGATTGTGACTTTTCAGGCACCAAAGCTTTTTAAGAAATGTGTGGATGATGCGGTGAAGCTGTATTCAGCAGGAAGTACAGGAACAGCACTTCTGGCAGAATGGGAAGAAATAGAACCGGCATTTCGTAAGGCGCTTGCAGCTTTAAAAGTATGTGCAGAAAATCCTTCAGACATTCCGAAAATGTCTATGAAGGAAAAGAAAGTATTTGCAAAAATGTTCCAGTCTTTTGACAGTCTGTTTGCACAGCTGAAATCATTTACCAAATATGATGACACCATGCTTGAAGAATATGGATTTACGGAAGAAGAATATGATGAGTATGTAGGTCATTATAAAAATGTTATGGAAGAAATTCATGAAGAAACTCCGGACGGTGGTGGCTCAGAAGAGGAATCAGGTGAAGAAATTGATCAGGACTATGAATTGATGGCGTACAGTAATACAAAGATTGATTATGAATATATTATCAATTTGATCCAGAATATTGTTACGCCAGCAGAAGAGGAAGAAGAAATATCGCCGGAGGAGAAACAAAGAAAAATTGCGGAAGTTCTGCAGTATGTTGAAGAACTGCGAAAGAGTAATGGCAAGGTAGCAGAAATTATGTGTGATCTGATTGGAGATATTGAAGAAGATGATACAAAGTACAGAGGAAAGTCAATCCTTAATATTGTAGAGAACATGAAAAGAGATTGTATAAATACGGTTATCACAGATTTTTGCAGTACATGGTGTGCTTCAAAAGATGATGTTATGTATGCGGCAATGCATTACAGAAATGGTGAGATCCCGAATGAAAGTGCAATTAAAGCAACGGTTGATTACACAAAATATAAAGCGGGACAGGAAAAGCCACTTCCGAAGTTTAAATATTTTTCACAGATGATGGCAGATTTAAGGATGATTCTGGAAGAGGAAATTAAGCCATTGCTGATAACTGTATAGGTGTTTGGAAATTTATAGATGTTTGCATCAGCGTAAGTAATTTCAAGAAATGGAGGGAACTTATGCGAAGTGATACAAACAATCTGCTTTTTTGTGAATATTATGCTCAATGGATAGAAATCTATAAAAGAGGTGCGATCCGGGAAGCAACGATGGCGAAATATTTAATGACGCAAAAATGGGTAGAAAAATTGATACCAGAGTTGAAAGTTTCAGAATTGACAAGAACGGCATATCAGAAACTTTTGAATGATTATGCAAAAGAGCATGAAAGGCAGACGACTTTAGACTTCCATCATCAGTTGAAAGGTGCGATTCTGGATGCTGTTGAGGAAGGGATGATTGAAAGAGATCCAACCAGAAAAGCAATCATTAAAGGAAAAACACCAAGAGTAAAAAAGATAAAGTATCTGAATCAGTTTGAACTTCATACGCTGATTGATGATCTTGATATCGGAGAAGAACCAAACTGGGACTGGTTCATTCTTCTGGTAGCAAAGACTGGCATGCGTTTTTCAGAGGCACTTGCTATTACACCTGCGGATTTTGATTTTTCCAGACAGACATTATCGATAAACAAAACATGGGATTATAAAGGAAATGGTGGATTTTTACCTACCAAAAATAAATCCTCGGTAAGAAAAATTCAGATTGACTGGCAAATCGTAGTTAAATTTTCGGAGTTGACAAAAAAACTTCCTGAAGATAAACCTATTTTTGTAGGAAAATCAAAAATTTATAATTCTACTGTAAATGATGCACTTACCAGACATTGCAAAAAATGTGGTATTTCTGAAATTTCAATTCATGGACTTCGCCATACACATGCGTCGTTATTGCTGTTTGCAGGTGTATCAATTGCCAGTGTTGCCCGTCGGTTAGGACATGCAAGTATGACGACAACACAGAAAACATATCTTCATATTATTCAGGAGCTGGAAAACAAAGATGTGGATCTGGTAATGAGAACTTTATCAGGATTGTAAAATGAAACAAATTATGAAAATACTTACGCTGTGAAATTTAGAATGTTTTAACGGACTTTTCTTACCCAAATCATTGCGGGTTAGTCAAAGATATGGTATATTTAAAGTATATTTTTGTCAAAATGTACAAAAATAAGAACAAATTATAGTAGGGAGTGGTCAAGATGTATCAGGAAGAGTACAAACGTTGGCTGGAAGCAGATCTGGAAGATGCCGATCTGAGTCCGGAATTAGCGAGAATTGAAGGAAATGACGAAGAGATAAAAGATCGTTTCGCTGTAGCTCTGAAGTTTGGAACAGCCGGACTTCGTGGAGTTCTCGGAGCAGGAACGAATCGTATGAATATTTATGTAGTACGTCAGGCAACACAGGGACTGGCGAACTGGGTTAAGACACAGGGTGGCACACAGACTGTGGCAATCAGCTACGACAGCCGTCTGAAGAGTGATGTATTTGCAAAGACAGCAGCAGGTGTTCTGGCAGCAAACGGAATCAATGTCAGAATCTATGACGCGCTGATGCCAGTGCCGGCACTTTCATTTGCGACACGTTATTATAACTGCAATGCAGGTGTTATGGTAACTGCATCCCACAACCCGGCAAAATACAATGGTTATAAAGCATATGGACCGGACGGATGCCAGATGACAGATGATGCTGCAGCAATCGTATATGCTGAGATCCAGAAGACAGATGTCCTCACAGGTGCAAAATACATATCCTTCGCAGAAGGTGTAGAAAAAGGGCTGATTCGTTTTGTAGGAGATGACTGCAAGAAGGCGCTTTATGAAGCGATCGAATCACGTCAGGTAAGACCGGGACTTTGCAAGACAGCAGGATTGAAGCTGGTATACAGCCCGCTCAATGGTTCAGGACTTGTTCCGGTAACACAGGTATTAAAAGACATCGGAATCACAGATATCACAATCGTTCCGGAACAGGAATATCCAAACGGATACTTCACGACCTGCAGTTATCCGAACCCGGAAATTTTTGCAGCTCTGGAGCTTGGACTTAACCTTGCAAAAGAGACAGATGCAGATCTGATGCTTGCAACAGACCCGGATGCAGACCGTGTAGGTATTGCAATGAAGTGCCCGGATGGTTCTTACGAACTGGTAAGTGGTAACGAAGTCGGTGTTCTGCTTCTCGATTACATCTGCGCAGGACGTATTGAAAAAGGAACCATGCCTGAGAAAGCAGTTGCTGTAAAATCAATCGTATCTACTCCGCTTGCAGATGCAGTTGCAGAGCATTACGGTGTAGAACTCAGAAGTGTACTTACCGGATTCAAGTGGATCGGTGACCAGATCGCACAGCTTGAAGAAGCCGGAGAAGTAGACCGTTTCATCTTTGGATTTGAAGAGAGCTACGGATACCTTGCAGGACCGTATGTACGTGATAAAGATGCTGTTATCGGATCTATGCTGATCTGCGAAATGGCAGCTTACTACAGAAGCATCGGAAGCTCACTGAAGCAGAGACTGGAAGAAATCTACGCGCAGTACGGACGTTATCTGAACAAAGTAGACAGCTTTGAATTCCCGGGACTTAGCGGAATGGACAAGATGGCAGGTATTATGGAAGGCCTTCGTAAGAATCCGCTCACAGAAGTAGCCGGAATCAAGGTTGCATCTGTTACAGATTACACCAAACCGGAAGAAACCGGACTTCCTTCTGCGAATGTACTGATCTACAAACTGGAAGATGGCGAGACTGTTATTGTTCGTCCTTCAGGAACAGAGCCGAAGATTAAGATCTATTACACAACACTTGGAAAAGATCTGGAAGAAGCACAGGCAAAGAAAGACAAATTCGCAGAAGCATTAAAGCCGATCATGGCGTAGCAGTCAAAAGCTGATTTTTGAGAATGAGTTTAATCTGAATTCACAGAGAATCAGGCTTGACAGAAAAGAACCTGCCCGATATAATAATTTTTATCGATAAGGGAGTAGTTGGCGCGATGACGTAGCTTTGTCAACATACTGACAGCAATGGCTGTCTGGCATAGCTTTAAATAATGAGACTTATTCGTAGTATTTTACGCTACGAATAAGTCTTTTTTTGTGTATACGATGAGCCAAGTGCAGATTTGTGCTTGCACAAGTATCTGCATTTGGCGAATGTACATCATCGAGCTGTCAAGCGAGATGATGTACAAAGTATACAAATCGAGTAGGAGTCAGCCTGCTCGATTATATACGATGAGCCAAGTGCAGGCAAAGCATTGCCGCAGACAATTATTTTCACATTGGATAAGATGATTAGCTTTAAAAAGGAGAAAAATTATGGGTTTAATTGAATTGTTTTTGATTGCAGTAGGGCTGTCCATGGATGCATTTGCAGTTTCTGTCTGTAAAGGACTTGCTATGCCGAAGTGTACTTTCAAAAAGGCGGCTATTGTTGGCTTATGGTTTGGCGGATTTCAGGCATTGATGCCGGCAATTGGTTATATTTTAGGAGCGCAGTTCCAGGAAGCCATTGCTTCTATAGATCACTGGATCGCATTTGTATTACTTGCGCTGATTGGTGGAAATATGATTCACGAAGCATTGGACAATGACGAAGAGGAAGCCGATGCAAGCCTGGATGTGAAGACCATGTTCCTTCTCGCAGTAGCAACCAGCATTGATGCACTCGCTATAGGAATTACCTTTGCATTTCTTAAGGTAAGTATTATTCCGGCGGTCTGTTTTATCGGAATCGTGACCTTCATCATTTCCTTTGCCGGAGTAAAGATTGGTAACGTCTTTGGAGCCCGCTATAAGAACAAAGCCGAAATTGTCGGTGGGGTCATCCTTATTCTGCTTGGTCTGAAGATTTTGTTAGAGCATCTTGGCTTTTTAGGATAAAAATAAATACGAAACTACGATCCTGTTGTTCTTCTTTCACATAAAGAACACAATTATCTGCTATTCTGGTGTATAATTAGAAATAAAGTGATAAAAGGAGCCCGTGAGAGTTATGGATAAACTGAAAATTCTTGTAGTAGATGATGAAAGCCGTATGCGCAAATTGGTGCGCGATTTCCTGGAAAGAGAAGGATATGCGGTACTCGAAGCCGGAGACGGTATGGAAGCAATGGACATTTTTTATGAGGAAAAAGATATTGCACTGATCATCCTGGATGTCATGATGCCGCATATGGATGGCTGGCAGACCTGCCGTGAGATCCGTAAAGAATCAAAGGTTCCGATCATTATGCTGACCGCAAGAAGTGAAGAGAGGGACGAGCTTCAGGGGTTTGAACTCGGTGTGGATGAGTACATTTCCAAACCGTTCAGCCCGAAGATCCTGGTTGCAAGAGTTACTGCGATTCTGCGCAGAACCAATGCGCTTGCTTCGGATGATCTGCTTCATGCGGACGGGATCGAGATTGATAAAGCAGCACATATGGTGAAGATCGATGGAAAACCGATCGAACTCAGTTACAAAGAGTTTGAACTTCTGACATATTTTGTGGAGAATCAGGGGATCGCTTTATCGAGAGAGAAGATTCTTAACAATGTATGGAATTACGATTATTTCGGGGATGCCAGAACCATTGATACCCATGTAAAGAAGCTGAGAAGTAAACTTGGTGATAAAGGAGATTATATTAAGACTATCTGGGGTATGGGGTATAAATTCGAGGTACAGTCATGAAATATTCAATAAAAAGACAGATGATGACTGTTTTTGTAGGTCTGATTCTGTTTATGATCGTTGTATTTATGATCGTCAACGGAAGCTTTCTGGAGAAATATTATATTTCCAATAAGAAATCAGAATTTATAAAGGCCTATACAATGGTGCAGGAAGGTGTGGAGAACGGGACAATCGATTCTGAGACACCGGAAAAAGACCTGGGAAGATTTACAGAGAAAAATAATATTTCCATTGCAGTCATCGATTCAGAATACAATGTGGTTTATACTAATGTAAGAGAAAAACAGATGATGGTCGTACAGCTTTTCGGATATCTGTACGATAAGAATCATCAGGAGGTTCTGGAAAAAACGGACAGTTATGATATCTGCAAGTCGGTTGATCCGCAAAATAATACAGAGTACCTGACCATGTGGGGAAACTTTGACAATGGTGATATCTTTATCATGCGAAGCCCGCTGGAGAGTATTCGTTCGGCAGTCATGATTTTTAACAGATTTATCGGAGTTGTCGGCGGATGTGTGATTCTTGTGAGTGTATTGCTTGCGTGGTATTTCTCAAAAAGGATCACGGAGCCGATCATGGAGCTCGCAACACTTTCACAGAAGATGGCCGATCTGGATTTTGATGCAAAATATACCAGCGGCGGAAGCAACGAAATCGGTGTACTGGGAGAGAACTTTAACCGGATGTCAGAAAGACTTGAGCAGACGATTTCCAATCTGAAAGAAGCCAACTATAAATTGCAGAAAGACATTGAGCAGAAAGAAAAACGAGAAAATATGCGAAGCGAATTCCTGGGGAATGTTTCCCATGAACTGAAGACGCCGATTGCCCTGATCCAGGGATATGCAGAAGGCCTGAAAGAAGGAGTCAATGATGATCCGGAGAGCCGGGAATTCTACTGTGAAGTCATTATGGACGAGGCAGGAAAGATGAACCGGATGGTGAAGAATCTACTTGCCCTGAACCAGCTGGAATTTGGTGAGGATGATGTACAGTTTGAACGGTTTGATATTACTTCATTGATTTCGGGTGTCCTGCAGAGTCTGGATATTCTGATTGAGCAGAAAGAAGCACAAGTGATTTTCCGCCACAAGAACCCTGTTTATGTCTGGGCAGATGAGTTTAAGGTTGAGCAGGTTGTCCGGAACTATGTCAACAATGCACTGAACCATGTCGATGGTGAGAAGGTGATCGAGATCAAGATCACCCAGGAAAATGATATGGCAAAAATTACCGTATTCAATACCGGAACGCCGATTCCGGAGGAAGATCTGCCACATATCTGGGAGAAATTCTATAAGGTTGATAAGGCAAGGACCAGAGAATACGGTGGAAATGGTATCGGGCTTTCCATTGTGAAGGCGATCATGGACTCCTTTGGAAAAGGATACGGTGCGATCAATCATACCAATGGTGTTGAGTTTTGGTTTGAATTGGACATGAAATAAACGCGAATCTTGCAATTCACACTGTAACGTGGTACATTATAAAAGAGCTTATTGCTGATTGACACAGGGAAGAAGATTGTGACATGAGCGGAAAAAGCTCTTTTGAATAACTACAAGAATATAAAAATCGTGAGGATATGCGGATGATAGCGATTATTGATTATGATGCAGGAAACATTAAAAGTGTAGAAAAAGCGTTAAAATATCTTGGTGAGGATGCGGTTATCACAAGGGACAGAGAAGAGATACTTTCTGCCGATAAAGTGATCCTTCCGGGAGTCGGTGCATTTGGCGATGCCATGTACAATCTGAAAAAATATGGATTGGATGAAGTGCTTCGCGAAGTAGCAAAGAGACAAATCCCGCTTCTTGGAATCTGTCTTGGGCTTCAGCTTTTGTTTGAAAGAAGTGACGAGACGCCAGGTGTGGAGGGGCTTGGTATTCTAAAAGGAGAGATCCTTAGAATTCCGGACTGTCCGGGACTTAAGATCCCGCATATGGGATGGAACTCTCTGAAGCTTCAGAATGACGGCAGATTGTTTAAAGATTTACCTGAAGAGCCGTATGTATATTTTGTTCATTCCTACTATTTGAAAGCAACAGATGAAAGTATTGTAAAAGCGACAACCGAGTACAGCACACATATTCATGCTTCGGTTGAACAGGGAAATGTATTTGCCTGCCAGTTCCATCCGGAAAAGAGCAGTGATACAGGACTTCAGATACTGAAAAATTTTGTAGAATTGTAGGAGGGCAGACAGTGTTTACAAAGAGAATTATCCCATGTCTTGATGTGAAGAATGGACGGGTTGTAAAAGGTGTGAATTTTGTGGATCTCAAAGATGCAGGAGATCCGGTTGAGATTGCGAAGGCTTATGATAAGGCAGGTGCGGATGAACTGGTATTTCTGGATATCACGGCATCTTCGGACGACAGAAGCACGGTGGTTGACATGGTGCGTAAAGTTGCTGAGTGTGTGTTTATTCCATTTACGGTAGGTGGTGGAATCCGGACCGTTGACGATTTTAAGGCATTGCTCCGGGAAGGTGCAGACAAGATTTCCATCAATTCTTCTGCGATCAACCGACCGGAACTGATCCGGGAAGCAACTGAGAAGTTTGGAAGCCAGTGCGTGGTTGTCGCGATTGATGCGAAAAGAAGAGCAGACGGCAGTGGGTGGAATATCTATAAAAATGGCGGACGCATTGATATGGGGATTGATGCGGTCGAGTGGGCGAAGAAAGTAGAAGCGCTTGGTGCAGGAGAGATTCTTTTGACCAGTATGGACTGTGACGGCACGAAGGCCGGATACGATCTGGAGCTGACAAGGACGATCGCGGAAAATGTATCAATTCCAGTAATCGCCTCTGGAGGAGCAGGTAATCTGGAGCATTTCTACGAAGTACTCGGTGAAGAGGGGAAGGCAGACGCGGCACTTGCGGCATCCCTGTTCCACTATAAAGAGCTGGAAATCAGAGAAGTAAAAGAATATTTGAGAGAAAAAGGCGTATCGGTACGTCTGTAGAGAAAAGGTGGGGAATATGGCAGCAATTAACAATGACTGGCTGGATGCACTGAAAGGTGAATTTTCCAAGCCATACTATAAGAAACTGTTTGAAACAGTGAATCAGGAATACCGGACACACCGGGTATATCCTCCGGCAGATGACATCTTTAATGCATTTCATCTGACACCGCTTAAGGATGTCAAGGTTGTGATCCTTGGTCAGGATCCATATCATGGAGATGGACAGGCAGAGGGTTTAAGCTTTTCTGTGAAACCAGGGGTTGATATTCCACCGTCACTGGTGAATATTTATCAGGAACTGCATGATGATTTGGGATGTACGATCCCAAGCCACGGCAATCTGGTGAAATGGGCGGAGCAGGGAGTACTTCTTCTCAACACGGTTCTTACGGTAAGAGCACATCAGGCTAATTCACATCGTGGAATTGGCTGGGAAGAATTTACAGATGCAGCAATCCGTGTACTCAATACCCAGGACAGGCCGATTGTATTTATTCTGTGGGGAAGACCGGCACAGATGAAAAAGAGAATGCTGACCAATCCGAACCATTTGATCCTGGAAGCACCGCATCCGAGTCCGCTTTCTGCGTATCGTGGATTTTTTGGAAGCAAACCGTTCAGCCAGACAAATAAATTCCTTGAGGCGCATGGTGTAGAGCCAATCGACTGGCAGATTGATGAATTGTAAAGAATAAAAAATAGAGATTTCGGGCAGACTGTGAAGATTTATTTGCAGTCTGTTTTTCCTTTTTTATTTCATAGGAACTTCCTATGAAACAAAAGGCACTACGTGTCGGAGATGCACATTCTTTTTGTTACTGTTCACAGTACAATGTCATGATGCCGGGGTCAAAACATAGCGTTTTCTATATACTAACCCCTGCT
>OLNK01001216.1_pt1 | contig 21153 bp, 19 predicted proteins | sample 1672791 | NCBI WGS metagenome assembly OLNK01 (sample SAMEA3136724, study PRJEB25190) | human gut metagenome | biome: human gut; feature: human-associated habitat; material: faeces | place: Austria | collected 2013 | reverse complement strand
CCGGCCCGGGCTTGCCGGGGCCGTCTGGCTGGTCGGCGCGGCGCTGTGCCTGGCCGCGCGCCTGGCTGCCTATGGGACGTCCATGCGCCGTCTGCGCCGTGGGCGGGTGCCGCTTGCGGACGAAACGCTTGCGGACGCCTGCCGCGCCGCCTTCGGCCGGAGCATGCGCGTCTACGCCGTGGCCGGGCTGGATACGCCCATGCTGGCGGGCCTTTTGCGTCCGGCTGTCTATCTGCCGGAGGGCGCGGGCCTGCGCGCGGACACGCTGCCCTATGTGCTGGCCCATGAAGCGCGCCACCGGAGCGCCGGGGATATCCCCTTCCAGTTCGTGCTGGCGGCCGCCTGTGCCCTGCACTGGTTCGATCCGCTGGTGTGGTGCATGGCCCGCGCCGCGCGGCAGGATATGGAGCTTGCCTGCGACGAAGCCGTGCTGGCAGGCCGTGACATGGCTTACCGCAGGGCCTACGGCGCGGCGGTGCTGGACGTGCTGGCGTCCGCGCGCAGGCGGCGCATATCCGCGCTCACCACCGGTTTTGCCTCCGGCGCAGGAGAAACCAGACGCCGCTTTGCAGAAATGCTCAGCCTGCGAAAAAAGCGGCGCGGCACGCCGCTTTTGTGCCTTCTGCTGGCCCTTGTGGTGCTGGCCAGCACGCTCGTTGCCTGCGTAACCCCGGCCCGGTCGGATACCGCCGCGCCTGTTTACAAGGGCGGCACGCCCCAGCCCACGGCCGGAGAAGCACCGGAGGAACGGCTGGAACGCCTGCGCGAAGAATTACAGACGCTCCAGGCGGAAATCGGCCGCCTCGAAGCGCTTGCCGCGCAGGGTAGCTCCTTAGAGGAAATACAGCGGCAATATCTGCAGGCGCAGCAGGAGTGGGCAGAATGGTCCGCCGCCGTGCCTGAAGGCGCGCCGTCCGGCGGCGCGGCCCAATTCGCCTGGCCCCTGCCGGGTTACACAACGCTTTCCTCTGATTTCGGTACGGCGCGCAGGGTATACGGCGCAAAGGACGTACACACCGGCATGGATATCCCCGCCCCGGCGGGTACGCCCGTCTACGCCGCGGCCGACGGAGCAGCCAGCCTCAACAACCACTGGGTGATGGGCATTTCCGTCAAGCTGGATCACGGCGGCAGCCTGGCGACGCTGTACGGTCATCTGTCCGCGTGCGCGGTGAAGGATGGCGACCTCGTGGAAAAAGGCCAGCTCATCGGTTATGTGGGCAGCACAGGCAACAGTACCGGAAACCATCTGCATTTTGAAGTGGACCTGAACGGCGACCCCGTTTCGGCATGGCCTTACCTCAATGCCGAATAGGAGGTTTTCCGCGGATGTACAAAAAAGGGATGCGGCGCGCCGCCGCTCTGCTGGCCGTTTGCTGGCTGGGGCTGCTGTTCCGGGCGGCGGCTGAAACGCCCGCCGAAAAACTGGAGCGGCTGCGTGCCGAGCAGCAGGCCATCGAGCAGCAGATCGAGCAAAACCAGACCGACGCCGCCCGCGCCGGAGACCTTGTGAACCTGTATACGGCCAAGGAGCAGAACGTCAAAGCCCAGATCGCGGTGCTTCAATTGAAAATACAGGAATGTGAAGCACAGCTTGCCGGCACGCAGGCCCAGGTGGCAGCCAAACTGCTGGAGGTGGACCGAAGCACCCAAAGCTTTGAGGCGCGCATGAAGGGCATGTACGAAATGAGCCGTCAATCCGGCCTTGCCGTTCTGCTGGGCGCGGACAGCCTCTCTGAGATGCTCACATTCGGAGAATATTTGCAGCGCATCGCGGTGCGTGACACACGGCTCATCGCCGAGCTGACAGCCCGCCGGGAAGAGCTGGCCGCCCTCGCCGCGCGGCAGCAGGCGGAGCTGGACGCGCTGGACGCATCCAATGCGGAACTGGAAGCCGCTGCAAATGAATATGCCGCGGCGCTGCAGCAGGCAAACGCCCGGCTTTCCGCCGCGCAGGCGGCCGAGCAGGCCGGCGCGGCCGCCTTTGCCGCCAAGGAGCAGGAGATCGCCGCGGCGGAACGGGAATACGCGGAATGGGCCGCCCAAAGCGACAACGACGCGCCCGAATACACAGGCGGCGCGTTTTACTGGCCGCTGCCGGGCTATTCCACCGGCTCGCCCATGGGCTGGCGCACGCTGAACGGCGTACAGGAATTCCACCGCGGCATGGATATCCCCGCGCCGCTGGGTACAAAAATCTACGCGGCGGCGGACGGTGTTGTCAGCACAAAAGCACACTACACGTACGGCACCTGTGTCAAGCTGAGCCATGGCGGCGGGCTGGTGACCATTTACGCCCATATGTCCGCCTGGGCCGAGGGCATCGCCGACGGCGTCCCTGTCAAGCAGGGCCAGCTCATCGGTTATGTGGGCCGAACGGGCCGCGCATATGGATACCACCTGCATTTCGAGGCGAACCTGAACGGCGCGCCCGTGGACGTTCGCGATTATCTGGGGTAGCGCGTTCGTTTTGCCCTGCGGCCACGCGCAGAAAAGAACAGCGGCCCGCGCGTCCAGGCAACGTGCGGCCGCTGTTTTTGTATGCGGAAAAGGCTGTTCAAGGCAACGGATAAGATATGCCGTCTATTTCAATGGCCGCGACTGCCTCAGGGTCTAAAATATCCTTCAGCATATACCCTGCCACAAACTCGCTTTTGCCCCGCGCCCCGTCCGGCGTAACGCGCCATTCCGTCAACTGATCACCATAAATCGTGATGCGGGAGCCATTTTGAAATACAAGCTCGGCGTTCCGCAGGTAATGATAGAACGGCTCGTTCATCGCCTCCTCCGGAGGGGGCGGAAGCTGCCTGGCTGCCATATTGGGATCCGCCCCACTGCCGGAGATGCGCACGGAGACAGGAGATATCCGTACCGTTTCCACGCGCATCTTCAGGTGCTGCGGCGCGCACTCGGTATGCTTGAGGTCCGTGGATGCCCCATAAAGCTTGAATTCCGGGTAGTATATCCCCGCGCAAAACTCCACGGCCGCATCCTTCAGCCTCCATTCCCGGGCAGATGCTGCGGGCGGAAGCTCCAGAAGTATCGTCTGCGCCGTGCCTGGGTCGGCTTCGCTGCACACGCACAGCGCCAGCGTTTCGGCCCATTCGGGAATGCGGCCCCGGTTGTAGAAACGGTACCAGCCGCCGCCCAGCTCCTGCGGCGCGCCGCCTACAAACGAAAAACTGTACATCATTTCCTCCGGCGTCATCGTCAGGGCCGGGCATTCGATCACCGCCCCGGGCGGAGTGTCTCCCGCCGCGAGCGGCACAAAGGAGAACTTCGAGGGGAACCCGCCGGCACCATGGTCGACATTCGTTGTCACAAACCGGCTTGCCTCCCGGGCGCTGTCCGCCGATACGTCATACAGAACAAAAGCGTTCTCCTTATCCCGCAAAAGAGCCGTGATGCGCATGGTATGGCCGTCCACGGTCACTTCCTTGCTCGTGTAGGCCGCGCCGTATCGTTCCACCACCGCGTCGGCGCCCGTTCGCCGTGTCATGGGAGCAAAATACTGTACCGCACCGATGACGGCTGTACAGGCGCACAGGGCCAACGCAGCCGCCAAAACGGCCCACAGGCGGCCCCGTCCGCGAAAGCCACCCCGGCGTTTTTCAGGCGGAGCCGCTGCGTCCGGCACGATGGCGGGTACCGCTGTGGAGGCCTTCTGCGCGCCGGGGAGGTTCTCAACCGCTCCCTGCTCCAGCACGCGGCGCACAAGCGTCTCCTGCTTCTCCTGGGGCAGCGGCGGAGAAAGAAATTCCAGCCCGTTGACGACGGGCAGCAATGCTTCGTTCATAAGGACACCTCCTTTTCCAGCAAAGCACGCAGCTTTTTGCGCGCACGCGCCAGCTTGGTGCGCACGGTAGCATCCGGCAGGCCGTAGTGCTCGGCGATGGCCCTTGTCTCCTCACAGTACAAATAGCGCCGTAGAAATATTTCCCCGTCCGGCGGCGGCAGCGCCAAAATCATCCCCGCAAGCTCCCGCGTTTCCAGGAGGCTTTCCAGTTCTACGGCAAAATCCATATCTTCCTCCCGCCCGTCAAGCGGGAACAACACACCCCGGCGCGTCAACGCCCGGTAACGGTCAATGGCGCAGCTTCGGGCCGTACGCACCACATAACCCCGCAGAGCCGTGCCCGCGGGCAGGCTGGACGCGTTGCGCCACAGACGGACAAAAGTATCGGCGGCAGCCTCGTCCGCGTCCTCGGCGTGGCCCCGCAAGATAGCCGTGCAAATGGCATGCACAGGCCCACCGAACAACTCCATCAGCCTGCGCAGGCCCTCCTGCGGGTCGTTTTGCAGCAGCGCGGCCGCGGCGGTGTAATCGTCGTGCAGCAAGGTGGTTCCTCCCTTCAAAAGTGGGTTCCCACACAGAATAACGCCGGAAACAGCCGTTGTGTTTCAAAAACAATTTTTGATTGCTGCGCAATAAAAAAGCTCATCTTAATGGCCGCAGGCCGGGACGGCCTGCAGAACCGAAAAACCAGCCTGCGGCTGTTTTTTTATTTCTGTGAAACGCAGCAAATATTTTCGGCGTTGTTCTGTATGAAAACAATACCGAATGGTACCGGCCTCTTTGCTTCGCAGCCGGAACAGCCCTCCCGGCCTTTCTCCCCTTTGACGAGGCCTTTTGGCAAAACGACAAATTTTGCAGCTTCACGAACAATCTGGCCCCAATACTGTTATAATGGAATTGTCCGACTGGAACAGCCTTTTCTCTAAAACAAAAGGAAAGCAAAGCGACGGATAAAATCACGTTTCTTCTTGAAGTTGATATAGCATTATGCTTGTTGTGGCTTGTTATCTATTACTATCGCAGGTCAAATCAGGACAAGCAGCAGCAGGCTTTTGCGCTGTATCTTTTCTGCAAACGCCAAACGCCCCGCACCATCCGGTGCGGGGCGTTTTTCATCCATGCGGCCGTCTTATCCTTTTGCACGCAAAAGCGGTGCGGCGGGTAACACAAAATTTTCTGCCAAAAACGCCTGTGTCCGCTCTGTCAGTCCTGCACAGGGAACAGCACCGTGAAGGTATTGCCGTCCGGCGCGGCCGTTACGGTGACGCTGGCGCCGTAATTGGTGGCGATGTGCTTCACGATGGCAAGCCCCAGCCCCGTGCCGCCCGCCGCCTTGCTGCGGCCCTTGTCGATGCGGTAGAACCGTTCAAAGATACGCTGGGCGTATTCCGGCGCAATAGGCTCGCCCGTGTTGAACACGCGCAGGCACGGCGCGCCGTTCTCGTTCGTGAGGTTCACTTCCACGCGGCCGCCCTGCCGGTTGTACTTGACGGCGTTGGTGATGAGGTTGCCCGCCAGCTCGCTCATCTCCCGGTGGGAGGCCGAAAGCACACAGGGCTGCGTGGTGCACGAGATGCTCACCTTGCTGCTTCTGGCAAATTCCGCCGCGTCCGAGCAGCACTCGCTCACCACGGCGGCAAGGTCCAGCACCTCCCGCTCAAAGGTAATGTCGCCGCTTTCCAGGCGGCTGATCATGATGATATCGCTGATGAGGCTGCTCATGCGCATCGTCTCCTTGAGGATACGCTTGGAGATCGCCTCCTGCTTGTTGCCGCCCAAGGGCATATCGCTGCACAGCAGCTCGGCAAAGCCCTTGATGGAGGTGATGGGCGTTTTCAGCTCATGTGAAGCGGATTCAAAGAAATCCTGCCGCATCTTGGCCGCGTTGCGCTGCGCCGTCACGTCCGAGATAATGATGATGGCGCCGCCGTCGATGGCGCCCGTGTCCTCGGGCTTCACGCGGCTGATGTTCACCTCGCCCTTGCGCTTATCGGGCAGCGGCATATCCACGGCCACGTGGCCGCCTTTTTTCAGCACCGCCGCCACGCCGTCGATGAGCGGGATGTTGCGCGTGGCGTGCAGGATGTTCTTGCCCTGGGCCTCGGTTTTTTTCACACCGAACGCGCGGCACGCCGACGCATTGATGAGCAGGATGTTCTGGTCCGTATCCAGCAGCACGAAGCCCTCGTTCATGTTGTCCAGGATATAGTCGATCTTCGCCTTTTCCCGCTCCAGGCGGCGCATGTTCCGGGCGATCTCCTCCGACATGCGGTTGATATCGCCCGCCATGGCCTGCAATTCCTCATAAGGGTATTTCTCCGGCTCCAGCCGTGCGCCGCCCTCCTGCACGTTTTTCAGGCTTTCGGTAAAATCGGAAATAGGGTCCGTCACGGTTTTCGCCACGCGCGTGGCCACGAACGCCGCCACTGCAAAAGCGACCAGCCCGGCGCCCAGCAGCGCGGGCAGCAGGCTTACAAGGTCCCGCAAAAAGCCGTTGTACTGCATGGCCACACGGATATACTCCCCGCCCTGCGTGCGCACCGCCGCATACATCAGGCGGGTGCCGAGCGTCTCGCTGGGGCGCACGGAGATGCCCACGCCCGCGCCCTCTGCCGCTTTCAGCTCCTCGCGGCCGGCGTGGTTTTCCATGGTTTTGTAATCGGCGGCGGAATCGCCCAGCACCGTGCCGTCCTTTGCAATGACCGTTACGCGAAGCCCGCCGATCTGCCGCGAAAACTGCGACGCCTGTGCGTCGGCGTCGCCGTTCGCGTCATAGGCAGAGCCCAGCGCCGTGGCAAGGCTGCGCAGCTGTGTCTCCGTCTGCTGCGTGGTCTTTGCGTCAAAAATCGCCGCCGTCAGCAAAAGGCAGCACACAAGGCCCGCGCACAATACGAGCGCCGTGCTTTTCAGAATGCTTTTCTTCATGTCCCTTTACCCTTCTTTTTCCACTTCGCCCAGAAAGCGGTATCCCACACCGCGTACGGTTTTAATGTACCGGGGCGCGGTGCTCTCGTCGCCCAGCTTATGGCGCAGCGTGCCGATGTGCATGTCCAGCGTGCGCGTTTCGCCGATGAAGTCGTAGCCCCAAACGCTTTGCAGCAGTTCGTCGCGGCTCATGGCGCCGGGTGCGTTCTCCATCAGCTCACGCAGCAGCTCAAATTCCTTATAGGTCAGTTCCAGCAGAGCCCCGTCCCGTGTGGCCTCGCGCACCGCAAGGTCCAGCTTCAGGCCGCCGCTTTTCAGCACGCCGCCCTTTTTCGGCGCGGGCGCGGCGCCGCCGCGCCGCAGCAGCGCGCGCACACGGGCGCACAGCTCCAGCACGCTGAACGGTTTTGTCATGTAATCGTCCGCGCCTGCATCCAGGCCGATGATCTTATCGTTTTCAGAATCCTTGGCGGTCAGCATCATTACGGGCACGCCCGCAAGGCGCGCGTTCGCACGCATCAGCTTCAGCGCCGTAATGCCGTCCATACCGTCCAGCATGATGTCCAGCACCGCCGCGTCCGGCACGGTATTCTCCATTTCAGCCAGCGCGTCGGCCGCATTCGGGAACGCGCTTACCGTATAGCCGGACGAGCGCAGCGCCACCTCCAGCAGCATGCGGATGCTCTCATCATCCTCCACCACAAAAATACGCGGTGCCTTCGGCATACCGATTTTCCTCCTTTTTTAACAATGGGAAGCGCGGCCTTGCAGCCGCCGCCTTGAATCTCTTCGCGCAGGATATCACGCAAACTTCCCCGACGGGTTTTCAGCCGCGGGAAGCGCGGCCCTGCAGCCGCCTTGAATTTCTTCGCGCAGAATGCCGGGCAGGGCATTTTGCCGTTTTCCGCAGCCTTACAGGATGCGTTCGCTTTTGTGCATGCCGGTTTTGTAGAACTGCACCCATTCGCAGATGTTTACCGCATGGTCGCCCAAACGCTCCAGATATTTGGCGATCATCAGGTAGTCGATGGCGCAGTCCACATGCTCTTCATTCACGGCGATATACGCGGCAAGGTCTTTTTTGATCTTGTTGAAATAATCGTCCACCACATCGTCCCGGGCAATCACGTCCGCAGCCAGAACCAGGTCCTCCCTGACATAGGACTGGATGGAATCGTCCACCATTTTCTGCGCGGCCTCGGCCATATCCGCAATGTCGGACAAAGAGGCCGGGATGCCGTGCTCCTTGATGTGCGTGGTGATCTCCGCGATATCTGCGGCGGCGTCGCCGATGCGTTCGATATCCGTGATCATCTTGATGGCCGTGGATATTTTCCGAAGGTCGCCCGCCACGGGCTGCTGGCGCAAAAGCAGCGTCAGGCACTGGTGCTCGATGCTGCGCTCCATATCGTCGATGTTGCGGTCCCCCGCAATAACGCTTTGGGCCAGCGCGCCGTCGTTGGCCTCCAGCGCCTCGATCGCTTTGTCGATGGCGTCCGTCGCCAGGGCGCCCATGCGGATGAGCGACGCGGAAAGGCTCTCCAGCTCTGCGTCGAAAGAAAGGCGTGCGTTCATAAGGGTTACTCCTTTATTATAGGTTGTTTGGCAAAAAAGCACAATGGCAGGGCATATTTTTTTACATGCCGCCCCGTGGGAACGGCTGCAAAACAGGCCGCAGGCATCAACCGAAGCGGCCCGTAATGTAGTCCTCGGTCCGCTTGTCCTTCGGCATGGAGAATACCTGCTCGGTCTCGCCGAATTCGATGAGGTCGCCCACCAGGAAGAACGCGCATTTGTCGCTGATGCGCGCGGCCTGCTGCATATTGTGCGTGACGATGACGACGGTGTAGCTTTCTTTCAGTGACGCCATCAATTCCTCAATGCGCATGGTGGAAGCCGGGTCCAGCGCGCTGGTGGGTTCGTCCATCAGCAGCACGTCCGGCTCCACAGCCAGCGCGCGCGCGATGCACATGCGCTGCTGCTGGCCGCCGGAAAGGCCCAGGGCCGACTTTTTCAAACGGTCCTTCACCTCGTCCCACAGCGCCGCGCCGCGCAGTGATTTCTCCACAAGGTCGTTCAGCTCGGCTTTGGAATGCGTGCCGTGCAGCCGGGGGCCGTAGGCGATGTTGTCGTAAATGCTCATGGGGAAAGGGTTCGGCTTCTGGAATACCATGCCGATCTTCTTGCGCAGCCAGGTCACGTCCACCTCTTTGGAAAAAATATCCCGGCCGTTGTACAGCACCTCGCCCTCGATGCGCACGCCGGGCACAAGGTCGTTCATGCGGTTGAGCGTTTTCAGGAATGTAGATTTGCCGCAGCCGGACGGCCCGATGAAAGCGGTGATCTGTTTTTCGGGGATCTGCATATCGATGCCCTTGAGCGCCTCAAAGGCGCCGTAATAAAGCTTGAGACGGTTTGTCTGCAAAATGATGGGGCTTTCCATATTGTTCTTACTCCTCTTTCACTGCTTCGCGGTTACTTCGTTTTTCTGCGCAGCTTCTTTTCCACCAGCTTCGCCGCGCCGTTGATGCACAGCACCAGGAGCATCAGGATGGCCGCGATGGCGAAGCCCACGTCGAACTCGCCGCGTTCGCTCACATACATGTACAGCGCCACGCTGAGGGTGCCGCCGCTGCGCGTGAAGGCCGAAAAGATATTGTTTGCCACAACGGTCCCCACGCCCGCCGTAAACAGCAGCGCAGCGCTTTCGCCCACGATACGGCCGATGGACAAAATGCAGCCTGTTACAATGCCGTCCACCGAGGAAGGCAGAATGATGGTGCGTATCATGTACCATTTTGTCGCACCCAGGCCAAGCGCGCCCTCGCGGTAGCTCTGGGGTACGGTCTTCAGGGATTCCTGCGTGGTGCGGATGATGGTGGGGAGGATCATGATGACCAGCGTGCACCCGCCCGAGAGAAGGCTCGTCTGAAAGCCCAGCATCTGCGCGAAGAACAGCATGCCCACAAGGCCGTAGATAATGGACGGGATGCCCGCCAGGGTCTCGGTGGCGAATTCAACGATGCGGATGAACGTTTTATTGGAGGCATATTCCGTCAGGTACACTGCCGCGCCCACGCCCAGCGGCAGCGCGATGAGCAGGGTGAACAGGATGATATACAATGTGTTCAGGATGTTTGGCAGAATGCCGATGGTATCCTTGAGCACACTGGGCGCCGTGGAGAGCAGCTGTCCGGTGATATGCGGCAGACCGCGCACAAAGATATAGCCGATGAGCACCACCAGCAGCGCCACGGTGAGGAAAGCGCTCAGATATACCACTGTTTTGAAAAAGATATCGTATGCGCGGCGGCGGCCGCTGCGCCTGTCTTGTCCGTTCATGGTTTCTCCCCTTTCTTCAGGAAGAAGTTCAGCAGGCTGTTGATGAGCATGATAAAGCAGAACAGCACCAGCGCGATGCTGAACAGCGCCTGCTTCTGCAGGCCGCTGGCATAGCTCATCTCCTTGGCGACGGCCGTCGTCAGGAAGGTGACGCTCTTGAACAGGCCCGGCATATTGGCCACGTTGCCCGCCACCATCATCACGGCCATGGCCTCGCCGATGGCGCGGCCGATGCCCAGCACGATGCCTGCCACGATGCCGCTTTTGGCCGCCGGGATGCTCACCTTGAAGATCGTTTCGATCTTCGTCGCGCCCAGCGCCAGGCTCGCCTCCTCATACTCGGGCGGCACGGCGTTCAGCGCCGTTTCGCTCACCGAGATGATGGACGGCAGAATCATGATGGCAAGCACCAGAATGGCCGCGAACAGGCAGGTGCCGTTTTTCAAATGGAACAGCTCCATCACAGCCGGCACCAGCACCATCATGCCGATGAGGCCGTACACCACGCTGGGTATGCCCGCCAGCAGCTCCACCGCCGGGCGCACGACCGACGCGACCCGTCGGCTGGCCACCTTGGAAAGGAACACCGCCGTCAGCAGGCCCACGGGAACGCCGATGACGATGGCTCCCAGCGTGCCCCAGATGCTGGTGAGGATGAACGGCAGAATACCGAATTTCGGCTCGGCGGCAGTAGACTTCCATTCGGTGCCGAACAGGAAGTCGAGCAGGCCGATCTCCCGGATGGCCGGCAGGCCGGAGACGACCATATATACGGTGATGAGCGCTACGGCGGCAATGGCCGCCGCGCCGCAGACAAAGAACACCGCGTTCATGATTTTTTCGATCGTTTTTTTCAGCGCGCGCCGGCGCCTGCGTTTGCTCTCGATGCTGTTGTCCAGTGTTGTTTCTTTCATATCCAAAACCCTTTTCGCATCTTCAATGAATCATAGCCGGAAAGAGCCGGCGCCCCGCGCCGGCTCCCCCGCTTTGTTCGGATGTGGATTATTTCGCAACAGGCACGGCGCCCGCGTTCACGATCAGCTCGCTGGCGGCGTCGCTGGTGGCGAACTCGATGAACGCCTGCGCGGCCTCGCTCAGCTCTGCGCCGTCCTTCGTAACGAACACGAACGGACGCTGAATTTTGTAAGTGCCGTCCTGCACGGTCGCCTCGCTGGCGGCCACACCCTCGACGGTAACGGCCTTCACGGTGTCGTCAACCGCAGACAGGGACGCGTAGCCGAAAGCGTTGGGGTTTGCTGCAACGCCCGCGATGACGGCGCCGGTGGAGGTGAGCTCCTGGTCGTATTTGCAGGCGTCCTTCACGTCCACAATGCTTTCAAAGCCGTCGCGCGTGCCGGAACCGGCCTCGCGGCCCACAAGTACAACCGGCATGTCCGGGCCGCCCACTTCGCTCCAGTTGGTGATCTCGCCGGTGGCCAGGCCTTTGATCTGCTCCAGGGTCAGGTCTTCCACCGTGTTCTCGCTGTTCACAATGATGGCGATGCCGTCAAGTGCGAACGTGGTGGCGGTCAGGCCGCCTGCGGCCTCATCGTCCTTCAGCGCACGGCTGGAAAGGCCGATGTCCAGCGTTCCCTCGGCCGCGCCGGTAATGCCCGCGCCGGAGCCCGTGGGGTCGTAGGTGACGTCCACGCCGCTGTTTTCCGCCATGAACGCCTCAATGAACGCGCCGACAACCTTTTCAACCGAGGTGGAACCGCCCGTGGTCACCTTGCCGGACAGCGTGCTGGCGGCAGGCGCGCTGGAAGCAGGCGTGCCGCCGGACGCGCCTGCGGGTTCGCTGGAGGCAGCGGCCGGGGTGGATGAGCCGGTGCCGCCGCATGCGGCGAGGCTCAGCATCATAATGCCGGCCAAAACAATCGCAAAAATCTTTTTCATCGTTTTTTACTCCTTTGCCTTGTTCGCAAATCTTTTCTTTCCCTTTGGGACACCCTTATTTTACAATTCCTTCCTCCGCCGTAAAACCAAGGGAATGTATCGTGTTTGTAAAGCGTTTGTAAACCGCCTGCCGGGCGTGCCGGGGGCGCGGGCCGGTTTACACGGGCTTTACACGGCGCGCCGTTTCCCAGCGGCGGCCTTACCCGCAAAAAAGCGCGGCCGGAGCCTTTCGCCCCGGCCGCGCCGCCTCGCTTTATTCTTCTGCAATGCCCGCGATGATCTTTACCGCCTCGCCCGCCAAAATCATGCCCGCCACGCCGGGCACCCAGCTCACGCTGCCGGGCGCGGGGCGGCCCGCGGTGCCCTTTGTTTCTCCGCCCGGACGGGGCGTCAGCGCGGGCGCGGTGCTGCACACCACGCGCAGGCGCTCCACGCCGCGCCGACGCAGTTCCCGGCGCAGCACCCGGGCCAGCGGGTCGTTCTGCGTTTTATAAAGGTCCGTCACAACAAATTTTGTCGCATCCAGACGGTTGCCGCACCCCATGGCGCTGACGATGGGCACGCCGGCCTGTGCGGCGCGGGCGATCAGCTCGATCTTCGCGCTGACGGTGTCGATGGCGTCCACGATGCAGTCGTATTCGGAAAGGCTGTATTTCGGCGCGTCCTCCACAGTGTAAAACACGGGCATGCAGGTCACTCTTGCCTGCGGGTTGATGTCCCGGATGCGCGCCGCCATTACGTCCACCTTATATTGCCCCAGGGTAGCGTGGGTGGCTGCGATCTGCCGGTTGATGTTGGAGAGCGCCACCGTGTCGCTGTCGAACAGCGTAAGGCTTCCCACGCCCGCGCGGGCCAGAGCCTCGGCGGCATGCCCGCCTACACCGCCCACGCCGAACACCGCCGCGTGCGCGCCCGCCAGACGCTCCAGGGCCTGCGGCCCCAGCAGCAGCTCGCTGCGTCTGAATTCTTCCCGCATCATTTTCCCTTCCTTTTGCACAAACCTTTGAAATTTAGTATAGCCTAAAGCCGTATGCGTCGTCAATCTTACGTTTTGCAGGACCCTTTTTGAGGAAAGCGTTGCCGGGATATACCTTCGGCGGTTTCTACAAAAACACGTTGATATAGCAGGGGCCCTGTGCTATAATCGGCTCAACAAATCTGGATTTATGAAGGTGATAAAATGGAGAACTGGCAGAGTGCCGAAACGCAAAAGGACATTGAACAGCTGATGTCCGCTTATGGTGATTTTCATGACGCCTGTATCGTATCTCTCAACTTTCAAAGCGGCGCATTTGTTGATGATAAAAGCGCAATGCATTTTGGCGGCCCGGAAGAGCGTGTTTTATCCGTCGTATTTCAACGTCAATGGGAACCCAAAACCATAGAACTCCAATTTATCGGTTTGCGCCAACTACACCTGATTGGATGGCAGGACAATTACCTATGTAATATTTTAGAAGCATATTTGGCTTTTCATGATAATTTGCTGCCCGGCAAACCCCATCGTGTAATTGTGTGGTCTGATAATAGTTGCTTTGATGCTGCTGAAATTGGAAGTACGATTCAAGAGCCAGCAGATACATACATTGTGTCAAACGTATTGAGATGGCGCATTAAAGAATAGGCAAAAGCAGATTTATCGGGCAGCCGTCCATCAACCGGCAACTGCCCGTTTGGGATATTTTGACGAACGGTTTGACGAAGCGGCTTTCAGCAACGCCGATCTGAAAAGAAAGTTTTGCAGCGGGCGGACGCATATAGGGACGCATATTAAAAAGGCGCTGCTTTTACAACAGGCCCAAGCGCTTACGGCCTGCTTCCGGGGCATCTCACTGCATTCGACCAACAGTCGATTGTAATATCCCCTGCCGTGCAATATAATTATCCCAATAAGGAGGCGCTGCATCATGGACACCGAAAAAATGGGACGGTTTATTGCTGAGCGCAGAAAAGACAAACATATGACGCAAAAAGATTTCGCACGCATGCTGAATATTACGGACAAAGCGGTCTCAAAATGGGAGCGCGGAATAAGCTGCCCCGATATCTCCCTTTTACCCTCCGTTGCAGACATACTCGGCGTAACCATCCATGAATTGCTGAACGGTGAGCAGAGCAATACAGAAGCCGAAGGCCCGGCGGCAGGCAGGGAGAATGCCCTGCAATATGCGGACAGCGAAGCAGAAGCCGCGGCAGGTACGACGCGCAGCCGGTGCGCCGTTGCATTTTCTCTGCTGCTGTTGGCCGGCAGCGCCGCATGCGCCGTTATCAACACGGCGGTTTCCGGCAAACTCACCTGGGCGCCTTTTCCCATTGTCTCTATGGCTTTCGCCTGGCTTGTGTTCTTCCCCGTCCTGAAAGCCGGTAAAAAAGGCCTGTTCGGCGCGCTGCTTGCACTCAGCGTTTTCATTCTCCCTTTTTTGTATGTGCTGAGCCGTCTGCTCAAAAGCAATGGTAATATCCTGGCGGCCGGCGCCCCAACGGCCGCTCTCTCCGTTGTTTTTCTTTGGAGCGTTTTCGCGCTGTTCAAACGATTGAAAACCAGAAAACAGCTCGCGGCCGCCGCCTCGTTGCTGTTGGCCGTTCCCACATGCCTTTTGATCAACCTCGTCCTTTCAAAGCTCTTCTTTCTGCCGGTGATCGACGTGTGGGATATGCTGGCCATTTTTCTCCTGCTGATATCCGCCGCCGCGCTTTTTATCGCCGACCTTGCGGCAAAGAAAAAACATATTGTTTCAGAGAAGAAACCGGAGCACAGCGGCTCGCGCGGGCACGCGTGAGCTCCCGAACAGGAGGGTAAAACCATGCAGCACAAAGGAACGGTCCGGCTCGAAACAGACAGGCTCATCTTGAGAAGGTTCCGGCTGGACGACAGCGGAGCGGCTTTTCAAAACTGGACCAGTGACAAACGGGTAACGGAGTTTTTGCGTTGGCCCGCACACGATACGGTCAATACGACAAAGAAGATCATCCAAACGTGGGTGGACGGTTACGCCCGGGACGACTTCTACCAATGGGCGATCGTTTTGAAAAACAACGGAAATGGACCCGTCGGTACGATCAGCGTTGTTGACCGGAACGACGCATTGAATATATTGCATATCGGATATTGCATCGGCAGCCGATGGTGGAACCAGGGCATCACCTCGGAGGCGTTTTCGGGCATCATCTCATTTTTATTCGAGCAGGTGAAAGCCAACCGGATCGAATCGCAGCACGACCCCCGCAATCCGAATTCCGGCAAGGTCATGATAAAATGCGGCCTGAAATATGAGGGTACGCTCCGTCAGGCGGATATCAGCAACAAAGGCGTGGTCGACGCGGCCGTGTACAGCATATTGGCCGACGAGTATTTTTCCAAACAAGCGCAATGCAAAAAGCGTTAGGGCGATACCGCACAATTCTAAGTGTCGAATCGCACCGGCAGATTTTTTGTGACAGTTGCCGGAAAATCTGCAAGCGAGGCGACGCTTAAGGCATCAGCCGTGAATTGTGCGGTATTGCCTCAGAAGCCAAGTGGGCGGCCTTCCGGGAAGGCCGCCCCTGCTTATTTTTCTTTCTGCGTTTCTTCCCGCTCCGGCACAGCGCATTGCCGCGCCGCCTCCCGTTTTTTGCGCCGCCCGTAAAACAGGGCCGAAACGCCCGCCGCGCACGCCACCACCAGCACGGCCTTTACCCAGCCCGAGGCCTGCTCCAGCGCGGCCGTAACGGCAGGCCAGCTTTGCCCGGCCAGCGCGCCCAGATAGACCAGCAGGATATTCCACAGCAGGCTGCCCACGGTGGTGAGCAGCAAAAACGGCGCCGGATGCATGCCCGCCATGCCCGCCGGGATGGAGATGAGGCTGCGCAGGATGGGGATGCAGCGGCAGTAAAACACACTGGGCCAGCCGTGGGCCGCAAACCAGTCCGACGCCTTGTGCACGTCGGCGCTCTCCATTTTCAGCACGCGCCCAACCCGGCCCGAAAGCAGCGCCTCCAGCCGCTGCGGGGCCAGAAGCCGCCCCACGCCGTACAGCACGATGGCCCCCGCCACGCTGCCCAGCGTGGAAAACAGAATGACGCCGGGGGGCGTCATCTCCGTACAGGTCGTTAAAAAGCCGCCGAAGGTGAGGATCACCTCGCTGGGGATCGGCGGAAAAATGTTCTCCACGGCAATCAGCAGCAGCACGCCCCAATAGCCGAACCGGCTGACAAGGCCGGTGATGACGCTCTCCATGGCATTCACTCCCTCTGCTTATTCCTATGCGGGAAAAGCGGAAGGAATGCTTTGCACGGCGCGAAAAGCGGCGCGCCCCGCGGAGCAAAAAAGCCCGCCGGCGGGATGCGCGCCGTTTCGCCGGCTCTGCCGCCCCGGCGGGCTTTCCCGTACTCAGCCCGGCGTCAGCGCCTCCCGGGCCTGGGCGGCGCTCAGACAGCCCCGCTCCACCATCTGCTCCACCACCTTTTTCTGGCGCTGCCGTGCCAGCCCGGGGTTCTGCGCCGGGTCGTAGGCGGAGGGTGCGTTGGGCACGCCCGCCAGCAGAGTGCATTCGTAGGGCGTCATCTGCGCGGGGGCTTTGCCGAAATACCCCTCGCTTGCCTGGCGCACATTATAGTATCCGCTGCCGAAATAGATGGAATTCACATACAGCTCCAAGATCTCGTCCTTGGTATACTGCTTCTCGATGGCCCATGCCATGAACGCCTCGGCCGCCTTGCGCGTGAGCACCTTCTCCTGTGTGAAATACAGATTTTTGGCAAGCTGCTGGGTGATGGTGCTGCCACCCTCCACAAAAGCGCCCGCGCACACATCGTTCCACAGCGCACGGCACAGCGCAATAAAATCCACGCCGCCATGGGAATAAAAACGGTGGTCCTCCACCGCCACCACAGCGTCCCGGTACAGCCGGGGCAGCTCGTCCAGAGGCGTAAAATCCGGCTGGGCGCGCACCTGCTCCGCCATTTCCGCCAGCGGCTTTTGCTCCAGAGCCTCCCGGTACATGCCATAGCCCTTCAGCCCCACGTACAGCCCCGCACTGAGGCAAAGCGCAAGCAGCAGGACAAAGAGCCCCGCCAGCGCCCGCTTGATTTTTCCGCGCATCACCGCGCACCTGCCTTTCCCCTTCCGGCCGCATCCTCCGGCTTTGTACCTTTATTATAAAAAGGAAAGGCCGGCGCTGCCATCGAACTGCCTTTCATTCCGCGCGCGCAACCTTACGTTTGTGCAAGATGGCGGCGGACAAAAACACGCGGAGCATACAAACGCGCCCCGCCGCCGGTTTTATCCGGAAGCGGGGCGCGTTTGTAAGGGCCTTTTCTCAGCAAAGCGGGGCCGCGATGCGCAGCACCGCGTCCAGCATACGGCTCCAGAAATGGCGGCGGCAGTCCGCCGGCGAAATCTCCCGGCTTTTTGCCAGCGTGTCCATCACGTCGGCCTTCAGCGCCTGCAGCGCCGGGGTGCGGTACAGGTAGGTACCGCATTCAAAATGCAGATACAGGCTTCGGTAATCCATGTTGATGGTGCCCACCACACCCGTGGTGTCGTCTGAAAGGTAGCTTTTGGCATGGATGAAGCCCGGCGTATATTCGTAGATGCGCACGCCTGCGCGCAGCAGCGGCGCGTAATAGGAGCGCGTAAGGCGGTATACGACTTTTTTGTCCGGCACGCCCGGCGTGACGATGCGCACGTCCACGCCCCGCTTTGCCGCCGCGCACAGCGCCGCCTGCATCACGTCGTCGATGATAAGGTAGGGCGTAAAAATATACACATAGTCCCGGGCCTGCGCCAGAATATCAATGTAAACGCCCGCGCTCACGGCCTCGCCGTCCAGAGGCGAATCGCTGAACGGCTGCACCCATCCCTCGCCCGCAAACGGCGCGGGATGGTAAGCATGGGGGCGGAACGCGTCCAGCGGCTCGTTCACGGATTCCGGGCGGTAGGCGTGCCAGAACTCCAGGAACATGGCTGTAAAATTCCACGCGGCTTCGCCCGTCACACGCACGCCCGTATCCTTCCAATGGCCGTGCAGCTCCACGGCGTTGATGTATTCATCCGAAAGGTTAACGCCTCCCGTGAACACCGTGTGCCCGTCCACGTCCATGATCTTGCGGTGGTCGCGGTTGTTCATCGCCAGAGAAAGCACCGGTATAAAGGGGTTGAACATCAGCGTCTTGACGCCGCTGCGCTCCATTTCGCGGGCAAAGCCCTGGGGCAGCAGGAACAGGCTGCCCATATCGTCGCATATGAGGCGCACGTCCACGCCGTGGGCCGCCTTGCGCTTGAGGATCTCCGCAATGCCGTCCCACATTTTGCCGGGCTGTATGATAAAGTATTCCAAAAAAATGAAATGCTCGGCGCTTTCCAGCGCCCGCAGCATGTCGGCGTATATCTCCTCGCCCAGAGGATAATATTTCACGTCCGAATCCATACAGACCGGATATCCGCCCGTAGCGGTAATGTACCGGCTGCGCGCCGCCGCACGGGCGTCGTCCCCGCGCAGCGCCCCGAACACCGCCTCGTCCTGCCCCAGCGCGGCCGCCGTTTCCGCGTGCTGCGCGGCCAGCCTGCGCCGCATCCGGTGCGCGGGCAGCTTGCCGCCGAACAGCAGGTACAGCAGGCCGCCCATCACGGGCAGCTGCAGGATCAGGATGATCCAGCCGATCTTGAAGCCCGAAACGTCGTCGTGGTACAGGATATGCAGCACGATCAGCAGGCTCAGGAGCGTAAACGCGGCGTTCAGCCACACCGAATAGGCCGCGAGCTTCCAGAAAAACACGCCCAGCCATACCGCCTGCAGCAAAAGCAGCAGACCCGTGATGAAAATACGCCCGCACAAAAATTTCAGCAGCTTTTTCATTCCGTCCTCCCACCGCCGGCACATCCGGCGCATATCTGATATCAATATATCAATATCCGTCGAAAAGCGCAAGACAAACCGGGCGCTTTTGTGGGCTGCGGCGGTTCACCTTCCGCGCGCCGCGGCCGTATATTCCGCAAACCGCGCCTGCGCCGCGGCGCCCACATCGGCGCTCCGCGCGCCGCCTCCCCAATAATGCAGGAACAAAACGTCCGGCCCGTCCACCACCAACAGCAATGTCTGGTGGAAGCCCGGCCCGTCCTCATAATTTGCCAGCACCAGCGTGTCCGGCGTTTCCTTCAGCACCGTGTATTCCTCCGGCTCCAGCAGCCACAGCCTGCGCGCCAGCCCCCGGCCGAAGGCCTTCGCACCGCCCGCGCCTGAAAGACGGCAGTAGCGCTGTACCAGGTACACGGTGTCCTGCGTACCGTCGGCATAGCCCGCCTCCCAGGCGGAGAGGCCCAGCGGCGCGCCGGGCGTCCAGGTCTGCACCAGCTGGTTGACGCCGTCCCGCACATTGGGCGCAGCCTCTGCCGCGCGCCGGTAGCCCGCCCCCTCCACCTCGGCCAGCGTCAGCAGCGGCAGGCCCGCGCCGGTCTCCGGCAGCGGCGTTTTTTCATAGCGCGCCAGCTCCAGCAGGCCCACAGCCAGGCAAACGGCATACACCGCGCCCAGCAGCGCGCAGGCGGCGCGGTGGGCCAGTGCCGCCCGCCGCCAGCCCGGGCCGTGCCGGGGCATCGCGCCCGCGCGCAGCATGCGGCGGGGGCGCATCAGCGCCAGCATGCTGTAAACGCCCCAGCCCAGCCGGAACAGCGTCACCGCCAGAATGGCCCAAACCAGCGGCGCGGCGGCGTCTGCCAGAACCAGCTCAAGCGTATACCTGCCCAGATAGGTGAGCTGAGCGAACATCAGCAGCGCCCACAGCGCTGTGCCCAGCGCCTGGCTCAGGATCGAACCCCGCAGCGTCTTGAGGGAATCGGCCAGCGCGGCGGGGTCGGTGTGAAGGTCCGGCGCGTCCGTCTGTTCGGGCGCGCAGAACAGATGCAGGGGCCTGTCGTTCAGCACATACTGCCAGCCGCATTCTTCATAAAATTCCTTCTGGCCCGCGGGCAGGCCGCCCTCATCGGAACCGACCTCGAAGCGGTAGCGCAGGCGCGCGGGCGGAGCCGGGGCAAAACGCGTCAGCATTGCGCCCGCCTTCTGCACCCGCAGGCCGCGCGCCGCAAGCTCGGCGTACCAGCTCTCCCGCTGGGCCAGGGCCCAGCGCGGCAGGCTCAGCTTATAGCTGCGTTTTTTCATTCGTTCCGCCCTCCCCGATCCATGCGCCGTCGCGCACCATGGCGCGCAGACGGCTGTATTCCGCGCGCAGGGCTTCCATCCCCGCGTTTGTGAGCAGATAGGTCTTGCGGCGGCCGTCGTTTTCAGACAGGACGATCAGCCCTTCCTTTTCCATCCGCGTCAGCACACCGTACAGCGTGCCCGGGCCCATCTGCACGCGCCCGCGGGACGCCCGCGCGATCTGCTGCATCAGCTGATATCCGTGCGCCGGACGGTGCAGCGCCAGCAGCACATAATACATGGCCTCCGTCATTGGTCCGCCGGACATCGCGCGCCGCCCCCCTCCGCAATTCGTATGTGTCGCGATATATCGTCTGACATAATAATAGCAAGCACATCCGCCTCTGTCAATGCAGGCGGACGCGCCAAAAGAAAAAGCTCCCCGCGCACGCCGCAAACGCGGGTGCGCGTGGAGCCCTTCCAGCCAAAAAATCAAAATTAAAAAGAAAACTTATTCCGTCACACTGGTGGCCTTGTTTTTCAGGATGACGTCGTGGCTGCCGCCCTCTACGATGCTGGTGGAGGAGACCACGGTCAGACGCGCCTTCTCCTGCAGCTCGGGGATGGTGAGCGCGCCGCAGTTGCACATGGTGCTGCGCACCTTGGAAAGCGTTACATACACGCCGTCCTTCAGTGCGCCGGCATACGGCACGTAGCTGTCCACGCCCTCTTCAAAGCTCAGCTTGCCCGCGCCGCCCAGGTCGTACCTCTGCCAGTTGCGCGCGCGGTTGGAGCCCTCGCCCCAATACTCTTTCACATATGTGCCGTTGATGCGCAGCTTGTTCGTGGGGCTTTCATCGAAGCGGGAGAAATAGCGGCCCAGCATCACAAAGTCCGCGCCCATGGCCAGCGCCAGCGTGATGTGGTAATCGTGCACGATGCCGCCGTCGGAGCAGATGGGCACATACACGCCCGTCTCCTTAAAATACTCGTCCCGGGCCTTGGCTACTTCAATGACAGCCGTTGCCTGGCCGCGGCCGATGCCCTTGGTCTCGCGGGTGATGCAGATGGAACCGCCGC
>OLNK01001210.1_pt1 | contig 21263 bp, 19 predicted proteins | sample 1672791 | NCBI WGS metagenome assembly OLNK01 (sample SAMEA3136724, study PRJEB25190) | human gut metagenome | biome: human gut; feature: human-associated habitat; material: faeces | place: Austria | collected 2013 | reverse complement strand
TGCTTTTGCTTGCCCCGGCAGAGGGAAATATTTTTTCCTTCAAACAGTACCTCACCAGAAGATGGGACCAACAGACCGCACATGAGCTGAGCCAAAGTGCTTTTACCAGATCCGCTTTCTCCTACCAAAGCGCAAAATGAACCATCCTGAATAATAAAATCTACATGATCAACGGCCAGAAGCTCGTTGTTTGTGCCTTGTCCGTGAAATTCTTTTGATAGGTTGTTGACTTTAATCATGATTCCGCCCCTTTCGTGAAAACACAGGAAAGGGAGTAAGCTTCAATCAGTGACTTTGTATAAGGTTCTGTGGTATGATCGAAGACAAATTGAACTTCACCGGATTCTATAATTCTTCCTTCTTTCATCACCAACATGTTTCCGCCTAATTGAAGAGCTGTTGCGAAATCATGAGTTACCATAAGAACCCCAACTCCATTTGCTTTCATCTGCGAAAATAAATCTATGATTCCATTTCTGTGAATCACATCCAAAGCAGTTGTCGGCTCATCGGCAAGCACAAATTTTGCATCAAGCATCATAGCCATTGCGATAATGACACGCTGAAGCATTCCTCCGGAAAGCATATGTGGGTATGCTCTGTATACCCTGTCAGGATCATCTAACCCTACATCATGCAGAAGCTGCAGAATATAGTTGTAACGCTGCTGGCGGGATTTGTCGGAATGAAGCCGTAGTGTTTCATCCATCTGTCTGCCAATACGCATAGAAGGGTCCAATGCAGTCATTGGATTTTGCGGGATGTAGACAATCTGGTTTCCGTATATTCCTCGTCTCTGCTTTTCTGATGAATTCAAAAGATCAGTTTCGCCGAAGAAAACGGAACCCGACACCTCAAATTTTTTAGGGTCCAATAAGTTTAGCACCGCACTACAGGTCATTGTTTTGCCGCTGCCTGATTGACCTAACAAGATTAAAGACTCTCCTTCTTTGATTGCAAAGGATATTTCAGAAACCAAGTTATCCGAGCCTGACCGCAGTTTAATGCTTAAACGATCGATTATAAGTGACGACATCATAGGCTGTCCTCCTCCGGCGTCAGAATATCACGGAGTGCTTCTCCAAACAAATTGAAGCCTGCTGCCGTTACGAAGATGCACAAGCCTGGATAGATCAGCAATTCCGGATGAGAGTAAAGCGCTGTCCTGGCATCATTTAACATGGCACCCCATTCCGGTGTGCCGGAGGGAAGGCCAAGTCCGAGGAAAGCAAAGCTGGAAACCATAATGATGGAAGAAGCGACACCAGTGGAAACATACACAAGAAACTGTGGCAGAATGTTAGGAATCAGATGTCTGAAGACCAGCTTTCCTGTATTGCACCCAGAAATCCGGGCTGCCAGGATATAATCTTTACCCATTTCTTGAACGGAATAAGATCTGACAACACGAACAAACCAAGCCCAGGTCGCTATCACAACAGAAACGGCAATGTTTTGGAGTCCGTTCCCCAGAACGCCTATGACAGCAATAGCAATGATAAGAGAAGGAAAAGCAATAAACACATCACAGAGTATAGTAATGAAATGGTCTGCTTTTTCTCCAGCACAGGCGCTAAAAGTGCCGACAATCAGACCAATCACAGACAAAATCAGCAGCACAGGTAAACTGATTCCGATGGAATATCTGGCTCCATACAGCAGCCTTGATAAGGTACACCTGCCCAATTGATCTGTTCCAAGAGGGTATTCTGCGTCAGGCTGTGCATACTTTTGCGATAAATTCACCAATTCAGGGTCGTGAGGCGAAAAAGCAGGTGCTGCAATCGCAATCACAATCACAATAGCAATCAGGCACAGACCGATGATTGCCTGCGGCCTTTTGAGTAGCTTATGCATCATTTTCTTCCCTCACCATCCATGGACAAAGCAGACGGTTGATTATGTCTGCCATGAAATTTGCGACAACAAAAATTGCTGCAATGACGACTATACAGGTAGAAACTGCAATCGTATCTGCTGCAACCACACTGTCCACCAGATAAGTTCCGATTCCCTTGATTGAAAAAACACTTTCGATTACAGCCCCTCCGGCAATTAGAAAGCCGAATTGCTGAAAGAAAATTGTAACAACAGGCGGTAAGGCATTTCGCAGAATGTGACATACCAGAATTCTGTTGGCAGATAGTCCACGGGCTTTTGCAAACCGAACATAATCAGAAGATAATTCAGCCAGAAGAGAGGAACGCATAATTCGGATGAGTGAACACGAACTGGGAACCGCCAGGGCAAATGAAGGAAGTAAAAAGCCCCTCCAACCTGGACTTGGTAAGACACTGAACCATTTCAGATGAATCGCAAAGAACAGTAGAAGAAGGAATCCCAGCCAGAAAGTTGGCACACAAATACCGCAGATAGTAATGCCTCTGGTAATCTGATCGAAAAGGCGGTTCCGCTTTCTGGCGCAGAGCAAACTGATTGGAACGGTGAGTACGATAATCCATAGAATAGCCATCCCTACAAGAGATGTGGTCGTAGCCAGATACTTGTGCAGATCCTTTACAATCGGTTGATGAGTGGTCAAAGAAGTCCCAAGTTCTCCTGTAAACATTCCGGAAAGCCACTGAATATATCGCACAGGGAGAGGTTGATCCAATCCCATTTCCACCCGAATCATCTCAATCTGTTCCGGCGTAGGATTGGATACGCCTCGGTGTGCAATAATTTCTGCAGGATCTTTTCCGGACCAAGCAATCAACAAAAAACTCAGGACGCTGACTCCTATCAGCACAATGAGGAAGCTAGTGATCCTTTTTCCAATATATTTCTTCAAATAATGCACCTCCTCACGCTGGCAATCAGTTAGACATAGTTAACTAAATGCCTTTAAGTTACCCTTCAGTGCGGCCTGCATCTGAAAGGTAACCTGCTTAGTAGTTAAATTTCTCTGCCAGATTGGACTTTTCTATCATCTTTCTATATGTGGACGACTGTTTCAGCAGATGAGCATGCTTTCCGCAGGCTTCTACGGTACCTGCTTTCATAACGACGATCTTATCTGCATTTTCAATAGACTTTAGTCTGTGTGAAATAACAATCACGGTCTTGCCTTGAATCAAATGATTTAATCCAGTCTGTATTTGGACTTCTGTTTCCACATCTAACGATGCGGCAATCTCATCCAGAATGATAATTGGAGCATCCTTCAGGATTGCTCTGGCAATAGACAGACGCTGACGTTCTCCACCGGAGAGTTTGGTACCATTTTCCCCGATTATTGTCTGGTAGGTGTCTGGCAGACGGCTGACAAACTCATTGCAACCAGCCAGTTTTGCAGCTCGTATTACTTCTTCGTCAGAAGCATCCAGCCGCCCAAGGCGAATATTTTCCATAATAGAAGTATTGAATAGAATGACTTCCTGAAAAACAATGGAGACATACTTGAACAAGCTATCAGTGTGAATTTCTCGTATGTCGGTTCCTCCGATTTGAACGGTGCCGGAATCTGCATCATATAGTCTGCTGATGAGCTTAAGCATTGTTGTTTTTCCGCAGCCGCTGGGACCGACCAATGCGGTTACCTGTCCTTGCTCCGCCGTAAAGGATGCATGGCGAATCACCTGGGTGTCTTTCTGGTAGGAAAAACAAACGTCCTTTATTTCTACATTGAAATCTGAGAGGACTGCCTTTTCTCCACCCTGAAGTTCATGATTCTTGATTTCACCAATCCTGGCGATCCTTGCATCCAAATAAAAGATTTCCGTCAGATAGAGCAAAACACCACCCATGGCCCCGCTGAGTTTCGCCGCCATAATAATATAGCCCAGAAGAATCAGGATACTTACCTGACCGGAGGCAAGCATCGAAAGGCCAACAGTTGCCGTGATTCCAATAGGAAGAATCGATAAAGTCTGGCCGATTGTAACAGGAATCGTCTGGGTGATCTGGGCTTTCCACTGAAGATTTTCTGACTCATCCAACTGCTGGTCCATTTGAGCTTCTACTTTTTCTTTCAACCCATAGCTTTTAATTTCCTGATTCAGTTCGATTGCATTCTGAAAGCTTTCAGAAATATCTCTCAACTTATCATAATGTTTATTTACATCTCTGACCTGCAGTTTCTTTGTCAGGAAAAGAACCGAAGCAGAAGCAAGAACGGGAAGCAATACACAGAGCCCTAATTTCCAATTCATGATCAGAAGGGCTGCGCTGATAACCAAAAAGTAAATTGCAAATCCTATGGTATTAGCCACTGCGTTCGCAAAAGCATGCTCAATCGAAGCCACATCTGCCATGATTGTTTGAGCAAGGTCAGACAAATTGTGCTTTGAAAAATAGGATAGGGGCAGCTTGGAAAGCTGTTCCGCCAAATCAATTCTTAAATTTGCAGATTCCTGGTAGGTTTCATCATAGGTCGTTTTATAGTTATAGTTAATAACTAAGTACATCACCAGGGTCGCTACCAGCATAAACAGGAGATATACCACCGGTTTCCCGGTGTTTCCATGCAGCAGCCTGTCTGCAAACAGAAAAACACAAATCATCGGCGGTACAAAAGAGACATAATAGAGGAAGAATGACCAGATTGATTTTACAAGGCCTTTCGCACCCGAATCACTAAGCTGGAAGGCTTTTTTTAGATATGTCTTCATCATGCCAACCTCCACTGATTTGCCTTGCAGTATACATCCTGAAAATCTTTATAACGTCCATTGTAGGACATCAGCTCATTGTGGGTTCCTTGTTCCACAACTTTTCCATTCTGGACAAACAGGATCTGGTCTACATTCTGAATAGAGGACAGCCTGTGTGCAATCATGATAACTGTTTTGCCTCTCATCAGTTTTTGGAAAGCCTGCTGCAACTCGTATTCGTTTTCCGGATCTGCAGCTGCAGATGCCTCATCCATAATGATGATATTCGCATTCTTTAGAATAGCCCTTGCAATGGCGATCCTCTGCACCTCGCCACCGGAAAGGTATACGCCCTTTGCCCCGATGACGGTCATCTCTCGCTGGGAGAATTTGTCAAGAATAGATGTGCAGTTCGCTGCGTCAAGTGCATCCATAATCTGCTGCCGTGTTGCCTGAGAATTTCCGATTCGGACATTTTCGTAAATTGAGGTCTTCAGTAATTGACTGTGCTGGAAGACAAATGCTATGTTCTGAATGAGAGCTTTTTCAGAATAACTCTGAATGTTCTTTCCACCAATCAGGATCTCGCCGCCATCAACAGGATAAAATCCTGAAATCAGCTTTGCAATGGTAGATTTGCCTCCGCCGGAAGACCCGATAAGCGCATAAGTTTTATTCTGATGCAGTGTCAGGTTAAAATTCTTCAGCACGAAGGTGTCATCATATTTAAAGTCAACATGACGAAATTCAATATCGAAATTTTGGAAGTTCTCTTCGCTTCCATGCGGAAGCTTTGCCTGATCCATTGAAGCAGTCAGCTCATCAAGCTGATTCAGCGTATTTTGTGCGCCAAAGTTATCCTGCCCCGTAAACATAATCGATGTGAAAGAAGTAAATACAGCTCCGGAGAATACAGCAAAGAAAACAATCTTTGCCAAGATCAGCATGGCAGGTTCTCCATAGCTGATGAGTACAACTGCGGCTGGTACGGCAAAAGCATAAAACACGTTGAACAGAACCTGGAATCCAACATAGGGATTCTTACAACTGAGGCTATACTGATAGACGTACTGTTTGTACTCCTTGATCGAGTCAATCAGAGTTTTGTAATACTGTACAGTTACACCGAAGATTTTTATGATCTGCATTCCTCTGACATATTCTACTGTTGCCGCACTCATCTTTTGAAGTGCCGCTGAATAGCCAGACAGAAATTCAGTACCACCGGACATTTTACGATACTGAAGAACACCAATTACAGTTGTAAGGATCAAGAGAATACCAAGGCGGTAATCAATTGCAAACATCAGCACAAACATTAACACCGGCGTCATAACAGCAGTGATGTTGTCTGGAATCAAATGGGCCACTGTTTTGTGTGTTTCTGCTGCGTTATCATCAATAACTTTTCGAATCTCTCCAGAACTGTTGTGGTCAAAAAAGGAAGAAGAGGCATCCAATAATTTATGAAGCCCATTTTTTCTTAAGCTTGTTTCAAGCCGGAAGCCTAAATAGTGGGAACACGTTGCCGATGCAATGTTGAGGATGCCTCGTAAAATCATAAGTGCGACTACGATAATTGCATCATACATGGCCTTCTCATATGCAGGGATAACCAGAATGGACACAATGGATTGCCAGAGAAACCAATAAGCTCCCATATATGAGCAGACGGCAGCGGCAGATAGTGCCATAGAAGAATATGCCCAAATTCTTTTATCCGGGACATATTGCAACAGTTTTTTATATAAACTACGAATTGACTTCAAATCCGAGCCTCCTTTTTGCTAAAAACGGTTTGACACACATCAACTCTTTCATTATAATTAGTTGCGGGTAACTGTAAAGGACAAAACAGATATAAAGTCTGAACAAGGTACTAATAAATCTAACCGAGGTATCTTTGGAGGGGCCAATGATAGAAGTTGAACGAGAGGATTTCTTTGTTGAATCGATAAAAAATCCACTAGAGTACGGAACATACTATAAGATCAATCAGAAATATGGAATCGGATTTCAATGGACGAGTGAGGTTCACCACGATTTCGTCATTACAGTGACAGACATACGATTTAATCAGGAAACCATGGTTGGAGAACATATTGGGCCTGGATATGTACTTGCTCTCTATATTAGTGGCGCAGGAGATGAATTTTATCCGTATCAAAATGTTTCTCCGAATACATTGCGCTGTTATGAACCATCTGAAAAGTACAAAGCTATTTATCATCCTCAGATTCCATTAAGATGTATTACTGTGCAGTTTGACCAGGAATTTATTGATCAGTATCTCCAGGAAATTTCCGGTGATCTTGAAGTGAACTTTTCTGATTTCTTCAAAGAAAAAGGGAAATTCTATTTACCAAATGTCAATCGTGCTATGCAAAGCCTATATGAGTATCTGCTTTCCATGAAAGCGTCCAGAATTACAGTAGAAGCAAAAATATATGAAATCATCTCGATTCTTGCTTCTTATTTGAAAGAAAACAGACTAAATGAAGAGAATGCCCGATCCATCAACGAAACAGATTTACAGGCATTAGATGAACTAACGCATTACATGGATGAACATTACAGTTTTAATATTACATTACAGACGCTTTCCACCATTGCATGTATGAGTGAAAGCAAGATGAAAAAGCTATTTAAGTCAGTTTATAATATGTCCATTACCGAATACATTCAGAGGAAAAGGATCTCTGTAGCCGAGCACATGCTTATTCAGACCGACCTCACCATTGCGGAAATTTCAAGAATTGTTGGATACTCCAACCCCAGTAGATTGATTGAAATATTCAAAAGGTATTATGGATTTACCCCTTCAAAATACAGAGAATAAGAGAATAAAAGTATTATACTAATTTTATCTAACACTATAAAATGAAATCGCCGATGTAAGCGTTGCTCACTCACATCGGCGATTTCATTGTTTAATCCAGCGGCTTGTACTCGGTCACATTTTTCAGATATGCTTTCGGATCTCCGTTGAGAATCAGGTCGGCATAGGCAACGGGATCATTGTAAATCAGGTAGTCCAGTTCAGACTGCTGGAAACGGCTATTCGCAACTTCGTCCTCTACAGCGGTGCAATTAATGGAAATCATGCTGTCGTCAGAATATCTTAGTTCAACGCAGCCTGTGTCCATGTTAAATTCACAGGAAAGTAATGTTTTCATAATGCTATCCTCCAATATAGGCTCTGTTAACAAGAAAAACTCCCGCCTAATTCCTGTTAGGAATCAGACGGGAGTTTCGTATGCACCCGAAAACCGTCAGCTAACAGTTGATAAGTGATTTCGTTCCTTATCACTGTTAAGCCAAAAACCGACAGGCTTTTTCTCATGCTCCGGACATTTTCCGGCTCTTACTTCTTTCTGGGCAGGGATCTGCGCAGTTCATCCCAGGCAGTCATCTCCACCAATGTGGTGGCGCGCAGGGCGGCAAACGCTTCATCCAGATACTGCATCTCGCTCACCGCACGCATGGCGTGATCCGAAATGCACCACTTCCCAACGACCGTCTGCGCCATCCAGTAGACCATCCGCTCGGTCTTTTTCCGCTGTTTGGTGCCCTCGCGGTAGCGGTCGGTGTTCTCCGCATCGTTCACGGGAACACCTGCCGCTTTCAGCATCTCACAGCACTCCCAGGCGGCATCCACGATCATCCTGCGCTGTTCCACTGTGGTGCGGGAAAGTTCCCCATCCACCGCATAGCAGGCATAGGCGCAGGGCAGGATAAAGGCGATGTGGCTCTTGAGCCACTCGTCCATATCGCTGTAATAGGTCAGCTTGTAATGAGTCCCTTCAAAGGCAGCCTGCAGCCGCAGGCGGAATGCGCCGGACAGGGGTGCGGTTGCGCCGCCGACGGTCATTCCCATCCCCATGTGCACACTGACCAGCCGGTCATGCTCCCGGCGGCCCGCATTGTTCTGGAAGCCAAAGGCGATCTTATCCACCGGGCGCTGCATGGCCTGCAGCATCTCCTGCGCATAGGGATCATTGCCCACAAAGATGAAGTACTGGCTCCGATTCGCCTTGAGGGTGGGCAGCACATCGGCCAGCTGCCCGGCCTGCACCGTGACAAACACAAGGTCATACACATCCTCGGGAGCCAGCACATCTGTCGTCTGCATCCGATCCACCGTTGTTTTCCGCTGGAGCATGTGGCGGATAGTCAGGCCCTTCTGGTCGATGACCTCCTTCCACTCGCCCCGGGCCAGCAGGGTGACCACATTTTTCTTGTTCTGTGCCAGACTGTGGGCCAGCTGACAGCCCTGAACGCCTGCGCCGTACACCAAGATCCTCATAACGAGATACCTCCTGTTTTGCATGATCAGCCCGGCCAGAAACACCGGACTGTTACTTTTTCAGGAACGAGAAAAAGCCCTTTTTCTCATAGGGCCTGGTCTGCACGCCGGTCACGGTGTAGCCCGTTTCGGCAATGGCAGCCTTCAGCGTCTCCACATCCACCGGCTGCTCCGAGATGATGACCGTTTCGCCCTTGGTGTGGGAAGAAGTCACCTTGTTCACCCGGGCGGTCTTGCGTACCACATCATTGATGTGGCTCTCGCACATACCGCACATCATACCATCGACCCTCAGGATCGTTTCTACCATTGTTGTCCCCTCCATACTGTATCTGCGGGCACCCCTGTCAAACTGCACAAGTCCAGCCCGCTGTTTTCGTCATTTTGTTAGTTTTAGCTAACTCATTGCAGAAACAAAAAGGCTCCTGCCCCGCACAGCACTGCTCTGCGGAACTTTGCCGATCTGTTTTCAGTTTTATCATACCATACCGGTGGGCAAATTTCAAGCTGCCCACAAAACCGGCCGGGGGACTTTATCAAAGGGTCAGTTCATGGAAAACAGCGCTGCTTTCCAGCTCTTTCCATTGCATCGTGTTTCCTTCCAGGGTCATGTAGCTGTGGGGGCTGTTCTCTTTGGGGATGCTCACAGAACCCGGGTTCAGGTAAAGATTTCCCTGCCCGAACTCTGTCCAGGCCGGAACATGGGTATGCCCGTGCAGCAGCACATCTCCCGGGGCCAGCGGCGGCAGATTTTTCACATGATAGATATGCCCGTGGGTCACATAAATGAGCCGCTGCCCCACCGGAAGCACCGCATAATCGGCCAGCACGGGGAATTCCAGCACCATCTGGTCCACCTCGGCATCACAGTTGCCCCGCACGCAGAGCAGCTTCTCCTTTTTCCCGTTCAGCAGGGGGATGACCTCCTTGGGGGCGTACTCTCGGGGCAGGTCGTTGCGGGGGCCGTGGTAGAGCAGGTCGCCCAACAGGAACAGCCGGTCGGCTCCCTCCCGCTCAAAGGCCTCCAGCATTTTGCGGCAGTAGTAAGCCGACCCGTGCAGGTCTGACGCGATCATCCATTTCATGGCAGATCCTCCTTTTGTGCGTTCTGTTCTTATTTTACCGCCGCCGCGCCCCATGTCAAGGGCAAGGGTTCACTGTAAAAAGTCATACTTTTATTTTAAAAAGTCCTTGACAAGTATCCCTGTGATGTGGTATCTTTGAACCAATAAAATATCGTGTGGATTTTTACAGCATTCTGCAACTTTTCGCCACACAATGGTACAAAAGCCATTGTGTGGCTTTTGCTTTGCCTTCAAATCCAAATCTGACCCTCAGGAGCAATGAAAATGAACGATACTTTTATGAAAACCAGACCGGTGTTCCCGCTGCTGCTCTCCATGGCCCTGCCCAACGTCATCTCGATGCTGGTGAACAGCCTGTACAACATCGTGGACAGCCTCTTTGTGGCCCAGATCAGCGAGCAGGCCATGACGGCGCTTTCGCTGGTGTTTCCCATCCAGAACTTTGTCAATGCAGTGGCCATCGGCTTTGGCATCGGCATCAATGCCCAGATCGCGCTCTACCTCGGCGCAGGCGACCACGAAAACGCCAACCGGGCCGCCACCCATGGCATGATGTTTTCCCTGCTGCACGGCGTGCTGGGCATGGTCCTCTGCATTGCCATTATGCCCGGCTTCCTGCGCCGCTTCACTACCGATCCCACTCTGGTGGACATGGGCGTGACCTACTCCACCATCGTGTTCCTGTTCTCGCTGGTCAACATGGCAGACCTCGCCTTTGAGAAGATCTTCCAGTCCGTGGGCCGGATGAACGTTGCCATGGTGGCGCTGATCACCGGCTGCGTGACCAACATCGCCCTCGACCCTGTCCTCATCTTCGGCCTTGGGCCGGTGCCCGCCCTGGGCATTGCCGGTGCGGCCCTTGCCACCGGCATCGGGCAGGCCGTTTCCCTTGTGGTCTACCTCTATGTCTACTGCACCACCGAAGTCGCCGTCCGCTTCTCCCGCCGCTGCCTGCGGTTCGATGCCGCCCTTGACGGCAAGCTCTATGCCATCGGTGTACCGGCCATCCTGAATCTGGCCCTGCCCAGCCTGCTGGTCACCTTCCTGAACGGCCTGCTGGCGGTCTACTCCCAGAGCTATGTGACGGTGCTGGGCATCTACTACAAACTCCAGACCTTCCTTTACCTGCCGGCCAACGGCATCGTGCAGGGGATGCGCCCGCTGGTGGGCTACAACTACGGTGCCCGGGAGCATGGCCGTGTGTCCAGGCTCTACAACCTGACACTGGGCCTGAGCGCCGGGATCATGGCCATTGGCACCCTGCTCTGCCTGACCATTGCAGGCCCGCTGATGGGTCTGTTCACCTCTAACCCCGAGACCATCGCCATCGGCCAGACCGCCCTGCGGGTCATCTGCCTGGGGTTCATCGTCTCGGCAGTGTCTACCACCTCCTCCGGTGCGCTGGAGGGTCTGGGCAAGGGCGTGCCCTCGCTGGTCATCTCCCTCTGCCGCTATATCATCTTCATCATGCCCATTGCGTGGGTGCTGTGCGGCCGCATGGGCCCTGCCGGTGTCTGGCACGCCTTCTGGATCACAGAGGCCCTCTCTGCTGTGATCGCCTACGCGGTATATCACAAGGCAGTCCATCAGAAATAACCCTCTCTAACAAAAATTCCCGCTCGATGGAGCGGGAATTTTTGTTATCATCTCTTCTTTTGTGGAAGGCTGCTCTCAGATCAGGCCCAGAGTTTTGAGCTCCCTTGCCACGCCGTCCTCCGTCACAGCCGGGCAGATGCGGTCGCAGAGCTTTTTCAGGTTGTCAGAGCCATTGGCCATGCAGACGCTGATGCCTACCACATCGGTCATCTGCAGGTCATTGTCGCTGTCGCCAAAGCCGATGGTATCGGCCAGCGAACACCCCAGATCATCACAGATGGCCTTGATGCCGGTGCCCTTGTTGAACTTGCGGTTGATGAGCTCCCCGTTGACGATGGCTGACGGGGTATCCCCCAGCCGGGACTCGCAGAAGATGAACTGATCCTCATACAGCTGCTTTGCTTCAGCAAGGCAGGCCTCGTTGGGGGCGATGAACACCACCTTGTAAACCGGCTCTCCGTGGTATTCCTCAATGGGCCGGATGGTCATGCCATACTCCATCGTTTTGCGCCAGCGCTCGGCCTCGCTGTTCAGCTGCCCCGGCTTGCGGGGGAACAAATGGGCGAACCGCTCGATCATCCTGATGCCGCCGTAAGTATCATCCCGGGCTTCCAGTGTGCACTCGGCACCGGCACGCCCCAGCACCTCCCGCAGGCCCTCGACCTGCGCAGGCTCCATGGGAAGATCCACGAGAATTTTCCCATCACAGCCTACATAGCCGCCTGCAGAGCAGACAAAGCCATCGAAACCGTAGGCAAGCAGCGGCTTCGTCATGCGCAGGTTGCGCCCGGTGCACAGAAACACCTTGTGGCCGTTGGCCCGGGCCTGCCGGATGGCCTCCACGGCACTGGCCGGAACGGTCATCTCACCGGGCGGCAGCAAAGTACCGTCAATATCCAGAAAAATCAGTTTTTGCTTCATAGTTTCCTCACTCTTTCACTGCCAGTTCATGGTAAAGCCGCGAATCAGCAGACCAACGGCCAGAATCGCCAGCAGCACCAGGAGAACAGTGCGGTTGGCCTGTTTCTGCTTCTGCCTGGCCCGGGCACGGCTGTTCCGGCTGCTGCCCTGCTTCCGGTTCTGGGATCTGCCGCCGGAGCTGCGGCCGCTCGTGTTCTGCTTTGTGCTGCTGCGGCGAGGAGCACTGCCGGAAGTCCCCTCTTTTTTCCTGCCCGCAGTGCTCTGACCGGACCTTGCCGCGCGGGGTGCTTTCTCTTCCGGGGCCGCCGACGCAATGGGCTTTTTGGCCCCGCAGCGACCCAGATAATCCTCAGCCAGCCGGTAATACTGGCCCAGCTCACTGGTGCGCAGGGGCGCGCCTGCATAGCCCTCTTCCAGTGCTTCCACGGCCTCGTTGAAGAGGATCGCCGCCTGCGCAGCCGCCGTGCGGTCGGAGGCATGGGCCGCTTCATTGCGGGCAGTGCGCACCGCGTTGCAGGCCCGGCGGGCAGCAGCGGGGTGCTCCGTATTGCCCAGCAGATCCAGCGGGCGGGCAGCATCCTTTTCCGGGTCCAGCAGCACCCGCATACACAGGGTGGTATCCAGCTGCTGCCAGCTGTTTCGGCCCGCCAGATCGGGCAGACGGTCATAATATTCGGGGCTCTCCTGCTGGCGGGTGCGGATGTGATCCAGCAGGGCTCCCAGGCTGTGCTCCCCGGGCTTGTTCTCCCAGTGCCAGCGCAGTAGCTTGCGGCTGATCTCATCGCAGGTGGTTTTGATCTCAAAAGCGGTTTGCAGTGCTTCGTCGGGCATAACGTTTCTCCTTCGTACAACCAAAAAACGGAGGAAGCGCAGCCTCCTCCGTCATTCATTTACATCATAAACTGATAATAGACGAAGCCCCACAGCGCAATGCCTGCGCAGACGATGGCGGTGATGGGCGGGACCCAGCGGACGAGGGTCTCGGCAATGCCGTCGCGGCTCTCTTCCGCATCGTCCTCCTCATCGTACTGCTCCACCTCGGGTTCCGGCTGGCGGGCCGGGGCGGCACGGCGGGCAGCAGCAGGCATCACACGGGTGCCCTCGTCATCCACAGCCGCTGCACCGCTGCCGGGGAACGCCGCGCGGGTGGCGGCATCCAGCACCCGGGTGGGCTCTGCTTCCGGAGCAGGGGTGTGTTCCACCGGCGGTGCAAAGCTGGTCGGAGCGCCGACAGGCTCTGCCGGGCGGGCCGTCTGGACGACCCGGGTGGGCTCTGCCTGCACCGGCGCGCTGGCCACGATGCGGGTCGGCTCTTCCTGCGGAGCGGCGCTCGCCACGCGGGTGGCCTCCGCCGCCGGGGCCTGCTCTGCGGGGGCGGCCTTCTGGCCGGGCTGCAGCAGGGTGTTCAGGGCGTTCTGCAGCAGGATGCGGTCACAGCCGCACTCAGTGCAGTAGACCGTGTCCTCTTCCTTCGGGTGGAAGGAACCGCAGGCACAGTACCAGCCGTTCTCGAACACCTGCGGCATATACTTGAGGCCGGTGCGGTTCATCCGGCTTTCCAGTGCCTTTTCCAGCTCCGGACTCAGGCGGCGCGGGGCCGGCAGGCGGACGCGCTTGATGGCATCCAGATGCACGACCTTTTTGCCGCTGTATACGTTCTTCAGGACCACATCCACGCTGGTGATGGCCTTCTGGGTCACGAACACGGCATCGTCCATGCCAAAGCTCTCACCGGGCTTGACCTCGATCTCGCGGTATTCAAAGGCATCCTCACACAGGATGATACCGTCCACGCCCTTGCACTTGAAGTGGATCTCCAGTGCAGTCAGGGTGACCTTGGAGATGTTCTTGAAGGTCAGGCAGACTGCGTTCTCGCCGCTGAGTTCGCCCTTGAGCAGTTCCACACAGACGAACTGCACCGGGCTGCCCGGGGTATAATAGTTGGCCCGGGTGCGTGCGACCGGGTTAAAATTTTCCTCCACGACACTCGCTCCCTTCGATCATTCGTTTTCCTGCGGGGCATCCTGCGCCGGGTCGGGCATTTCCTCGCCCAGCACGGCCTGCTCCGCCTGTTCAGCGGGCTCTGCGCTCTCGGCAGGCTCTGCGGTCTCCACAGGGACCGCCGGTGCGGCGGGTTCCTGTGCAGGCTCGTCACCGTCACGCGGGGGCAGCTTGCCGCCAGCCATCACGGTGTTGAACTCCTTCTCGTTGAGCTTTTCGCGTTCCATCAGAGCCTGTGCCAGCGCATGGAGCTGGTCGATGTGCTCCGTCAGGGTGCGGCGGCAGGTCTCGTAAGCCTCATCGATGATATCCCGCATCTCGCCGTCGATCTCGGCAGCGGTGCTCTCGCTGTAACCCTTGCCCTGGGTGAAATCACGGCCCAGGAAGGTCTCCTCCTGCGAGGTGCCGTAGACCACAGGGCCCAGGCGCTCGGAGAAGCCGTACTTGGTGATCATCTGGCGGGCAATGTTGGTTGCCTGCTGCAGGTCGTTGGAGGCACCGGTGGAGATATCCTCCAGGATCAGCTGCTCGGCCACACGGCCGCCCAGGCTGGAAACGATATCCTCGAACATCTCACCCTTGGTCACATAGCTGCGATCCTTTTCGGGCAGATACATGGTGTAGCCGCCAGCCTGGCCGCGGGGAATGATGGTGATCTCGTGCACACGGGGATGGTGCTTGCAATAGAAGCCTGCCACGGCGTGGCCCGCCTCATGGTAGGCGGTCAGCTTCTTTTCCTCGGCAGTCACAACGCGGCTCTTCTTCTCAGGGCCTGCCATGACCTTCATGGAAGCTTCCTCGATGTCCTCCATGGTGATGGCCTTGCGGCTGCGGCGGGCAGCCAGCAGAGCGGCCTCATTGACCAGGTTCTCCAGGTCAGCACCCGCAAAGCCTGCGGTGCGCTGTGCGATGACCCTGAGGGAGACATCGGGAGCCAGAGGCTTATTCTTGGTGTGGACCTTGAGGATCTCCTCGCGGCCCTTGACATCGGGCAGGCCTACATAGACCTGACGGTCAAAGCGGCCCGGACGGAGCAGTGCCTTATCCAGAATGTCGGCACGGTTGGTGGCTGCCATCACGATGACACCATCGTTGGCCTCAAAGCCGTCCATCTCGACCAGCAGCTGGTTCAGGGTCTGCTCCCGCTCGTCGTGGCCGCCGCCCAGACCTGCGCCGCGCTGACGGCCCACGGCATCGATCTCATCGATGAAGATGATGCAGGGCATGGTCTTTTTGGCCTTATCAAACAGGTCACGCACACGGGACGCGCCGACACCGACATACATTTCCACGAAGTCGGAGCCGGAAATGGAGTAGAAGGGCACCCCTGCCTCACCGGCGCAGGCACGGGCCAGCAGGGTCTTACCGGTACCCGGAGGGCCCACCAGCAGAACGCCGTGGGGGATGCGGGCACCCAGCGTGTTGAACTTGTCGGGGCTCTTGAGGAACTCCACGACCTCCTTCAGCTCTTCCTTTTCCTCGTCCTCACCGGCAACGTCGGCAAAGGTCGCGGTCTTTTTGTTCTCATGCTCGTCCTTCACCTTGGCCTTGCCCACGTTCATAATACCGCCGCCGCCAGCGCCGCCGCGCATCATGGAGAAGAGCAGGAAGCCGGTGCAGCCCAGCATTCCCAGGTAGAATAGGATCTCCATCCAGGGGATGGACTCCTTCAGAGTGGTGTAATCGTACTCCATGGGCGCGGTCGGGTTGGCTGCGTCGTAGGAATCGATATACTGCTGGACGTTCTCGATGAACACATAGGCGTAGGGCAGCTTGTAGCGCACCGTCACCGTGCCGTCATCGTTTCTGGTTGCCCCCACGGAAGAGGTGGAGGAGGAGAACAAATTGCTCAGCAGACCGCCGGAGGCCTGTGTGGCAGCAGTGGCACCTGTGGTTTCGGGCAGCTCCTGCTTGCCCTCCTTCAGCGTCAGGGTGATGATGCTGGTGTTGCGGTCCAGCGTAAAGGCTGTGACCTGATTGTTCTCAAAGTAGTGCACCACAGTCGAGTAGCTCATGGTGGAGCCGCCGGTACTGCTGTCGCTGGTGCCCAGCACCGACCAGATCATCAGAACACCGGCCAGTGCCAGCGCCAAGATCAGGGGATTAAAGCGAGGTCGTTTCGGTTGCAAAAGGGATCAACTCCAGTTCTAATTCGTTTTTGTTATGCGTAGATTTCCGGTTTCAGCACACCCACATAGGGCAGGTTGCGGTATTTCTCATCGTAATCCAGACCATAGCCCACCACAAACTCGTCCGGCACCTGGAAGCCCTCGTAATCGGGCTGGATGTCGGCCTTGCGGCGGCTGGGCTTGTCCAGAATGGTGCAGATCTTCACGGAATTCGGGTTGCGCATCTTGAGCATGGGCACCAGCTTGGAAAGGGTGACACCGGTATCCAGAATGTCCTCCACGATCAGCACGTCCTTGCCGGAAAGGTCGCCGTCCAGATCCTTGATGATCTTGACCAGACCGCTGGTGGTGGTATTGCTGCCGCCGTAGCTGGACACGACCATAAAATCAATGCTGCAGGGGATGGTCACAGCCCGCATCAGGTCGGCCATAAAGACCACCGAGCCCTTGAGGATGGAGACGAGGACAAGGTTTCTGCCCTCGTAATCCCTGCTGATCTGTGCACCCAGTTCGGCAACCTTGGCTTTCAGTGCTTCCTCACTGACCAGGATGTTCTTGATATCGTCATTCATGCTCATGGGTTGTTCCTCCATTTTCCAATTCCAACTGCAAGATCTGTGCAGTCTCCTCGTCCGGGGCCAGCCCCTCGGCAAAGCCCTCCCCACAGACCCACAGGATCTCGCTGCCCGCCGCCAGCAGCGGCAGGCCCTCTCGTATTCCGGCAGGAATGCCTGCCTCATTCATCCATTTGCGCAGGGGCTTGCTCAACCCCCGCCCCGCAGGCCGGAACCGGTCTCCCGGTTGACGGGTGCGCAGCGTAAGGGCAGAATATAACAAGGTTATTCTAGCATAATCCGCCCGATTTTTTAAGTCTTTTTTATGAACACCCTGTGTTTTTTCTCGAAAACCGCTTACAAAAAGCCGTGTTTTCAGGGTTTGGCCCCCGGGCAGGGCAAATTCCGCCCCATCGGCAGGGGCAAACGGCAGCGAAAACGCAGGGGCCGCAGCCGCTTCCGGCCGGCCCTCTTCCTGCCAGAGCATCCCGCCACCTGCGCAGAAACGGACCGTATCGGTCAATTGCACCGCCCCGCTCCCCTGCTCCACCAGCTCTGCCAGCAGGCGGATGTACTTTTCCTCGGCATCCCGCACCGGGGCAACAAGACTGTGGAGCGCCGCCTCCAGAATGAGCGGGTCAGCGCCCTGCAGCGGCTCCAGCCGCCATGCCGCCTTGGCTTCCGGGGCCTTGCGGGCAGTCTGGGCTGCATCCAGACGCGCGATGGAAAGCAGCTGTTCTGCCTGCCTGGCAAAGTAGGCATCCGCGCGGGCCGCCTTTTCACAGAAGCGGGCCAGATTTTCCTCTGCCGCAGCGTTGACGCTGCGCAAGGCCGGAACGGCCCCATGGCGCAGGCGGTTGCGGGCGTAAGCATCGGACTCGTTCGTCTCGTCCGTCACCCAGCCCTGCCCGAAGGCGGCGCAGAGCGCTTCGGTCTCGGCCCGGGTCAGCCCCAACAGCGGGCGGCAGTAGCCGGGCCGCCTGGGCCGGATGCCCCCTGCCCCGTGCAGCCCGGTGCCCCGGGCCAGCCGGAACAGCAGGGTCTCGGCCTGGTCAGTAGCAGTATGGGCCGTTGCAATGCAGTCTATCCCGCCTGCCAGCAGTTGGGCGAAGCAGGCATAGCGGAGTCTGCGGGCCCAGTCCTCCCCGGCATGGGGCGGCACAGCCATTCCCACATCTGCCGGGCGGAAGACTGTCAGCGACACCCCCAGCCTGGCACACTCGGCCCGGACAAAAGCTTCGTCCCGGTCCGCAGTCTCACCCCGCAGGCCGTGGTTGACGTGGCAGGCCGTAAGGGGATACCCAAAAGCTTCCCGCAGCTCCAGCAGCACCCGCAGCAGCGCCATGCTGTCGGCCCCACCCGAAACGGCGGCGCACAGGTGCAGAGCCCGGCCCGGCTCCGCAGGCGCAAACAGCTGCTCCTGCCGGGCAAAGCGTTCTACTTTTGCGATCAATTTTGATGTTTCGTCGTTCATCAGCGTTTGAAGTCCACATCCATAAAGCGGGTGTGTGCGCCATCCCAGCCCAGCGGCACCGTGCTGGTCTCGCCGTGGCGGTTCTTTGCCACAATGCACTCCGCGGTATCCGCATCCACCTCTGCCCCATCGGGGTTCTGGCTGGCGTAGTAGGAATCACGGTAAAGGAAAAGGACGCAGTCGGCATCCTGCTCGATGGAACCGGAGTCACGCAGGTCCGACAGCTGGGGCCGGTGAGAAGAGTTGTTGCCCTGCTTCTCCACCGCACGGGACAGCTGAGAAAGCGCGATGATGGGCACATTCATTTCCTTAGCCATGATTTTCAGGTTTCGGGTGATGGAGCTGATCTCCTGCACACGGTTCTCGCTGCGCTGGCCGGTGGTCATCAGCTGCAGGTAGTCGATAACGATCAGGCCCACATTGGGGCGGGTGGGATCCTGATTGACCCGGCGGATCTTCGCCTTCATCTCGGTGATGGTGATGCCTGAGGTGTCGTCCATATAGATGGGGGCATCGTGGAGCTTTTCCGTTGCCAGTGCCAGATACTCCCAGTCCTCACTGCGGAGGGCACCGGTGCGGAAAGCCTGGCTGTCGATGCCAGCTTCCGCCGAAAGGATGCGGTTGGTCAGCTGCTCCTTGGTCATTTCCAGGCTGAAAATGGCCACCGGCACCTTTTGCTGCATGGCAACGCGGGTGGCGATGTTCAGCGCAAAGCTGGTCTTGCCCATACCGGGGCGGGCGGCCAGAATGATGAGGTCGCCGCGGCCCAGGCCGGTCAGAACAGTATCCAGCAGACGGAAGCCGGTGGGGATGCCCTTGTACTTGTCGGCATCCGGGCCGCTGATCTTCTGCAGGTTGGTCAACGTCTCCACCATGCTGGAGGAAAGCGGGGTCAACGCGCTGGAATCCCGCCCGGAGCGGATCTCGTAGATGCGCTGCTCGGCGTTTTCCAGCAGCAGGTCAGCGTCCGGCTCATCGCCCGCGTCCTGCAGAATGTCCTTGGCAACGCCCATCAGCTGGCGCACCAGATACTTTTCCTGCACGATCTGGGCATAGGCCTTCACATTGGAGATACTGGGCACCGTCTCGGCCAGACCGGTCAGGTAGACCTTTGCCTCGTCCGCACTGGGGAACACGCCATCGGAGATGACGGCATCCAGCAGGGTGACAAAGTCGATGGTCTGATCTGCTGTGAACAGGCGCAGCATCTCAGAATAGATCTGGGCGTTCTGCCGGGTGTAGAACATTTCCGGCCGGATGATCTCCACCAGATCGGTCAATGTCTCGGGCTTGAGCAGCACCGCGCCCAGCACGCTCTGCTCGGCCTGCATATTGTAGGGCAGATTGATGCCCACACTCTCCAGATTCAGTTCATTGGAATAATGTCGTTGTTCGTTGGGCATGGTTCATCCCCCTCCATACTGGGCCAGCTTCCCAAAACGCCAAAAACGCCCCCTGAAGGCAGGGGGCGCAGATGGCATTTCAATCAGGCCTGTTCTACTTCCACCATGATCTTGAAGGAAGCCACAACACCGACATGCAGGCGCACCTTTGCGTTGAACACACCGGCATCCTTGATGTCCTTGGTCTCCAGCTCGATCTTCTTTTTATCAATGGGAGAACCGGCCAGCTGGGCCAGAGCCTCGGCAACTTCCTTGCCGGTGACCTTGCCGTGCAGGCGGCCGGATGCGCCGCCCTTGGCCTTGATGGTCACGGTCTTGCCCTCGATCTTTGCAGCCACAGCCTGTGCGGCGGCCACAGTTTCAGCCTCGTGGAAATCCGCAGCGGCCTCCTTGCCGCGTGCGATATTCACCGCAGAAGCATCGGCCACAGCGGCCAGCTTGCGCGGGAACAGAAAGTTGCGGGCGTAGCCGTCGGAGACCTCATGGATTTCATCCTTCTTGCCAATGCCCTTTACGTCCTGCTTCAGAATCACTTTCATGGTGTTATCCCTCACTTCTCACCGGGGAACCGGTGGATTTCTATGGTTAGTATACAGCATTCAGACCGTTGCGTCAACGCCTTCGATGACAGTGGGGTTACCCCAGCTCCCGTGCTGCCGCATCCAATGCTGCTTCGATCACCTTATCCATATCATAATACTTGTACTCACCCAGCCGGCCGCCAAAAATGACCTTTGTCTCGGCATCGGCCAGCGCTTTGTATTTTGCGTAAAGCGCGCCATTCTTTTCATCGTTGACGGGGTAATAGGGCTCGTCACCCTGATGCCACTCGGTGCTGTACTCCCGGCTGATCACCGTTTTGGGCTGGGTGCCGAACGCAAAATGCTTGTGCTCGATGATCCGGGTATAGGGCGTTTCCGCATCGGTATAGTTCACCACCGCGTTGCCCTGATAGTTGTCGGTATCCAGCACCTCGGTCTCAAAGCGGACGCTGCGGTACTGCAGTGCACCCAGACGGTAGCCGAAGTAGGCATCCACCGGGCCGGTATAGACCACCTTGTCGGCCAGTGCGTTCAGGCTCTCCCGGTCGGCCAGATAATCCACATTCAGCCGCACCTCGATGCCCTCCAGCATCTTTTCCACCATGGCGGTATAGCCGCCATCGGGGATACCCTGATACAGCGCGTTGAAATAGTTGTTGT
>OLNK01001209.1_pt1 | contig 21282 bp, 18 predicted proteins | sample 1672791 | NCBI WGS metagenome assembly OLNK01 (sample SAMEA3136724, study PRJEB25190) | human gut metagenome | biome: human gut; feature: human-associated habitat; material: faeces | place: Austria | collected 2013 | reverse complement strand
ACACCGGGCAGAACTCGCCGCCGAGGCGCTTGCAGCACAGCTCCTGGCCGCAATGGCCCAGGCCGCCCACCATACGCGCCTCGTCGCGGACGCCGATCTGGCGCATGTCGACGCGCACATGCAGGCGCGATGAAAGCGTGCGCACCAGCTCACGGAAGTCGACGCGGTTCTCGGATTCGAAGTAGAACACGGCCTTGTCGCCGTCGAACAGGTACTCCACCGAAACCGGGCGCATCTCCTCGGAGGCCTTCGCGGCAAGCTCCTTGAACACGGGGAGCGCCTCAGCGGCGCGGGCCTCGAGCTCGACCTGCTTGGCGCGATCTTCGTCATCAGCCACGCGCAAGACGGGCTTCAAAGGGGTTTTCAGCTTCTTGACCTGGTCGGGCGTTGCCTCGAACGCAGGCTCGCCCATATGGCCGAACTCGGTTCCCCGGGCGGTTTGGACCACGACGTCGCATCCGGCGTGCAGTTCCAGCTCGCCCGCATCGAACCACAGCGTTTTAGGGTTGTAGGGCAGGTTGACAGGCGCTATGCGGACCATGGCGCTCCTTCTTTCTATCTGGCATACGCCCGCGGCGCCGCATTGGGCAGCGCACGGCCGTACAGTATGTCGCGAACCTCGAGCAGCATCGCGTCGATGCACGTCTCAGGAGATACATTATAAGAGATGGCGACGTCGCAGCGGCGCACGGCCGCGATAGCAGCGGCGGCACGCGCGGCGTCGGTACGCGCCGCGGCTTCCACGATGGAGGGCCTGACGTCGGCGTTGACCACTTGATCGGACGCGCCCGCGGCCTGGACCATGATGTCGCGCAGCCACGAGCGGGTGATGCCGGTAAGCTGGCGCAGCGACTCGGCGGTCTTGGCCGTGAGCTGGCGCTTGTTGCGCGCCTCGATCTGACGGATGGCCGACTTCGCCAGGAAGTCGGCGTTCTCGGCGAGCTCGGCCTCCTGCTCGGCGCGCACGGTGTCGAGCGGAAGCTTCACGCGCACCACCAAGTCGGCGGCGAACCCGATGACGTCCCAATCGTCGGCGCGGCGCAGGCATGCCAGCACCTCGAGCACCCGGGCGCGGAACTCCAAGCGCTCGTTGGACTTCAGGAACTCCACCGCGCGGGTGATGGAGCCATCGCAGGCTTGCAGCGCCACCCGCGCCTGCTCGGGGCTTGCGCCCGAGTTCTGCACCACGATGCCCGCCGCCTCGGAAACCGGGATGGTGCGGAACGGCACCACCTGGCAGCGCGAGACGATGGTGGGCAGCACGCTTTCGCGGGTGCGCGCGAGCAGGATGAGCACCACGTCGGCGGGCGGCTCCTCGAGCGTTTTCAGGAACGCGTTGGCCGCCTGCACGCCGAGCAGGTCCACTCGATCGAGGATGTAGACCTTGCGATCTGCCTGGATGGGCGCCAAGGCCGTGTCGGCCACGATGCCGCGCACCTGCTCGACCAGATAGCCGGCAGCGCCCTCGGGCTCGAACATGCGCACATCCGGGTGCTTCTTGCGCATGATGCGCCCGCAGGTGTCGCATGCGCCGCAATTGCCGCCGCGAGGGCCCTTGGGGCCTTTCGGGCACAGGATGCCCTGAGCGAAGGCGAGCGCCGCAAGCGTCTTGTTCGAGCCTGCCGGCCCGCAGAACAGGTACGCGTGGCTGACGCGCCCCGATGCCACGGTGGCGCGCAAGAACTCGCGCACCTGCGGCTGGCCCAAGATGTTCTCGAATGCGTCTGCCATAAGCGCTACTGCTGCTCCTTGCCCGAACGCTCCGCGCGAGGCGCCGATGCGGAATCCTCGCGGTAATCCACACGCCCCTCATGGGTGCGGTGCACGTCGAGGCGCTCGAAGTAGGCCTCGTTGGCGCGCACGAAATCGCCCATCCACGGGAACAGGTCCGCCAGCTGGGCGAACACCTGCACGGCCGTATGCGATTTGCGCCCGTTCGAGCGCACCAGGCGCACGCGGCGCGGGTTCTTTTCCGCGATCTCCAAAAACGCCGCGTTCACGCGGGCATGAAAATCCTCGCCGGCTCGCTCCATGCGATCGGCCCCGGCGCGGCGCGTGGCGCGCTCCAGGCCCTCGGCGGCGCTGTCGGCCACGAGCAAGATGGTGCGATCGGGCACGATGCCCTGGCACGCAAAGGCATTCGCCGCCTCCACGAACGCTCGGTCGAGCCCGCGCCCGTAGCCTTGGTAGGCAACGGTGGAATCGGTGAAGCGGTCGCACAGGACCACGGCCCCACGCTCAAGCGCCGGGGCTATGACCTGGCTGACCAGCTGCGCACGGGCCGCCTCGAAGATAAGCAGCTCGGAGCCGTCGCATATGTTGGAGTTCGCCGGATTCAACACCACGCCGCGCAGCTGCTCGCCCACCTCGGTGCCGCCGGGCTCGCGAAGGCACACGACCTCACGGCCCATAGCCGAAAGAGCGTTGGCCAAAAAGCGGATATGGGTGGTCTTGCCGGCGCCGTCGCCGCCCTCGAACGTGACGAACACGCCGCGCTCGGGCGCCTGCTCTGCGGAAAGCCCCTGATCGGGGGATTTCGCGGGAGCAGCCGGGTGCACCGGGGCGCCCGAAGCCGGACGGCCCTCGCGCATCATCGGCACCTCGCTCACGATGCCCGTGTTGCGGATATCGGCCACGTTGCTATCCCTGCACGGCGCCGGCCACGGCGGCAGCCACGGCTTCCACGGCGCGCGGGTCGAACGGCTCGGGCATGATGAAGTCCTCGCTCAGCTCATCGTCGGAGACGAGCGCGGCGAGCGCCTCGGCGGCGGCCAGCTTCATCTGCTCCGTGATACGCGTGGCGCGCGACTCCAGGGCGCCCTTGAAGATGCCCGGGAACGCCACCACGTTGTTGATCTGGTTCGGGAAGTCCGAGCGGCCGGTGCCCACCACGCGGGCGCCGGCGGCGCGGGCCACGTCCGGGAAGATCTCGGGCGTGGGATTGGCCATGGCGAACAGGATGGCGTCGGAGTTCATGGACTTCACCATGTCGGCAGACACGATGCCCGGGGCGGAGACGCCCACGAAGATGTCGGCGCCGCGCATGGCGTCGGCCAGCGCGCCCTCCTCATCGTTAAGGTTGGTGGTGGCGAGCATGGCGCGCTGAGCCTCGTTGATGCCCTCGGAGCGCGAGTTGATGATGCCGCACTTATCGCACAGGATAAGGTTCCTGAAGCCGTAGTTGAGCAACAGCTTGGCGATGGCGATGCCCGCCGAGCCGGCACCGTTGACCACCACGCGGCACGTTTCCTTCTGCTTGCCCGTCAGGCGAAGCGCGTTGATGACGCCGGAAAGCACCACGATGGCGGTGCCGTGCTGGTCGTCGTGGAACACGGGAATGTCGAGCTCGTCGATCAGACGGCGCTCGATCTCGAAGCAGCGCGGCGCAGAGATGTCCTCGAGATTGATGCCGCCGAAGCTGGGGGCGAGGCGCTTGACGGTCTCGACGATCTCGTCGACGTCCTGCGTGTCAAGGCACAGCGGGACGGCGTTCACGCCGCCGAAGGTCTTGAACAGCGCGCACTTGCCCTCCATGACGGGCATGGCCGCGGCAGGGCCGATGTTGCCCAGGCCGAGCACGGCCGAGCCGTCGGAGACGACGGCCACGGTGTTGGCCTTCATGGTGTACTTGTACGCATCGGAAGGATTCTCGGCGATCTTGCGGCACGGCTCGGCGACGCCGGGGGTGTAGGCCAGCGCCAGGTCCTCGCGCGTTTCGATCCTCATCTTCGGGACGGTTTCCAGCTTGCCCTGCCACTGCTCATGCAAACGCAACGATTCCTGCGCGATATCCATGCTGCTCCATGCACCTTTCCCTATGCACGGCGCCGGCGGCGCCGCTTAACGTGAGCGTTCCCGCTTCCTTGCGAAAACGTATGTCCAACTAGGGATTATACCCCTTGCACCTTGCCGCCCGCACACCGTGCACGCTCTCCCCGAAAAACGCCCATGAGGTGTGTTTCGCCCGATGAGCTGGGGACGTACAAAGATTAGGCAAGCGAATACGGGAAGAGGGCAGCCAAGCCTTCGGGCATTTGCACCGCCGGCGCAAGGCCCGATGCGCGGCAAACCATTAGCGACATGCGATACGCCCGGCAACAGCAACGACGGATGAGAACGAAAACGCAAAGCGATACGCAGTGGGCCTCCCGCTCGTTCGCGGCGATACGGACGCACGCCCCCCTCACAGCACGCGATCACGCGAAAAATCCGCCCGCTCCCCGGATTGCGTGGAATTCCCGCACCGGGCCGCCGCATGGCGCACAATAGGGGTACGCATCAAAAGGAAAGGAACAACGTGGAAGACGAGAACATGCCCGCGGCCCAGCCAGGCGCGCTCACCGCCGACGCCGTGGCCGACGCCGTGTACCGCGCCGTGCGCCGCTGCGCCACGCACCTGCGCCCCGACGTGCTTGCCGCCATGCAGGCAGCCCGCGAAGACGAGACGCAGCCGCGTGCGCAATCCGTGCTGGACTGCCTGCTGGAAAACGCCCGCATCGGGCAGGAGGACGGCGTGCCCATCTGCCAGGACACCGGCACCTGCTGGGTGCGCCTGGAGGTCGGCGAGGAGCTGCTCATCCCCGGCAACATCCTCTCGGGCGTCAACGAAGCCGTGGCACGCGCCTACACCGACGGCCGCCTGCGCATGAGCGTCGTGGCCGACGCGCTGCTCGACCGCACCAACACCGGCGACAACACGCCGGCCTTCGCGGAAATCGCCCTGCGCCCCGGCCACGGAGCCACCCTGCACGTGCTGCTCAAAGGCGGCGGGTCGGACAACGCAAGCCGCGTGGTCATGCTCGCGCCCGGCGCGGGCTGGGAGGGCGTGAAGAAGGTCGTGCTCGACTGCGTGCGCGAGAAGGCAGCCAACGCCTGCCCGCCGCTCATCGTGGGCGTAGGCGTGGGCGCCACGTTCGACAAGGTAGCAGGCCTGGCCAAGCACGCGCTGCTGCGCGAGGTGGGAGCCCCCGCCGCAAGCCCGCAGGCCGCCGAGCGCGAGGGCGAGCTGCTTTCCGCCATCAACGCCACGGGCATCGGCCCGGCGGCCCTCGGCGGCGGTGCGACCGCCTTGGCCGTGCATCTGGAAACCGCGCCGTGCCACATCGCCGCGCTGCCCGTGGCGGTGAACATGGGCTGCTCGGCCATGCGCAGCGCATCCATCGAGCTGATCGATTGGGGTGAGGGAAAATGAGCGAACCCGTACGTTTGAACCTGCCGCTGGACAAATCCCAGCTGGCGAACCTGAAAGCCGGCCAGGAAGTGCGTCTGACCGGCCCCTGCTACACCATGCGCGATGCCGGCCATGCCCGTGCGCTTGAGGCGCTCGAGCAGACCGGCGAGCTGCCGTTCGGGCTGGCCGGCCAGACGCTGTTCTACGCCGGCCCCACCCCCGCCGATGCCGGCCGCCCGCTCGGCAGCGTGGGCCCCACCACGGCAAGCCGCATGGACTTCGCCACGCCCCAGCTTATGCAGGCCGGCATCGCGGCGTGCATCGGCAAGGGCAAGCGCAACCAGACCGTCATCGACGCTTGCGTGGAAAACGGCGCCGTGTACTTCGCGGCGGTCGGCGGCATCGCCGCGCTGCTGGCCAAGCACGTCACCGCAAGCGAGACCGTGGCCTGGGACGACCTGGGCACCGAGGCGCTGCGCCGCATCATGCTCGACGACTTCCCCGTCTTCGTGGCCGTCGACACGGCTGGCCGCGACCTCTATCGCGCCATCGAGAGCGGCGAGGAGATCTAAGCCGGCTTACCGCCCATCCGATACCGGCCTAGCGCTTCCGATGGCCGCCTCGCCGATGCAAGCCGCCCGGCATCGGCATCGATGCCGCCGCCCCATCGGCGCAACACGACGCAAACGCACGGGACAAGCCGACGACCCGGCATCGGCGCAACACGAAGCGAGAAGCATCGGCGGTCCTACACCCGCCCGGCATCGAGAAGCTCCCACAACGCGAATAGGCCCCCGAACGAACCATCGTTCCGGGGCCTATCTCGTTATGCGCCGGGTTCAGCGGAGCATCCGCCTTATGCAACCGCTATTCAGCCGGCTGCTCTTCTTTCGCCGCAGCGGCCTTCTTCGCGGTCGTCTTCTTCGCCGCGGGCTTCTTGGCGGCGGTCTTCTTCGCCGGCGCCTTCTTAGCGGCTGCCTTGGCCTCCTTGGCCGCAGCCTTCTTCTCCGCCTCGATCTCCTTACCCGGGCAGCTGAAGTTCGGGCACAGCTTCCAAGGGCCGCGCGTGGTCGTCACGATGACCATAGGCGCACCACAGTGCTCGCAAACCTCGTCGGTGGCAGTGATGGCGCCGTACTGCGGAAGCGGGTAGCCCACGCCGCACTCGTCGTAGTTCTCGCAGCGGATGAAGCGCTTCAGGGTACGCGGGTTCTTCTGCGCGATGAGCTTGGCCTTCTTGCCGGCCTCAGCGCACTTCGGGCACTCGCCCACCACCACGTCGGGTTCCTTGTTCGTCTCGCAGTTCGGGTCGATGCACAGCGTGCGCGGCTTGGAGCGGAACGCCGTCACCTTCACCTGGGGCATGCCGCACGTCGGGCACGGGTCGGGCAGCGACTCCACCTTGCCCTTCGGCAGCGGATAGGTGACGTCGCAATCCGGCCAGCCGGCGCAGCCGATGAACATGCCGCGTGTCTTCTGCGAAACGCGGATCTGCAGGTCCTTGCCGCATTTGGGGCATTTGCCCACGTAGGCGTCGGCCGCCACGGCATCGGCCAGGGCGTCTTTGACCTCCTCGGAATGCGGCAGCAGGTTGGCAAGCTGCTCGGAGAGCAGGTTGCGGCTGTTGGTGACCACGGCGTCTTTGGTGTTGCGGCCCTCGGCGATGTTGTCCATCTCCTCTTCCAGCTCGGCCGTCATCTGCGGATGCGTGATATGCGGGGCGAACTTGTCAAGAGCGTCGCAAACCGCCATGCCCAGCTGGCTGGGCTCGATGGGGTCGTTCTGGATGTACTTCACCGTGTACAGGCGCTCGATGATGCTATGGCGCGTGGACTTCGTGCCCAGGCCCAGCTTCTCCATCTCCTGGATCAGCTTGCCCTGGCTGTAGCGCGCCGGCGGCTCGGTCTGCTTTTTCGTGCACTCAGCGCCGTTGAAGGCGATCTGCTGTCCCTCGCTCATGGCGGGCAGCTGCTCATCCTTCTTCATGCCGTACGGGTAGATGGCGCGGTAGCCCGGCGTCACCAGCACATCGCCCTTGGCCGCGAAATGCTCGCCGCCCACTTCGAGCGTGACCTTCGTGCCCTCCACTACGGCCGCATCCGACAGCGTTGCTAGAAATCGACGCGCGATGAGGTTGTACAGCTTGTAATCGGCCGGTGCCAGGTCGTCGGGCGTGGCCTTGGCCGTGGGATAGATGGGCGGATGGTCGGTGGTCTCCTTCTTGCCGCGCGTAGCGTGCAGCTCGCCGGCGGAGAGCAGCTGCTGGCAATACGGGGCGTACGCCGGGTTGCCCGAGATGGTTTTCACCACTTCGGCCAGGTCAAGCGAACTGGGATACACCGTGTTGTCGACACGCGGATAGGAGATATAGCCGTCCATGTACAGGCTTTCGGCGATGCGCATGGTGCGCGCCGGCGAAAGACCCTCCGCCGATGCCGCGGCCATGAGGCTGGTGGTGTTGAACGGCACGGGCGGTTGCTGCTTGCGCGTGCGCTTCTCCACCGCCGCCACCGTGGCGCTTGCCGCGCCCGAAACGGCGGCCATGGCCGCCTTCGCCGCCGCCTCCTCCTTGAAGCGGGCCGTGGAGTGCGGCGCCGTGAAGGCAAGCTCGCCGTCGCCGGCGGTCGGACCGACGGTCGCGCCGGCGTCGAAGGCGCCCTTGATCACCCAGTAGTCCTCGGGGATGAACGCCAAGCGCTCGCGCTCGCGCGCCACGATCAGCGCCAACGTGGGCGTCTGAACGCGGCCGGAGCTGCGCACGTTGCCGTAGCCGGCGAATTTGACCAGCGTGAGGTAGCGCGTGAGCACCGCACCCCAGATCAGGTCGATATCCTGGCGAGATGCGCCGGCCGAGGCAAGGTTCGTATCAAGCTCCACCAGGTTGGAGAACGCGTGCGTGATCTCCTCTTTCGTGAAGGCGCTGTAACGGGCGCGGGAAACCGGCGCCGTGGGATTGACCTCCTGGATGCACGACAGAGCATCCGAGCCGATCAGCTCGCCCTCACGGTCGAAGTCGGTCGCGATGACGATGGAGTCCGCTTTCTTCGCCAGGTTCTTCAGGCTGCGGATGATCTCCTTCTCCTTCGGGAGCTTCTCGATAGGCGCGTAGATCAGATACGGCAAGGCGTCCATCTTCCACGCCTTCAGCTCAACGCCGTCCTCGATGAAGGGCTTCTTCTTTTTAAACGGCGGGCGCGCCAGGCTAGCGGGCAGCTGCGCCGGGATGGCCTCGCCCTCCGCGGTGACGCCTCGCCAGCCGCCGCGCTTCTTATATATAAGAGTAGGCGTGAAATCGGGCTCTAAGATATGGCCGCGCAGGCCGATGGTCACCCATTCCTCGCCGTCCACCTCAAACCGGTACACCGGCGTGGAATACACCTTGTCAGCCTTGGGCTTTTTCACGCCCAGCAACGCCGCGATCTTCGTCGCCGCGTCGTTCTTCTCGGTCACCACCAGCTTCATGCGGCACCCTCCTTGCCTGCTCCGGCCGCCCTTGGGCCTGCTCGTTCACACGGTTGCCCCATTCGTAGTTTTACGTGTGCGGGGATAATAGCGCCGCGCGGCGAAACGTCGCGGGCGGCGCAGGGGGTACTATACACGATTGACGGCGAGGATGAGCTTGCGATTCCACGCGAGCCGCCCGCACGCGGCCCAAACGACGCAAAACCCGCCGCCTTCTACACGACGATACCGCGAAATTGCAGAATGCGTGTTGATTTCGTCGGCGGCGCGCGAAGGAACCGCGATGGTTTCGAGAACCTTGGCCCCCGCCGCCCGCGTTCGCGTAACCTTAGCATCAAGGAGCCGTCGAACCGCCGCATCTTCGCAGCGCAATCGCCGTATCACAGCATCACCGACGGCATCCTGCCCGTACGTAGCAACATGGAGGCCGCCCATTGGGCGGAAAGGGAGCGTCGCATGGTACGAAAAGCACTGGGAGTTTGCCTTGGGAGCATTCTGGTCGTTTGCGTGGGCATAGGCTGTGCAAACGCGTTATTGCCCGCCACATCCACCGCAGCCCCGGTTGCCAATGCCGCAAGCAACGCCAAAACCACCGCCATGAACTCCGCTATCGACGCGTCGGGCGTCAAAGACGCCGTTTCCGATGCGCTTCTGGCCCACACCTGGGACATCGCCAACGCCACGGGCATCTCATCTGCGCAAGTGCAAACCTGCATCGAGAACCTCGACATCAAGGATTGGCAGGTTGCCGACCTTCCCGCCAACGCCGTGCCCGCTAGCACCGTGTCCGGTTCCGCCGCGGGCGTCCCGGCCACGCTTACCACGTACAACAACCCCGGTTACGTCACCATCAGCGCGTACGGCCAAAGCATCGACCTTGCCGTCCCAGCTGCCGCGCAGCAATACCTCCCGCTCATCGCCTGCGCGAACCGGTAGACGCAGCATGTAAGGCGCGAAACCTTTTCAGTAGCAGCAACCGAAAGCTTGAAGGCCCTTCCCGGGCATCATCTTGGGAAGGGCCTTCCTTTTGCCTGCATCGCATTTCCGCTCAAGATCCATAGCCTGCGCCCCACAAACCGAAACCCTGGTCGAGCGCGAGCGCGAGCGCCTTCGAGCCGAAGCCGGAGGTCCCTAACACCAAATTCCCAGACGCAACTTTGCGTATCGGGGCTTCCCGTAACCTGCCCCGTTCGCTGCCGGCGACCATCCTTAACATCGCCCAACATACAGAAGGCGCCTTGCGATCCCCTCGCAAGCCGCCTTCCCTTTCGCTTATAACAACCTGTCCCGCCTACGCCTGAGCACCCCTGGCAGCGGCAGCGGCTTTCGCTGCCTCAAGCTCCTCGCGCTCAAGCACCTGCTGCATGGCGGCGATGGCGCACTCGAGCATGCCGTCGTCGGGCTCGTTGGTGGTCAGGTACTGCATCTGCATGCCCGGCCACAGCACCACCTTCACCAGCGGGTTTTCCGGATGGCTACCCGCCCAGCGCACGGTGATCTCGTAGCTGATGCCCGCGATCACCGGCATCAGCGCTATACGCGCCGCAATGACGAGCGCCAGCTTCGGGGCGCCGTCGGGCACGCCCCACGCCGAGATGAGCGTGTTGAGCGGCGTGACGGTGTACACCAAAATGGCGATGATCATCACCATGATCAGAAACGCCGTGCCGCAGCGCACGTGCAGCCGCGGGAACTGCCGCGCGTTTTCCGGGGTGAGCGGCAGCCCATGCTCGTAACAGTGGATGGTCTTATGCTCGGCGCCGTGATAGCCGAACATGCGCTTGATATCGCTCATGCGCCCGATCAGCCAAATGTAGAACACGAACACGGCCACTCGCAAAAGGCCATCCACGATGTTCCAGGCCAGCGTGTGCGCATCGTACTCGCCCACCAGCAGGTTCGTGATGAACGCCGGCGCCACGATGAACAGCACCACGCCCATGACCAGGCCCAGCACCATGGAGAATGCCATTTCCTTCTTGCCGAACACCGCATCTCCGTCGGACTTCGCCGCAGGCTCGCAAGCCGCAGCCTTCGCAGCCATTCGGTCAGAGCCGGTCGCCTTCGCTCGCTGCGTAGAGGCTGAATCGGCCTCGTCTTCCTCGTCCTCGTTGAACGCATGGAGCGCGGCGATTTCCAGCGCCTTGTAGCCCAGCACCAGCGATTCCACCATGGCGCGGCAGCCGCGCACGCACGGCCAATACATCCAGCCGTTCTTCGCACGGCCGCTTGCCAGGTCATGGGATTCCTCGTACACGCCGCCATCCGGCTCGCGCACGCCCACGGCCCAGTTGTACTTGCCGCGCATCATCACGCCCTCGAGCAGCGCCTGGCCGCCCACGTGCGTCTTGCGCGCGCCGTCCTCGGAAAACGCGCGGGAAAGATCGCTCTTAAGTTTCGCCACGTTACTCACGCGTGACTTTCGGATACGGGTTACCGCAGGTCATCTTGCCCTCCGGGCACGTACCGCGCACGCACGGCGCGCCGGCGTCGGCGAAGATGAACGGAGCCGTGGGGCGCGCCAACTCCAGCATGCGATGCGCCATGTCACGGATCTCCCATTGAGCACGGTTACAGCAGCGCAGGCTGAAGAAGTGCAGCAGCTCGCGAACGTTCATGGTGATGACGATCTTGCTCTCCGCGGCGTTGGGCAGCAGATAGCGCGCGTCTTCGGCGGGCACGCCCGCCTCGAGCAGCGCATGGTAGGCGTCCACCGCAGCCTGGATTGCCTTGTCGAACGCCTCGGATGACTCGGCATTGCCCGCGATGCTCTCGGGCTTGACCACCGCCACATCGCCCGTGAACTTCACATAACGCTGGCTTTGCTGGTTGAAGCTGGCGATGCGGTGGCGCACGAGCTGATGCGTGAGCGCTCGCGACACGCCGTCGACGGCGAACGTGTAGCTTGCATGCTCAAGGGTGCTGAAATGCCCCGAGGACATGATGGTGGTAAGCACGCTCTTGATGCGCTCGGGCGGCATGGTCTCCATCAGCTCGGCAGCGCCTACGGGCGCATAGCACAGGCGCGCGGCCGTGGCGATAGCGCGCTCCGGATCAGGGGTATGGTAGAGCAGCTCTACGTGCATGGTATGCTCCTTATCTGAGAACGATTGCCCGGCCCTCGCATAGCAAGCCCCGCAATCGGATACTATGGGAATACATGCTAACGAATATATCGGCCGCCAGGCCGTTTCGTGAAAGGGATGCTCAAAATGGCTGGAAAGAACACGTCCGAACCCGCCTCTTCCTTCGAACAGGCGGAGCGCTCCCACCGCGCCCTCGCGGGCACATCCGCCGACCAAACGGGCAGCAGCCGGCTCGACCAGGCCCCGGCATCCACCGGGCCATTCGGCGAGAGCGATCCAGCCAATGAAATCGGCACCGAACCCGCCATCAACGTGCAGCCGTTCAACCCGAAGCTCACCACCACCGATTGGAACGCGGAATGGATGGCTCTGCAACAGGCGCGCCGCAAGGCCGACGACCCCTCCTACTGGGACTCCCGCTCCCGCACCTTCCCAACCAGCACCGAACCCAGCGCTTACGCTCGACGTTTCATCGAGCTGGCGGATATCCAGCCTAGGGAAACCGTCTTCGACATGGGATGCGGCACCGGAGCCCTTGCCGTGCCGCTCGGGCTGGCCGGCCACAAAGTGGTCGCTGCCGATTTTTCGCGCGGCATGCTCGACCGCATGTCGGAAGCGCTTAAGCAGACCGAAGTCCACACGGTCTTCCCCATGCAGCTGAGCTGGGAGGAAGATTGGGCGGCCAAAGGCGTGCGCCCGGGCATGGTGGACGTGTGCACCGCCTCGCGCAGCATCGCCACCGCCAACCTGCGTGACAGCCTGCTGCGCCTCACCGACATCGCGCGCCGGCGCGTGTGCATCACGCTGACCACCGGCTCGAGTCCCCGTACCGACGAGCGCATCATGGCAGACCTCGGGCTCAAGGACGCGCTGTGCCCCGATTACCTGTACGCCATCAACATCCTGGCCGCAGAAGGAATCCTCCCCCAGGTCGACTTCATCCGCTCCGAGCGCAACGACTCCTTCGACACCCCCGAGCAGGCTGCAGAAAGCCTGCGCCGCATGATCGACGGGGCCGCCGGCGCCGTCGTCGGCGAGCAGCAGCGCCAAGCCGCCTACGCGCGCTTGCACGCCTGGCTCAACGATAACCTCGTGCCCAACGAGCACGCCGGATCGCCAGACGGCCACGGCGGCGTGCAAAAGGCGCTGCGTCTGCGCAACCCGCGCGTGATCACCTGGGCCTTCATCGCCTGGGACAAATAGCCCTTCTCAAACGGGCGTACTCCTCATAACGTAAACGGCCGCGGAACCATCCGCGGCCGTTTCTCATTCCACTATGCAAATGGACACATTGGGGACGTAGCACTATCTGCCCATTCCCAACGATGAGCCCGCACGCCCGCGCATCAACGCGCTCACGCGCAGACCCGTTTACGCCACCTGCGTCTTCGGGGCGTACTGTTTCGACGTCTCGCCGAAGAACACCTCGTACCAGCACAGGAAGCAGTACACGTTCCAGATGCGCATCATCTTGAGCTTGGAACGGCCCTCCTGCGTGCTGAAATCGGCACTGCGATGGTCGTTAAGCATCTTCATCAGGTAGTCCACGTTGAAGAACTCGTGCGCAGCGGGGCTGGTGAACGCCTCTTTGATGCGCTCGTAATACAGGTCGGTCTGCAGCCACACGGTCAGCGGCGTGATGAACGGCTGCTTGGGCATGTCCGCCACCTTCTGCGGGAAGCCCAGGTGGGCCGCCGCACGGCGCAGCGCGTACTTCGAATGCTCGTCGGTGACGCGGCAGTCGGTGGGCAACTGCAGCGCCACATCGAGCACCTTCTTGTCCAGGAAGGGAACGCGCAGCTCAAGGGAGTGCGCCATGGACATGCGGTCGGCCTTCAGGCAGATGTCATAGGGCATGTAGGAGACCATGTCCACGTACTGCGTCTGCGTGATGACGTCGCCGCCGCCCGTCTGCACCGCAGCCTCGTCGAAGTGCGGCTTGCACCATTCCCACGGCTTGCACGGGCCGTTGTAACCCTTCAGCACGTTGGGGACCTCGTCCCACATATAGTTCATGCACGCGCGCTGATAGCTTTTCTCCGGGCCGCCCGAACCGCGCATGGCGAAGTGACGTCCGTGGAACGGCGGCAGCTTCTGAGCAACCGCGCCGCCGGCCGCGCGCAGCGCACGGGGCACCTTGAAGTACTTGGAGAACTCGTACTGGTCGTGGTAGATCCAGTAGCCGCCGAACAGCTCGTCGGCGCCCTCGCCGGACTGCACCACCTTCACCTCTTTGGAGGCAAGCTGGCTGACGAAGTACAGCGGAATGGCCGACGGCGCACCGAGCGGCTCATCCATGTGATACTGCTCGGTGGGAACGATATCCAAGAACTCCTTGGCCGTGACCTGCACGTCCTTGTTGGAAAGCCCCGCCCACTCAGCGAACTCGCGCGCATCTTTGAGCTCGTCCAGCTTGATCTTGAAGCCGGCGTTCTCGGCCTTGTCACGCTGCTCCTCGCTGCCGGTGATGTCGTAGCCCACGGAGAACGTCTTCACGCCCTCGTCATGATGCTGACCCATGCAGTACGCCGCCAGCGAGCTGTCGATGCCGCCGGACAGGAAGCTGCCGATCTCCACATCGGCGATCTCATGAGCGCGCACGCTCTCGTCGAACGTGTCCTTGATAATGTCGGCCCATTCCTCAAGGCCCTTCGAGCAATCGATCTTGTAGGTGATCTTGTAGAAGCACTCGATGGTGGCCTTGCCGTCCTTGAGCACCATGAAATGACCGGGCGTCATCTTATGGACGTCCTTGAACATGGTCTGCGAGTCGTTCATGTACTCGAAGCACAGGTACTGCGGCAGGGCCTCGCGGTTGAGTTCCTTCTTGAAGCGCGGGTGTGCCAGGAAGGACTTGATCTCGCTGCCCCAGATCAGACGATTACCCTCATGCTGGTAGTACAGCGGCTTGATTCCGAAGATATCGCGCGCAAGCACCAGCTGCTTTTCCTTAGCGTCCCAAATGGCGATGGCGAACATGCCGCGCAGGCGCTCGAACACGCCCGTGCCCCAAGCCTCGTAGCCGTGCACGATGGTCTCGGTGTCGCCGTTGGTCTTGAACTGATAGCCCATGCCCTCAAGCTCGGCGCGCAGCTCCTGGAAGTTGTAGATCTCGCCGTTGAACGTGACGGTCACCGTGCCGTCGGCGTTCTGCATGGGCTGGTGGCTGCCCTCAAGGTCGATGATGGACAGGCGGCGAAAGCCCATAGCCACATCATCGTTTACGAAAAAGCCCTCATCATCAGGGCCGCGATGGATAATGCGATCCGCCATGTCCTTGACGATGGCGCGATTGACGCCCTCGTCGAAATCAACGGCGGTGAATCCCACGAATCCGCACATGCTTTGGAAAGCTCCTTCTCTTACAGGTTCGCCGACCGGCGTTTATGCATTTGCTCATCATACGCCACCGACCCGCCCTATGGGCACTTTCCACGAAACGCGCGTCACGCCTACGCGCAGTTGCCGGCGTGTGCGATAATGCAAGGCTGCATACGTTATCGGATCTCAAAGGAGATTTCATGACCGCACACGTCGATCCCGCACCTATCACCCGCACCGAGGATGTGGCGCGCCTGCTGCAACCGGTGGTGGTAGGCGGCGACATCCTTGCATACAGCTACGTGCGCGAGCTGCATCGTGCCTTCGGTATCGAAAGCACCATCGTGCTCGCCACGCAAAACATCAAGATGCTCTCTGAAAGCCGTTTCACGGACTATCGCCTGGAGCCGCACATCCATGAGCAGGAAGGCCTATACAACGCGCTTGAGCGCATCGCCCAAGATGTTCATGGGGCGCATCCGGAGAAGACGCTGCTCATCTTGGGCTGCGATGACTGCCACGCCCGCATGCTCTCGCAGGGCAAGCAACGCCTGCAGGACCTTGGCTACGTGGTCCCGTACATCGATTTTCCCCTGCTCGACGACATCACGCAGAAACGGCGCTTCTACGAGATCTGCGAGGAGCTTGACATCCCGTTCCCGAAAACCTGGTACTTCGACTGCGGCAACGGCCCTGACGAGCTTCCCGTCAGCGAGTTCCCCTACCCGCTGATCGCCAAACCTTCCAACTCGGCACAGTTCCAAGACGCCGAGCCCTCCATCGAAGGCTGGCGAAAGATCTATGAGATCGAAAGCCCCGAAGAACTTGCGCAGGTTTGGCGCAGCATCCGTACGTCGGACTACAACAACCTTCTGGTGCTGCAGGACTTCATCCCCGGCGGCGACGACGCCATCCGCACGCTCACCACGTTCTCGGACGCCTCCGGCGACCTGCGCGTAGTCGCCGGTGGCGTGGTATGCCTGCAGGATCACGACCCCACCGCGCTTGGAAACCCGCTGTGCATCATGGGAGAGCGCGAGGAGGCCATCATCTCTTGCGCCAAGCGTTTCCTGTCGCATGTGGGCTATCGCGGCTTTGCCAATTTCGACATCAAGTACGACAGCCGTGATGGCAGTTTCCGCTTCTTCGAGGTGAACACTCGCTGCGGGCGCAACACCTACTACATGAGCCTTGGCGGGCAGAACTTCGTCGAGCTGATCGTGCGTGAGTTCGTCATGGGCCAGCCGGTGGAGTACCACGAGGCCTATAACCCGTTCTTGTACTGTTGCGTGCCTGCCTACGTGCTCAAACGCAGCATGGATAACCAGGAGCGCCTTACTCAGGCGCTGAAAGCCCTGAAGGCCACCGATGAGCCCTACCCGCTGCATTACGCGCCCGATTCCTTCAAGCACAATATGTGGGCGAAGATCATGCACCTGAACCAGATTCGCAAGTTCAAGCGGTTCTACTGGGACACGAACGGAAAGCAGCTGAAGTAGAAGGCCTTGCCAATTCTCTTCCCGTAAAGCTAAGGGGTGCAGCACATATGCACGCTGCACCCCTTTACTATGCATACCTTGGGCACTTGCTACAGAGGACGCCTATGGTCTGGTTCGGTGGTGAGAATCACAGGTCCGTCTTCGGTAATGGCGACCATCTTCTCGAAGTGCGCGCTGGGCATACCATCGCGCGTGCTTACCAGCCACCCATCCTTGCCCTGAAGCACTTTTCTTGTTCCCATATTGATCATAGGCTCGATAGCCAGCACCATACCAACCTGCAGCTTCATACCAAAATGCCTGTGTCCATAATTAGGGACGTTCGGCTCTTCATGCATGTTTCTGCCAACACCATGGCCAACATACTCACGAACTACGCCGAACCCGGCATTCTCGGCAATCGACTGCACAGCATGGCCGATATCGCCTAAATGGTTGCCAGCGACAGCGCAATCCAAACCTGCCCACATGCATTCCTCGGTAACCTTGAGGAGCTTTCGTTTTTGCTCGGAGATCTTCCCAACCGCAAACGTCCAGGCGTTATCGCCAACCCAACCATCAACAGTTGCACCGGTGTCAACACTAAGGATATCGCCGTCTCGAAGCACAACTTTTTTCGAGGGAATGCCATGAACGATTTGCTCGTTGACCGATGCGCAGATCGTCCCCGGAAATCCACCATACCCCTTGAATGCCGGAATACCGCCATGCTCGCGGATATAGGTTTCGGCGAACTCATCAAGCTCCAAAGTAGAGACGCCGGGCTTTACCAACTCCCCTACCTTGCGCAGCACTTCGGCGGAAAGCTGCCCTGCAGCCTTCATAGCCTCGATCTCACCAGGAGACTTCAAGATAACCGACATGACCTATGCTCCTAACCCAATAGCCTCAACAGCTGCAATCTGCAATCTGCAATCTGCAATCTGCAATCTGCAATCTGCAAACAAGTCAATGGTATCAAACCTATTTGCTAGCTATAACGCTATGATCCCGCAACCAAATTTCTAATAGCCTACTCGCCGCACCTAAAACAGTATTGGCTCAAACCGTGTACTCTCGACTCATCAATGAGCTGCAAATCCGCACCCAAGCCAGCACTCTGCCGATTCCCGCCTACCGCACTCGAATGATAGAGGCTTTCATTAGTCTCATCCAGCTCGCAGCACATGCATGCAGTTTGTGCACAAACCTCTTGACAATAATCTCCAGCATAATCAGCAACCGATACAAGAGTAGACAATGGGTAACTAGGCGCACATCATATACGTAGGCATCATCATTGCATGGGATGTTTGCATTTGTTATTAGCCGATCGAGGAACGCGCATGCCTCTCTAAACTGTTCTGAGTATACGAAAAGAGCGGCCCCGAAGGACCGCTCCTTATAAGCTGAAATGGCTGAGATGCTTATTCAGCAGCAACCGTGTAGTTCTTGTTCACGGAAGAGTCGACAGCAACACCCGGGGTCATGGTGCCGGAAACGCTGACGGACTTAACGTACTTGCCCTTAGCAGCAGCAGGCTTCATGCGCAGGATCTCGTCGTAAACAGCGCCGTAGTTCTCAGCGAGCTGCTCGGGAGTGAAGCTGGCCTTGCCGATAATGACATGAGCAATACCATAACGGTCAGCACGATACTCCACGCGGCCGCCCTTGAGCTCCTTGATAGCCTGAGCAACGTTCGGGGTGACGGTGCCGAGCTTCGGGTTCGGCATCAGACCGCGGGGGCCGAGGATCTTGCCCAGACGGCCAACCTTGCCCATCTGATCAGGAGTAGCAACGGCAGCGTCGAAGTTGAACTCGCCAGCCTGGATCTGAGCAGTCAGCTCGTCGGTGCCAACGATGTCAGCGCCAGCCTCACGAGCGGCGTCAGCTGCAGCGCCCTCAGCGAAGACGGCAACACGGACGGTCTTACCAGAGCCATTCGGCAGGGAGACCGTACCACGCAGCTGCTGATCAGCCTGACGGGTATCGATACCCAGGCGGAAGTGAGCCTCGATGGTCTGATCGAACTTGGTGGTTGCGACTTCCTTCACCATTGCAAACGCCTCAAGCGGAGCGTAGGTGGCATCGCCGATCTTCTCGACAGCAGCGCGGTAAGCCTTGGAATGCTTTGCCATGATAGTTCCTTTCGTGGTTCGTAGCGAGCTTATGCGGCTTCTAACGCAAAGCCCTTCCACTGTCCAAAATCTAATGCATCAAACGATGCGAAATTCTTAAGCCTCGCCCCTGAGGATAGCGGCCAGCTTCTTAGAAGGCACGTAGGTCTTCTTCATCTCGACGCCCTCGACACGCACGCCCATGGAACGAGCGGTACCGGCAACGATACGCATAGCAGCATCGATGTCGTTAGCGTTCAGGTCGGGGAGCTTGATCTCAGCGATCTCGCGAAGCTGATCCTGGGTAAGGGTGCCCACAAACTTCAGCTGCGGGATACCGGAAGCGGACTTCAGGCCCAGCTTCTCCTTGATCAGCACGGCCGCCGGCGGGGTCTTGCAGATAAAGGTGAAGGACTTGTCCTCGTACACCGTGATCTCAACAGGGATGATGGTGCCCTTCTGCTCCTGCGTCTGAGCGTTGAACGCCTGGCAGAACTGCATGATGTTGACACCCTGAGCACCCAGAGCCGGGCCGACGGGCGGGGCCGGATTCGCAGCGCCAGCAGGAATCTGCAGCTTAACGAAGCCGGTAACTTTCTTCTCAGCCATTCTAATTACCTTTCAAAATGCTTTTGCACTATATATCTTCACAGCCTAAGGAATGAGAAGCCCCGGTCCACGCGGGCACGCCTTAAAACTGCAGAGACCATTCTATATGCAGGAAACCTGATCGAACGAAAGCTCCACCGGGGTTTCACGACCAAAAATCGAAACCATGACCTTCACCTTACCGGCATCAGGCATAACCTCCGAAACAACACCGTCAAACTCGGCCAAAGGACCGGAAACAACCTTGACAGCCTGCCCTGCTTCAAGATTAGTTGAGGTCTTCTTCGGGGCTTCGTGACTAGTACGCTTCATAATCTTGTTGTACTCGTCACGAGTAAGCGGCGCGGGCTTACTATCGGCGCCGACAAAACCGGTAACACCGGGAGTATTGCGAACAGCAGCCCAGCTACGATCATCGAGTTCCATACGAACCAGCACGTAACCGGGAAACACCTTCTTTTCGCTTTCCTTACGACGACCGCCCTCTTTAATCTCAGTAACGGTCTCCGTAGGAATCTCGATAGCGAAGACATTGTTCTCAAGACCCATGGTTTCGATGCGGGTTTCAAGGTTCGTCTTCACCTTGTTCTCATAGCCGGAGTAGGTGTGAAGCACATACCATTTCTTCGACATGCCTTAAGCCCCCAATCCGGAAATCAAAAACAACAGCGGCGTGATAATGCCATTGTCAAGAACAGCAACATAAATACCGAAGAAGAGAAGTGCGGCAACTACCACAACGCTCCAACGAAGAACGTCCTGACGGCTGGGCCAAGTAACGCGTTTCATCTCAGCCTTAACATCCCTGAGGAACTGGAAACGCTTCTTCTTAGGCTTAGCAGCTTTCTTCTCGGCCTTCTTTTCAACAGCCTTGCTCTGCTTGGCGTCTTTTGCAGAATCAGCAGCCTGAGAAGTTTTACCGAACAGCTTCTTCTTAGGAGCTTCGGTATCAGCGCTTTCGCCCTGAGCTTGTTTCAATGCCTCAGCAGCAGCTTCGGCCTGACGAGCTTCCTTGCGAGCGGCGCGAGCGGCAGAGGCCTTCGCACGCTGAGTTTTTGATTTCTTAGCCATCTGATTCCTTTAGGGATCGTTTTACCTCTAAACGCCAAACAAGCAGCCTGGCATCAAGCTGCTGATCAATTTAGCAACCTGACTACAAGCTGCTCGCTATTCGAGCTGGCAGGCCAGGAGGGACTCGAACCCCCAACATGCGGTTTTGGAGACCGCCGCTCTACCAATTGGAGCTACTGGCCTATGCCCGTGCTAACCTCTGAAAACTATCGAGTTTCCTTATGCAGCGTGTGCTTCTGGCACCACTTGCAATACTTCTTCAACTCGATACGATCAGGGTTGTTCTGCTTGTTCTTCTTGGTCGTGTAGTTACGGCGCTTGCACTCCGTACACGCCAAGGTAACCATCGTGCGCATGAACTCTCCTTATAAGCCGTATTCAAACAAGCTTGAACGCATACACATGAATCTTAAAGAAGGGCCCGCCCGAAAGCGGGCCCTTTAAACACTGCAGCTTAAAACTAAGCGATGATCTTGGTCACTCGACCAGAACCAACAGTGCGGCCACCCTCACGGATAGCAAAGCGGAGGCCTTCCTCCATTGCCACCGGGTGAATCAGCTCAGCGGTGATGGTCACATTGTCGCCAGGCATAACCATCTCGGTGCCCTCGGGCAGGTGAGCAACACCAGTGATGTCGGTGGTGCGGAAGTAGAACTGCGGACGATAGCCATCGAAGAACGGGGTGTGACGGCCGCCCTCTTCCTTGGTCAGGATGTAGACCTGGCCCTCGAACTTCTGGTGCGGGGTCACGCTACCAGGCTTGCAGAGAACCTGGCCGCGCTCGATGTCCTCGCGCTTGATGCCACGGAGCAGGCAGCCGATGTTGTCGCCAGCCTGAGCCTCGTCGAGCAGCTTACGGAACATCTCGATGCCGGTGCAGACCGTGTTCTGGGTCTCCTTAATACCGACGATCTCCAGCGGGTCGTTGACATGCAGCGTACCACGCTCCACACGACCGGCGGCAACG
>OLNK01001191.1_pt1 | contig 21444 bp, 15 predicted proteins | sample 1672791 | NCBI WGS metagenome assembly OLNK01 (sample SAMEA3136724, study PRJEB25190) | human gut metagenome | biome: human gut; feature: human-associated habitat; material: faeces | place: Austria | collected 2013 | reverse complement strand
AACCTGTGACCCTCTGCTTGTAAGGCAGATGCTCTCCCAGCTGAGCTAAGATCCCGCTGACACTCGCACAAATCGCGATTGCTTTGCAAGTATAATATAAATTTTCAAGATTGTCAACACTTTTGAGAAAATAATTTATAGAAATTTTCTTATCATTTAAAAGGAAGTATGGTATACTTATCTCATGCAAAATTGTAATGGCGCTGTATCCTGTGACAGGTATTCTGGCAGGGTAAAAGATAAAATATAACGCCCCAGCAGGGGAGTTTCTGTATTTTCGGAAAGCAGGGGACGTTATGGTAAAATATGAGGATGGAGTAATGTATTATTTCATTATTAATCCCGCTTCACAGAGTGGCCGCGGCTATAAGATATGGAAGAAAATAGAGCAGCGGCTTGTGCGGGACGGGGTTGAGTATCAGGCATATTTGACAGAATATGCGGGGCAGGCGACAGAGTATGCAAGGAAGCTGACGTCCCACTGCAAGGAGGCACGGGTGATTGTGGTCGTGGGCGGTGACGGGACGATGAATGAGGTCGTGGACGGAATCGTTTCCTGCGACATGGTGACGCTGGGCTATATTCCGGTGGGGACAGGCAGTGATCTGGCGCGCGGGCTCCGGCTTTCGGGAAGACCGATGCGCGGACTGCGCCGGATTTTTAGGGCGCGGCGGATCCGGCAGATCGATTATGGTGTGATTGCATATGGCGATGATGTGCTCCGACATCGGCGTTTTATTGTCAGCGCGGGGATCGGGCTGGATGCGGAAGTATGCCAGCATATGCAGCATTCGGCGATCAAAAATATCTGCAACCGGATTCATCTGCGGCGATTGTCGTACCGGATACTGGGATTTATACAGTATTTGAAGGCGAAACCGATCCGGGGGTATATTTTGCTCGATGGAACGCGCCGGGTGGAATTTAATTATATTTATTTTATCAGTGCACAGATTCAACCCTGCGAGGGTGGCGGATTCTGGTTTGCGCCGAAGGCGGACAGCAGCGACGGCAACCTGGAGGTCTGCATTGTCAGCCATGCCTCGAAGCGGCAGGTGCTTGGAACCCTGCTCCGGGCGCTGTTCCGGCGCTCCCACAACCGGGGGCTTCGGTGCTTCAGCTGCCGGGAGGTCCAGATCTACACGGAACGCCCGATGGCAGTTCACGTGGACGGCGAGAGCTGTCAGTACCAGAGCAATTTGGAAGTCCGTTGTATTGAGCGTAAATTAAAAATTGTTGGATAAGTGTATATTTTTCAAAAGTATAAAATAATTCATCAAATAAAGTAACTGCGGGCAGTCCGGACAGTTACAAAATGACCAAGAAAGGAACTGGAATACGATGAGAATAGGACAGGGATATGATGTGCATAAACTTGTTCCGGATCGGGAACTGATTTTAGGCGGCGTGACGATCCCGTATGAGAAGGGGCTGTTAGGACATTCGGATGCGGATGTGCTGGTGCATGCGGTGATGGATGCGCTCTTAGGGGCGGCGGCACTGGGCGACATCGGACAGCATTTTCCGGACACGGATCCGGCATATGAGGGTGCGTCGAGCATCGAACTTCTGAAAAAGGTAGGGAAACTTCTGCAGGAACGCGGCTATGTGATTGAAAATATCGATGCCACGATCATTGCGCAGCGCCCGAAGCTGGCTGCATACCGCCCACAGATGGCAGAAAATATTGCAGATGCGCTGGGGCTTCCGGTCAGCCGTGTGAGTGTCAAGGCGACGACCGAGGAAGGGCTTGGTTTTACAGGCAGCGGCGAGGGCATTTCCTCACAGGCGATTACCCTGTTGACGGAAGTGGAGAATTACTGTTATGATAGTGAAATGATGACGCAGGCAGCGGCTTGCGGTGGATGCGGCGGCTGTGGCGGCTGTCAGGCAGCACCGGAAGCAGATTTAAAATAGAAGAGGAGTAATGAGGTTATGAAAATTTTCAACACATTGTCCCGCAGAAAAGAGGAGTTTGTGCCGATCGAACCGGGCAAGGTTAAGATGTATGTGTGCGGACCGACCGTTTACAATTTTATTCATATTGGAAATGCAAGACCGATGATCGTATTTGATACGGTCCGCCGGTATTTTGAGTACAAAGGATACGAAGTAAACTATGTATCTAACTTTACTGATGTGGATGACAAGATCATCAGGAAAGCCATCGAGGAGGGCGTGGATGCGGAGACGATCTCCAAGCGCTATATCGCAGAGTGCAAAAAAGATATGGAGATGATGAACGTCAAACCAGCGACGAAGAATCCGCAGGCAACTCAGGAGATCGGCGGTATGATCGAGATGATCAATACGCTGATCGAAAAAGGACATGCGTATGTGGCAGCTGACGGCACGGTTTATTTCCGCACCAAATCCTTTAAAGAGTACGGAAAACTGTCCCATAAAAATCTGGACGATCTGCAGTCCGGCTTCCGTGAGATCAAGGTAACCGGCGAGGAAGGCAAGGAAGATCCGACCGATTTCGTTCTCTGGAAACCGAAAAAAGAAGGAGAGCCGTTCTGGGAGTCTCCGTGGTGCCAGGGCCGTCCAGGCTGGCATATCGAGTGCTCCGAGATGTCCAAGAAATACCTTGGCGAGTCCATCGATATCCATGCAGGCGGAGAGGATCTGATCTTCCCGCACCATGAAAATGAGATCGCGCAGAGCGAGTGCGCGAACGGCAAGACCTTTGCCAACTACTGGATGCACAACGCATTCTTAAATATTGATAACCGCAAGATGTCCAAATCTCTTGGAAACTTCTTTACCGTGCGTGAGATCAGTGAGAAATACGATTTGCAGGTTCTGCGTCTCTTCATGCTGAGCGCCCAGTACCGCAGCCCGCTCAATTTCAGCGCGGATTTGATGGAAGCTTCGAAAAACAGCTTAGAGCGCATCCGCACTGCGGCAGAGCATCAGGCAGACTGCCTGAAAGCAGCGAAAGAGGGCGAGATGACGGCAGAGGAGAAGCAGAATCAGGCAGCAGTCGAGGAGTTGGTTCAGAAGTTCGAGACGGCGATGGACGATGATTTCAACACCGCAGATGCGATTTCAGCTATTTTTGAGATTGTACGCCTGAGCAACTCCACGATTTCGGAAGCATCGACGAAGGCATATGTTTCCTATGTCAAAGAGACGATGGACAAACTCTGCGATGTGCTCGGTATTATCACGGAGAAGAAGGAAGAGATTCTGGACAGCGAAGTAGAAGACTTGATCGCAAAACGCCAGCAGGCGAGAAAAGACAAGAATTTCGCACTGGCAGATGAGATCCGTGGACAGCTTCTCGATATGGGAATTATTCTGGAAGATACGAGAGAGGGCGTCAAATGGAAACGGGCTTAAATGCGTTTAAGGAAGCGCTGCATTTAAAACCTGTTGAGGCGGGGGAGTATTCCCCGCTGGCGCTGGCGTATATCGGCGATGCGGTCTATGAGCTGGCGATCCGCACCCTTGTTATGAACCGCGGCAATATGCAGGTCAACAAGATGCACAAGAAGACGGCGAACCTGGTCAAGGCGGACGCACAGGCACGTTTTTATCTGCTTCTGGAGGAAGAGCTGACGGATGCGGAGAAGGCGGCATACCGACGCGGACGCAATGCGAAATCTTTTACGATGCCGAAGCACGCGACGATGAAGGATTACCGGATGGCGACCGGATTTGAGGCGCTGATGGGCTATCTCTATCTGACCGAGCAGTTTGACAGGATGGCAGAACTTCTGGGAAAAGGGCTGGAACAGATGGGAGAATTGGCGGAGGCAGAGGGAACATCCACAGATTCGCATGCGCTACAGGAAGCAGAGAACGAGAAATAACAGTGAGAGTGCGGAAGTACCGCCGGAAACGCTATAAATATCGTTATAAATCATGATGAGGAAGATAGATGGAACAGGAAAATAAGCAGGAAAATAGATTTGAAGAGACGATGATTGAAGGCAGAAACGCCGTTTTAGAGGCATTCCGTTCGGGCAAGACGGTGGATAAGCTGTTTGTGCTGGATGGCTGCCAGGATGGACCGGTCAAGACGATCACGAGAGAGGCAAAAAAGCAGAATACGATCATCCACTATGTGGCGAAGGAGAGACTCGACCAGCTTTCTGAGACCGGCAAGCATCAGGGCGTGATTGCACAGGCAGCGGCATACCGCTATGCAGAGGTGGAAGATATGCTAAAGCTGGCAGAAGAGAAAGGCGAGCCGCCGTTTCTCTTTATTCTGGATGGCATTGAGGATCCGCACAATCTGGGTGCGATCATCCGTACTGCCAATCTGGCAGGCGCACATGGCGTGATCATCCCGAAACGCCGCGCAGTGGGACTGACATCGACGGTTGCGAAGACCTCGGCGGGAGCGCTGAATTATACGCCGGTGGCGAAGGTAACCAATATTTCAGCCACGATCGAGGAGCTGAAAGAGAGAGGACTCTGGTTTGTCTGTGCCGATATGGGAGGAGAGAGCATGTACCGCCTCGACTTAAAAGGACCGATCGGTCTGGTGATTGGCAATGAGGGCGAAGGTGTCAGCCGTCTGGTGCGGGAAAAATGTGATTTTATCGCATCGATCCCGATGAAGGGAGATATCGACTCCCTGAACGCATCGGTGGCAGCTGGCGTGCTGGCATATGAGATTGTGCGTCAGAGAATGATGTAGGGTAAGTGAAAGGTATCGGGCAACCGATTCCGCTACCCCCTCCCCGTTGGAATCATATAGAAATATGAAAAGATAGGAAATGAGAATCGGATGTCTGCGAATAAAAACGGAGGCATCCGATGAAAAAAACGGGAAATTTAAAAAAATAAAAAAAATTCAAAAAAACCGTTGACAAAACGATTGTATCATGATAAACTAATCGAGGCTTAGAGATGAGCCGAAAAAAAGATGCTGCTGTAGCACAGTCGGTAGTGCGTCGCATTGGTAGTGCGGAGGTCACGGGTCCGATTCCCGTCAGCAGCTCTGCTAGAAAAGAACGGAAGCCTTTGATTTACAAGGGTTTCCGTTCTTTTTATTCTCTACTTGCAATTCATTCCAGTTGTGCTATAATGATAACAGTTTGGACGGGGACATAGCTCAGCTGGGAGAGCGTTGCGTTCGCAACGCAAAGATCGCGGGTTCGAATCCCGTTGTCTCCATGATAGAGAAAGCCTTGAAAACATTGGTTTTTCCTTTGTTTTCAAGGCTTTTTTGTGTTTTTAAGATTTCAAGCGGAACAAAATATTCCGTTATAGGTACACACTTTTCGGTACAAGGATCACACGAAAGATCACATGGACTTTCAGTATCGATGAATTTGCCGCACATTTTTTCTAAAAGAACTTTCGAAAAAATTCAAAAAAATAAAAAAAACTCTTCCATTTTGAACTATCCTATGTTATAATAAACACACTTGTGAGTCAGAAAGACAAGCAAGCGGGCATGGCGGAATTGGCAGACGCGCCAGATTTAGGTTCTGGTACGAGAGTGTGCAGGTTCAAGTCCTGTTGCCCGCACTAGAAATTACGCAGAAGTGGCGGAATTGGCAGACGCGCACGGTTCAGGTCCGTGTGATGGCAACATCATGAGGGTTCAAGTCCCTTCTTCTGCATGATTAGCTGCAGAACCTGAGTGCAGCGTGGAACTCCCAGAGATGATTTCTCCGGGAGTTTTTCTTTTTCTATAAAAGGAATCAAAAAGGGGCAGACGCGCAAGCGAAAGCCCCTTTTGTAATTCGGATTTGTAATATAAATCAAAAAATTAGAATTTCTGAAATTCTTCTACATTTATTACAAATACGGTTGCTCCGCCGACTTTCATGTTCATCGGAACGGTCATATTGACAGTCGGGCAGCAGTTTCCGGCCATGGTCGGCGGCGTGTATACAAGCTGCTCGCGGGCACCGGACATTTTTTTGATGATGGAGATGGCGTCCTCGACGCGTTCATCTTCGACACCGAGCATCAGGGTTGTACTTTTCTTTTTCAGAAAGCCGCCCATCGTGGAAAGCTTGGTGACAAAGAAGGAGTGCTGGTTTAATTCATATACTAAATCATCGGCGTCCTCACTGCCAATGATTGCGATAATCATTTTCATAAGCGGTACCTCCTGAAAAATTTTCTATTATTGTACCATTAATTTATGAAAATGGAAATAAAAAAATGAGAAATTTATGTTAAAATATAAATGATTATGATTGCTTGCAGGTGAGAATTTTTTGGACTGAAAATTCCATCTGCCGCAGGAATGGCGGCAGATTTGCGGGATGAGAGAAAGGCAGAAGTATGATTCGAAATATAGTATTTGATATGGGAATGGTTTTACTGGAGTATGATCCGGTCAAGGTGTGCTGGGAGTATACAGATAATCCGGAGGATGTGGAGTGGATGCGCCGCGAATTGTTTGATTCGAAGGAGTGGTCGCTTTTAGACGAGGGAACGCTGACGGATGCACAGGCGCTGGAGCGGGTGCAGAAACGCCTGCCAAATGAACATCTGCGCTGGCTGGCGAAGGAAAGTCTGGAACACTGGCATGAGTATAACATCTGGGCAAAGCCGGGGATGGGAGAGCTGGTGAAGGAACTGAAAGAAAAGGGCTACGGCATCTACCTCTGCTCGAATTGTTCCGTGCGCCTGCGTGTGTTCGAGCATGAGATTCCGGGCATTGAATATTTTGATGGCACGCTTGTCTCAGCGGAGGAGAAGCTGGCGAAGCCGAATCCGGCGATCTATGAGAGATTGTTTGAAAAATTTCATCTCAAAGCGGAAGAATGCTTTTTCATCGATGACCGTCAGGATAACATCGACAGCGCGAAGGGCTGCGGCATGGATGGTTACTGTTTTGCGGACGGGAATGTGGAGAGGCTGCGGGCGTACATGGAGGAGATGGAAATATTATAGAAAAGCAGTGCAAGGTGCCCGATAAAAAGATTATTTTCCTAAAAAACACCGGGAGAGTCATAAGCTGATGAAAAGAAAGTGAAAAGGTTTTGGAATCAGGCACTTATGGTCTAAAAAAAATACAAAATCAGAAAGAAATTTGATTGATAATAATATCACAATATGAGATAATGAAGAAGAATGGGGAAAGATGCATTTTTAGTAAATTCCCCTGGAAGATGCATGTGAACAGACAGTTTTTTGACCGGGAATCTCCGGTGAAAGGCTGCGTCTGTTTTATAACGGATAGTGAGGAGGTCATTATATGAGAGTATCGATTTGTATCGGAAGTGCCTGTCATCTGAAAGGATCCCGCGAGGTAATCCAGAAGCTGCAGAAGCTGGTTTCAGAGAATCATCTGGACAGTGAGGTGGATTTAAATGGAGATTTCTGCAGCGGCAACTGCCGTAAAGGAGTCTGTGTGACGGTAGATGGAGAACTGTATTCCGTAAAACCGGAGACAACTGAAGAATTTTTCCAGAAGGAGATTCTGGGACGCCTGAACGCGTAATCGTTTACATATAACGGCAAAAAGAGAGGGAGAGTCTATGCCGATTATTGATTTTAAGGCGACGATGTGTAAGCATTGTTATAAATGTGTGCGGGGCTGCGAAGTGAAATCAATCATGATCCGGGATGGTCATGCATATATCATGCCAAATCGCTGTATTCTCTGTGGGCAGTGCCTTTTGAACTGCCCGCAGTCGGCAAAACGTGTTCCGAGCGAACTTTCCAAGGTCAAAAAGCTGATTGAGAGCGGCGCACCGGTTATTGCATCGCTGTCGTCTTCCTATATGGGGGTTCTGCCGTATAAAAAGCGGGGGCAGGTCAAGTCAGCATTAAAAAAGCTGGGATTTACGAATGTTTGTGATGCGGCGGAGGGCGCCGCGCTGGCGACGGAAGAGTATGTCCGTTTATTAGAGCAGGGCGAGATGAAAAATATCATCACAACTGCCTGTCCGAGTATCGTGAACCTGATTGAGATTCATTATCCGGAACTGATCAAATATCTGGCACCGGTGCTGATTCCGTCGGGGATCCATACGCGCATGCTGCACGCGGAGTTCGGCGAGGCGGCGAAGGTAGTCGTGATCGGACCGTGTATCGCGGAAAAAGAGAAAAACAGGGTTGTGAAGCCCGATGCAGTCCTCACATTTGAGGATTTAAAACAGTGGCTGTCAGAGGAACAGATCGAGATCGAAGCATGTGAGGAAGAACCGTTCGAAGATCGTGAACCGGGCGCGAACCTGCGTTATCCGGTCAGCGGCGGACTGCTTACGGCGGTGACGGCGACCCAGAAGAAACCGGACAAGTACCGCAAGTTCTACGTCAGCGGCGTGAAGGACTGCCTGGATGTCTGTGAGGCGATGAAAACCGGCGAGGTGGCTGGCTGTTTCATCGAGATGAACGCCTGTCATGGAGGCTGTGTCAATGGACCGTCCACGGCGACCTCAGTGTCGAGTTTTAAAGTTAAGCTGGATCTGGAAGCGATGCTTCCGAAGGAACCGGCAGATCTATCCCTGATGCATGAGGCGGCGCGCCAGGTGGAGATTCACCGGACGTTTGTGGATCGTTCCAAGAAGGAGCGGATTCCGACCGAGGAAGAGATCCGGGAGATCTTGAAAAAGACGGGCAAGATGACGCCGGAGCAGGAATTAAACTGTGGTGCGTGCGGTTATCCGACCTGCCGGGAGAAGGCGATCGCTGTTTTCCAGAAAAAGGCGGAGGTCGATATGTGTATTCCGTACCTGCATGACCGGGCGCAGTCGCTGTCTCATCTGGTGATGGATACGTCCCCGAACCTGATCATGATCATCGACGATGATATGCGGATCCGGGAGTGTTCGGTGGCGGCAGAAATGTATTTCGGCGTCAAACCGGAGGCGATCAAGGGAAAACCGCTGGAGGACTTTATCAACGCCGAGGATGTACGCGAGGTATTCCGGACGCACACAAGCGTCCACAGCCGGAAGGTGATCTATCCGGATCGGAATCTTGTGACGCTTCAAAACATTGCGTATATCGATGACGGCAATTTTGTCATTGCCACGATCATTGATGTGACGCGCGAGGAAAAACAGGCAAAACAGGAATATGCCAAGAAAAAGGCGACCATTGATCTGGCACAGAATGTCATTTACAAACAGATGATGGTTGCACAGAATATTGCCGGACTCCTGGGTGAGACGACGGCGGAGACGAAGACAACCCTGATGAAGCTTTGTTCCCTGATTGACGATGAGAGCGAAAGTGAGGTCCGATAAATGGGAGTAACCGTAGATGTCACGTTTAAAAGTCTGAATAAGTATTCAGAGATCCTGTGCGGCGATACGGTAGAGTGCCTGAAAACGGAAGATTCGGACGTTATCATTCTGGCGGACGGCATGGGAAGCGGCGTCAAGGCGAATATTCTTTCGACGCTGACGGCAAAGATTCTGGGTACGATGTTTTTAAATGGAGCCACGCTGGAGGAATGCGTGGAGACGATTGTGCAGACGCTTCCGATCTGTCAGACGAGACAGGTGGCGTATGCGACGTTCTCGATTCTCCAGATTTTCAACAACGGCGAGGTATATTTAGTTGAATATGATAACCCGCGATGCATTTTTTTGCGCTGTGGTCATGTGGTGGAGCTGCAGAAATACAAGCGTCTCGTCAAGGACAAGGAGATCAGTGAGTGCCGGTTCCAGGTTCAGAAGGGGGATGCACTGGTACTTGTCAGCGACGGCGTGACGCACGCGGGAGTCGGAAAGAGCGGAAAATATAAATTTGGCTGGCCGTGGGAGTCGGTGGCAGAGTTTGTTTCGGAACAATGCCTGACCTCTCTTTCGTCGGCACGTATGGCGGCGGCACTCTGTGCGGAATGCAGCCAGATTTACGAGGGAAAACCGGGCGATGATACGACGGTTGTGGTAGCTCGGATCATTGACCGGAAACCGGTCAACCTGATGACGGGACCGCCGCTCGACCGCAACGACGATGAGACGATCACGGCGGATTTTATGAAAGATGAGTCGGCAAAGCACATTGTATCGGGCGGAACCAGCGCGACGATCCTGTCGCGGGAGCTGGGACGACCGCTGCGGGTATCAATGGATTACAGCGACCCGGATATTCCGCCGATCGCTTTTATGGAAGGCATCGATCTGGTGACGGAGGGAGTCCTGACGCTGCGGAAAGCGATCGAACTTCTGAAACGCTATCTGATCGAATGCGATTTAAGTTCTGAGTTTTTCAGCGAGTTGGACAAGAAAAATGGTGCGTCCATGATCGCGAAGATTTTGATAGAAGACTGCACGGAATTACATATGTTTGTGGGAACGGCGGCGAACAGCGCCTACCAGAATCCAGGGCTGGCGTTTGATCTGGGAATCCGCCAGAACCTGGTCAAACAGCTAAAAGAAGCAGTCGAAGGTATGGGAAAGAAAGTTACGGTAACGTATTATTAATAAGGAGGATAAACCATGGTAACGAATGACGCGACAATTCTGCGCATCAAACATGAGATACTTTATGAGGTAGCAAAGCTTGCCTGGAATGATCAGTTAGAGGACGGAAGAGACGATATTCCGTACAAAATCAGCCCTGGTCCGCAGGCACAGTACCGCTGCTGTGTATACAAGGAGAGAGAGATTGTCCGCCAGAGAATCCGTCTGGCAGAAGGTAAATGTCCGTCTGACCGCAATACAAACAACGTCGTACAGGTTATCAATGCAGCCTGTGAGGAGTGCCCGATTGCGTCCTACACAGTCACCGATAACTGCCGTAAATGTATGGGTAAAGCCTGCCAGAACTCCTGTCCGTTTGGAGCGATCAGCATGGGAAATACCAAGGCGCACATCGACCCAGATAAATGCCGCGAGTGCGGAAAGTGTTCCCAGGCATGCCCATACAATGCGATTGCCCATCTGGAGCGCCCGTGTAAGAAGGTCTGCCCAGTGGATGCGATTACCTACGATGAGTATGGTGTATGTGTGATCGATGAGAAAAAATGTATCCAGTGTGGCGCCTGCATCCATTCCTGCCCGTTCGGTGCGATCGGTTCCAAGACCTTCATGGTCGATGTGATCCGCCTGATCAACGCAGGCAAAAAGGTCGTAGCGATGCTGGCACCGGCGACCGAAGGCCAGTTTGGACCGGACATCACGTTTGCAAGCTGGAAAACAGCTTTAAAGAAGATTGGATTTGCAGATATGATCGAGGTTGGTCTGGGCGGCGATATGACCGCGGCAGCCGAGGCAGAAGAGTGGGCGGAAGCTTACAAAGAGGGCAAGAAGATGACGACCTCCTGCTGTCCGGCATTTGTCAACATGATCAAACAGCATTTCCCACAGCTGCTTGACAATATGTCCACGACGGTTTCCCCGATGTGTGCGATCTCCCGTATGCTGAAGGCGCAGGATCCGGAGGTTGTCACTGTCTTTATCGGACCGTGTATCGCGAAGAAGAGCGAGACGCTGGATCTGAATATCCAGGGCAATGCGGACTATGCGATGACTTACGGAGAGATCCGTGCGATGATGCGGGCGAAAGACGTAAATCTGGAGCCGGAAGAGAACAGCATGCAGGAAGCCAGTGTATTTGGAAAACGCTTCGGCAACGGCGGCGGTGTAACAGCGGCGGTATTAGAATGTCTGAAGGAGTCTGGTGAGAATACCGATATCAAGGTAGCGCGCTGCAACGGTGCGGCTGAGTGTAAGAAAGCCCTTCTTCTTCTGAAAGTGGGACGTCTGCCGGAGGACTTCATCGAGGGTATGGCGTGCGTCGGCGGCTGTGTCGGCGGACCGAGCAAGCACAAAGCCGAGATGGAGGCGAAGAAGTCGAGAGACAAACTCATCGCCGAGGCAGATGCAAGAGAAGTACATGAGAACCTGAAGGCGTATGATATGTCGTCGTTCTCGATGCATCGGCATTGATGTGGGATACCCTTGGGAGAATGTGGCTGAGATAAAATAAATAGGAATTTATATATGAGTTAGTGGGAAAGTGCCTGCTCTGGAAAATGAAATTTGGAATATGAATTTTATTTTCTGGGGCGGGCGTTTTTCGTTGTGGAAATTCCAAAAGAGTTCTTGCATTTAGAGAATAGATGTGTTAGACTCAATATATCTTATCGAAATGAACTGCGGTCGCAGGTGGTTTCGTTCTAATTTATCTTTTTATTCTGGTAATTTGTGAGGTGCGTTTCGCACAGAATTCGATGATTTAGGAAAATTTGGGAGAATCGGATAACTGTATCGTTATAAAAAATGTGCAATATATTATATGATATATGCAATGCAAAATGAAAGCTTTTTATAGACGGAAAGAACCGCTGTCTGACTCAGAGTGAGAGTGTGTTTTGAATCAAATTAGAACTTATATAGTTACTGTTCACAGGTAGGCACTTTTGGAACCGAAAGTGCCGTAAGAAAACGTGGTGGCAGCAGGAATTTGCCGTATTTAAATGCGAAGCCACGGCAAATTCCGTTACTGGGCACGTATGCGTGAACAGTAACCTTATATAACTTGCGAAAGAGGATAAGAAAAGGGATGTGAAAAAGGTTTGAGGGGAGGTTTGAGTTGTTAAAAATAAACATGGGGGCTCATAAAGGGTGTCGCTGCCGGAATGGTACCATTTTGGGAATATCACTGATATTGATATTTTCATCCGCTAGAATGGCGCTGGCAGCTGAAAATGCAGTGAAACAGGCAGAAACAGCTGTCATAGTCGGCTACAGCGTCTCATTTATAGATGCTGAGAATGCAAATCATCTTATATTTCATACGCAGACAGGCAAAGTTTTGGAAGGAACTTCCCTGAACGTATCTTTCCCAGAGCAAATCATAGGGAGCGACGGGCATATCTGGAAATCAGCGGTACAGTCACCGCAAATATTTGAATTGTATGGAACAGGAACTGAAAAAATTTATATCAAATATGAAAGAGGCGGCAAGGTTCCAGAAATAGGAGCAGAGGAGGATACCGCCATGCTGGCGCTTCGGAAACGCCTGGAACGATGGAAACAGAGTGCATGGGAGGCGGAGTGCGCCATATTTGGGCGCGAGGATGCGGCGGTATCGGGCAGCGGTTCCGGTCTGACCGTTCAAAATCAGTCGGAAAATGATGCCAGGATCCGGAATCTGGTATCTGCGATCGGGGATGCAGCGTGGCATGAATTTTATCTGATTGGTCAGGATTTTACACCGTCGGCAAAAACAATCGGGGTGGAATACGACGCAGTTTATTCTGAGGTGGAAGAGGATTCCTTTTCGGTGGATGGAAAGGAATATATCATCACGCGCATCCGGGTGCGGAGAAACTGGGATGACCGTACTTGTACGCATCAGTGGAGCCAATGGGAGTGGGAGGAAAATGATTGCTTAAAGAATGGGCGGGCAGTGTATGTCTGCGGACGATGTCAGAAAGAAAAGATAGAGCGCCTTCCGGCGCTGGGGCACCTGGATGAAAACGGGGATCAAATCTGTGACCGCTGTGGAAGCGTGGATTGGAGTGAAAGTGAAATGCCCGAAAAAGTGATCTGGAAGGAGGGCGATGTCCAGCTGCGCGAGGTGGGCGGAGAGATTTTGTCATTTACCTGTATCGACGACGATTACCATGACTGGCAGAATGAACACCGGAAAGCAGCGCTGTTTCTCTGTGACCGCGTGATCCGGGCGGATGTAGACACGGCACCGGGAAAAAAGATGAAGATTTTCTCGTTTGGCAAAGACAATAATTATAAAACCTCGCAGGTGCGCGCATGGCTGCAGAAAAACAGTCAGAACAGCAGCTTCTGTCTGGAACCGATCCATACGGGAATCCAGACCGCGTACATGGGAAGCACGGCGGCTGGTGCATTTTCGCAGACGTCCGGGCGGGAACTGGTGCGTCATGATATTGGTTTTCAGCTTATGAACGACCAGCTTTTCTGCCTGTCATTGGAAGAGGCACTTGCGTACCGGGAATATCTATGGCGGTTTGATTCCGGGGATGATAACCCACAAAGTCAGGTCAGTGCCTATTCACAGGGATATTATCTGCGGACGCCTTTTTATTTGCAGGATGAAAACGGGAAATTCATTTATAATCAGCAGATTTATGGCGTTGATCTGGTAAATGGCTGTCTGCGTCCGGTGAGGACGGACAGTGAGACATATGGAGTACGTCCGGCATTTGTACTGCCACAGATGTAAAAAAGAATACTTGTTGAGCTTGGAAAGCGGGAGTGAAGCTGTTTGGCAGTTTGATTAGGAGAAAAGATTGGACAAGGGGAAATCAATCTAATGTTTGGGGAAAGAGGGGAACGTGTATGGGGAAAAAGAAGATGAAAAAAGTGATTCCATTTGCGGTGATGACGACGATGCTTTTGTCGGCGACGCTGCCGGCGTTTGCGGCGAGCGGGTTTGTGTTTGAGGATTGGGATTTGGGGATTATTTCGGAAAGGAAGGAAAAGTTGGATGATACAGACGATGCCATAAAAAGGCGGAAAGAATGGCAGAAACGGGCTGCATCGTCCAGTGAGCTTATGAATGCGGATGTGAGGGCAACTCCCTCTGAATTACGTTCTTCCAAAGTCATAGAGGCAACTCCTTCACAATTAATCATGCCGCGCGTTAGCGTCAGCGCCAGCCTCGGAAATCTCTGGGAAAACTGGGATGTGGCGGATTTGAGCTTTCTGGATGGAACACATGGACTTGGAACGAAACAAAAACCGTATCAGATACGCACGAAACATCAGCTGATGGGACTTAGCTTCCTGGCGGCGTTTGGCATGCAGCCGGATTACGGCGAGGTGGAAGAAGAGATCGTGGGGGATTACCGGGGCGCATGGTTTGAGCTGACGGCGAACATCGATCTGGGAGGAATGGACTGGAATCCGATCGGTTATTACCGGGATGATTCGGAATTTTCAGGGGAGGTGACGCACCCGTTTACGGCAAATCTGGATGGAAACGGTTATAAGATTTCAAATTTCCGGTTTGCAGGAGGCAGTTCGCCGAATGTTGGATTCTTTGGTGCACTGGATGGGGCGGAGATCCGAAATCTGATGCTGGAACCAGGAAAGCCGGTCAAAGGAGTGCGTCAGGCGGGAATTTTGGCAGGAAATGCGAAGGATTCCAAGATTTTTAATTGTCAGGTAAAAGGCGATGTGGAAGGAACCGGAGCGGTCGGTGGAATGATCGGGCACATGGAAGGCAGCACGGTGGAAAACGGAATGGCACAGGTAACCGTCCGAACGACGGGACGTGGAGCCGGAGCGCAGGCGCTTGCGGGCGGAATCGCCGGGGAAGCGGCGGATGAGTCTCGTATCATTGACTGCCAGGTCCGCACCGGGGATAACAGCACCTCGCGGATTCAGGGAACAGATGCGACTGTCGGCGGAATCGTGGGGCTTCAGAATGGGGCGGCTCTCTACAATACCTATGTAAATGGCACGATCGGCGGTTCTGGCAGCCAGAATGTCGGAGGACTCGTTGGAGAACGAATCAGCGGAGACTTGAAAGTGGGGCGGTTTGAGGGAATGATCGGTCAGTCGGGAACCGGGGCTGCCGGACACAGAGGAACCTTCATCGGATACCGCGCACCAGCTAATTATTTTAAATATGGGGATGACATCGCGTACCTGTTTGCGGATACGGAGGCGAAAATCGCAAACAATGTCTGTGGAAGCGGCATTTCAGATGATAACCAGTATACATACGCGGCGCACATCGGATATTCCCACGCGAAGGACAATTTCTTCACGCTGGTATCCGGCGGTGTCACGCGGGATGTGGACGAGCGATATTTTTATGAAGAACTGGAACAGGGGATTCTCTCAATTGTGGATGAAGAGCTGGGCGGGGAGATGGATGCGGAGTCGGTCGGGTATGATCTTGACCATTTTGCACCAAATGATGCGGGACGCCCGGTCCGTGGTTATCTGATTACGATTCCGCAGGTCGATACCGTCTCCAATGGAACGAATTATTACGATGTGGCAGTGCTGGAAGCACGGGGAAATGGCGCGTATTACCGGACACTCGATAAAAAACACCGCGGTGCGGTGGCACCGGGAAAGACGGTGACGGTCAGCACCTCGGCAAAGCAGGCGGAAAAAGCGCGCTTTCAGATGGAGGGAGTTCCGACGTATACGCGTGGGAAGAGCCGGAAAGATACTACTTATGTAAACGGCGGCGAGTATTGTTTTACGATGCCGGAGGAAAATACGCAGGTGTCGGCGGTTTATAAAAAGGTGGCAGTTTCGGTCGGGCTGACGCCGGGCGTGACGAAATTCCAGGTGGTGCAGGAGCGGACCGGAAACCGGAAACATCCGACGAAAGTCACACGCGTGATGGATGGAAATGGAAAATTAATTGCGACGTACATCCATGGAAATCTGCAGGCGGGAACACAGGTGCAGCCGGTGACGGTGCAGGCGATTGTGGATCGGAATAATGATGTGGCGGATGCATCGGTGCGCTGGAGTATCGATGATTCAGATTTGATTACGTTACTTCCAAATGACGATGAGGAAAATGGTTATACGAAAAAGAGCGCGTCAGTCCAGGTAAATTTAAATAGTTCGTTTATCACTGATATAGTCCGGAAACTGGAAAAAGAGCAGGCAGACCGCGGATACCAGTATGCGATCGGAAGCGACATATACGGAGCAGGGTATCAGAACGGCGGCGTAGCGGTGCTGACGGCAGAGACGAAACCGGCGGCGAGCTTTGATGGGAAGCCGTGCCGGGGAAATGCGCGGATTGAGGTTACGTTCCAGATCAAGGATCAGACCTATGTAGCCAATGAGGGTGCGGCACTAAATCAGGATCAGTTGAAATTTGAGGTGGTGCGGACATTAAACGGAAATCGGAAACATCCAGATGAAACGATCCAGGTTACGGCACCGCAGGTTTTGAGTGCGTCTTTCACACCCGATTATTTTGATCGGAAAGATATATCGTGGACTGTCGGTGACGCAGCACTGATTTCGGTGGACGGAGAGGACAAGTCTGCCGGTGTGCAGGCGAAAAAGGATGCAAAATGGATCCGGGATCTGATCGCGGCAGATCAGGGCAGACATGTAAATACACCGTATGAAATACAGACAGCTTCCGGCAGCCGCACGACGAAGGTGACAGTGATCGGCGATGATATGCTTGGAAACCGGCAGACGGCATCGTGCAGAGTCCAGGTGGATTTCCGGACAGTGGACGAATCGAAGATTTGTGTGGAAGGCATCAGCCTTATACCGAAAACGCTGCAATACGAGATCAAACGCACCCGGACGGGGGCAGGTTATCGTCCGGTGGAGGCATGGACGGGAACCGGTGCGAAAAAGCTGGCAGCGTCGGTATTTCCGGCGCAGGCGTTTAACCAGAAAGTGACATATCAGGCAAGTGATGATTCGCTGTATGTATCATCGGATGGAACCGTGACGGTCAATACGACGGCTTCCTGGATACAGGAGCTTGACCGTCAATACTTAAAATCAGGCAGCCATACGGCATATGTGACCGTGAAAACCGAGGATGGTGGCTTCACGGACCGGGCGGCAGTCACAATTCAGTATGAGGCGGTCGATCAGACATACAGCGGAGGTTCCCATTCGGGCGGCGGCTTGGGTGGAGGCTCTTCTTCTGGAAAGGGGGCAGCGGCAGGAAGCAGTGCAGCGAATGCAACCGGACCGGCATCGGGGTTCAGTAATTTGACAGGAGCGGGTATTGGAAATCTGACAGAAGGACAGGCAGGCCCCGGACAGAATGCGGATGCGGCAGCCATACCGGAATATGTAGTAGCTGGAAACTGGCGGAAGAATGCAGATGGAAGCTGGCAGTTTGAAGCGGGCGGTAGAAGCTATGCTTCTGAATGGGCGGCTGTCCACAATCCATATGCCGATCCGGCAAAGGGGCAGAGTACGTTTGACTGGTTCCGATTTGATGCAGGTGGCAGGATGGTGAACGGCTGGTATACGGATGTGGATGGAAACACATATTATCTCTGGAAGGAAATGGATGGAACACAGGGGCGTATGCTGACTGGCTGGAACTGGCTGCCGGGAAGCGATGGAGTGTTTCATTGTTACTATTTTCAGGAAAAATCTGATGGAATGAGGGGACGTTTGTATCGAAATACGCACACGCCCGATGGGAATTTAGTCAATGCGGATGGTTCCTGGGTGCTGGACGGAATAGTACAGACGAGAAGCTGAGAGAGGAGGATAGAAGAAAACAGAGACAAACAGGAAAATGAAGTGGAATGACACGAAAAGAATAAAAAATGGGGGTATAAAAAATGAAACAGGATAAGAAAACAACCAATAAATCGGGATGTACAGCCGTACTGGCAGCAGCCATGATCGCAGCCGGAGGTTTCAGCGCTTATGCAGGCAATCAGGGGACGCATGGCGGTGAATGGAAGGACACAGAGAGTCTGAGATGGGAGTGGCAGAATGGAGAGATGAGTTTTTATGGAAATGGAAGTATTTTTTCAGAGCAGCACCCAGAGATCAGCGATCCGGAATATTACCTGAAAGAGGCAGTCCGTTATCCGGGGGAAGCAAATCCAGGGTGGAATACGAAGGGAGAACCGAAAGCAAATTATAGCTGGGCTTCGGTCGAAGAACTGCAGAAATTTGTCAATAGTTTTGACTGGATTCATTTGGATGAAAAAACGCGTCTACTGTATGTGCATAACCGGATTGCAAACGGAGAGGGGGGTTTTAACCAGAATCATTACGGTTCGCCGGAAGAGGCAAAGGATTTCCCGGTTTTGGAAGGAGGCGTTGGCGTCTGCCGGGATTTCGCAGAAGAATTTCAGTTCCTATGCCAGATCGTAGGGCTGGAGTGTGTGACCTACACGCCGGAATATCTCCATGATGCGTGCCTGGTGCGGATCGGCACGCAGTGGTATGCGACGGATCCGACCTCCAGCCTGCCGCTATTTTCAAATGCGAAAACATATCCGGTTGACTTTGAGACGGAGTTTTACCGCTATGAGAATAAGGAGCGGGAGCAGAGAAGAAAGGAGTATGAAGCGGATCCAGACAGTCTTGCCAATGTGCTGGCGCTGACCTTGAGTATGCGGGGAGAAGGGACGATTTCCGAGGCTGCCTGGGAGAAAATACAGGCACCGATGGGGCAGGTAGAAGAACAGTGGGGACGACAGGAAATATCAAGACAGGAGTATGAAAAGGGGATTATCTCGCTGCTGAAATCAGTTTGGGGAACTGAAAAATAAAGAAAACGAGGGACTGCCGGTGTTAAGGGGCGCGGGGCAGTAAAAACGAGGAGGAAGTTTATGGGGGAGTATCGGTACAGAGAGAATGTGAAACGGGGGATGGCGTTTGTACTGGCAATTATATTGGGAGGAATGGCTTTTTTGCCAGGATTCCCGGTTTTTCCGGCGAAAGCGGCACCTGCGAGCGGTCAGCAGACAACACTGACGACAGCCCATGGCGATACGCTGCTGGGACACAAGCTTTATTGTATCGATAAGGGCGGTTATGCGATCTGGGGAATTGCAGAAAAAGGGGATCTCTATGAAGCACACCGTCCCTCCCAGGCATCCGTTCCGCTGAGCAGTCAGGAACAGAAATATGTATTTTGGGCGCTGCTCTCGCTCAGAGCAGCGCTGGGGGATGAAAAGGCAAATACATTTATCCGGGCGATCAATGTGGCAGCAAAAGCACAGGGAAAACCGGAAATTATCAAGATGGTGTCCGAGGAAGATCTGAAAACAATCCTCTATGTTCCAGCTGTGCGGGCAAAATATCCGTGGTTGGAGGCAGCTGCGTCAAATAGTGATGCGTACATGCAAATGGGAGGAATGCTGTCTGGCGGAGGCAGCGGAAAGGAAAATACCGGTGTCGGCGGCGGAAAGATTCCAAATGTGATAGCTTCCAGCACCTCGCTGGGAACGGCAAAACAGGTAGATGCGGCGACTCTGACGCTGTCGTTTGCGCCGGATGGCTCGGATTGGGATTTTATCCGTTCTGTACCGCTTGAATTTTCAAACAATGACGGTGTTTCATTCAGCCCGGTTCCGACCGATGGATGGACCTATACAAAAACCGACTCGCAGATCATATTTAAAAATCCAAATCTAAAACCGTCGAAAGCCCTGATTCGTTTCCGGGTGGAAGGAACCCCATACGCTTCGGGCGGCGGGGGATATGCTTCGGCGGAGGAGGCGATTGACCAGTCGCTTCAAATCTGGGAGTGTGTGACCTGTTCGGGGACACACGGAGGCGGAACGCCTGCCAAAAGTGATCCGTGGATTCATCAGCGGATGGCATGGATGGAGCTCGGAATGGTTCCGGTCAATTATTTTGCTGAATTGGCGGGCGATCCAACCCCGGTACCGGAGCAGGGAGGCATTCAGTTTGAGGTATTTAGGCATGAAGAGGATTTTACTTCCACCTATAATCTGCAGATGTATAAATACGATTATGAGACAGGGAAAGCGCTGGAAGGGGCGCGGTTTGGCTTCTTTGAGCGCTTTGACGATAAGAACAGGGTAAATACTGAGCGGGATGGAGCTGCCGAATTGTATGAGGGCGGAGAACCATATGCCAGTCATTATCAGGATGAGCCGGTTCTCTGGGATGGTTTCAGACAAGTGGGTTCGGCGGTAACGGATGGCGATGGCTACGCCTCCCAGACGGTGGAGCATGGTTATCACTATGACAAGACGTTCTGTGACGGTCATCCGGCACCGACCTTTGTACCAGTTCCAGAGGAAGAGGAGGACGAAGAGGGAGAAGTCATCAATGAGGATGAGATTGAGGCGGCGCAGGCAGAAAATATCCGCCTGGCAAATAGCTGGCTTTTGTGCGAAGAGGAATGTGAAGGAAAGGCGGGCGGAGACTTTGAGGGCGTCCATTTTCACTGGATGATGGAGGAGGTCGATGCAGGGGAGATAGAAGGTATCGCGTCAGACGGCGGCTCCGAGGGAGAAACACCCGATGCGGGACCGACGATAGGGGCAGACGGGGAAACTTCGTATGCAAGGTCTGGCTGCCAGGAGGACTGTGGGCAGACGTATGAGAAGTTCATTTCCATGAAGTACAGTTATACCTGGAAAGAATTTAAAGCGCGGGATGGATATATTCTGCATGATGAACATGCAGATGACCTGCCAATTGAGATTATCACAACCGATGCATCTGAGCATGGGGCAAATGCAGCCTTTGGAGGCGGATATTCGCGTGATGTGGTGCTGGGAACGAAGAGTGTGAGAAGGAGTCAGGGCATCGGAGAGGCTTCCGGAAATCAGAATGGAGAAAGTGAGGCGAAGGCAGGAATTTCTGGAAAAAATGGCTGGGAGCGTCGAAGTGCGTCTGGCTGGACGATCCGGGAAAATTTAGCGGCTTTTCTGGGGGAGAGTCCTGTATTTCCAGGACTGTTAAAAATGCGTGTTTTGCCGCAGAGGATGGTTCTGTTTACGGCATTGGATGCAGCGCTTCTGGGGAAAGCGACACCGTCGGAGACGGAGATAGGAGAAAAATCGCAAGATACAGGAAACAAAGCGGGGAGAAAGAGGAATAAGACAAGTGAAAACGAACAGGA
>OLNK01001181.1_pt1 | contig 21715 bp, 27 predicted proteins | sample 1672791 | NCBI WGS metagenome assembly OLNK01 (sample SAMEA3136724, study PRJEB25190) | human gut metagenome | biome: human gut; feature: human-associated habitat; material: faeces | place: Austria | collected 2013 | reverse complement strand
TGGATCAGACAAAAGACAGAATCCGGTTTGTGCCGTACCGTGCTCTTGGAGCAGAGGACGGACTTCTTGCGGTGATGGATGTGGATGAGATGATACTGCAGGATGGCAGGCAGATGCGGCGGTATGAACATATGGCGGTTGGAATCGCACAGAAGGGGTTGCTTGAGGACAAAGAATATGACCTGATTCTGCATGCATCCCTGGGATGACAGTGAAGAAAGGAGCTTACATGTACATAAAATGGATGGTCCCGGATTACGGGATGCGGGGAATTTGACACCGCTTCTCTACGGTACGCTTTATTATAAGCGGGCGACGAGGACGGGCGCATGGGCGGCATTTGTGACAGGGGTAGCCGGGACGGTGCTGCTTCAGCCGCGTGAGCTGCCGGTTTACTGGGGATTTCCGGTGACGCTGTGTTCGACCCTGGTTTTTGTCCTTGTCCCGGTGCTGGAGAGTATATGGAAAAAACGTGCTTGCTAAAGGCGGGCATTTGGAAACATGAAGGTGGCAGACAACAGCGAGAAGGAGGCGAAAACGAGCGATGAATAAATGGCTGAAACGTCTTTCAAATTGGTTTTTACAAATTGAAAATGAGGTCATGGTTCCATTTGTGCTGGTCGGAATCCTGGTAATCGGCAGTTTCAGTATGATTTCCTATTATAATGGCTACACGATGCAGAAAAACAGTGAGCTTGAGCTGGCTGATACGCTGTTTGAGGATGTAAACCGCGATTTGCACTTCCTGGAAAAGCGTCTGCCGGAGGAGGAGATCGCGGAAAAATACCGGAATTTTGAGCGCGGGCGGATCCGGATTCTGGATCGTGACGGTGAGGAGATCACGGCTGGAACCCGTTGGGAAAACACATCGGTGCTGGCAGTCAGCGAGGGGGGCAATCCATTTGGCTGGCGGCTGGAGTACCGGATGAATGAGAGAATATTCGGGGAACGCATCTTAGAGCAGCAGAGCTATCTGGTAGTCGGCGCGATCGCGTCGCTGATTCTCATCTGCCAGGCAAGCATTTTCATTTCCCACAGTATCACGCGCCCCATCCGCCGGATGAGCCATACCTGTAAAGAAATCGAGGAAAACAAGGGCAGTTATCAGAAATACCGGTTTGAGGCGGTCAGCCGCCACGACGAGATCGGGCAGCTGGCGGTTACCTTTGAGGGGCTGCTCAAAAACATGGATAATTACACGAAAATGGAATATACCAGCCGGATGGCAGCGACGCTGGCGCATGAGATCAAGAACCCGATCGCGGGCATCCGCTCCGGTATTCAGCTTTTAAAGGGCAGGGCAGTCAAGGACGGCGATAAGATGCTCTGTGACAGCATGATCCATGAGATCGACCGCGTCACGGCGCTGATCATGAATCTTCTGACTTTGTCAATCCGGCGTGAATCACTGAAAACGGAGGTTTCTGTGACCGGTGTTTTAAAGGAGATCGGAATGATCTATGCGAAAGGACCGGACAGCCGCCGCGCATCGCTTTTGGTGGAGGCAGAAGAGGGACTGAGGGCGAGTCTCAATGAAAATGAGTTCCGTCAGATCATCCACAACCTGATCAGCAACAGCCTGAAGGCGCTGGTACCGGACCGCGAGGGACAGATCAAGCTCATGGCAGCCGTGCAGGAGAAAGAAGTGCTTGTGACGGTGCGAGACAACGGAAAAGGCATGACGGAGGAAGAAGTCTCCAAGGCGCTGGAACCATTTTATACAAAGAGCATCAACGGAACCGGGCTTGGGCTCTCAATCGTGAGCCGCCTGGTGGAGTCAAATGGAGGAACGATGGAGATCGTGAGCAAGCCGGGGGTAGGGACAGACGTGGTTTTAAGATTTCCGGGGAAAATGATATAGTGTGACCATTTAATGAGGTATTTCACGAATTTAGTATTTAGAGTATAATGTTATGAAACAGGGAGGAGGATGCACATGGATCGAATTTTGATTGTGGACGATGAATTTCTGATTCGCTATACACTGGAGGAAGGACTGAAAGACAGGGGATATGACGCCTATTCAGCCGCAACCGTCGAGGAAGGGCTGGAGTTTGTCAGGAAATATCATCCGGGGGTGCTCCTTCTCGACAATCTCCTCGAAAACAGTGTCGGGATGGATGAGATTGTCAATTTCAAAAATGCAGATGAGGAACTGCAGGTCATCATGATGACGGCGTACGGTTCCGTCTCCCAGGCGGTTGAGGCGACGAAGCGCGGCGCATATGATTATATTTTAAAGCCGTTTGATGTGGATGAGATCGATATGCTGATCAAGCGGTGTCTGGAGCAGAAGCGCAACCGGGATTCACTCGTCTTCCTGAAAGGCGATGTGCCGCAGTTTTTAGGTGTCAGTGAGGCAGCCGCCCGGATCCGGCACCTTATTCAGGTGCTGGGGGAAAATTTGTCAGTCAATGTACTCCTGCGCGGGGAGACGGGAACGGGCAAGGAAGTTGTGGCGCGGCAGATTCATGCGAACAGCGCCCGTAAGGATAACCTGATGGTACGCATTAACTGCGGTGCGATTCCGGAAAATCTGATGGAGAGCGAGCTCTTTGGCTACGAGCGCGGCGCGTTTGCGGGTGCGCTCAAGACGAAAAAGGGATTGATTGAGCTGGCGGACGGCGGTACGGTCTTTTTGGACGAGATCGGCGAATTGCCGATGGCGATGCAGACGAAACTTCTGACCTTCCTGGATGACCGGAAATTTAAGCGGATCGGCGCGCTGGAGGACACGGCGGTCGATGTTCGGATCATCGCGGCGACGAACAGAAATCTCGAGGAGGCGATCAAGGCGGGGCAATTCCGGGAGGATCTGTTCTACCGGCTGAATGTCATGCAGATCGAGATTCCGCCGCTTCGTGACCGGCGCGAGGATATCCCGGTGCTCTGTGACTATTACCTTGACTATTATAATAAAGCCTTTGCCCGCAATATCGAAAAGGTGGATCCGGATTTCATGCGGGAGCTGCTCTTGTACGACTGGAAGGGAAATGTCAGGGAGCTTAAAAATATTTTTGAGCGCTGTTTTCTCTTCAGCCAGGGAAATATCCTGGAAAAACACGTGGAGCTGGCGCCGGTCGAGCGGGAGGCAAGGCCGGAGAGCGGGGACTGCATCTATCTGAAAGATCTGAAAAAAGGACCGATCGACCTCGAGCAGGAGGTCGCGGCGCTGGAGAAACGATATATGTCGGAGGCGTTGAAACTTTCCGGCAATAACCTGACGCGGGCGGCGGCGCTGCTCGGCGTCACCCGGTTCTCGATGAAACGGAAGATGGAGCGGGAAGACGGGGAGAAGTAGAAAAAGCAGAAAAACTGTATCAGGAGGAAGGACGAAAACGGTTGTCTGGTAAAACGGGTGCAGGAATGAATGGTAAAAGAGTGCAAAAAATCACATTGTGCAAAAACGCACGCCTAAAACGTGCGTTTTTGCACGATTTTTGCATATAAATTAAATTATTTTAAAAAATATTAAAATTATGATTGAAAAATACATAGAAGTCAGATAAAATATCATTAGAAGCAAAAAAACAAGGGGAACATACAAAAAACATCTCATCTTAAAAATAGTTTCCGATAGTTGTTGAAAACAGACAGAAGAAACGCTGAGCCGCAAAAATGAGATGTGTGAGCTAAGAAAGGGAGGAATGAACCATGTTTTATGTCGATTTAAACAGTGATTTAGGTGAGAGCTTCGGTAACTATACGATTGGTATGGATGAAGAAATTCTTCAGTACGTGTCTTCCGCCAACGTAGCCTGTGGATGGCATGCAGGTGATCCGATGGTTATGGATAAGACCATCGCACTGGCAAAGAAATACGGAACCGCAGTAGGAGCACATCCGGGATTTCCGGATCTGATGGGCTTCGGTCGAAGAAACATGGTGGTAACTCCGGAAGAAGCGAAAGCATATCTGAAATACCAGCTCGGCGCATTGAGCGCATTTACTAAGAGCCAGGGCGTAAAAATCCAGCACGTAAAACCGCACGGCGCATTCTACAACATGGCAGCTGTTGATGAGAAGCTGGCGAGAGCGATGTGTGAAGCAGTCTATGAAGTAGATAAAGATATCATCTTCATGGGTCTGGCAGGATCCCAGATGATCAAGGCAGCCGAGGAGGTTGGTTTACAGGCAGCGAGCGAGGTGTTCGCAGACCGTGCATACAACGATGACGGAACCCTGGTTTCCAGAAAACTTCCGGGAGCAGTCATCAAAGATAAAGACCTGGCAATCAAACGTGTCGTAAGAATGGTAAAAGAAGGAAAAGTTGAGAGCATCAACGGAAACGACATTTCCATCAAGGCAGATTCCATCTGTGTACACGGAGACAACCCAAAAGCGCTGGAGTTCGTAAAGAACATTCGTGAGACCCTGGTAGCCGAGGGAGTGGAGATTAAAAATCTGTTCCGCTAATACGTATATAAGGAGAAGAAAAATATGGGAGAAAAGAAAAAAAGTAATGCGAACACGACAGCCCTGATTGGCGCCGCGTTCCTGATGGCAACGTCCGCGATCGGACCTGGTTTCCTGACGCAGACTGCAACCTTTACCGGTCAGTACGGCTCTATTTTCGCACTGGCAATCATCTGTACCATTCTTCTGGATGTTACAACCCAGTTAAATATCTGGTCCATCATCGGTGTGTCCGGTATGCGTGGACAGGATATCGCAAATAAAGTTGTTCCGGGACTCGGATATTTCATTGCGTTCCTTGTGTCTCTCGGCGGTCTGGTATTCAATATCGGTAACGTCGGCGGCGCCGCAACCGGTTTTAATATCGTATTCGGTTTCCCGCTGAAAGTCGGAACCGTTGTAGCCGGTGTCATCGGTATTCTGATCTTCTTATCCAAGGATGCGAAAAACTTCATGGATAAGCTGACCAAATACTTAGGAAGCATCATGATTGTTACCGTACTTTATGTAGCATTCCGTTCCAAACCTCCGGTTGTTGAGGCAATCAGCAGCGTTGGACATCTGAACGAATTCCCGAACCTGGTATTCCCGATTATTACCCTGCTTGGCGGAAGCTGCGGCGGTTACATCACATTCTCAGGTGCACATCGTCTTCTGGATGCAGGTTTCTCCGGAACCAAGGATCTTCCGCACGTTCGCCGTTCCGTATTAATGGGCGTCAGCGTATCGGGCGTTATGAGAATTTTACTGTTCCTCGCAGTTTTAGGCGTTGTTACAGCAACTCCGGAAGTTGTTGGAAGCGAAGCATGGGTAGCAAGCCCGCCAGCAGCAGCTTTTAAGGCAGGCGCAGGCATCATCGGTTACAAGATCTTCGGTCTGGTTATCCTGTTTGCAGCTATCACCTCCATCATCGGTGCAGCGTATACATCCGTATCCTTCTTAAAGACCCTGCATCCGTTCATCATGGAGAATGAGAAATGGTTCGTTATCGGCTTCATCGCTGTATCGACCGTTATCATGACATTACTTGGACAGCCGGCAACTCTTCTGGTTCTGGCAGGTTCCGTAAACGGACTGATTCTTCCGATTACACTGCTTGTCATTCTTCTGGCAAGCCGCAGAAAAGATATCGTCGGCGAAGATTACAAACATCCGACTGTACTCATCGTACTTGGCGTATGCGTTGTTCTTCTGACCGGTTACTCCGGAATCAAGGCTCTGCCGAAGATTCTTACCATCTTTGGTTAATGGATGAAAAAACGCGAAAAACATGGTAAAATAATAAAAAACGATTAAACGGACAGGCGCCCGGCGGACTGGCTGGATGAGCACGCAGATGGCTGGCTTATGGCAGCAGGTCTGCCGGGCGTTTCCCTGTAACTGACTTGTTGGGCCGGAAGCAGTTTTTAGGTTCTTCTAAGAAGAAAAGCAGAACAGGCAGGCGGGGGCTTCGTTTATCTGACAGGAGGTATATATGAGCGAGGTAAGATACCTTGTAGCGGGCGACAGCGCTGTGTGCGTTGAGTTTGGCAATGAAATCAGCCCGGAGATCAACAAGAAAATCCGCGCATTCAAGATTGCGGTTGAAAAAAGTGATATACCGGGAATTGTGGAGACGGTTCCGACATACCGTTCCTTATTAGTACATTATCATCCGGAAGTGATCGGATTCAAGGCACTCACAGAAAAATTTGATAAATTGATGGGTTCCTTATCCAGCATTCCGATTCCGCCGCCAACCGTTATCGAAATTCCGGTTCTCTACGGCGGAGAGATGGGTCCGGATATTGAAAATGTTGCGGAGCACAATCACAAGACCGTGGAAGAGGTCATCAAGATTCATACATCTGAAGAATATCTAATCTACATGATTGGATTCATCGCTGGATTCCCATATCTGGGCGGCATGAGCAAAGAGATCGCAACCCCGCGTCTGAAGAGCCCGAGAGTGAAGATTGAGGGCGGCTCCGTCGGTATCGCCGGTGAGCAGACCGGTATCTACCCGGTAGCATCTCCGGGCGGCTGGCAGTTAATTGGACGGACTCCGTTAAAACTCTATGATGCAGACCGCGAGAAACCAGTGCTTCTGGAAGCGGGACAGTATATCAAGTTTGCTGCAGTAACCGAGGAAGAGTATAAAAAGATCGAAAAAGAAGTCGAAGATGGAACCTACAAATACGTTGTGTACGATAAGGAGGTATAAAGATGGGCATTAAGTTTGCAAGCGGCGGATTCCTCACAACCGTACAGGACATGGGACGCACCGGCTATCAGGAGTCCGGTATGTCTGTATCAGGCGTTATGGATCAGCGTTCCGCAGCGATCGCGAATATTTTAGTGGGAAATGATGAAAACGAGGCGGTTCTGGAAGTAACCCTGATGGGACCGATGATGGAATTTACAGAAGATAATATTATCGCAGTAACCGGCGGCAATCTGGTTCCGAAGGTAAATGGAAAAGATCTTCCGATGTACCAGGCGGTTTTAGTACATAAGGGCGATTCCATGAACTTTGCCGGTATGACAAGCGGAAGCCGCGCGTACATTGCAGTGGCAGGCGGACTGGACATCCCGGTACAGATGGGCAGCAAATCCACCAACTTAAAGCTGAAAGTGGGCGGTTATCAGGGAAGAAAGATCGGCGGCGGAGACGAGATTGGTTTTGCCGCTCCGAAGACGACCCTTCCAAATATGAGAAAGAGAAAAGTGACGCCGGAGGACTTCTCCCAGACGGAGAAAACCATCCGCGTTGTCATGGGACCGCAGGATGACTGCTTTACCGAGAAAGGTGTTGAGACTTTCTTAAGCAGCACATATGCATTTACGAATGAGTCCGACCGTATGGGCTGCCGTCTCGAGGGCGAGGTCATCGAGCATAAAAATGGCGGCGATATTATCACAGACGGTATCGCCTTTGGTGCGATTCAGGTGCCGTCCCACGGACAGCCGATTATCATGATGGCGGATCATCAGACCACCGGCGGTTATACGAAGATTGCTGGCGTTATCTCTGTGGATCTTCCGCTGGTTGCACAGTCCAGACCGGGCTATAAAGTACATTTCCAGAAAGTAACGGTTGAGGAAGCGCAGAAGCTTTACATTGAGCAGGTGGAAAAACTCAAAGCGCTTAAAGAAGAACTGGCAAAAGTACCGGAACCGTGCGGAGAACTTGATGCAGTGATTCAGGTAGCGGTTGGATGTGAGTCGAAGAAATACTGGAATCCGATTGGAACCTACCGGGTTGTGATCGATGGAACTGAATATATGGTTGAATTAGAGGAAGAGACTGAGCGATTCAGATAAAACTCAGATGCATCGAAAGATATGGAGGGAACGTATATGGCAGATTACAGCAAAATGACACCACCGGAAGTATGGAAACTGATTCGGACTGGCGAGATTACCCGCCCGACGGCTGGCATGTGTGCCGGATATGCACAGGCAAATCTGGTTATCCTGCCGAAAAAGTACGCCGATGATTTTAAAGAATTTGCAAGAAAGAACCCGAAACCGTGCCCAATCCTGGAAGTCGTAGAGGGCACACCGGATATCCACGATATGGGCGAAGGCGCGAGCATCGTGACGGACATCCCGAAATATTTCATTTACCGTGACGGCGTGAAAGTCGATGAGGTGACAGATGTTTCTTCTTATTGGAAAGAAGATTCGGTTGCATTCCTGATTGGCTGCAGCTTCTCCTTTGAGGAGGCGCTTATGAAAGCCGGCATTGAAGTGCGCCATATCGCGCAGGGCTGCAATGTTTCCATGTACAAGACCAACATCCAGTGCGAGAGCGCCGGCGTGTTCAAGGGACCGATGGTTGTCAGCATGCGTCCGATGACACCGGAAAACGCACAGAAAGCCAAAGAGATCACAGACCGTTATCCAAACGTACACGGCGGTCCGGTCCAGATCGGCGATCCGGCAGCGATCGGTATCAAGGATATTTCCAAACCAGACTATGGCGATCCGGTCGAGATCCGCGAGGGTGAGATCCCGGTATTCTGGGCTTGCGGCGTTACCCCGCAGGCAGCGATTGAAAATGCAAAACTTCCGTTAGTCATTACCCACGCACCGGGACATATGTTCATCACCAATGTCCTGAATACGGAGCTGAATGATTATCTGGAAGCGAAGAAGCAGAAATAGGTAGAATCGGTTCTTCCATTGCAGGAATGGTTTTATCGAAAAATAAGGTTTGACGGAGATTTCCCAGTCTCCTTCAAATAAATTCTCTTGAGAAAAGAGAAAAAGTTCATTACCAACCTAAAAAGCGGCGAAAAAGGAAGATGGAATCTGAGAGGAGGAAGTCTTCCTTTTTCATGTGTATCCCGTGCGTATATCATGCGTATGGGATGAAACGCACTTACCTTGTAAATTCCTTGAGAAAATCGTTGAAAAAACCTTGTATTTTCAAGGAAAAACCGCTTGACACGTCCGGAACCGTGTAATATAATAAATCAGTATGACATGAGTCAGGAAGATGTCGGCACCAAAGCCCCGGAGCAGGCATTTCATGATATAGTTAATCTCAATTATAGGAAGTAAAACAGGAGGTCAACCAATGAAGAGTTTTATGGCTAGTCCAGCAACAATCGAGAGAAAATGGTATGTAGTTGACGCTACAGGATATACATTAGGTCGTCTTGCATCTGAGGTAGCAAAAGTATTAAGAGGTAAGAACAAACCGATCTTCACCCCGCACATGGATTGCGGCGATTACGTAATCGTAGTAAACGCAGAGAAGATCAAAGTAACTGGTAAGAAACTGGATCAGAAGATCTACTACAATCACTCTGATTATGTAGGTGGTATGAGAGAGACAACCCTTCGTGAAATGATGGCTAAGAAGCCGGAGAAGGTTGTTGAGTTAGCAGTTAAGGGTATGCTTCCAAAGGGACCTTTAGGAAGAAGCATGATTACGAAACTTCATGTATACGCAGGTCCGGAGCACGAGCAGGCAGCTCAGAAGCCGGAAGTTTTAGAAATCAAGTTTTAATTAAAGGCACTGGAAGGAGGAAACAATAATGGCTAACAAATTTTACGGAACAGGCAGAAGAAAAAAATCTATCGCAAGAGTATATCTTGTACCGGGAACAGGTAAGATTACAATCAATAAAAGAGACATCGACGAGTACTTTGGTCTTGAGACCCTGAAAGTAGTTGTACGTCAGCCGCTCGTAGCAACCGAGACTGTTGATAAGTTCGATGTACTTGTAAACGTACGTGGTGGTGGTTTTACAGGCCAGGCAGGTGCTGTAAGACACGGTATCTCCAGAGCACTTCTTCAGGCAGACGCTGATTACCGTCCGGTACTGAAGAAAGCTGGCTTCTTAACTCGTGACCCGAGAATGAAAGAGCGTAAGAAATACGGTCTCAAAGCAGCTCGTCGCGCTCCGCAGTTCAGCAAGCGATAATTCAACCGAATATCAAAAAAGAGCAACAAACCCCGAAAATCCAGTATTTTCGGGGTTTTCTTATGTTTTGGATTTATAAAGAATTGGTGTGAAAAAGGGTCAATTTGTATGCGTAGGACACAAGTATGACACACATAGGACACACGAAAAATAGTATCTTGTGCAAGATTTTTAATGCCTTGTGCAAGATACTATTTTACATTAAAAAAGCACCCTTTGCAGGATGCTTTCCAGTTCTATTTTGATGATGTCAACTGCAATCTTTTTCAGGTCATCATAGAACTGTTGCTTGTATCTGTTTTTGTCCATACCGGTCACCACCTTAAATCTTGTTGATTGCATCAAGCAATGTTTCAATTTCAAAGTGGGTGTAAACTGTTTGTGTAACACCCTGACCTTTATGTCCAACAATCTTCTTGACCATGCCTCGTTGGGAAACTGACGAGGCATTTTTCAGCCGAATCAGACGATACGGAGTATAGAAAGGTTAGCTATGCGCGTTTTCATATGCTTTTCGGATTCCGTCCGGCAAGTGGTCGGGAATCAGTTCCTTTAGCCTGTTCTCACTGCCGTCATGGATTGCCTGCTCATAGTACCAGCATTTGAATTTCAGCATATCCAGTGTGCGGTTCATCTGCTCAAGCTCTGCCTCCATGTGCGACCGTTGTTCCTCAAATAGTGCCTTGCGTTGCGGGTAGGTGGACGGCCCTTCTACACACCAATCCATGAATTGCCGGATGTCCTTGATCTCCATGCCAGCCTTTTTCAGACATTCAATGACCCGGAGTGCTTCAATCTCCGTGTCACCGAATTTGCGGATGCCGGACACCCGTTCCATGTTCGGAAAAAGTCCCTGTTTATCATAATAGCGCAGCGTGGAGATAGGCAATCCGAACATCTCTGCCACCTGTCCAATTGAATACATAAATTTCCCTCCAAAAATTTTTGAAAAAATATCTTGACCTAAAGTTAGGTTTAGGTGCTACTATGAGAATAACACAAAGAATATAAAAATGCAAGGAGTGTTCTACGATGAATAAAAAGGTACTAATCATTTCCTCAAGTCCCCGTAAGGGCGGCAACTCCGAAACGCTGGCGGCAGCATTTGCCAAGGGCGCACGGGAGGCAGGCAATCAGGTAGAAACCGTATATCTGCGGGAAAAACAGGTTGGCTTCTGCAAGGGCTGTCTTGCCTGCCTGAAGCTGGGGCACTGCGTCATCCAAGACGATGCCGTGGAAATTGCCGCCAAAATGCACGATGCAAATGTGCTGGTGTTCGCAACGCCCGTCTACTATTACTGCGTCAGCGGTCAGCTCAAGACTATGCTGGATCGTGCTAACCCATTGTTCGATACGGACTACGCCTTTACGAAAGCCTATCTGCTTGCAACAGCGGCAGAGAACGCACCGGAGACCTTTGCGGGCACAGAGAAGGCCGTGCAGGGCTGGGTAGACTGCTTCCCCCGCTGTGTGTTGGCTGGCACAGTCTTTGCGGGCGGCGTAAACGGCGTGGGAGAGATCGCAGGTCATATTGCGCTGGAGCAAGCCTATCAGATGGGCAAGGAGGTGTGAGCCATGGCAATCAAACAAACGGCAGGCAGAGAGGCTTTGGGGGAATTTGCTCCCAAATTTGCGGAATTGAATGATGATGTGCTGTTCGGGCAGGTGTGGAGCCGAGAAGACAAGCTTTCCCTGCGGGACCGCAGCATTGTAACAGTGGTGGCGCTGATGGCGCAAGGGCTGACGGATTCGTCCTTTCAGTACCACCTGACAACTGCAAAGAACAACGGTGTGACCAAAACGGAAATTGCGGAGATCCTGACCCATGCAGCATTTTATGCAGGCTGGCCCAAGGCATGGGCTGCCTTCCGTATGGCAAAGGAGGTATGGGCGGAGGACGATGCTGTCGACGCAAAAGCCAAGCATCAGAATGAAATGGTCTTTCCCATCGGCGCACCCAATGACGCCTTTGCGAAATATTTTATCGGTCAAAGCTATCTCGCACCGCTTTCTACGCAGCAGGTCGGTATTTATAATGTGACCTTTGAACCCGGCTGCCGTAACAACTGGCACATTCATCATGCGAAAAACGGCGGCGGACAGATTCTCGTCTGCGTAGCCGGGCATGGTTACTATCAGGAATGGGGCAAACCGGCACAGGAGCTGCGCCCCGGCGATGTAGTAAATATCCCTGTGGGAGTCAAGCACTGGCACGGTGCTGCGCCGGATAGCTGGTTCTCTCATCTGGCGGTAGAGGTTCCGGGGGACGAAACCTCCAATGAATGGTTGGAAGCCGTGGACAACACAGTATATTTTAAGGCAACAGGCAAGGAGGTCTGAATATGGAAAAACTGAATCTGACACAGGAATGGGACAAGGTGTTCCCGAAAAGCGACAAGGTGGATCACAAGAAAGTAACCTTTCACAACCGCTACGGCATCACACTGGCGGCGGATATGTACACGCCGAGGGGCACAGAGGGCAAGCTGCCCGCCATTGCCGTCAGCGGTCCGTTCGGTGCGGTAAAGGAGCAGTCCTCCGGTCTGTATGCGCAGAAAATGGCAGAGCTTGGCTTCTTGACGATTGCCTTCGATCCGTCCTACACCGGCGAGAGCAGCGGTACACCCCGCTATGTCGCTTCGCCGGACATCAACACCGAAGATTTCTGCGCAGCGGTAGACCTCCTCTCCGTGCAGGAGAATGTTGACCCGGAGCGCATCGGTATCATCGGTATCTGTGGCTGGGGCGGTATGGCGATCAATGCCGCTGCCATTGATACCCGCATCAAAGCTACCGCGGCCATGACCATGTACGACATGACCCGTGTAACTGCCAACGGGTATTTTGATGCTGAGGATTCTGAGCAGGCACGCTATGAGAAGAAAAAAGCCATGAATGCACAGCGCACTGTAGATTACAAAAACGGTACCTATGCTCTGGCAGGCGGTGTGGTCGATCCGCTGCCGGAGGATGCACCGCAGTTTGTGAAGGACTATTATGCCTACTACAAAACGCCACGTGGCTATCACTCCCGCAGCCTAAACTCCAACGGCGGTTGGAATGTGACCTCCTCGCTGTCGTTCCTGAATATGCCGATTTTGCAGTACAGCAGCGAGATTCGCTCTGCCGTACTGCTGGTACACGGGGAAAAGGCGCACTCCCGCTATTTCAGTGAGACAGCTTACAGCAAGCTGACCGGCGACAATAAGGAATTGCTCATTATCCCCGGTGCAAATCACACTGACCTTTACGATCAGATGGACATCATTCCGTTTGAAAAGCTCAACGCATTCTTTACGGAGTATTTGAGATAAAGCGGCATATTATGTGTTTCTGCGTAAGCATCTGGAGGAAGGCGTATATCAAGTTTCTGCTGTTTCTGCATCGGATGTACTGAAACGAAATACAGCCTCTTTACGCTGTGCGGTCGAGAATGATGTGTTTGCCTCGCTGCCGCAGGATTCGCTTTTGGTCGAGTTGGAAATGGGGTGTTAGGCGAAATATAACTGCTGACGGCGTAGAATCTTGGTGGATATCTTGATGGGTGTCATGCGCTTGAAGAAAAGCCTGACTGTTTTAATTGACAAATGTTAACATTAGCTGCACTTCCTTCTTTCTTATTATACGAGAGAAGGGTAAATGAGTGTAGAAGCAAGCAATTTGTCGATCTGCAAGCATCACAAGCCTCGTTGGGAAATCAACGGGGTGTTTTTTGCTCTGAATCAGACGATACAGAGCACGGGAAAGGTTAGAACTAACAGTATGGAGAATAATATATAGCATAGATGTAAATATTGCTTGGATATGTGGACTATTGTCCTTGAAATGCTCCTTTAAATATGATATCATTAGTTCGTACAAGACGAAATAATGAAATGGAGGCTCTGACATGATCGTTTTAGACCTTGAGTTAAAGGAAATCTATGGATTTAATGATTTTCATATCAATTTCAGTTATCCCAAAAAGATTGTCAATTCGATTATCGATCAGGAACATCTGAAAGGAAGAGAGCGATTTCGCTATAAGAAGGCTGTAATTCTTATGGGTGCAAATGCTACCGGAAAGACCAGCCTTGGAAAGGCTTTGCTTCGTATTTTTGGATATATGACTGATGGAAATCCAACACCGCTGTATGAGATGGTTGCAGGCGATAAAGGATACTTCAGTATTGATTTTGTGAATGGTGATTATCGCCTGCAGCGGTTGTCAGCTCAGATTGATGCATCTAATCAGGAGATTGACATTCAGTATCAGACCGCAGACATTGATACGATGGATTCGTATGAAAAATGTGTAAAGAAACTGAAAGATCAAACGATAGAAGCGACCAGAACTACTACAGCACTTAAGAAGCTGGTAGGTGCTGTTCGATATCGTTTTGCATATCCTGAAATAGAAAAATCTTTGAAACTTACAGGTGCGAATAAAAGCATCTTGTTGAAGACGCTGCGTGCTGTTATCGGAACGCTTGATCCTACATTACAGGACGTTAGTTTATCAAGAGATTTAAAGGATACCTTTATTATTCGGCGCGGTGGAACGGAAATCATCATACAGGAAGGTAAACTGTTGAATCGGGAGATACTGTCCAGTGGTACAGCAGAAGGAATTGATGTCGCAATGTTCCTTGCTGCAATGGCGACAAAAGAGAGCAGTTTCTATTATTGTGATGAACATTTTTCTTATATTCAGAGCGATATAGAAAAACGGATTTTCGGTATTATGCTGGATCGTATCGGAGACGATGAACAGTTGATTTTTACAACGCATAATACAGATATGCTGGATTTGAACCTGCCGAAGCATAGCTATGTGTTTTTGCGTAAGCATCTGGAGGAAGGCATGTATCAGGTTTCTGCTGTTTCTGCATCGGATGTACTGAAACGAAATACAGACTCTTTACGCTGTGCGGTCGAGAATGATGTGTTTGCCTCGCTTCCGCAGGATTCGCTTTTGGACGAGTTGGAAATGGGGTGGGAAGATGAACAATAAGTGCATCTATTATGTAGAGGGCCCCTGTGAACAACAACTGATCGCGGCCTTAAAAGAAGCACCGGAAAGATTGATTCCAGGGAAGATAAAGGTCTTCAATGTGGTGCAGAATTTGATTCCCAAGTCACAGATGTTGTCTATTCAGGCGGGAACGACTGTCGTTTTGGTATTTGATACCGATGTATCACAGACATCAAACCTAAAAAAGAACTTGGAACTTCTCACCCGGTATTGCGGAAAGCTGAAAATCATTTTTCTTCCACAAGTTCTGAATTTGGAGGATGAGTTAGTTCGGTGTACAGATGTGCGAACTGCGATGGAACTGACCAAAAGTGGAAGCGTTAAAAATTTCAAGACGGACTTTTGTAAGATGAAAACAAAAGATTGTCGTTCCATGCTTGAGCGTCATAAGCTGGATTATGCACATTTGTGGATGACAAAAACGCCTGAAACATTTAATTTTGTGGAGAATAATAGTTTTCAAATTAAAACATTATAATTTTTGATGCCTCGTTGGGAAACCAACGGGGTATTTTTTTTGCCCCAATCCGACTGCATAGTAGACTAAAAAAGTCAAAACGAACCGTAGGTAGTCCTGCAAGGACAACCAAAGTGCGCCTACGAGGCCAACGCGAAACCGGATGTCCCTTGAAAACTGAATAGCTTATATGCTACCCATATTCGTAGGAGAATATTTCATCATTCTTTATCGTTTAAATATTGAATATACTCGTTTCCCCATAGTTCCAACTCCTTCAGTACTTTTCTGAATTTTTCTCCAATATCACTTAATTTGTATTCTACTTTTGGTGGAATCTGCTGATATTCTATGCGTTCAATCAAGCCTTCTTCTTCCAACTTTTTCAGCTGTCTTGATAGCGTTGTATGTGTCATTTCTTCCGGCATTTTTCTTTGTAATTCATTAAACCGGATGGGACCATCTGTTAACAAATACATAATATACATAGACCATTTACCTGTTAAAACTTTTTGCGAAGTCACATATGGGCAAAGCCCAAATAGATTTTTCTTTTCCATATATACGTTCCTTTCTGATACCAGTATCGTAAAATATCGTACTTGTTTGTTTGCTCCTATGATATATAATTATACGCATAAAAAATAAAAATACAATTTGTTTTCAGGAGGATTTTGAAATGAATGACGTAGTAAAATATTTGCAGGAATGCGGAACTTTTTATCTTGCCACGGTAGAAGGAGACCAGCCACATGTACGCCCATTTGGTGCTGTATGTGAATTTGAAGGAAAACTTTATATTGTAACGAATAATAAAAAAGATGTTTACAACCAGATGAAAGTAAATGGAAAAGTTGAAATGTGTGGAATGAACAAAGGTACTTGGATTCGTGTGAAAGGTGCAGTAAAAGAAGATACTCGCCGTGAAGCTCGTGTAGCCATGATGGAAGCAAATAAAAATGCTCTCCAGTCTATGTATACGGTTGATGACAATTTGATGACGGTATTCGTTTTTGAAAGTGGCATCGCAACTATTTATTCATTCACAGAAGAACCGAAGGTTATCAATCTGTAAAATTTTGAGTCATGTACATTACGGTTTGTCAGACTGGAAATTTCCCGGCTGATGTTTGGCGCTGCGGGCGGCGGCACATATTCTTTATTATCCGGAAGCGTGGTATAATCCTTGAGGAAACATTGTATGGAAAGGACAAACACGATGAACGCTCTGGATATTATGAAACGCCCTGCCGCCTACGTAAGCGGCTATGAAAACACCCCCACGGAGGAACAGAACCGTGCAAAGCAACTGTGCTGGGAGTACAACCGCACCGCTCCCAACGAACAGGAAAAGCGGCGCAGCATCCTGCAGACCCTGCTGGGCACCTGTTCTCCCATGACCGGCATTCAACCGGATTTCCACTGTGACTATGGCTTCAACATCCATACCCACGGCTTGGCGGTCATCAATTATAACTGTGTCATTCTGGATACCTCTCCGGTAAACATCGGAGCAGGTGCCTTTATTGCCCCCGGCGTATGCCTTGCCTGCTCCGGTCATGCCATCGACCCGGAGCAGCGCAGCCACGGCATTGGAACCTCAGCACCTATTACGCTGGAGGAAAACGTCTGGATCGGTGCAAATTCCACCATCTGCGGCGGCGTTACCATCGGGGCAGGCTCGGTTATCGGGGCGGGAAGCGTCGTCACCCATGACATTCCCGCCGGTGTCATCGCAGCAGGGGTGCCCTGCAAGGTGATCCGCCCCATTACCGAAAAAGATAAGTTCAAGCCGGAGGATATTCTGTTCTGAGAAATTCAGATCGGAAACGCTGAAAAAACATACGCACAAGCTCTCCGGGGACATTTTTGTTTTTCGCCATGCTTTTCTGCGGGGAGAAGGCATGGTATACTGGGAATGACAATTCGGAATTTGTGGAGAGATTTCCTGAACTTTCCTTATTTTACGGGCTTTCCAGCCCATTAGATAGTGAAATGATATGTATTTTCCCTTATTTTTGCCCTTATGCGGAATTCGCAAGGGAAATAAGGGAACTTTTAATTTAGTCGTTGCCTGCTAAGGCAGGCAGAACAGGAACGGGATTATGCACTCTCCCATCAGAAAAAAGTAGAGATACCGGTTGAAAAGCCGGTGCTCTATCAAAAGTGCGGGAATTGTAAACAGACAGCTTATCTGAAAGCTAAGGAAAAGTATGATATGCAGAGGGAAAAACTGGCAGGCAGATATAAAACAAAAACAGCCATGTATGAAGCATTGATGTTTCTGCTGATATGGTATTCCGTATCGACTACTCTTTTTCAGATGATACGGTCAAAGGTATTCATTTCTGATTGTAGAAGATTCTTTGATAAAATCGCCACTTTTATACAGACCATTGCAGGGTGGATTATACTGGCAGGAAAGAACGTGGCACAGATTAGTAATGGAATATCCAATCCTGTCGTTGCTGGAATTATATACTGGCTGATAAAAATACTGGTTTATGGTGGATGTCTGGTGGGTGCGGGAATACTTTTGGCATTCATCGGAATAAAGATTGCAGGGTTATATAAGAAATACTGTTGGGATATGATTACCATAATGGTAATACTTATAAGCATGGCAATAGCAATCTACTTTGGAGATTCGATAAAAACAGTATTGCCGATCAATCTGCTATACCTCTTGTTATTCGTACAACTGGTATATGTTGGAATTAGGTGGTATGTAAAGGGATGGCGGGAAACAAGGAGATACTATTAAGGCAATACAACAAGGATTGAGTTTGTCAAGTAAAGCGTGTAAGTTTTTGATTTTTGCGACGGTGGTTGATTAGTGTCGATAACCATTTTTTACAAGGTTCAATCATACGGAAATTATACCTCATACTCTCAAAGTCCCGGAACTCAGGAAACTGCACTCTTTCCGGGACTTTCTTTACTATTTGGCTACCATTGCTTGTTTTATTTTATTTAGATGGTCACTAAGGTATCCGTCAAGACCATAAGACGTATCTTTGATGTTATCTGGAATATACACTTCTCCCAAATTGATTGTTATATAAGTTGCATGTGGCTCATTTGCAGTCATTCGCATAAGAGGTGCTTTTATTAGCTGATTTCTCCAGCCAATACCAAGTTCCAGAATTACTATTTTCTTATTATGAAAATCTTTGCAGAACTTTTCCCATTCCATTTGTACTTCCTGCTTTGGAGGCTGTGCGTTATATAAATCCATTGCAGCACCACAAACCGGACATTTGGGAAGAAATTCCGAAGAAACCAAGCCGTTTTTTTCAACTTCTGCCAGTTTCCGAATGATTGGAAGTGCAGGATATGTTTTATCGTGACATAGCCTGCTGCAACGCAACTCAATCCAGTTTCCCTCAAGCTCATATACCCTTTGTGGCTCAAAACCAGACATTTCAAAATGTCCCTCACCATTAGAAGTGAGGATGAAATATGGTTTATCTCCAACAATTGTTTTCAAATCCTCCATAACAGATGAAGTTGTATAATTTCCGCTGTAATGATTGATCAGTCTGCTAAAAAATCCCCATTTTTCCTCCTGTTTATTCCATCTGAAAAAGAAGCCATCTAAAATCTTTCGAAAACCATACTTTTCTTTATAATCCTTGAAAAGATTTTCAAATGCCTCGTCATCTGCAAACAGGTTTAGCCCTTCTGTGATGGATAAACCATTACTTGCACCGATCAATATTGCATCTGCATCCTTTATCTTTTGGGCTATTTCATAGTAATCATTCATTCTAAGCCTCCTTCCAGGACAGCTCTGACATCCCCAAGTACTTTTGCAATATCATCTACAATCACAATTCCCTTTTCTTCGATTTCTTTCGGAAGAAGATTGTATTTATCATTGACACTGACATAATAAGCATCTGGCAATGTACCAGTCAGATGCCAGAACGGTTCCTGAATAAACATTGGTGTCATACGCCCAACACCTAACTCAATAAAAAGAAGTCTTTTGTTCTTATTCTTTTCAAGATATTTCGACATTTTCTGGTATTCATGGTCATATTTTCTGCCCTGAAGGAAATTCCCATATCCCCTTACCCACGGAAAAGCTTCGGCACCGCAATGCGGACAATGGGGAATCAGTTCGTCCGGGACAAAAGTTCCGCCGGTCATTGCTTCATACATCTTTTTTACCGGTTCTACGGCGTCCCATGTATCATCGCAGCATTGCCTTGAACACTGGAAAAATCTATGATCGCCCTGAATTTCACTTACCTTTTCTTCGGGATAAAGCTTCACAAACTGTGTATCCTGATTCGTTGTCAGAATATGAAAATCTTTTCCATTTAATATTGCATCCAGATCAATATAGGGTTTGCGAACAGGGGCTGTCTGTGTGGTATGTAAAAAAGTTGTCAGATATCCCCATCTTTCATTTGGAGTATCAAAGTCGTACTGCATGCCAGCAAAAGCACCTTTAAAATGGTATTTATCTGCAAATGGTTTAAAATATTTTCGATAGGATTCGTTGTCTTCGTAATAAAAATTGCCTCCTCCTGAGGCGGACAAACCGGAAGCACCGCCTACAATAATACATTCTGCATTCTGGATCTGTTTTGCAAAAATATGTATCTGCTCCTTATATGGAATCACCTTGTTTGAATTTTTATAAGGCGATTTTCCTGCCATATACATTCCATAATATCTTGAATAATTCATCTGTGTCTGCATAACAAGATTTTCGTATATACTCATTGTTCATTCTCCATTTTAATGCTGTTATATTATAATTTACAGCTAAATAATACTTTCTTCTTGCCTGTTTGTCAATAGGCTGTTATAATACTTTTAACAGTCAGGAGGGGAATCATGAAATATTCAGTCAAATTAAGCCATGCAGTTCATATACTGGTTTTTATCTATTTATCAGAAGGCCTACCTCTTTCAAGTGACAAAATTGCAGAAAGCATCCGTACGAATCCAGGATGTGTAAGACAGATTATGTCCGTACTCCGAAATGCGGAACTAATAAAAAGTACAACCGGACATCCGAAACCGGAACTCGCAAGAGAGCCGGAAACAATCTCGTTGCTTGATATATATAAAGCTGTGGAAGGTGATAAACCACTGCTTCATCTGGATACACATACAAACCCAGAATGTGGTATAGGCGTGAATATCCAGCTTGCACTTCAGTCTTTTTATGATAAAGTGCAGAAAGATGCGGAAAATTCTATGGCGGGTATCAGTCTTAGTGATATCATCAGGGGATATTATCAGCGGATTGAAAAATCAGAACAGACGGGGCGCTGATTATGGAAATCAAAAGGGATCATATACTAACAGGAAGTTTTTGTGCTCTTGGATGTGAAATATTATATGGACTGAGTTACATCTTCACAAAACAAGTAACAGCAGAGGTAAGTGCACTTTCTTTGCTTGGATGGCGTTTCCTGCTGGCATTTATAGTTATGAGTATATTAGCCGGGACTGGTTTTATAAAAATCAGGTTGAAAGGCAGAAGCGTAAAGCCTCTTTTATGGATTGCACTATTCAGTCCGAGGATTTACTTTATTGGAGAAACATTCGGCATTAGTCATACTACCGCATCAGAAAGCGGAGCTTTTCTTGCGTGTATTCCGGTTGCATCAGATATGCACAAAGGGTGTTCCTGAAAACATGAATCCATTTGCATCTTTGATCATTACTTATCTGGTCGGTGCAGCAGTAGCATTTATTATGTTTTTGATTCTGGGAGACAGCCGGGACATTCTGACAGAACTGAAGAAAGCAAACTGGACATCTTTTGTACTTGGCATTGTACTCGTGGGGCTTGAGGTCGGCTTTATATATGCATACAAAGCTGGCTGGAAAGTCAGTGCAGCCCAGATCGTTACTTCATCCATACTTGGGGTAATTCTCATCATTGTTGGATATGTTGGATACAAAGAAGCAATAACATGGAATAAAATAGTCGGCGTTATTGTATGCCTGGCAGGACTTGGATTGATTAATCTGAAATAAGTGCAAAGGTAAAAATAAGGACGATAACCTTAAACTGCGATAATGAGTTGATTTATATCCATTTCATTATCGCAGTTTTTTTAAAATTATAATTCAAGAGAATCTTCCGCATCCACCCACAACTGCATTGTACCATCAAGATACAATTTGGCATATTCCAACGGTTCATCAATGGCAAGTGCGTTCAATGCACAGTCAGATCCGGGTGTAGTCTTTAAATTTCTTTCTGCTTCCCAACAATCAATGCGGAGCATATAGCCAGCACTGGTATATACATCAATGCTGTTTCTGTGTGGATTGTATTCTGCAAATATCGTTCTCATCGTATCAAATCTCCTTATCATTCGATTAATCATCAGTTACAAAAATCAGAAGCATTTCAATCAGTTCACCATGTCACTTTTA